>Ga0302177_10000549_pt1 | contig 28742 bp, 23 predicted proteins | sample I_Palsa_E1_2_FD_198780 | JGI IMG/M metagenome (GOLD analysis project Ga0302177, IMG submission 198780) | Peat permafrost microbial communities from Stordalen Mire near Abisko, Sweden - I_Palsa_E1_2 | ecosystem: Environmental > Terrestrial > Soil > Palsa > Peat permafrost | place: Sweden... | reverse complement strand
CCAGCCTTGCCTGGGCCAGGGTCAAGCTGATCTCCGCCTGGGCCTCGGCGCGTACGAACATACCGTCAGTGAACCGATCGAACGATCATCCAGCCAAGGTACTAGGTCCCCGCCATGATGACGAAGGTCACATACCTGCTACCTGCCCGAGCCGACGAGGACCTCAGATCCGGCCCGCTGACTACGACTGACACCCGGCAAGACCTGGTGCCAACGGTAGGGACAGAAGAGCGGCGAGGTCAGGTAAGGGCTTGAGTCGCATCCGCCGTGAACGTTGCGGGATATGCGCATCAGCCTGATATGCATCTAGGTTGCCAGCACATCGATACTTTTGGCGTTACATCAGATGGTCGACGGCTCACCCATCACACAATGATCCGAACCGCGCGTGGGATATGTGCGGGATGGTCCAAGGTTCGCCAGATCAGAGCTACATTGTCTGCCCAAGTCAAGACGACAACGCCACGCTGAGCTGTGACGGTCTGTAAACCGTCGGCTCAGCCTACGTTGGTTCGAACCCAACACCTGCCACAACACCTGCCACCACCTGCGAAAACGGCCCGCTAACGCGATCTCATTGATCCCGTCGCCGCGGGCGAACCGCCCGGCGGCCTGCAGCCGCAGCCGCTCACGCCGCTGCTGCTCGGCGGGGGTGTACCCGCCCCGTTGTGCATACCGCATACCTCGGTCATACGCCCGCACTCAGCCGACGTCACGACCCAATCTCTACGAGTTAACCCTGGTTAGCGGGGAATTCTCGGCTATGCGGGCCGTTTCTTCTCTGTCCCGTCATGTGTCACCTTGTATCGCTGTAGGGCGCTGTCGGGCTGTTGCAGAATCGGCTGATCGTGCGACATGAGGTCGCACGCGTTGAGTGAGTACGTCGAAGGAGGTCAGCCGATGCTGATGACGTGACTCCGGGCAGTGCCTGAGGCCCGTTCCGCCCTGACGTGCGTGGCTGGGTCCTGCTCAGCCGGGTGCGGAGCTCAGGGAAAAGCCCGAGGGTCGCGGTGCTGACCATCGATAAGATGGAGCACCTGATCGCGACGTGGATCGTGGCTGGCGGAACCGGACCCAGCGGGCAAAGATCGCTGATCGCACCTTCTGCGGTTATTCGATGCGGGTTGTCCAGATGTCTGAACGGTCCTACCCTGGTTGGGTGGGGACCAAGCGAACCGCTGCCCTTACGGTGATGGCGGTTTTGGGCGTTGCGAGCTTCGTGTTCGCGGTCGTCCTCGCGACGTTTCCGCAGCTACAGTTCGCTTACCACGGGGTGTTGCTACGCGTGGCGCTGGAGACGGCTGCGCTGCTGATTGCGCTGCTCGCGGGCTTTCTGGTCTTTGGTCGCCTTTGGCGGCGCGGAGGCTTGAATGACCTGCTGCTTGCGTGCGCTCTCGCAGTGTTCACGCTATTAAACCTCTACCTGCTGACGATGCCCGCGCTTGGGCAGTTGCTATCGCAGGATCTGATGGTTTGGGTATTGCTCATCGGTCGTTCATTTGGCGCTATTCTATTTGCCCTGGCCGCGTTTGCTCCGCGTCGTCGTCGTCGGCTGCGGCGGCCCGGCGTGGCGCTGGCCGCATCGGTTGCTGGCGGGAGCGCTGCTGTCCTGCTCACGGCCGCCGTGCTCAACCGGTTCGCCGGGCCCTTGGCGAACCGCCTCGTCGCGGCATTGGCGTCGGCCTCGCCGGAAGGACCCCGCCTTGGCGGGCACCCGGGACTGCTCACACTGCAGCTTGCGACCACGGTGCTTTACGGCGGCGCCGCCATCGGATTCCTTCGCCGTTCCCGGCGGTTTGGTGATGAGTTCCTCGGCTGGCTTGCAATCTCAGGAGTCCTCGCTGCATTCGCGCATCTCAATTACTCTTTGTACCCTTTGCCTTACGCTCAGCTGGTCAGTCCCGGAGACATATTCCGCCTTTGCTTCTATGCGGTCCTCTTCGCGGGCTCGATGCGGGAGATCTGGTCATACTGGCAGGCGCTATCGGAAGCCGCCGTGCTGGAGGAGCGACAGCGGATCGCCCGCGACCTGCACGACGGGCTGGCGCAGGAGCTCGCCTATCTCGCCCGCAACCTTGATTCCCTCGACGATTCCCTCGACGGGGAACGCAGGGAGGAAACGATCAGTCTCTTGGCCGAAGCGGTGCAGCGAGCGCAGCTTGAGTCGCGGCGAGTCGTAAGCGCTCTCGCGGCCCCGTGCGCGGAACCTGTCGAGGTAGCGCTGGCGATGGCGACGGCTGAGGTGTCGGAACGGTTTAACATAGGCCTGCAGCTCGATCTCATTGCCGGTGTTAAGGTCTCGGCGGCGCGGGAAGACGCGCTCGTGCGGATTGCCTGCGAGGCTGTCGCCAATGCCGCCCGCCACAGCGGCGTTAGCCAGGTGGAACTCAAGCTGGAACGCGACGGCTCGCGCCTGCGGCTGCGGGTCAGCGACCGAGGACGCGGATTCGATCCCATAGCCGCAAACGGCGGATTCGGGCTAATCTCAATGCGTCAGCGCGCTCACTCGGTCGGCGGCGTGCTGCGGATCTCCTCCGCACCAGGTACGGGAAGCGAAGTGGAGGCCGCTCTTTGAATGCCGGAACGAAGCCACTGCGGGTGCTGATCGCCGACGATCACGAGCCGACGCGCGACGACGTGCGCCGGGCGCTTGAAGGCGACGAGATGTTCGACATCTGTGCGGTGGTGGCAGACGCCGCCCAGGCCGTGCGCGCTGCCGTTTGCGAGCAGCCCGATGTCTGCCTCCTCGACGTCCGGATGCCCGGCAGCGGAGTCGCCGCGGCCTGGGAGATCGCGGCGAGGCTGCCCGATACCAAGATTGTGATGCTTACCGTTTCTGACGATGACGCTGACCTCTTCGCCGCGCTGCGAGCCGGGGCGGATGGCTACTTGTTGAAGACGATGAACCTGAAGCGCCTGCGAGATGCGCTCATAGGTGTCTGCTCCGGTGAGGCGGCCATCCAGCGAACCCTGGTCGCGCGAGTCCTGGACCGCTTCCACGGGCGAGAGCCGCGATGGCGGCAGGTCGTTAGCAGCCAAGGCACCGGACAGCGACTGACCAGCCGCGAATGGGAGGTGCTTGAGCTGCTAGCCCAACGACGGTCGACCGCGGAGATCGCCGGGAAGCTTGTGCTTTCAGCCAGCGCAGTGCGGGTGCACATCGCCTCGATCGTGCACAAGCTGCAGGTCGCCGACCGCGCCGCCGTGGTGGAGCTCTTCGGGCGGTCACGAAGCTGAGTTGCTCGTGTTTCCGGCCGTCTCAGAACTCAACCAGGCGCACCTGTAGCCGGTACCCGGCGCCGGTCTGATGCAGGGGTCCTGTGACCGTCAGCGGTCGATCGCCGGGGGCTTCCGATGAGCGAGCGAGCGTGTCGTACGCGGCCGTCTCGCCCGGCTCGGCGGCCTGAGGGCCTCCGGCGGCAGGATCCCATTGGATCTTCCCTCCCGGGTCGAGGGGGGCCAGCTCAACCGGGGGTCTGTGGCCTTCGTCGGCCAGCACGAGCCCGCCGTCCCGCGCTTGGATGGTGCCCCTGACGGTCACTTCGACCCCGCGCAGCACATAGCTCTGGCGGACCATCCGCCGGAATTGATCGTCCCAGTGATCCAGCGCGGGCAGCCGATCGTCTTCCAGGTAGAGCGTCGCTGTCGAGCTGTCCCCGTCGGGGATGGGGTCGACATATTGCACTCCCTCGAGGCTGCGGAGCGCCTCGTTCGCGCCTCCCCAGCAGGCCGCGATGCCATAGGGGCAGGTTCCCGTGATCCCGACTACCACCGGGGCACTATTGGCTGCGACGCGCACCATGGCCCGCTGGGCAAAGGCGTCCTTGGGAGCCTCTCGCGCGCTGGCGGCCAGAGCCTCGGGCCGTGCGGCCTCGACTGCCTGGGCCGCAGGGGCAGCGGGGGCGGCGGGGGCGGCGGGCGCTGAGATCTGGACGATCTTCGCGACCGACGGCACGCCCTGACTGTTCAGGATGAACAGCATGTAGTGCCCGGGCGGGCAGACATTCGCGTTGGGCGGTGCGGTCGCCGTGAGGTTTCCTCCGGCGACTTGAGGAACGAGGAAGTTGATGCGCTGGTTGGCGTTGAACGAGTGGGTCACGGAAGACAGGCGGATCAGGCTGATGGTGGCGATCTCTTCCGGCGTAGCGGTACCGATCTGGAACGTTTCGCTGTAGTTGAGCGAATCCGGCGCCGAGGTGATCTCGGGCTGGGGTCCCTTGAACAGGTAGGGGGGAGAGAACAGTTGGGCATCGGTGTGAGTGTCCTGCGGGTCGTTCTCCACCTGCTGCGGCGTTTGCTCGTTCAGGAGGAACTCACCACCGCCCGCACTGAGCACCCGTCCGTCCGGAAGAAGCACGGCGGTCGAGTGGTAGCAGCGGTCCGTATTTTCCGCCGCGAGCTCCGTCCATTGCCCGGTCTTCGGGTCCCACAGTTCTGCGATGTGCACAGGCTGCCCCGGGTCGAGATCGTTGAACGCTTCCGCGGTACCAGGGTTTCCGCCGCCGCGCGTACCCCCGGTGACCAGCACCGTTCCGTCCGGGAGGATGGTGGCGTTGTGCTGTCGGCGGGGGAAATTCATCGGACTGGTTGCCTGCCAGCCACGTTGCGCCTGGCTGAGATCGATGGTGTCGGCATTCGGGGTCGGCGGGTTGCCGCCGCCGACGAAAAGAACCTTGTCGACGTCGTACAGCACCGATGGGGCATAGTCGCTCAGCCCGTTGGGCTTAAGGACGTGGGGAAGCGGCGTCCAGGTGCCTCCTCCTGAGACGTCCAGCGACCAGGTCTGGACGAGCGAGGTCATGTAGACGAGGCCCGAGGAAGCGACGTGCATGCGCGGGAACAGGTCGAACGCCCCGTTCGGAATCTGCGCGATGGAGGTGAAAGTGCCGGTGCTCCATATCTCGGGTATCACGTTGTTGGCGACCTGCCCCTGGCTGAAGAAACTGCCCGACAGGACCAGGACACTGCCGGACGGCAAGGCGATCGCCGTCGGATACCACCGGCCGTCGACCATCGTGGCGCTGGGTGTCCACGTGCCGGCGACCGGATCGTAGGTCGTCGACTGGTCCAGGCCATGGCCGTCGGCGAGATGGCCTCCGGCCACCAGCAGGCGCCCGTCCGGCAGCAACGCGTGGCCGGAACAGAAAAGGTTGGCGTTCGTCTCGCCGTCGGCCGGTGGGGGCTGCGGCGTGGGCGTCAGGTCGCCGTTCGCGGGATTCCACAGGAAGGGAGTGCACGTGGCCGGAGGGGCGGGCGGCAGTCCCGGCCTGAGAGGGCTGGGGGGATCGGTATCCAGGGACTGCTGGGGGTTATCCCGTCTGCCCCACATGAGCACGAGGCCGTTTGGCAGCAGGTGCGCATGGATGCCGACGTTCAGCAGCGTGAAGGGAGCCCCCCACTGGCCCCGCACGGCCGGTGTCTCGATGGTGAAGGTGAACGGCGACGACTGCGCCGCAGTTTCGTCCCCCGTCGTCACGGAGAGCATGTCGGTGGCAGCCTGCAGGAACGTTGTGTCGTGATCGTCGTACGCGATGACCAGGTAGTACTGGACGACGGTGCCCGTCGCGAACGCGCCGGCCGGGATCGCCGCCGAGTAGTACTTGTTGTTGTCGATCGCGGTGGCGAAGGCCATGGGCACCGTCGTCCACGCCGTGTCGGTCGTCCGCTTGAACTTCACCACGCTGCCGTCTTGCAGCTGGTTGCCGGGGTTCCCGCCGCCCTGGAACTGGTTGCCGCTGAAGACGGTGACGCTCGGCACGGGATCTGTGGGGAAGACGGGGGAGCGCATGCCGGCGTTACCGAACGGTTCGGGGTTGCTGGGCAGGTGCCATGCATTGCCGAGGTTCACCATGTGGAAGCCTCCATGCTCAGTGCCGGACGTGCGTTGGTCAGTACTCGATGATCGTCGTCCCCCCGGAATGGGTGAAGTCGATCTCGATGAACCCCGCCGCCGCGTCGTAGCGCCAGCCGGGAACTCCCGATCCTGGTGTTCCCTGCTCGGGCAGGACCACGTTGTCGCGCCGGACCGAGCTCGGCTGGTTGCCCAGAATGCGCAGCGTGATCGTGCGGGCTGTCGAGGAGATGGTGATCGTTCCCGACGCGGCCGTGCCCTGACACTGCAGGCTGGTGCCGTCGAACGCGCTGAACCCGGAGGTGCCGGCCGGGTAGGCCTGAATCAGCCAGCTGCCGTCCATGGTGCTGACCTGGGGGTTGTTAACGTAGTTGGCGTCGCAGAGGGAGCGCACGTCGCTGCGCAGCATGGGGATGATGGCGCCCTCGCGTACGAACAGGGGGAACTGTGCCTGGTTGGCGTTGGTCCACGTGATGAGCTGGCCGCCGGTATGAGGGGCGTTGGTCCAGAAGTCCAGCCAGGTCCCGGCGGGAAGGTAAAGCTCGCGTTGCGTCGCGTTCGGGGCCAGCATCGGGGCCACCAGGAACTCGTTGCCGAAGCAGTAGACGTGCTCGACCGCATACGTGTTGGCGTCGGCCTGGTTGAGCAGGACGAGCGGGCGGATGATCGGCAACCCGGTCGTGCTCGCCTGCTGCGCGTAGGTGTAGATGTACGGGAACAGGCGGACGTGCAGCCGGGCGAAGAACTGGTAGTTGGCCAGGGCCTGGTCGCCGAACCGCCAGGGGAACTGCAGCTCGCGAGTGACCTGGCGATGCATCTGCATGATCGGGGAGAAGCAGCCGAACTGGGTCCACCGCATGAACAGGTTGGGTAGTGACTGGCTGAAGTTGATGTCCTGGTACCCGCAGATGTCATGGCCCCAGATTGAGTACGCGCTCATGGCGGCCGACAGCCCGGCCACGATCACGCTCGGCAGCCCGTTGTCGCCGAAGTTCGGCTCGTTGTCCCCGGCCCAGCAGCCCGGAAAGGCTTGGGAGCCGGCGAAGCCGCTGCGGGCCAGCAGGACTCCGGACGTTCCGAGCACGTTCCACACCGTCTTGTGGTACTCCAGGCAGTAGCCATTCTGCATCTGAGTGCCCGTCCGCCCGTCCGCGTACGCCGCCGTCAGGGGTATGTAGGTATTGGTTCCGTTGCCGCTTTCGCCGTCGTCTGTCTTAAACCCGCCTATCACCGGCTCGGTGGCGCCGGAAGCCGTCACCGCGCTGGATCCCGCGACGACCTTCTGGAGTTGGTCCTGCAGCCATTGCTGTCCCGCCGCGCTGGTGAAGTCGACGGGGCTGCCGCGGCCTTTCCACCAGGGGACGACCAGCGGCGCGCCGTCCGGCGCCTGCCGTACGAATGCCCCCTTCGCCGCCCCGTCGGCGTAGTTGGCCGCCTGTCCGAGGTTCTGGCCGGCGACGTTCTCGTCGTCCGAGCTCACGTTGACGAACGGCGTCATCCAGCAGATGACCTTCAGGCCGTTGCTCTGCAGGAACTGCATCATTTCGGCCGGCGAGGCGAATCCGGGGTAGTGGACCCCGTCGATCGTGGCGTCAGCCCCGAACTGGGTCATGTTCCACTGGAAGTCGTTGTAGGCAACCTCCCAGGGAGAGTCGAACACGAATACCGAAGCAGGGATGCCGCGGTCGCCGTACTGGGTGGCCGCGTAGCGGACCTCACCTCCACTGCGCCAGATGTCAGATGAGATCCACGGGCCGAACGCCCATGGTGGCGGCAGCGGCGGCCGTCCGGTGAGTCCGGTGTAACGGGTCAGGACGTCGGTCAGGGCGGGCCCGTATACCAGGTTGATACGCAAGGTGGGGAAGCGGTTGGTGACGACGAACCGGTCGGCCGCTCCTGCCCGCATGTCGAAGCTGCTCTCCGCCGAGGAGTCCAGGTGGAAGCCGTAGCCGCGGGTGCTGATGAACCACGGAGCCACCTTGTAGGAGTGGTCGTGCTTGGTGCCCGGGTCGTCGAAGGTCAGCATGTCCACGACGTTGCCGGCCTGATCCAGCGCGTCGAACTTCTCGCCGAAACCGAAGAAGTGTTCCTGCGCGCTGGTGGGCCCGGCAATCGCCGTCTGCAGCGGCTGGAGCGATCCCCAGTCCACGACCTCGTAACGCAGCACGCCTTCGCCGGCGAAGGTGAGATTTGCCTCGATCTGGGCGTCGCCGACCGCCTGCCGGACGGACAGTCCATTGGCCACGGGCGTCGACGAAATCACGGCGCCGAACAGCACCGGCCCGTTCGGCGTGAGAACCGCCGGCGGGCTCAGGTCGACGACGTTCGCCTCCGCGGTGCCGGACAAATCCGGCCCGGCCAGCTGGATATGACCGGTCGTCCGCGAGATCCGGGCCTGGAGGGGCGCGGCGTCGACGGTCAGCGCCGGGCCGGCTGCCTGAAGCACCCATGGCACGCCGTCGGGAAAGCCTGCCACGCATGTCCCCCTTCCCTAAGGCCAGCGCCCGGGCGCTGGCCTTCAGGTAAGACGTGACGAACCGGGCGGAGTATCAGGTGACCTTCCTGAGCGTGGCGACGGAGACATGCGGCCAGCTCAGATCGGCGAAGTTCAGCAGCACGGTCTGGGTGTACTGCAGTTGCAGGAAATGCCGGTCCCCGAATTGCACCGTCTCGATCCAGAAGATGGCGCTGAACTGCCCGACGGTCGCGTTCGGCCCGAGGAAGGGTATGTCCTCGGCGCCGGGACCGAAGGTGGCAATCCCCTTGGGCGGGACCGACGAAACGGTCAGTACAATTGTTTCGGTAATTTTCTGGCCCGCGATGTCGGCCAGTAGCAGCGAGTTCGGGTTCGTCACGATTTCCTGCGTCACCCCGGCGGGCGTGGGCGTGGTCCGGAACGGGTTCGGCTGCGAGAGGTTGTACTCCGGGAACGAGTTAGCCGCCCCCGGCGCCGGCTCCGGCCCGTTGATCGCGAATGGCACCGTGTTGGCAGGGCGTATTTCGGGCGGCCCGGGCACTTCAAATGAGGTGCCTTGTCCGAGGACGGCAGTCCCGTGCGGGATGCTCGCCAGGCGTGCCACCGTCGCTCCCTGCTGCGGGTCGGTTGTCGAGGGGATATTCAGCCAGAGGCCGGGCTCGATGTGAATCGCGCCGCCAGTCGAATGATCACTAATCTGCTGCAGATAGTGGAGGCCGAAAAGCTCGATGTCATCTTGTACAGAACCGCGGTTCGGAATGGCGCCGCCTATGGCGGACAGGACCAGGTGCTCGTCGGTAGGGTTAAGTTCGAGGAAGATGTCATTGCCTTGCTGGAAGTCTGGTCGGGCGATCAGGTTGAACCCGTGGCCCGACCACGTTCCCGGAAGCTCGCCAAGCGGTCCGAGTTCCTGGAAACGAGTCAGCACCGGTGCCGCAGAGCGGAAATCAGGGGGAGGGGTTGATGGCATGACTCTGCATCCTTCCACCGAATATCGGTATCCGTGTAAAAACGGCTAGCGAGCAGGACGTAGTAGGCTAAAGTGCAGATAGGTTTGCCGCGCGAAACTAAATGGCATCCGTTGCAGGCGGTCATGAATCTCCTGCGGGTAGCCTCTCCCTTTTCCTCCCTTTTTCCGCGGGCAACTGGTCTAAATCTTGCGCCGCTACCGCTGGTCAGCAAGGGGGGAGGTAACTATTGGGCGTTCAGGTTCCTGAGCGCTCAGCGCCCAGTGGACCGCTGGCCTCGTCGAACTCGCAGGCGAGCGCTTCCGGGCGCGCATCAGCCACCCCCAGGTCAGGCGTCATACGATGGGTTTTGAAGCGGTACACGATCCCTATCAGCCGTAAACTGCAGGTCGGAGCATATACCCGTTCACCAGGACAAGTAGGGTGGGCCGCCTGGCGAGGTCTCGTGTTCATGTTGCGTGAACCCGGGCCTTTTCCGAGCGGCCTCCCTCCGAACCCGGCGTGCGGCTTTCACCGCACCGGGCTCTCCCGCGATTTATGCCGCGTGCGCGACGGGGTTCGCGTGGATCCAGTCATGGCAGACGGCGCAGACGATGAGGGTCTCGCGCCGCATTCTCGCCATGAGGACGGCCCACGCGGGCTGGCCCGGTCCTGGTTCCCCGAGCGTCTTGAGGCCGGTGACCTGGTGGACTGTCACCGTGGTGCCGGTCTCGCCGAGCTCGCATTCCCGTCTGCGGAGCCGTCTGATCAGCTCCTTGCGGGGGTAGGCCGCCGGGGCGAGCGCGGGGTCACGGATGACCGCCCGCCGATCTTGCCGCAGGGTGATCCCGCCGAATCGTGCTACCAGGTCCTTCTTGCCCTCGCGGTGCTTCCTGGCCTCGTAGCAGGTCCGCGGCCCGTCACTGGTCTCGATGGCGGCCTTGTGGCGGGCGGCCATCTTGGTGACGGTGGAGCGGTGCTTGGCGGCCAGGGTTTTCAGCATGGACGTCAGGGCGTGCCAGTGCATGCCGTGACCGGACACCCGGATCAACGACCCTGAAGCGAACGGATCAGCGTGTCGAGCGCGGCCAGGCCCTCAGCCGACAGCCGGCACCCCAGCGGGGCCGGGCCGCGGTCCGTCCACGACTCCCGCACCGTCACCCGGCCCAGCTCGGCGCTCTCGCCGACCAGCACCACCGCGCCGGCCCGGCGCTTGGCGAACAAGACCTCCAGCCGCTGCCCGCTCAGCGGGTGGAACGGATGCGTGATAAGAACAGAACCCGAAGGCTCCCTGGAAGAAACGGCACTATGCCGCCTCCGCCGGCAGGCCGAGGGGGCGGAGCTTCCCGTTTTTCTTCGGGATGCAGACGCGGCGGGCCGGTGAGAACCGGTACCGTTCGTTCCGCATCAGCCCGGTGATCTGGTCGATCTTTCTCTCGGACATGCCGTCGGCGGTTTCCTCGCTGGCCCCGGGCGTCATCGCCCCCTGGTTAGGGTAGATGTTCCCGTAGGCCAGCAGGTAAAGTTCCCCGTTGAACATCTGCCTGTACAGCTGCGTCAGCGGCAGGCCCTTCCTGCCGCGCTCGCGGAGAACGCCCAGTACCATTTCGGCTTTCTGCATTTCGCGTACCTCATGGTCCTTAGCCGTTCGATCACCTGTGCCCCTTCACCCTGTGGTCCGGCTTTCCCGGTCTCCAGATTGGGCGGACGTTACCCCGCCGATTACTACGGGCACTCCGTCGCCGTAGGACTCGCGTCCCGTAGGCGATCCCATGTTCATCACTGCCGTACGTGTCGAGCGTGACTTAGGCGTCCCGTCCGTCTCCTTGAATGCCCTGACAGGGCATCGCTCCTGTGCCCCGGAGGATTGCAGCGAGCGACCGTCTATCTCGCGCAGGGGCCAGCGCCGGTTACAGGCATCTTTCCGGCGGGCGTTTACTTGCGCCTTCTGGAGACTGGGATTCAGGCAATCCGGCTTTCGCCATATCACGCGGATCTCCCGGTGCGCCGCCCCTGACGCCTGAGCGCGGCCACCCGTTTCCTGGCATGCTATTTTCCCTTGTACCCTTTCGGATTCCGGTAAGCCATCAGATCCAGAGATATCTCCTCTCATCTCTGCCCGCTGCGCGGGCGATACAACAGTGCGCCTCATGGCGCACACGGTCTGTAAACCGTCGGCTCAGCCTACGTTGGTTCGAACCCAACACCTGCCGCAACACCTGCCGCACCCTGGGGAAACGGCCCGCTAGCTGCGAATTCTCGCGCTGGCGGGCCGTTTTCCTTTGTCCCGTGGTGTGTCACCTTGTCGCGCTGTAGATCGGCGTGTTGCGGTGTCCGCGGACACATAGCGGACGGGAATCGGTGCCAGGGAGCGGTGTGGGTAGCCGCTTGACGGGATTCCGGTGCCGGGTCTGGGGCCGCGTTCGGGCTTGACGAGCGCTGCCGAGTCGGGCGTGCATCCCTGTGGTGTCCGCCCGGCCCGCGTGATTTCCCGGGGACGAGGGCGGCCGGGAAGGCGGGTGTACTGATGTCTGGGCCGGCGGTCCGGGAAACTGTGACGCTTGCGGGGCGCGCGGAGCGGGCGCGGGTCGCCCGCGCATTCGTGCGGGGTGTGCTGGGCCCTGCTCACCCGTGTGGGGATAACGCCGCCCTCCTGGTGAGCGAGCTTTTCGGATGTCGATGTCGACGCTAGTTTTAGCCATCCTGCTGCCTCGTTCATGGATATCTCGACCGTAAGAAATGTTCCGGGCAAGACGGTCACGGTCAGCCGGGGACGGCGTGGTCCGGGTGGAGGTCGCCGATCGGAGCGGACCTGGGGTGCCGGATGCTTGTCGTTCATCGAGGCGGACCGGCCATGCCTCGGGAAGGAATGAACCGATCCGTGCGCGACTTCAGGAGCGAGACTGGCTCGTATCGGCGCCGTAGCGTAGTCCGTCGACGAGGAGCGCGACCATGCGCTGGCTGTACGCGACTCCCTCGTCCGCCACGGGCAGGCACAGGTTGGCGACGGCGTGCAGGAGGTACTCGGGGCTGATGTCGGCGCGGATCTCGCCACTGGCTGTCGCGGCTTCGAGCAGCGACCCGAGGGTGGGTCCGAGTCGCTGCATGAAGTAGCCGGGTAGGGCGTCGAACGCCGGATCGCCGGAGTGAAGGGCTGTAGCGAGTCCTCGTTTGGTCGCGAGGAACTCGGTGTACCTGTGGAGCCACTTCGCGAGTGCTGCTCCTGGCTCGTGCGCGGTGGTCAGCACCAGGGCCGCGTCGGCGCAGGCATCCACCTCGCGCTGGAACACGGCCTTGACCAGGTCCGAGCGCTGCGGGAAGTGCCGGTACAGCGTTCCGACTCCGACGCCGGCCAGATCAGCTATCTCCTTCGCGGGCGCATCCACGCCCGACGTGCCGAAGACGGCCTTCGCTGCTTCAAGCAAGGAGTCGGTGTTGCGTTGCGCGTCGGCGCGCAGCCGGCGCGGCGCGCGTTCGGGCTCGCCCGGGCCCGCAGAGCCGGCCGGATCGGCAGGGCCGGCCGGGCCGGCCCCGGGCGGGGCCGAGTTCTCCGTCACGACACTCCTTCGCTTGCTTTCCGGAAAGTCCTTCCGTATAGTTCCGGAATAACTTTCCGTTTCGGTCCAGGGTACGGCATCGGAGGGGCGCTCACCACATATCGACCACCTCCAGGAGGAGCCGCATGCGGTACCGCACCCTCGGCCGGACCGGCATCAAGGTCAGCCCTTATGCGCTCGGCGCATGATGTTCGGGGCCATCGGCAACCCTGACCACGACGACTCGATCCGCATCATCCACAAAGCACTGGATGCAGGGATCAACTTCGTGGACACCGCCGACGTGTACTCCCATGGCGAGTCAGAAGAGATTGTGGGCAGGGCGCTCAAGGGGCTCCGCGACGACGTCGTTCTTGCCACCAAGCTGGGCCGCCCGATGGGCGAGGATCCCAATCAGCAAGGCAACTCGCGGCGCTGGATCATGACCGCGGCCGAGAACTCGCTGCGCCGCCTGCAGACCGACCACATCGATCTGTACCAGATCCACCGGCCGGACCCCGGCACCGACATCGAGGAGACGCTGTCCGCCCTCTCGGACCTGATCCGCAGCGGCAAAGTCCGCGCCGTCGGCTCGTCCACCATGCCCGCCTCCGACATCGTCGAAGCCCAATGGGTAGCCGAACGGCGCGGCCTGGCGCGGTTCCGCACCGAACAGCCGCCCTACTCGATCCTCAACCGCGGCATCGAAGCCGAGGTACTGCCCGTCGCCCAGCGCTACGGGATGGGCACGCTGGTATGGAGCCCGCTCGCGAAGGGAATGCTCACCGGGCGCATCCGCAAGGGCCAGCAGACCGACCTCCGCCGCGCCGCCATTTTCACGAGCTTCAGTGACGAGCCCCGGCTCGATGCCGTCGAACAGATCATTCCGCTTGCCGAACAGGCGGGCTTGCCCATGACGCACCTCGCGATGGCGTTCGCGATCGCCCACCCGGGCGTGACCAGCGCGATCATCGGGCCGCGCACGATGGAGCAGCTCGACGACCTGCTCGCCGGCGTCGACGTCACGCTCACCGACGAGATCCTCGACCGGATCGACGAGATCGTTCCGCCCGGCACCGATGTCGGCGCGCCCGACCAGGCCGCCTACCTGCCCCCGCCCCTGCAGCGCCCGGACCTCCGCCGCCGGCCCGTCAATGAACGCGCCGCCGCCTGACCGCATCCCCATGCTGGCTTCCCCTTTATATTGGTTCGCCTATCCAAATATTTTTGATAGCAAAGCCACATATGCTCGTGAACCTAGCTGTCAGGGGAGGACGCACGGCAGACGAAGCAGCCGACTCAGCGCACTCCGTGCTCTGCCTGCGCCTCATGCAGCTGTTCCCGCGCGTCTCCAAGGGGATGCGGCGCTGGCAGGACAGCGCCGCGCCGCCAACCTCAGTGCCGCTGAGCCCACGGCACGTGGCCGCGTTGCAGCAGCTTCACGGCGGCCCGCTCACCGTCACGGAGCTGGCCGGCCGGCTGGAACTGACCCTGCCCACCGTCAGCGGCGTGCTGGCCGAACTGGACCGGGCTGGCTTCGTCAGCCGGCAACCCGATCCAGCCGACCGCCGGCGCACCATCGTCCAGATAAACACCGCCCAGAGCGCGGCGATCAGCGCATGGCTAGACGGCGCCGCCAACCCGCTTGCCCGGGTCCTCGACCGGCTCGCCCCCAGCGAGCAGGAAGCCTTCCTCAAAGCCATGGACTTGCTCGAAGCCGAGCTGCGCGCCCCAGACACCAAACGCTAAGTGCCGTCGGCGGCCGCCAGCGCCTCACCCTTCCCCGTTCAAAGTCCTGCGGGCGACCCGCCGGCGCCTGGGGCCAATGGACCGGTGCTGATGCCTGTGACGGCACTCTGCGGTTCATCGGCTTCAGTATGCGCGAGCCAGGAAGGCGGTGAGGCCGGGCTCGGTGTCGGACTCCGGCATCGAGCCATCCGCACGCTGCAGGCACCGCACCGTGATGCCTGCGCTGGCCAGTTCCAGCTCGCCGGACGGTCCGAGCAGGTCCCAGTCCAGGGTCGCCCAGCCCTCGCTGACCATCTCGGGCACCTCCGCCATCGAGCGCGCCGGCGTGATCCGGGCGTCCCGCGCGGTGGTCGCCGCGGACAGCATCTCCCGTTGGGCGTCCCGGAGCAGGGCCGGCACGGTGCTCGCCAGGTCCGTGAGCGGCACGGTGTCCCGCACCCCGCCGGCCAGCCGCCGCACCAGGATCGCGGTCTGCGCCTCGACGTCGCGCGGCCCCAGCTCCACCCGCAGTGGGATGCCCTTTAGCTCCCAGTCCACCGCTCGCCGGCCGAACGCGACGTCCGTCCGGTCGTCCACGGCGGCTCGCACCCCCTGGGCCACCAGTTCCCGGCCGATCCGGTGCGCCGCGTCGCATGCTTCTGGCTTGACCGCCAGCACCACGACTTGGGTGGGCGCGAGCACCGGCGGGATGCGTAGGCCCTGGTCGTCGCCGTGCGCCATGATCAGGCCGCCGACCAGTCGGGTGGAGGTGCCCCAGGACGTCGTCCAGGCCAGCTCCCGGCTACCGGTCGGACCGGTGAAGCCGATGCCGAATGCGCGCGAGAAGTTCTGCCCCAACTCGTGTGACGTGCCCATCTGCAGGGCCTTGCCGTCCTTCATCATCGCCTCCAGGGTGATGGTGTTGACGGCGCCGGCGAACCGCTCGCGCGCGGTCTTGCACCCCAGCACAACCGGGATCGCGAGCACGTTAACCATCAGGTCGGCGTACGCCTCGTGCGCGATCCGGCGGGCATAGTCGCGAGCCTCCTCGTAGCTGGCATGGGCGGTATGCCCCTCCTGCCACAGAAACTCGCTAGTGCGCAGGAACAGTCTCGGGCGTAGCTCCCAGCGCACCACGTTGGCCCACTGGTTCAGCAGCAGGGGCAAGTCCCGGAAGCTCTGCACCCACTTCGCCATGTACTCGCCGATGATGGTCTCGGAGGTCGGGCGCACCACGATCGCCTCCTCAAGCTCTTTGCCCCCGGCGTGCGTAACTACGGCCAGTTCGGGCTGGAACCCTTCGACATGCTCGGCTTCCCGGCGCAGGTAGGACTCCGGGATGAACAGCGGGAAGTAGGCGTTCTGGGCTCCGAGCGCCTTGATCCGCGAGTCCATCTCGGCTTGGATGCGCTCCCACAGCGCGTAGCCGTACGGCCGGATGACCATGGTGCCGCGCACGGGTCCGTTGTCCGCCAGCTCGGCTTTCGCGATGATCTCTTGGTACCACCGAGGGAAGTTCTCCCTTTGCGGTGTGAGGATCGCCTTCTTACTCGCCATGTCAGGGGATGCTAGCCGATGAGAACCGGCTCCCGGTCAGCCTCGCCATCCTGCGGTGCTGGCGGCTAGCACGACGGGTTCGTGCCTGACCGGGAAGTTCACCGAGCTGGCGATGAAGCACCTCTCGTGGGCTTCCCGATGCAGCCCGGCCGCCTTCTCGACCATGTCCGGTGAGGTGACAGTGACCCGCGGCCTGAGCACGACCTCGATGAAGTGGCCGCCGCCGTCGGTGGTCTCGGTCATGGTGCCTTGTGCCTCATCGGTGTATTCGGTGACCACGATGCCGGCGGCCGTGCAGGCGTGCAGGTAGGAAAGCATGTGGCACTGGGCGAGCGCGGCCGTGAGCAGTTGCTCGGGATTCCAGCGGCCGGGGTCGCCCCGGAAAGCCGAGTCGGAACTGCCCGCGATGGGCTGCGGCCGCCCGGCGTCCCCAGCCCCTTCGCCGGCACCGGCCCCGCTGACCGTCACCTCATGATCACGGTCGTACTCCCGGTATCCGCTGGTGCCGCTGCCCCGGTTGCCAGTCCAGGCGACAGTGACGTCGTAACTGTGGGTTCTGATCATGCCGGACCTCCTCGACTGCCTGATGCCAGGCTGCCACGAGGTGAGCGCGGTCACCACCCCCATGCCCGCCATAGAGGCCGTGACCTTCAAGCTCGCAGTGACTCAAGCCGCCCGGCGAGAGTTCCGCGCCTGACCCACCGCCGGGCCGGCCCCGCCCCAAGCAACGAAGGTCCTCCACCTTTAAGCGGAACGGACAGTGCCTCACAGCGCACCGCCATGACCTCCGCGTCCCTGGCGCTCCGGCCCCGGCCAAGCGATACAGCTCCGGCCCCGGCCAAGCGATACAGCTCCGGCCCCGGCCAAGCGATACAGGACACGCCAGGCCCGGCCGGCAGTACCAAGCCGCTCAACCTGACCTGTCGTGCGAACCTAGTGAAGTCATCGAAGGTTCGGATAAATATTTGGATCAACTGGTCCATAAATCTTGAACGCCGCACTCTTTGCCCTTGCCCGGAAGGACGGGACCGATGAGCACGGAACCTTTCCCAGTCCAGCAATCCGGCACGTTCGACCTAGGCGGCGACCTAGCGGTCAGCCGTCTCGGTTTCGGAACCATGCAACTGCCCGGGCCGGGCGTGTGGGGTCCGCCGCGGGACCATGATGAGGCGATCCGCGTGCTGCGCCGGGCGGTCGAGCTTGGGGTGGACTTCATTGACACCGCTGATTCCTACGGGCCGTACGTGGCGGAGGAACTGATCGCCGAGGCGCTTTACCCTTACCCGGAGGGCCTGGTGATCGCGACCAAGGCCGGGCTCACCCGCTTCGGCCCGGTCACCCGCTCGGGCCCTAGCCAGTGGCCGCCGGTTGGCCGGCCCGAGTACCTGCGCCAGGAAGCGGAAATGAGCCTGCGCCGGATGAAGCTAGACCGCATTGACCTTTTCCAGCTGCACCGCATTGACCCGAAGGTGCCGCTCGAGGACCAGCTCGGTGAGCTGAAGAGGCTGCAGGACGAGGGCAAGGTCCGGCACATCGGGCTGTCCGGGGTCTCGGTCGACCAGCTGACGGCGGCGCAGCAGATCGCGGCCGTCGTTTCTGTGCAGAACCAGTTCAACCTCACTGACCGTTCCGCCGAGCCCGTGCTCGACTACTGCGCCAGCCAGGACATCGCGTTCATCCCCTACCGCCCGCTGGCCACCGGAGCGCTGGCCGCTGCGGGTAGTTCCCTGGCCGAGCTGGCCGCCAGGTACGACGCGACGCCGGCCCAGCTGGCGCTGGCCTGGCTGCTCAACCGCTCACCCGTGACGCTGCCGATCCCCGGCACCTCATCGGTGCGGCACCTTGAGGACAACGTGCGCGGCGCCGGCATCAGGCTGACCGGCGACGAATTCGACGAACTCTCGGCCATCGCCTGACGGCGCACGAGTTCTCACCTGCGTCGCCGCTGCCGTCTGCCGCTATGACGACAACCTGACGAAGGATCGGCGGCTCGGCCCGGACGTGGCGGTCCTCAGCCGTGATGCGCCGCCGCCAGGTGCGCCCCGAGGACGTCGTAGCCGAAGTCGGCTTCCGGGTCACGCCAGACCGAATGAGCGTGATTCGCCTGGCGCTGGGTGTTGTCGTACTCGATGAGCAACCTCGGGGCCTGCAGGCGGTAGTAATGCGGCTGGCCCGGGTCGGTGGGGCCGGCCCAGGCCAGGTGGACGGCGTCCAGCGCGTCGTCGTCGTCGTAGTCCGCCTGCGGCGACAGGCCGTCCGGGACGCGCCCGAGGTAGGTGGCCAGCAAGGCGCGCAGCAGGTCCCGTTGCGCCGCGTCGAGCTCGGTGGCCGGCAGGCCCTTCGGCGCGGTGGTCAGCGCGACCCGCCGGTGGTCCGCGGCGTCGTAGCCGGTCGCCTGCTCGTTGTCGGCGTCCATCCGGACTAGCCGGCTGTCCAGCCGCGGCTCGGTGAACCTGCCGCGCCACAGGTCGCGGAGGTACATCATCTGGTCGCCGTCCGCCAGCCGCGCCCGGTTGCCGCCGACGATATCGGCCGGCGCCCGGTCCAGCAGCGTCGCGCGGGCGCCCCGGCCGGGGTCGAGCGAGCGGACGAGCTCGCGGGCCAGGTCCTCCGCCCCGGCGAGCGGGCGCAGCGGCGCCGGCCCGAGCAGCGGGGAGACCGCCGGGTCAGCGCCCAGGAAGCAGGGCGTCACCGAACGGACCATGCCGTCAGCGATGAGATTGTTCAGCGAGATGTGGTGGCCGCCGAAGCGCCATCCCCACGGCGCCGCGCCGCCGGGCTCACCGAAGACCCGCAGATAGTAAAGTCCGGGGTCGCGGCCCCGTTCACGGCCCCAGTCGACGGACCAGCCTTCGACGCGGTCGAGCACGTTGTCCAGCCCGAGGATGGTGGCCACGGTGACGTACCCGGCGGCGGAGAGCCCAGTGGCGACGAGCTGGTGCGCCAGCTGCTGGTGGGCCGGCCGCTGGGCGCCCAGGGGCAGGCCGCCGTGGTCGCTGGGGGTGTAGTACCAGCGCCGGCGCTCAGCGTCTGACTCGGCGTCCGGACTGGGCGCGGCGCCGGTCGCTACCGCGCGCTGCCTGGGGTCGAGCGCGTCGAGCCAGGCCGCCGCGGCGGCGGCCATCCGTGCTGCGGCTTCCCGTGCTGCGGCTTCCCGTGCCGGGACGTTACCGCTGACGTCCGTCCCGGTCGTGTTCACCCCAGTCGTCACCGTTCCATCCTTCCCACCCGAGGGCGCCCTGGCAAGGGACGCCTGACCGGTCAGGCGGGTGGGACCGGCTCCGGGAAAGCGTCGGCGGCCTGCGCCCTGGTCCGGCGGCCGAGCCACCAGAAGAGCACGCCGATGGCGATGAAGACCAGCACCGGGATGAGCTCGGTCCACAGGTAGGTGAACCGCTCGGCGTACGTCCAGCTCTCCGGGAGGAAGTCGGCGCCGAACCACGAGCTGCCAAGCCCGGGGGCGATGAGCTGGACGCTGGCGATGGCCACCAGGACCATCAAGATGACGGTCAGCGGCCGGTAGGCGGGCATCTTGAAGGGTCGCGGCGTGTCCGGGTGGCTGCGGCGCAGCTTCCACAGCGCCGGGTAGATGAGCAGGTAGCTGATCAGCGTGGTGGAGATGGTCACGCCGAGCACGGCGTTGAAATATTTCGCCGCGTCGCCGCTGCTGATCTGGTGCGCGAGCACGACGACGATGGAGGCCACGATGCCGCTGAAGACATTGACGCGCACCGGCGTGCCGTACCGGGCGTTGATCACGCCGAGTGTCCGGGGCCCGGCCCCGTCGTAGCAGGACACGGCGAGGGCCCGGTCCGAGCCCATGATCCAGGTCGCGCCGGATGTGATCAGGCACAAGATGAACAAGATGGCGCAGCCGTCACCCAGCACGAGGCCGGCCCCGCTCAGCGTGGCCGCGCCGCTGCCGCTGACGTGGCCGCCGTACACGGTGAAGACGGTCTGGATCGCGCTGACGAATCCGCTGAAGTTGGTGATGGCGCTGACGGGCAGGACGATCAGGATGCCGATCACGGGCAGGGCGTAGAGCACCACGCTGAACACGGTGGACCGGGCGATGGCGAACGGCACGTCCCGCTGCGGATTGGTCATCTCCTCGCCCGCGCTGCTTGGCAGCTCGAAGCCGACGAAGTTGAACAGCAGCACGCCGACCAGGAGCACGAAGCCGCTTTCCGAGGGCTTGTAGTCGCTCGCCCCCAGGCCGTGCGCGCCGTGCTTGACGGCGTAGATGATGACCGAGATCGTAAACAGCCCGAGAAGCACGAAACGGGCCATGGCTCCCGCGGTCGGCAGCCATTTACCCACGCTGAAGGAGGTGATCGCGGCGACGATCGACAGCCAGACGAAGACCAGCGCGATGACGAACCACACCACCGTGGACACGTTGGCGCCGTGGTCGAAGAACACCTCGACGGCGGTGATGCAGGTGATGGTGAGCGAGCCGCCGATCCATACCGGGTTGGTGATCCAGTACAGGAAGTTGTTCACCGCCCCGGCCAGGTGCCCGAAGGCCAGCCTGGTCCAGAGGTAGGGGCCGCCTTCCTGGGGGAAGGCCGAGCCAAGCTCGGCGAACAGCAGCGCCTGCGGGACGAAGAACACGACGGCGAAGACCATCATCCAGGTGAAGGCCTGGCCGCCGCCCTGGGCGACGGTGGCGATCGTGTCCACGCCGACGATGGTGCAGATGAGAAAGAACAAGATGTCGAAGCGGCCGAAGTGGCGCTGCAGCTTCTGACGCTCGAGGGCCGCCGCGGCGGTCATTGTGTCCAGGCTGTCAGTCGTCACGAACGCTCCTCGAAGTAACGAGCCAGCCCCCATTCTCGCCTCAAATGATTTCAGGCGTGTTGCTGGCCGATGTCCGGTTGGCGGTCCGCAGCTCAAACGGCGGCGCTGGACGCGGGGGCCCGCGATGGAGACGCCGATGTCAGCGCCTATGCCCGAGCGTCTCGACGGTAGAATCCGCCGCGAATACATTGGGCTCATGACGAGTGAGGCTGGCGGGGGCATGGCCACGCGCGGGCTGGAATTGGTCGCTGACCAGGCAGTCGCTGACCAGGCAGTCGCCGACCAGGCAGGCGCCGACCAGGCAGGCGAGCTGGCCGCCGCGCTCGCGGCGGGAGCCCGGGCCCAGCACGCCGACGGTGATCTGCAGGCCAGCAGGCGGGATTTCGACCGGGCCTACCGGCTGGCGGAGCAGGCCAGTGACGTCCCGGCGATGGCCCTGGCGGCCCTGGGCCTGGCCGGCCTGTGGGTCGGCGAGCGCCGCGCCGTCACCGGCGCGGCGCAGCTCGAGGCGCGGCTTCAGCATGTCCTGGCGCTGCTCGACTCGCACGGTTCGCTCGCCCTTCGCCTCCGGGCCCGGCTGGCCGGAGAGGCCGACTACTTCCGCGGCGAGCACGCGGCGATCCTGGCCGTGCTCGACGAAGCCCGGGCGGCCGCGGATCCGGTGCTGCTGGCGGAGGCCCTGAGCATCGCCCATCACTGCCTGCTCGGTCCCGGCCACGTCACGCTGCGCCGGGAACTGGCCGTCGAACTGATCAAGGCGAGCTTCGCCACGCAGCGCCGCAGCGACCTGCTGATGGGCCTGCTCTGGCAGACGGTGGACTCCTACTCCGACGGCGACCCGCACGCGGGCCGCCTGCTGAGCGAACTGCGGGACCACCTCCGCGAGCGCAATCACCTGGCGGTCGGCTTCGTGGTCAGCGCGATCGATGTGATGCTCGCGATCCGGGCTGGCCGCCTCACCGAAGCCGAGTCGCTGGCGGCCATCTGCGCCAGCGCTGGCGCGGCGGCGGGCGACGTCGACCACGAGTGGTGGTCCGGCGCTCAGCTCGTGACGATCCGCTGGTATCAGGGGCGCCTGGTGGAGCTCCTGCCCACGCTGCGCGACCGGGCGAACTCTCCGGGGCTGTCCGCGGTCGACAACTCATCGGCGGCCGCGCTGGCCGTGGCGGCGGCGCTGGACGGGGACCGGCACACGGCGGCCAGCTCGCTCGCCGCCCTGTCCGGCGACGACCTCGCTCACCTGCCCGCCTCGAGCAGCTGGCTGGTGACGATGAACGGCATCGTGGAGGCCGCCAGCCTGCTCCGGGACGCCGCCCTGGCGCAGCGGGCCTACGAGCTGCTCCGCCCGTACGCCGGCCTGCCGATGGTCGGCGGCCTGGGCGTCACCTGCTTCGGGTCGGCTCACCAGGCGCTCGGGGTCGCCGCGCTGACCTCGGGGCAGCTGGACCGGGCGGTCGATCACCTGCGCGCGGCGGTGCAGCACAACCTGGCGCTGGCGCACTGGCCCGCGGTGCTGGCGTCCCGGCAGCGGCTGGCCCAGGCGTACGCGCTGCGCCGGTACCCAGGGGACGCCGACGCCGGCCGGCGCGAGCTGGAGCTGGCCATGAGCGAGGCGACGGCGCTGGGCCTGAAGGCCCCGGACGCGCCCCAGGCCGGACCCTCAAGCCCGTCGAGCCCGTCGAGCCCGTCGAGCCCGTCGAGCCCGTCGAGCCCGTCAGGCACGTTCGCGCAATGCCGCCGGGCCGGCCGGAAATGGTCCGTGGCCTGGAGCCAGCGAAGCGTGCTCATCGAGGACAGCATCGGGATGGCGCACCTGGCCGTGCTGATCGCCAACCCGCGGCAGGAGATCCAGGCGGCTGACCTGGTGACCGGGCTCGTCGCGTTGGGCCGCGCCATCGGCGACGGCGCGGCGGCCCATCCCGTGCTGGATCACGAAGCGATCGTTGAGTACCGGAACCGGGTCCAGCTCCTGGAGGCTGAGATCGATCAGCTGGACGCGGGTGATGACTCCGCCCGGGCGGCACTCGCCCGCGCCGAACGCGACTGGCTCGTCGCCGAGCTCATCCGGGCCGCGGGGTTCGGCGGCCGCACCCGGTCGTTTCCCGACCAGGGAGAACGGGCCCGCGTCGCCGCGGGCAAGGCGATCCGCCGGGCCCTGGTCCGGATCGCCGACGCGGATCCGGTCATCGGCGAGCACCTGCGCCAGACGGTGCACACCGGCGTGCGCTGCTCGTACTGGCCGGCCTGAGTCCGGCGGGCTCGGGCCGCGTCCCGGCCGAAAACGGGGTGGAACGGGATGGCACGGGATGGACCGCCGTAGGAATGAACGCCAGCCGATGGCGTGTGCGAACCTGACCTAGGAGGAAAGTCGTGGCGCTCCGTGACTCCATGCGTGAATCCGCCGCCCAGTACCTGCGGCCCGGCGAGCCCATCCAGGCGGTGATCGGCGCCCAGACGGCCAGCCAGTGGCTCGCGGCGCTGACCGGCTTCCTGGTGTTCCTCGGGCTCAACCGCTACCGGATCCTGGTCGTCACGCCGGCCCGTATCGTCGTCCTCGACGCGGGCAAGACCAGCATGAAAACGGCCCGTGGCGTGGTGACGGAGCTGCCGCGGTCGACCCGGCTTGGTCCGGGCACGGGAATGTGGCACCAGATCCCGGCGGGGGAGGAAAACCTCCGGGTCCACCGTCGTTTCTTCAAGGACCTCGAGGCGGCCGACACCTCCGTCGTCGCGGCCTGACGGCGGCTTCCTCCGGCCTCGGCGGGCCGGGCTCGGCGGCCGCTGGGACCAGTGCCGTTCAGAATTAATCCGAACGATCCGGGCGCCAGCCCTCGGCCGGCCCGGGCGCCCCGGCGCCGGCTCGTCTGGGCCGGCCATACTGGGCCGGCCATACTGATCCGGTGAGAGTGCTTGTGACCGGCGGGACAAGCGGGCTTGGCTGGGCGATGGCGCGGGCCCTGGCCGTGGCGGGAAGCAGCGTCGCGCTCACCGGGCGCTCCGGCGAGCGGGCTCGCCAGGTCGCCGCGGACCTGCCCGGCGCGGTCGGCCTCCCGCTCGACGTGCGGAGCGAAGCCTCGGTGGCGCGGGCGGTGCAGGAGGCCTGGTCGCGGCTCGGCGGCGTCGACATGCTGGTAAACAACGCGGGAATCGGCATGCGCACGGTCAACCCCAGTTTCATGACCGAGCCGCAGGGCTTCTGGCGGGTATCACCGGACGGTTTCCGCGACGTGATCGAGACGAACCTGACCGGCTACTTCCTGGTGGCGCGTGAGATCACGCCCCTGATGCTGGCCGCCGGGGCAGGCCGCATCGTCAACGTCTCGGTCAATCAGGCGACCATGACCAGGGCGGGCTTCGTGCCCTACGGGCCGTCCCGCGCTGGTACCGAGGCGATGTCCCGGGTCATGTCCGCCGACCTGCGAGGCAGCGGCGTGACCGTCAACCTGCTGCGGCCCGGCGGAGCGACCGCCACCGGCATGGTCCCGCCGGACGGCCCTCGGCCGGGAGGCGGGTCCATGCCCTTGCTGGACCCGGCGGTGATGGGGCCGCCCATCGTCTGGCTCGCCTCCGCCGAGGCGGCCGGCGTCCACGACGAGCACATCAGCGCCACCGAATTCGAGGGCTGGCTGCGCACCCGCCAGCCGTGAGTCAGCCGGGCGTGAGCCGTTCGAGTAGTAGGGGCAGGTCGATCGTCGCTATCCGCACGGACGAGTCGCTGCAGCCGTACGGCAGCACGACGATGTCGCCGTGCAGCATCGGGCCACAGGAGTTCACGACGTTCGGGACGTACAGTTCGCCGGGCGCCGATGGCCGGTTAACAGAGCGTTACGTGGGTCCGTGGCCGGACCGAGAGCCCCGCTCCGCAGGTCGGGGGGTGGCACGGTCGCGGTAGCGTCAGGCGGGCCCGGGCCGGCTGGCCAGGAACGGAATCGTCTGCCGGGATCTTCAATGTCAGGCCCGAGGCTGGCTGAGAGGGCCTCGCGTGCTCGCTGGCGTCCCGAACAGTGGCTGAGCGTCCTCCGCGGCCTCGCGTAGCGAACGCCCCATCAGGATAGCCGAGAACAGCGCGCAAACCGCCCGTAAGGTGGCCGCCGCCAAGAGCGCGGGTATTGTGAGGCCGGAAAATCAGCCGGGAATCGCCGCGAAGGCGCATACTAGTAGTGATGAAGCCTGCCCGCGCCGCGAACCGACGCTTCCTGCCCGATAGTCCCTTCAACTCCAGGCACGTTGATCCACCTGTGGAGCAGTTCGACGTGCAGGACCAGGTGAGCCACGACAAGTACGGCCTCGGCCGTGTCATCCTCATCGAGGATGACTCCGCCCTGGTCGTCGATTTCGGTTCACGTCAGGTGCGGATTATGTGGCCCTTCGCCAAGCTGACCAAGCTCTGACGCCGCTACCTCGCGGCCAGTTATGGACAGAGTGGCGTCGGCGCTTTCGCCGCAGCTGGAGGCAACTGCGCCTGCGAATTCTGGTGACGTTCCCCGGGCGAAGCCGCTGCTGCGCGGCTGGCTGCACCTGGCCTGGTTCGAGGCTTCGCTGGTACTCGGTACTCTCGCGCTTACCCGTGTGCATGGCGGCCTGCGGACCACCGCGCTGGCCATCTTCGAGGTCAGTGTGACCGCGATGTTCGGCGTCAGCGCGCTGTACCACCGCGGTGACTGGACCGCTAGGTGGCGGCAGCGCCTGCAGCGCCTAGACCACGCGATGATCTTCCTTCTCATCGCGGGCACGGCGACCGCGGCCTTCCTCCTGACCACCGGCGGTGCCTTCCGGATCGCCTGCCTGATCGCGATATGGACGCTCACGCTCACCGCGGGTGCGATCCACATGGTATGGATGGATGCGCCTGAGCTCCTGGTCGGCTCGACGTTCGTGGGACTCGGGTTGGTAGGCGGTCTCGCGCTACCCGCGGTGTGGCTGCACGCCGGGGCCACGGCGGGAGCGCTGTTGCTTGCGGGCGGTCTGCTGTACATCGCCGGAGCCCTCTCGTACCGCCGGCGCCGCCCTAACCCGTATCCGTCGGTCTTCGGCTACCACGAGGTCTTTCACGTCTATGTTTGCGCCGCGGCGACGTGCCAGTTCATCGCGATAGCACTGTTCATCAGCTGAACCGCCCGTCACCACCTAGTCCGCGCCGTTTGGGCCGGTGCCGACGAGGAGGGCCAGCATCTCCCCGACGGTGCGTTCCCGGCCGGCCGGATCTGGCAGCGGGAGATGCGCCTGGATGTGGTACCGGTTGCGGCGGCCGTCCTTTTCCTTGACCACATAGCCGGCCTCGACGAGGTCCGCGATGATGCCGAAGGCGCTCCGTTCGGTCATGCTCAGGCTGGCCGCGATGTCGCGCAGGCGTGCCTCGGGGTCATCGGCAATGCACAGGAGAACCAGGGCATGGTTGGTCAGGAAGGTCCAGTTCGCCATGCTGATAAGATACCAGTTTCCGGAAAGAACTTGCTAGTTTCTTTCTTCAGGTATAGCTTGAGACCAGGCACCGACATCGGCCACCTCCGGCGGCTAGCTTCCCGGCGCTACCGAAGGGAAGACACCATGTCCGAACCGACTGTGCCCTATCCGGATCCGAGGCCGGTCGGCCGGCCCGGCCCCTCGTCTAACGGCGTTGTTCCGCCGATGCCGTCGGAAGTCACGAAGTCGCATCCGCCGCGGTCGGCCGCGAACGGCAGATTGCACAAGGCGATGATACCGCTGCGCAAGATGATGCACCGACCTCCTCGTCACCCGTAGCCTTCGATCCACGCACGTGACCTACCCCGCTGCCTATGATGCTGGCCTCATTCTCACCTCCCGGACACAGCGCCGCGGCTACGTCATCGCCGCGCTCAGCGGAGAACTCGGCCTCGCGTCCGCTCCCGCCCTGCGCGAGCAACTTCTCAACCTGATCCGTCCGGCTGCCAGCCGGCTCATCATCGACTTGTCCGCGGTGCGAAGCGCCGACGCCAGCGGCCTTGCCGTCCTGGTGGGCGGCGGACGCCGGGCGAGGATCCTCGGCGGTTTCCTGCGCCTGGCCGCACCGTCCATGGCGGTAGCCGGGGTGTTGTCAGCCACCGGGATAAACCAGCACCTCGATATCTTCCCCACCGTCAAGGCCGCCATCGCCGGCCGGCGCGTGCTGACCGGCCTGGCCGAGTTCACGACCGGTGTCGCCGGGCGCCCAGCCGGCCATCTGCTCGGGCGTATCCGGCTACCAGCTACGAGGTCCTGACCGGCCGACAGGATTTTCTGGTCCATCCTCGCTGGGGACAGGAGAATACCGTCAGCCGACGCGGCGGCATGGCATCCGGTCGTATATGCGCGCATATCAGACGAACGGCCGAATATCCCTGAAGACCGAAATGCCCGGCCCATCGTCGGCGCCTGTTCCCGCACACCTGCTGGTGAATTTGCGCTTAGCTGTCAAATTAACCTGCAAACCTGTCGAACAGCTGTTGTGACGTGCGTTAATGCCGTTACGGCCGGCAAGTTACGACAATGCCCCATCCCATACTCGGCTTTTTAGCCCGAGTTGTATACGCGGCCGGTAAAATCATGTCCGCGTTGATCAGCCGGAAGATCGCTCCGGTTCCGTGGCAACTGTGTCGGATCGCCGCGCCATGAAACCGTGAGCGGACTTCCGTGTCCACTTCCGGGAAGGAGGCGTGTTATGCAAGACACTACTGTCTTGAGCAAGGGTGGCGGGACCGATTCTGGCGCCGACGTGATCGGGATCGCGGACACCAGATGACCTCCGTCGGCCGCCTGACCTCCGATCAGCGCGACTGGCTCCGGGTGCGGTCATACCTTCTCAAGCAGCGGTACGACCTTGCGCTCGCGGCCGCGGATGAGTACCCGGCCGGGAGCAAGATCGCCGGCACCCCCCTGCTCGCGGTCCCCGGCTGGCAGCCCCCCGCCCCGGTCCCGATCCAGGACATCGGCCTGGAATTCAGCACTCGTCCGGTCGCGGCCTGCCACGGCGACGGCGCGGCGCTGGTCTTGCCTGCCCGGCCGGACGGGACGCGTTATCTTCGTTATTCGGACGCGGTCAGCGAACTGGCGGCCCCGGCGGTATTCGAGAACCGCCCTACCTACCGGCTTATCGAAGCCGAGCTCACCGGCACGGCGCCCCGGCTGTTGTTCACCCGTGGCCGTTACTTCGACGGCATCGACACCGGTGCGGCGGCCGCGCACGAATACGCGGCGAAGCGGCTGGCCGGACGCCCGGCCGGGCTGCGCGGCAGCATCGGCGATCCGCGTGACCTGCGCCGCCGTCCGGTGAACCTCGGCATCAGCACCCTGACGCTCCGGCTGGACCGGGCGACGGGCCGGGCCTCGTTCCCGCTGCACTGGCGAGATCCGGCCAAGGTCGGTCATGCGGGCGGGTTGTATCAGGTGATCCCGGTAGGCGTGTTCCAGCCTTCAAGTGAAGCGGCCTGGAATGAGCGCGGCGACTTCTCGCTGTGGCGGAGCATGATCCGCGAGTTTGCCGAAGAACTCCGCGGACGCTCAGAGGACTACGGCAACCAGAAGGGTCCTATCGACTACGATTCCTGGCCGTTCGCCCGGCGGATGACCGAAGCGCTTGACCGCGGCCAGATCAGCGTATGGTGCCTGGGGCTTGGCGTTGACCCGCTGACGTACGCCACTGACCTGCTGACCGTGGCCGTTATCGACAGCCTCGTGTTCGACGAGGAGTTCAGCCTGAACCCGCGGCGCAACGAGGAGGGCGAGGTCCTCGCGGCACGGGAATTCGCGGGCCACGTCATCGATCGCCTGGTGACCCGCGAACCGATGCAGGCCGCCGGGGCCGCGGTGCTGCGGCTGGCCTGGGCCCATCGTGAGGCCCTGACCGGCTG
>Ga0302177_10000545_pt1 | contig 28898 bp, 26 predicted proteins | sample I_Palsa_E1_2_FD_198780 | JGI IMG/M metagenome (GOLD analysis project Ga0302177, IMG submission 198780) | Peat permafrost microbial communities from Stordalen Mire near Abisko, Sweden - I_Palsa_E1_2 | ecosystem: Environmental > Terrestrial > Soil > Palsa > Peat permafrost | place: Sweden... | reverse complement strand
CCACGCCCGCGGTCGCGTCGATGTAGGCGGCACCCGGCGGGTCGGTCACCGGTGCACCGCGCGGATGATCTTGGCGGCGTGCGCGGCCGCCCCGAACCCGTTGTCGATGTTGACGACGACCAGACCCGGGCTGCACGAGGCGAGCATGCTGGCCGCGGCGGCCAGGCCGCCGGCCGCGACGCCGTAGCCGACGCTGGTCGGCACGCCGATCACCGGCGCGCTGACCAGTCCGGCGACCACACTCGGCAGGGCGCCGTCCATCCCGGCCACGACCACCACGCAGTCGGCGGCGCGCAGGTCCTCTAGCCGGGACAGCAGCCGCCCGAGCCCGGCCACCCCCACGTCGGCCAGGACGTCCGCGCGGACGCCCAGCACGGCCAGCGTCACCGCGCATTCCCTGGCTACCTTCAGGTCCGTGGTGCCGGCCGTCACGACCAGCACGTGGCCGCGCGCGGGCGGCAGGGCCCCGACGGCGACCGTTCCGGCCACGTGATCGGCGTGTACGGCGTCGCCAGGGAAACGGGTGGCCGCCGCGTCCAGGACGCCGGCCGGGCAGCGGGTCGCCAGGGCCGGTACCCCCGGGTCGTGGGCCCGCAACTCGGCCAGCAGCGCGAAGATCTGGTCGGATGTCTTGCCTTCGCCGTACACCACTTCCGGGACACCGGTCCGCCGCCGGCGATCGACGTCCAGCCGGGCGAACTCACCCAGCGGGACACCCGCCGCCCAAGCCGTACCGTTACCCTCAGCCGGCACGGCTGACCGGCGTGATGTCGAGGTTGAGCGAACCGGACCGCAACGGCCGTTCGTCGATCTCCGCGCGCCGGTATCCAGCCGCCCGGACGCAGGCCAGCACGGCCGCGTGCTCGTCCGGGTCCGCCGCCCGCGGCAGGTCCGCCGCGCCGAGCTGCACCCGGCCGAGATCACCGAAGTGCCGCACCCGCAGTTCGCGGTAGCCGCGCTGCTTCAGGCTCAGCTCGGCCCGGTCTACCTGCGACAGCACATCGGCGCTGACTGGGGTGCCGTAGGGCAGCCGCGAGGCCAGGCAGGGCGACGCGGGCTTGTCCGCACTCGGCACCCCCAGGTGCGCCGCCAGCGCCCGCACCTGGTCCTTGCCCACGGACGCCTCAAGCAGGGGGTGCCGGACACCGTGCTCGGCCGCCGCGCGCAGCCCGGGCCGCCAGTCGCCCGTGTCGTCGGCGTTGGCGCCGGACAGCACGGCGGCGAATCCGCGGCGCCGGGCCAGCGCGGCCAGCCGGTCGTACAACTCCGATTTGCAGTAGTAGCAGCGGAAGCGGTCGTTGCGCCGGTAGTCCTCGCGCTCCAGCTCGGCCGTGCTGATCAGCTCGTGCCGGACGCCGACGGCCCGGGCCACCGACCGCGCGCCGTCCAGCTCGCCGGACGCCAGCGCCGGCGAGACGGCGGTGACGGCGAGGGCTCGTTCCCCGAGCGCCCGGGCGGCCAGCGCGGCGACCAGCGAGGAGTCCACCCCGCCGGAGAACGCGATCAGGGCGCTGCCCAATCCGGCCAGACGCCCCGTCAGCTGGCCGGCCAGCGCGTCAAGCTCGTCAGGCATGCCGTTCCTTCTCATCTCGCCCGGGCCCCAGGCGGCCGGTCCCGTTCCTTGCCCGTCGTGCCGCGGCTGATCGTATGATGCTGGACTATACGCTTCGGCGCCTTCGGCCCTTCGGGAGGTCTCGTGCCCATCGAACAGGCAGAGTTCGGCCGCACCGGCCACCAGAGCACCCGGGTGATCTTCGGCGGGGCGGCTCTCGCGCAGGTCTCTCAAGGGGTCGCGGACGAGACCCTGGACGTCCTGCTCGCCCACGGGGTGAACCACCTGGACGTGGCCTCGGACTACGGCGATGCGGAGGTGCGGCTCCGGCCGTGGCTGGCGCGCGAACCGGGCCGGTTCTTCCTGGCCACCAAGGGCGACGACCGCACCGCGGCCGGGGCCCGCGAGGAACTGCACCGGTCCCTGGACCGGATGGGCGTCGACCACGTCGACCTCTGGCAGATGCACGCCCTGGCCGATCCGATCGAGTGGGACATCGCCCTGAGTCCTGGCGGGGCGCTCGAGGCCGCCGTGGAAGCCCGGGAGCAGGGCCTCATCCGCTGGATCGGGGTGACCGGCCACGGCAGCCAGATCGCCGCGACGCACCGCCGCAGCCTCGAGCGGTTCGACTTCGACTCGGTGCTGCTCCCGTACAACTTCGTCACCATGCAGAACCCGTACTACGCCGAGAACTTCAACGCGCTGTACGAGACCTGCCGCGAGCGGAACGTCGCGGTGCAGACGATCAAGTCGATCGCGCTGCGCCCCTGGATGGGCCGGCCGCACACCCGCTCGACGTGGTACGAGCCGCTCGAGCAGCAGGCCGACATCGACCTCGCCGTGTGGTGGGCGCTGAGCCGCCCCGGGGTGTTCCTCGACAGCGTGGGGGACCTGGACCTGCTCCCGAAAGTACTCGACGCGGCCGCCCGGTTCACCGAAACGCCGGACGACGCGGCGATGCGCGCGCTGGCCGACCGGACGGCCGCCGTGCCGCTGTTCGTCTGACCGAAACGTCGGATGTATCGTAGCTGACCGGACCGGAGTCACAGCACGGACGCGAGCCACTGCTCGACGCCCGCGATGTGCACCGTGGCCCAGGACCGGGCCACCTCGGGCTCGTGCGCCGCGAGGGCGTCCAGGATCGCCCGGTGCTCGGCCAGCGTCCGTTCCTTGGTCCCCGCCTGGGTGAGGCCGCGCCAGACCCGGGCCCGGGTCGTCGGCCCGGACAGCGTCTCCAGCAGCGAGCACAGCACCGTGTTCTGCGAGCAGGCGGCGATGAGCCGGTGAAATTCCAGGTCGCTCGCGACCAGCGCGTCGACGTCCGGGTCCGGGCCGAGGCGGTCGAGCAGGGCGCGCAGCCTCGCGCTCTCGGCCTCGGTGATGCGCTCGGCCGCCATGGCCGTGGCCGCCGGTTCCAGGATCCGCCGGACGCGGAGGAACTCCAGCACGGTGCCGTCGCGGTGGAAGTCGACCATGAAGCTCAGCACCTCGAGCAGCAGCTGGGGATCGAGGCTGGTCACGTACGTCCCGTCGCCCTGGCGCACGTCCAGGATGTTGACCAGGGACAGGGCCCGCACCGCCTCGCGCAGCGAGCTGCGGGACAGGCCGAGCTCGGCGGCCAGGTCCGCCTCGCGCGGCAGCCGGTCGCCGGCCTGCAGCGCACCCGAGGTGATCATGGCCTTGACCTTCTCGATGGCCTCGTCGGTCAGCGCCATGGCACACCTCCGATACCGCCGTGACTGCGACGGCCGCCGCAGCATTCGCGCGGTAGAGATCTGATGTTTGACCTACAGTATGACACGCCCGCCCGGAAGGCGGATCCAGGCCGCACGGCTTGGCCCGTGCCGCCGAGGCGCGCGCGGTGTGGCCAGACATCGGACATGTTCCCGCCAACCAGGGCGTTGACCGCACTATCGGCAGCCGTTACAGTTCATTCATCCGATGTCTCGCGTCAGGCTTCGTGTCGACGAGCCTGGGGAGGAGTAGGGACGAAATGACCACCGATGACCGGCCAGGCTTCCCCCGGCGGACGATTCATCTGGACTTTCACACCGGTCCCGCGATCCCGGATGTCGGGGCCGAGTTCGATCCCGGGGAGTTCGCCGGAACCCTGGCCGCGGCGCACGTCGACAGCGTGACGGTGTTCGCCAAGTGCCACCACGGTCACCTCTACTACCGGACCGGCCGACCGGAACGGCACCCGAACCTCAAGCCCGATCTCGACCTGCTGGGCGAGCAGGTCGAGGCGCTGCACGCGCGCGGCATCCGCGCCCCCATCTACATGAGCGTCCAGGTCGACGAGTACGCCGCCAACAGCCATCCGGAGTGGCTCGCCCGGCACGAGGATCTGCGGCAGGTCAAGCGGGCCACGTCGGCCTTCGAGGCGGGCTGGCAGATCCTGGACATGTCCAGTCCCTACCAGGACTACTTCGCGGACCAGCTGGCGGAGGTGCTGCGGCGGTTCGCGCCGGTGGACGGGATGTTCCTCGACATGTGCTGGGATCAGCCCAGCGCGAGCAAGTGGGCCATCGACGGCGCCCGTAAGGCCGGGTTCGACCCCACGGATGCCGAGGACCGCAACCGGTACGCGCGACAGGTCGCCCACTCCTACATGGGCCGCTACCGGGACATGATCGAGCCCGCGCTCGGCGCGGATCCCCCCATGGGGGTGTGGTTCAACAGCCGGCCCAAGACCAACCTGCACGATGAGAAGAAGTTCCTCCACCACGTCGAGATCGAGGCGCTGCCCACCGGAGGCTGGGGCTACAGCTACCTGCCCTACGTGGCGCGATTTGCCCGCCCGCTGGGTCTGCCCGGTGTCAGCCAGACCGGCCGGTTCCACCGGAGCTGGGGCGACAACGCCGCGCTCAAGCCGGCCGCGGCGCTCAAGTACGAGTGCTGTCAGATCCTCAGCCACGGGCTGAGCGGCGGGGTCGGTGACCTGCTCCACCCGAGCGGCCGGATCAACGCCGAGACCTACCGGCTCATCGGCGGCGTGTACGACTATATCGAGGCGTGCGAACCGTTCGTCACGGACGGTCAGCACCTGGCCGAGGTCGCGGTCGTCGTCGACCCGTGGCTTGGCGATGATCCCGGGCCCGCGGGCCTCGGGGTGGTCCGGGCGCTTCAGCAGCTGCGCCAGCAGTTCGATGTCGTGGCGCCGGACGCCGACCTGAGCGGGTACCGCGTCGTCGTCCTCCCCGAGACCACCCGGGCCGATGCTCAGCTGCGCGGCTCGCTGCGCGACTTCCTGGACTCCGGCGGAGGCCTGATCGTCTCCGGCCCGGCGGCGCTCGATGAGGACGGCCGGCCTGTGCTCGATGAGCTCGGCCTCGAGGCACACGGGCCGTCGCCCTACAGTCACGTGTTCCTCCGGCCCTTCGGCGAGCTGCGCAACGCCACGGCCCCCTTCGACACCGTCATGTACGAACGAGGCTTCCGGATGACCCCCCGCCCGGGCGCACAGGTTCTCTGCGGCGTGGTGGAACCGTATTTCGAGCGCACCTACGAGCACTTCAGCGGGCATTCTTATACTCCCCCCGCCCGCCTGTCCGACTACGCCGCGATCATCCAGAACGGCCGGGCGATCACCTTCGCCGTGCCGCTGCTGCAGGCGTTCGGCCAGCACGCCAACGTTCCCTACCGGGAACTTCTCGGTGGCTGCCTCGACCTGCTGCTGCCCCGGCCGCTGCTGCGGACGGGAGGACCGGCTCATCTTGAGACCGCGATCGTAACCAAGAACGGCACCGTGGTGGTGCATCTGCTCAGCTTCCTGCCCTCCCGGCAGGCCCAAGACCTCGACCTCGTGCACGATCCCTTCCCCCTGCTGGAGGTCCCCGTGTCGGTGCGCCTGGACCAGCCGCCGCGATCAGCCGTCCTGCAGCCGTCCGGCCAGGAACTCGATCTCTCCTACGAAGGCGGCTACGCCACGACGCGGGTGACGGTGAGTGACGGCCACGCGATGGTGGTCTTTGCCTGAAGCGCGGCCAGCAGGTCGGACGAGTGCCGACATACATCCGCTGTTTGGGCTACTACCTTCTGTTACACCTGATACCCAAAAGGTCAACAAAAAACGGTCTGAACGGCCATTACCACCAGCGCTAACCCAACCAAGACTATCGGCCACAAGAGCGTTGACGACACATCAATCCGTCGTTACGATGCTTTCATCCGATGTCTGGACAAATACATCCAACTACGTGGAGGTGGCTTTGTCCCAGGACCAGGAGCACGACGGGCGGGCAAGTCGCCTGCGCTGGATGCGTGAGGACCGCTTCGGACTGTTCGTTCACTGGGGGCTCTACTCCGTAGCCGCCCGGCACGAGTGGGTGAAGCAGCGGGAGCGCCTGGACGACGCGGCGTACCAGCGCTACTTCGACCACTTCGATCCCGACCGTTACGAGCCGCGGCGGTGGGCGCGGCTGGCCCGGCAGGCCGGGATGCGCTATGCCGTGCTGACCACCAAGCATCACGAGGGTTTCTGCCTGTGGGACTCCGCGCTCACCGATTACCAGGCGACCAAGACCCCGGCCGGCCGGGATCTGGTCCGGCCGTGGCTTGAGGCCTTCCGGGCCGAGGGCCTCAAGGTCGGCTTCTACTATTCGCTGCTCGACTGGCATCATCCTGAGTTCCCGATCGACGGCCTGCACCCTCAGCGCGACGACGAGCAGGCCAAGGCGGACGCCAAGGACCGTGACATCGCCCGGTACACGGACTACCTGCACGGCCAGGTACGGGAACTGCTGACCGGCTACGGGCCGGTGGACTACCTGTTCTTCGACTTCTCCTACCCCGGCCGGACCTGGGGCGGAAAGGGGCGAGACGACTGGCGTTCGGCCGAACTGCTGGCCCTGGTCCGGTCCCTGCAGCCCGACGTCGTAGTCAACGACCGCCTCGATCTCGAGGGGGACGTGGTGACCCCCGAGCAGTACCAGCCCGCCGGCTCGCTGGCGGGCGACGGGCAGCTGTGGGAAGCCTGCCAGACCCTCAACGGCAGCTGGGGCTATGACCGCGACAACCTGGACTGGAAGACCCCCGGCCAGCTCATCCGCATGCTGGTCGACGGCGTGTCCAAGGACGGTAACCTGCTGCTCAACGTGGGCCCGACCGCCCGCGGGGACTTCGAGCCGCGGGCGGTGGCCACGCTGGCGGCCATCGGCGAGTGGATGGACCTGCACGGCCGGTCGGTGTACGGGGCGGGGCCCGCACCGTTTTCCCCTCCGGCCGACGCGCGCTATACCCAGCGCGGCGATCGGCTGTACCTGCATCTGTTCGCCTGGCCGTTCCGGCATGTCCATCTTCACGGTCTGGCGGGACGAGTCCGGTTCGCGCAGTTCCTGCACGACGGATCGGAGATCCCCGCCGAGGTCATCGACCCCGCCGCGAAGGCGCAGAACACCGCGATGAGCGGGCTGGGCACCGACGTGCTCACCCTCACCCTGCCCGTCCGCCAGCCCGACGTCGCCGTTCCCGTCGTCGAGCTGTTCCTGGAGCCCGCCCAGTGAACACCCGCCGCCGGACCGGGGCTGCGCCGAAGGAGCGGGCCGGATGAGCCGGGTCCTGCGCTTCGACCTCGCCGACGTCCGGTTCCCGACCTCGCTGCGGCTCGACGGCTCGGACGCCATGAACCCGAGCCCCGACTACTCGGCGGCCTACCTCGTCGTCCGGACCGACGAGCCCGGTTCCGCCAGCGACGAGCCGCTGGCGGGACACGCCTACGTGTTCACGATCGGCCGGGGCAACGAGGTGCAGCTCGCCGCCATCCGCGCGCTCGAGCCGTTCCTCGCCGGGCGTGACGTGGACGAGATCCTCGCCGACCTCGGCGGCCTGTACCGGGCGCTGGTGTCTGACAGCCCGCTGCGCTGGCTGGGACCCGACTGCGGCGTCGTCCACATGGCCATCGGGGCCGTGGTGAACGCGTGCTGGGACCTGGCCGCGCGCCGGGCCGGGAAGCCGCTGTGGCTGCTGCTGGCTGACCTGTCTCCCGAGCAGGTCGTCGATCTCGTCGACTTCCGGTACCTCACCGACGCCCTGACCCGCGATGAGGCGCTGGGGCTGCTGGAGCAGCGGGCGGCGGGCAAGGCCGGGCGGGCCGAGGCGCTGCGGCGAGACGGCTACCCGGCCTACTCGACCGCACCGGGCTGGCTCGGCTACTCCGACGACATCCTCGCGACGCTGTGCGCCCAGGCCGTCCAGGATGGCTTCACCCAGGTCAAGCTCAAGGTGGGCTCCCGCCTAGCCGACGACAAGCGGCGCTTCGCCCTCGCGCGCGCGACCGTGGGCGAAACGGTCGGCATCGCGATCGACGCCAACCAGGTCTGGGACGTGCCGACCGCGATCGCGTGGGTGCGCGAGCTGGCCGCCCTGCGCCCGGTCTGGATCGAGGAGCCGACGAGCCCCTTCGACATCCTGGGCACCGCCGCGATCAGGAAGGGCATTCGCCCGGTCCCGGTGGCGACCGGCGAGCACACCCCCAACCGGATCATCTTCAAGCAGCTGCTCCAGGCCGGCGCGATCGATGTCATGCAGATCGACGCCTGCCGGGTGGCCGGCGTCAACGAGAACCTGGCCAATCTGCTCCTGGCCGCCAAGTTCGGCGTGCCGGTCTGCCCGCACGCCGGCGGGGTCGGGCTGTGCGAGCTCGTCCAGCACCTGGCGATGTTCGACTACGTCGCGCTGACCGGGACCATGGACGGCCGGATGATCGAGTGGATCGACCATCTGCACGAGCATTTCACCGACCCCGCGGTCGTGACCGCCGGGCGCTACCAGGCCCCCGCGGCCCCCGGCGCATCCACCCAGGTGCGGCCCGAGTCTCTCGCCGAGTTCTCGTTTCCCACGGGACCTGCCTGGCGGGACGCACCAGCCACGCCGGGGAACGGAGCGCGGTTGAGATGAGGATCCGAAGGCACCACATAAGCAAGGAGAAGGGCAACGACGCTATGACTATTCCGTTTCACGTTAGCTCAGCCACGCGCGGTGTGAACAGCCGAAGACGCCGCCGGCGACTCGGCTGGAAGCCTCTCGCCACGACGTGCGTGCTCGCCACCCTGGCGGGTACGCTCGCCGCCTGCGGCTCCAGCGGGTCCGGGTCCGCCAGCGGCTCCGGCAGCTCGATCACTCTCACCGAGATCGACGACTACCCGGCGGGCCTGCCGCAGTACGCGGCCTACCAGTGGTTGTTCAACGCCTACGAGAAGGCCTACCCGAACGTCAAGATCGTCCGGCAGAGCGTTTCCGGCACGGAGATCTTGCCCAAGCTGCTATCTGAGGCCCAGACCCACACCCTTCCCGACCTCGCGGTCCCCGACAACCCGAACCTGCCCAACCTGGAAGCCACCCAGCAGTTCGTCAACCTGAGCCCCTACCTGACCAAGTGGGGTCAGTGGAGCAGCTACCTGCCGGGCGCCCAAGCCGTCGCGACCAACAGCACCGGGACCTATGGCATCCTGATCGGCACCAACGACCTGGGCATCTTCTACAACAAGAAGATCTTCGCGGAAGCCGGGATCACGACGCTCCCCACCACCTGGGCCCAGCTGCTCAGCGTGAGCAAGACGATCGTGAGCAAGGTTCCCGGCCTGACCTATGGCGCCATCGGGGTCGGCGGCAATTGCGGCGGGAACTGGCAGCTGCTGCCTTGGGTTTACCAGCAGGGACTGAACGTCAATCAGCTGACCGCCCCGGGCATGGCTAATGCGGTCAACTTCTGGGCCCAGCTGCTGAAGGAGGGACTGGCCAACAAGGAGATCATCACCCAGTGCCAGTCGACGAACATCCCGCAGCTGGTGGACGGGAAGCTCGCCATGGTTGAGGACGGCCCGTGGGACCTCCCGACGTTCACCTCGGATAACTTCAGCGACTGGGGCGCCTTCCAGATACCGCTGTCCAGCGCGACGGATAAGGAATCCGTGCCGCTCGGCGGCGAGGTCTGGATGATCCCGAAGACCAACTCCGCGACCGAGCAAGCGGCGTGGAACTTCATCCAGTGGAGCCAGAGCCCGCAGATCCTGCTGCAGTTCGACGCGAAGCTCGGGTACTTCTCGGTCCGCCCGTCGCTGTGGCCGGCTGAGGAGAAGGCTACGCCCGCCATCACGCCGTTCATCAACGAGCTGAAGTATGCCGAGGGCCGGACCACGGTCCTGGGCGCCAACTTCGCGACGTACTCCACCGACCTGAACACCGCCCTGGCGCAGGTCCTCGAGGGCCAGAAGTCGGCCACCGATGCCCTCAGTGAGGCCGCGGCGGCCGCGAAGTCATCGATCGGATCCGGCGGCTGATCGATGGCTCGTCAGCTAGTGGATTACGACGCGGCGGCTTCCGGGCGCAAGCGCCCGGAGGCCGCCCGTCGGCCCGGCTCCGGGGCGAAGGGGCGGTCACTGCGCCTCCGCCCCGGGCGCCGTGGCGGGCTGCTCAAGACGCGGGCCTGGCCGTTCCTGATCCCGGTCGTCGCCTGGATCGTCCTGATGTTCGGATACCCGGTCGCCGAGACCGTCCGGATGGCGCTGTCCTACGTCAACAGCACGAACTTCACCACCGGGGGCTGGAAATTCGCCGGGCTGCAGAACTTCCGCTCGCTGCCTTCGCTGCAGGGCTGGGATCTGATGCTGCGCAACACGGGGATCTTCCTGGTGGCCTCGATCGTGCCGCAGTTCGTGATCGGCGGCCTGCTCGCGGTGGCCCTGACGGAGAAGTCGCGGCTGCGCCGGTGGGCCCGCTCGCTCGTTCTGCTCCCCTGGCTGTTCCCGCCGGTGGCCACGGCCACCGTCTTCCTGTGGATGTTCGCCTCTCCCGCGGGGCTGTTCGACTCGCTGTACAAGAGCCTGGGCCTGGGGCATACCGTCCCGTACTTCTTCCAGACCTCCAATGACGCGCTCATCGTCATCATCCTGCTCAACATCTGGATCGGTATCCCCTTCAACTACCTCGTGATCCAGAGCGGCCTGCAGGGCATCCCCTCGAATCTGCACGAGGCGGCGCTGATCGACGGCGCCGGGTGGTGGAAGGAACTGATCCGGGTCACCATCCCGCTGCTGCGTGAGACCCTGCTCACGGTGATCCTGCTCGGGATCATGGGCACGATGAACGTCTTCGCCTTCGTGTGGATCCTGACCCAGGGCGGCCCGGCCGACGCCACGATGCTTCCCGGCCCGCTGGCCTACACCGAAGCGTTCGTCGATTTCAACTACGGGCAAGGCTCGGCGGTCATCGTCGGCGTGGTGATCGTTCTCCTCTGCGTCGCCGGGATGTTCCTGCTCGCCACGCGCACCCCGTCACGGCAGAAACGGCAGCAACGGTCCGCCGGTGCGGTGCCGGTGTTCGAGAACAGTCAGGAGGCCAGCGCATGACCACGGATGCCCCGAGCCCGGGGCTGGACGGCGGGCCCGCGGCGCTGCGGTGGTTCGCCGCGCTCCGCCGCCACGTCGGCCGGCTGACCCTGGTCCTCACCATGATCTGCCTGCTGTTTCCGATCTACTGGCTGGTGCAGTCATCGCTGAGCACCCAGCTCGAGCTCTTCCACACCCCGGTCTACTTTTTCCCGCCGCATCCGACCTTCGCCGGCATCCGCTCGGCGTGGGACATCATCGGCCCGGACCTGTGGCATTCGGTCATCATCTCCGGGGGGACCGTCATCCTGACCCTCTTCCTGGCGATCACCGCGGGTTACGGCCTGCTCCTGGCCCGGGCCAGGAGAACGGCCACGCTCGTCCGGCTGCTGGTCCTGTTCGGGCTGGTCTTCCCGACGATTACCTTTGTCATCCCGCTCGACAAGCTGCTCTACACCCTGAATCTCCTCAACACCTACCAGGGGCTCATCCTGGCCGATTCTCTCTACGCGGTTCCGCTCGGCGTCCTGATTATCTACACCTACGTCCTGTCGATCCCGCACGAACTCATCGAGGCCGCCCGGGTCGACGGCGCATCGTCGGTCCGGGTGCTGTGGTCAGTCGTCATCCCCGTCGCCCGGCCGGCCGTCGCGACCACGGCGATTTTCGCTTTCCTCGCGGCTTGGGGTGATTTCCTCTTCGCTGAAACGTTCGCGAACAGCCCGTCGGTCCTGCCGGCGAGCATCGGCATCTACAACCTGATCGGTACCTCGACCAGCGTGGTGAGCTGGCCTGAGGTGATGGCCGGAAGCCTCATTCTGGGGCTGCCCGCGCTCCTGGGCGTCGCGTTCGCCCAGCGGTACATCCGGGCCGGAATAAGCACCGGGGCGGTCAAGGGCTAACGGCCCCGCCTACGACAGCGAACGATAAGGGCTGGTGATGAGAGCATTCGTGATGAAAGCGGCTGGCTCAGCCGCTATCGCCGAGATCGGCGATCCGGTGGCGGGAGACTACGATGCCGAGGTCGACATCGTCGTGTGCGGCATCTGCAACAGCACCGACCGGATGCTGCGGACCGGGACCTTCGCCCCGGGAGTCAGCTACCCGAGCATCCTCGGGCACGAAAGCGTCGGCCGGGTCACCTCCGTCGGATCTCAGGTGCGGTACCTCAAACCGGGCCAGCTCGTCACCCGGTGCAGCGCCTATGGCTGGGACAGCCCGCCCGTCAAGATGTACTGGGGCGGGCTCGCCGAACGGGGCGTGGTCCGCGATGCCCGGGCCTGGCAGGAGGACCATCCGGGCCAGGCCTCCGCCGACCACTTCCCGCACGTCGTGTTCGAGGCTGACCATTCACCCGGGGACATCGCCCTGTCGATCAGCCTGGCCGAAACGTGGAGCATCGCGGCCGAGGCGGGCGGCCTGGTCGGCGACGTCGTCGGGGTGAGCGGAACCGGGATCGCGGGCCTCTCGCTGGTCGCGTTCTCGCGCCTGCTCGGCGCGAAGGAGGTGGTCTGCGTCGGGCGGCGCAAAGAGCGCCTCCAGCTCGCGCTCGACCTCGGCGCCACGCACACCGCCATCGCCGGTCCCGAAGCGGACTCCGTCTTCCGTGACCTCGGCGGCGCCGAGGCCGTCTTCGAGGCGTCGGGTAAGGCTCCGGCCGTGGACGCCGCCTACCGCTGGATACGGCCGGGCGGGCGCCTGATCATCTACAGCGCGCCGGATGAGCCGGTCCCGCTGAACGTCATGTCCGCCCCGAGGGAAGCGTCGCTCATCGTGGCCAGGCCCCGCGAAGATGCCGTCCTGCGGAGCGTGGTGAACCTGGTCGAATCGGGCGCCCTGCCCAGGGAACTGTTCCTCTCCGGCTCGTACCCGTTCGACCGGATCAATGCGGCGTTCACCGCGATCGACGAAGGCTCGGTCGTGAAGGCCCTGGTCAGCTTCGGCCCGTCATAGACAGAGAAGGAAGTGGATCCAGGTGGGAAATTCTGATGCGTTGACCGGGACGGCTCTGGTCGCCGAGCCTGGTGGGGCTTTCCGGCTCGCCGAGGTCATCACGTCGCCGGTCGGCGAGGACGACATCGGGATCCGGACGCTGTCCTCTGGCGTCAGCATCGGCACCGAGTTCGCCGTCCTCACCGGCAAGCTGGACTGGGGCACGTTTCCCCTCGTGACCGGCTACATGGCCACCGGGACGATCGTGGCGGCGGGATCGAACGTCAAGGATCTCGCGGTCGGCGACACCGTCTATTACCGCCGGAACGCGTCCTTGCGGCTCCGCGACTCCGGCACGTCCCTCAACTGCCGCTCCGGCACGCACGCCTCGGTGGCGGTGCTCAACCCATCGGGGACCCACGGAGCCGACCTGGTGCCGGACGGGGTGGACCCGGAAACGGCCAGCCTGTTCGTGATGCCGTCCGTCGGCCTCTACGGAGTGGACATGGCGGGCGTGGGGGTGGGGGCCTCGGTCGTGGTGATCGGGCTGGGGATGATCGGTCTCGGCGTGGTGAGCGCGGCCGTCCGGCGTGGTGCCGTCGTCGTCGGCGTCGACCCGAGAGGCGAGTGCCGTGCGCTGGCGGAACGGTTCGGTGCCGCGGCCACGCTGGCGCCGCAGCCCGACGTGACCCTCGGCCAGCTCGCGGAAATAGTGCCCGGCCTAGCCGCTAGCGACGGCGCGGACTTCGTATTCGAATCTACCGGCCGACCCGAATGCGTCGACGCGGGCATCCGGTTGTGCCGGCCCTTCGGCTGCTTCGTCTGGCAGGGCAACTACGGAGACGGGCAGATCTCCTTCGAATTCCTGGAGGCGCACCACCGGCGGCTTCGGATGGTCTTCCCGTGCGATGACGGCTACCGGCCCTACCGGCAGGCGTCGTTGCAGGCGGTAGCCCTGGGGGCGATGCCATGGGGCGAGCTCATCACGCACAGGGTCTCCTACGTGGACATGCCCGCGTTTTACCGCGACATCTACCACGGGAAAGCGGGGGACGTCATCGGCTCGGTCGTCGGCTGGGACGGCGCTCACTGACATGACGATCCGCCGGGTCGCCCTGGGCCGTACCGGGCTGGCCGTCACCGAGATGATCTTCGGTGGGGCCCCGATCGGCGGGCTGTTCGAGCCGGTCACCGAGGAGGCGGCGGCCGCGGCGCTTGAGGCGGCGTGGACGGCGGGGATCCGGGCTTTCGACACCGCGCCGCACTACGGCGTGGGCCTGTCCGAACAGCGGATCGGCCGGTTCCTGGCCGGGCGGCCGCGCGGCGAGGTCGTACTGTCCACCAAGGTCGGGCGCCGTCTGGTGGCGGCGGCTGGCTCCGTCCAGGGCGCGGAGGAATTTTACGGCACGCCTCAGCTGACCCGCGTCCGCGACTACAGCCGGGACGGCGTGCTCGCCGCGCTGGAGGACAGCCTGGGCCGGCTTGGTACCGATCGCATCGACATCGTGCTGATTCACGACCCGGACGATTACGCCGAAGCGGCCATGGACGGCGCCTACGCCGCCCTGCACCAGCTCCGCGCCGAGGGGACCATCGGAGCGGTTGGCGTCGGCATGAACCAGGCGGCGCTGCTGAACTGGTTCGTGGAGCGGGCCGACCTGGACTGCGTGCTGGTGGCCGGGCGGTATTCGCTGCTCGACAGCTCCGCCGCGGCCGACCTGTTCCCGGCCTGCCAGCGGCGCGGCGTCGCGGTGCTCGCCGCCGGCATCTTCAACAGCGGGATTCTGGCCGACCCGCGCCCCGGGGCCACCTATGACTACGCGCCCGCGCCGGCCGGCCTGGTGCAGCGGGCGCAGGCCATCCGGGCGGCCTGCGCCCGGCACGGGGTCCCGATCGGCGCCGTCGCCATGCGGTTCGTGCTCCGCCACCCGGCCGTGACCGCGGTCGTCGTCGGGGCGCGCAGCGCGGCCGAGGTCACCGAGGACGCCGGCTGGCTGGCGGCGCCGGTCCCCGACCAGCTGCTGGATGAACTGACCGCCGAGGGGCTGATACCGGCGCCGCCGGGCCAGGCGAGACCCTAGATCCCGAACGAACGGTGGTTCCTCGCTCCGCCACCCCCATCCGCTGACCGCTGCTGGCTCTTACCTGCTGTCGGAGGCTACGATCCGGTTTGGGAGCGAAGATGAGCAGCAGACGACGCCGGCTCGACCCGGTGGGGCCGTTTGGCAACCCGGACGGGTCACGGGCCGACATCGAGGACGTGATCAGCGAGTTCGTCGACTTCGGCGGCGATCCGGCGTACGGCCACCTGGCGACGCGTGCGAATGACTCCATGGTGCGGGTCATCGTGGGCAAGCTCGGCTCGGGCAAGACGGTCTACCTGCGGCGTCTTCAGGATTTCCAGGGACACCAGGACTCGGTCTATGCCGATGTGCCGCAGCAGGGCCTGCCGAAGACCGAAGTCGTGGTGAAGGCGTGCCAGTGGTTCTCGGACCGTGTGCTGGTCGAGAAGTGGATGCAGATCTGGGAGCGGGCGATCCTGCGGTCGCTGGTCTCGCACCTGCTGTGCCGTCCCGAGCTGCGCCAGCAGCTGCGCGATGAGCAGGCCGAGGAGATCAGGCAGTCGTACGGGCGGCTGCTCGATGACTTCCGCCGGCCCCGGTCGATCTACAGCGAAGTGCGGGACGTCATCAATCAGCGGCAGACGGCTCACCAGCTCTCGGCGTACCTCGATGATCCGCTCTGGGACGACCTGGAGGATCTGCTCGGCGAGATCGTGGGCCAGTGCAAGCCGATCTATTTCTACCTGGACGCGCTGGACGAGGAGTTCAGCCACGCCCCGATGTACTGGCTGAAGTGCCAGGAGGGGTTGTTTTACCAGGTCATGCGGATGCTCCGCGACCATAAGCTGGGCGGCCGCCTGCATATCGTCGTGTGCATCCGCGACATCGTCATGTCGTCGGTGTACCGGTCAGAACATGCGCCGCGGTACTACAACGAACCGCACATACGCGTCCTGACCTGGGACCGCAGCACACTGCTCTATCTGCTCCGCAAGAAGCTGCAGCGGCTGCCGCCGTCGCTGCTGATGCGACGCCCCGCCAGCGGTCCCCCCACCATCGGCGACTGGCTCGGCGTCGATGGTCACTGGCCCGGACCCGATGGCGACGGAACGATCGAGGACTACCTGCTCGACCACACCAGGCTGATCCCGCGCGACATCATCTCGCTCGGCAATGACCTGAACGAGGAGGTCCTGCGGCAGAAGCAGGCCGGCCACCCGGGCCTGCCGCCGGCCGCTCTCGCGGCGGTGGTGCAACGCTGCGCCAAGCGGTTCGGCGACTCCCAGCTCGCCCAGTGCGCCAACCAGATCTCATCGGACCTGATGCCGGAGAACGCCGCCCTGCACGACTATTCCGAATTGTTCACCAGTACCCAGGCCTACATCGGCGGCGTGCAGGAGCACGTTCGCTCCTTCGTCCGCATGATCGGCGTGGACCGCTTCTCGCGCGGGGATCTGGAGGCACTGCAGGAAGTGGCGGATCTGCACTTCCAGGAGGCGACGGACCTCGCCTCCGTCCTGTGGCAGAACGGCCTGCTCGGTTATGTCGACGAGTCCGGGCGCCGCCGGTTCTACTCCATGGGCGACGTCGAGGAGTTTCATGTCCCCCCGGAGGTAGCCACCTACGTGCTGCATCCGTGCCTGGTGTATACGGTCGGGGGCATCCGGCATGTGCCGGCGGGCGCCGCCGGAGCGAGGGAAACGCGCCGCACCCGCTCGTTCACGACCGGGGAGCGCGACGACCAGGAACCGGCGGCCGCGCCGTCCGGCAGCCAGGCGCTCCCGGAACCTGACCCGGCCGAGGTGCGATCCTCGCTCGGGGCCAAGGCCGCTGGCTACGCTGTCGGCGACATCCTCGAGGGCCGCTTCGAGATTCTGGGCGTACTCGGACAGGGCAGCTTCTCCAAGGTCTATCGCGTGCGCGATGACGTCGAGGGCCAGGAGCGCGCGCTCAAGCTCTTCGATAGCGCCGCCGGCTATGAGGCGGTGCGCCGCGAGATCGGGGCCCTGCGGCAGATCCGTCATCCCCACGTGGTGGAGGTCTTCTGGGCCGGGAAGACCAGCGCCGGCGACTGGTATCTCATCACCGAGTTCATCGACGGGGAGTCACTCGATGAGTTCGTCACCGGGAAAAGGCGCCTGCGCGACCGGGAGGCGGTCGACGTCGCGCTCGATTTGCTCGACGCGCTGGTCGCTTTTCATCCCGATTCGGTGCGCCTGGGGCAGCTGGATGCTCAACGCCGCGACGGCACCCTGCCGGAAGCCGAGTCGCGCGAGTGGCAGGAACTGACGGATAAAGGCCTGGTCCACCGCGATATCAAGCCTCTCAACGTGATGCTCACCCGGACCGGAGCGAAACTGCTTGACTTCAACATCGCCTCCCGGGTCGGCGACCCCGTGCATACCCAGTCAGGCACACCGCCGTATCAGCCACCCGACGCCGGTCTGGACCGCTGGGACGTCTCCACCGACCTGTTCGCCGTCGGCGTCCTGCTCTACCGGCTCCTGGCCGACGGCCACCACCCGTTCCCGAACGCCAGGCCGATAGCCGGGGCACCGGTCACCGACCCGAGAACGATTCGCTCCGACCTCAATGCTGGCCTGGCCGAGTTTCTCATCAAGGCCTGCGCCCCGGCCAGAGTTGACCGCTTCGCCACGGCCGCCGACATGCGGCTCGCCTTGCGCCACGTCCGCGCCGACCTTTGACCACCCGCTCCGGACCTGCACCCTGATCGCCGGGTGCGCATCCCCAGACGGCGTGCGTTATCGTCTACTTGCTATCCGGGCATCGACGATGCTCGCCGTCGGCTTCTTCCCCGTCGGCCGCGCCGTGACCCTCCGTCCCGGCCCGCTGGAGCCGGAGGCGTGAATGCTAGCCTGGGTTTCGAGACGCTCCGGAACAAACGTTGCATAGGGGACTTCTAGTCGGGAGTCTCAGGGTCGAGGGGGGCCAATGCAGCTTTTTATCTCTTACGCCAGACCTGACCGGACTCGCGCGGAATCGCTGACCCTACGGCTCAGGCAGGCGGGAATTACCGTCTGGCTGGACAGCGACCTGGTCGGCGGCCAGGCCTGGTGGGATCGAATTCTCGATCAGCTTCGGACCTGCGACGCGGTCGTTGTGGTGATATCCAGAGCTGCCATAAAGTCTGCCGCTTGCCGGTCCGAGCGTGAGTACGCTGGGAAACTGGGTAAGGCGATCCTGCCGTTGACGCTCGAGTCCATTACTGCCGAGATGCTGCCGGCCGATATAGCCAGGATCCAGACCATTGATTACTCCCAGCCCAGCGAGGCCGCCGCGTTCGAATTGATCGGCGCGATCCTCGCGCTGCCCGCGCCGGGCGAGCTGCCGTATCCGCTCCCGGCCACGCCTCCCGTGCCGACCTCGCCTTTCGGTAGTCTCGTCGATCGCCTGGCCGAACCTACCCTCAGCCTGGATGACCAGCTCGCCATCATCGGACGGCTTGAGGCGGCGCTCGGCCCCGCGGCCGACCCCCATGACGCGCCGACCGCCATGGAACTGCTTCGCCAGCTGGATGAGCGACCCGATCTTTTCGCCGCCGCGGCGCGGCAGATCGAGAAAATCAGAGCACAGCTGAAGACCGCCGGCCAGGAGCGCGTCCAGTCCCCGCCCGCCGACCCCGGCCCGCCGCCGGATCCGCAGCCCTCCGGCCGCGGGGCCGGAGTGCCCCCCCAGCGTGTCCGCAAGCAGGACAAAGGTGCCGCCACCGCGGTGATAGCTATCAGCAGGCAAATGGGTGAGCTGCAATCCAAACTCAACGGATGGCTGGTTCTCATCGACGGCGAGAAGGTGGGCCGGATCTGGCAGGGGCAGCGTCGTGAATTCCACGTGTCCCCGGGACCCCACCAGATCCAGCTCAGGTTCAACAGCCACTCCAGCTACACGAGCCCAGTGGAGCAATTGACTCTGAACGCCGGTGATCGCGCCGGGTTCTTGTGCAGCCTCGATCACCCGCTCGTCATGCGCGACGCACTTTCCGCCGGGGCGTGGAAAGATCAGCTCACGGCCCCGAGGGATTCCTTCATCAGGCTCAGTCGTGAGTAGCTGATGACGGCTACGCCCGGGTCGCGGCGACGATCACCCAGATCGCGACGGTAACCCAGAAAAAGATCTTGACGATGGTGGCGGACTTGTGCGCCCTGGCCAGGTCACCAGCGTCCAGGCTGGTCCGCGCCCGCGATGCGTAGAAGACCGCCGGCAGGCCCAGCGGGAACAAGCAGATCGCGGCCACGATGGCCATCACCCAGTGCGGCGAGACATCCGCGGCCCCGCTGCTTTGCTGCCGCACACCACCGGCGTTCTGCCGCACACCACCGGTTTGCTGCCGCACACCGCCCGCGTTCTGCCTCCCACCGCCCGCGTTCTGCCGCCCACTGCCCGCGTCTTGCCGCCCACCGCCCGCGTCTTGCCGCCCACCGCCGCTTTGCTGACGGCTGGCACCGCCTGTTTGAGTGCCCGCCCAGGAAAAGCCGCCTCCGCCCTGGCCGCCCCCCGCGGACCCCGAGCCTGCCGAGGTCGATGGCGGGTCCGGCGTCCACTGTGGGGTTCTGGGCGCCTCGGTGCCCGGCCCGGCGCGCAGGGTGCGGATCCGCCTGTCGACGGCTTCGAGCAGGTCAGTGCGCCGCTCCAGCCGGCTCAGCAGGTCGAGCGCGATGGGCCTGTCGTTCGGGTCGGCCGATGGATCAAGCGCGCTCTCCAGCCTGCCGATGATCGCGAGCTGCTGGTCCTGAGTCAGCGACCGGGCGGAAAGCTGCTCGGCGACCGGGCCCAGGGGCGACGTGGGCACCGGGGGCGTCTGGGGGAGCGGATCCGGGAGGGGGCTCTGCTGAGGAAGCCGCATGATCGCGCCGAGCAGCGCAAAGGCGGCTGCTTCGTCTGGCTGGCAGTAATCAATGACCTGGAGCCGCGCCAGGTCGGTGGGCAGCAATTCCGGGCCGACCGGCTCGACGGCGAGGGGGAGAATCGGCTTGCCCAGGCGCCCGGCGTACTGGCGCTCGCGAATGCAGGTCTGAGATCGCAGCGAGGCCCGCGATACGACCGTCACCGCGACGTCGCATCGGCGAAGCTGCCTGAGTATCCCGTCCCACCAGCTCTGTCCGCCGGTCAGGTCCCGGTCAAGCCAGACATTGTTTCCTGCTTGCCGCAATCGCTGCGCTATCGAGTCGGCCCTGGACTGGTCCGGCCGCGCGTAGGAAAGAAAGATCTCCATCGGCCCTCCCCCAGTCTCGACCCCGGCGTGCCGGTGGCTCGGACGCCAGGCTACGGGGAATGAGACCGCAAGGCGAGTATTCCAGGGCGCGCATAACCGGTCAAGGACCCGATGGCGGGCGGCCCGGCCCCGTTTTGCGCGTCATTCAGGTGAGCCAATCGTCGACGGTGATCTTACCCGGCGGGGGCCAGAATTGATTTGATGGCGCGGTAGAGAGCGGGCCAATCGCCGGAGGACACTATCTGAACACGTCGGGAGGCCGCGACTCGCGCCGCTCTCGGGTCCGTGGCCTGGCCGCCCGCAGCGTCGGCAATGGTGTCCGCGGTGCGTCCCGTTCCCGCCAGGATGATCACGGGCCGGTCTGACTTGAGGCTGTGATCGATGTCGTCATAGGTGATCTCGCCGCCATTGACGACGAGGGTTAGCGACGGCTGGCCGTCGGCAATAGCCGTCCCGACGCGGCCCAGCCAGGGTGCCTCATCGCCCCATGCCTTGCCCGGCACCAGGACCACCTGGGTGTGATGCGGTTCCAGCGCGGCGGCATCAGGTGCGGCCGGAGTGCCTGGGAGAATGACCGTGCCTTCGGCGGCCACGCCGACGAGCGGGAAGCGTGCTCCGGCGGCGTGGTGAGCTCGGCCCACGACCCTCATGACGCCAGAGTCGGTACCGCCGTCCACGATCGCCGCGCCCCAGCCATCCAGCGCGGGGATAATGCGGTCCATGACCTGAGCCATGGCCGCCATGTGCTCCCGCGTCATGCCGCCCGCCCCGCCGACCAGCACGAGTACCGGGCGGCGCACCCCGATATCCAGGGCACGAAGAGCCGCGGAAAGGCCGGCGGGCTGGCCCACCCGCGCGAAAGGCGGTACGGCTATGCCGCCCGCTATTCCGCTCACGGCCGTGACTCCTTTTCATCGCCAGAAGCCGCCGAAGCCGGCGGAAGGAGCTCTTTCAACGCCGTCAGGACCCCGTTCAATTGCCGGCGGACCTTCTCGTCGGCGTGGTCGTCAACGGACCCCTGCAGGTCGGCCAGGGTAATCTCGATCTTCCATGCCGCCGGTCCTTCCGTGGCCACCTCGGAAAGCAGCCGCTGCGCCTCGGCGACGTCCCCGCGATCAAAAGCCAATCCGAGCAGCGTCGGGCGTACCCACTCATCTGTGGTCTGCCTCGCCAGCGCCCGGCGGCATGCGGCCATGGTGATGACCTGTGCCTCAGCGGCCCGTACCTCGTCGCCCTCGCGGCCCCGGCGCCGGTACAGCCGCGGCAGGTTGCTGGTGGGATAGTAGTCGTTGAGGTCGGCCATCATGCCACGCTCATAGCTGCTGATCGCCCGGTCCAGATACCGGCGGCGCTCGGCTTCATCCGAGGCCTCGCTGGCGAGCTGCTTGTAGCGGCCGCCGAGCAGCCCGAGGCGTTCCGAGGTTTCCCCGTACGTGGCGATGAGCGTTTCCAGCCGGGCGACGGCTTTGATCGCTGCGCCTGGCGTTCCCGTCTTCGCGATCGCCAGATACTCCAGCTCCATGACCTGCGCTTGATGAGCGAGGTACTTGGGCAAGGTCCCGATGAACTCGAGAACCGCTCCCCAGCCCACGAGGTCACGAAGCATCCGCAGCAGCAGCAGGGCGTCTGCCTCGCGCACGGCCCGCTTGTGCCCGTGCCGCGCCAGCACTTTAAGGGCGAGCGCCCGGCGGTCCGCTTCGGGAGCCAGGTAAGCCTCGCGGACATCGACGTCGAACGCCATCAGTTCATCGGCCAGGTCCGCCAGAGCCGAGAGCCGCTCCGGATCGGAAGGACTAGGGTAGCCCGGCATACTTTCAAAAACCGGGGAGACCGCTTCCACCAGCGGCCCCAGGCCCTTTTTCAGATGCGCACGGGCCGTGATGGCCGCAGGCTCACCGACCAGGCCGTCCGCCAGCGGAAACCGCACCTGCCGCATCTGGGCCAGGTCAAAGACTGGCTTCGCCCAGTCCGCGGCGGTCAGGATGCACCCGGTTTTCCTGGCCGCGTGGCGGACCCCGACCTCGTAGTAGACATTGGCATTGGGCAAGGTGAGATCCGCGACCACGATGTCGCCAAGCACCAGACGCTGAATCATCTCTTTGATGATCAGAGATCCCACATCGGCATCGGCCCGCACCGGCCGGTAGCCCAGACGCTGAAGGACCGGACGGTAGACACCGAACCACAACAGGTCAAAGTCAACCTCGGCGGGAACGTCGGCCTCGCTGCGGCCGGTGGGCCGGTGGCCGAAAGGCATCACCATGAACGCGATCGGATCTGGCACCGGTCCCCACCTCCCGCGGCCCGGACGCCCGCATCCCCGGGTCGCTAGCTCGTCACCAGCCTAAGCCGGTGGCCTCATCGACGACTAGCACCTACCCGCCGTCGCGCCGGGCGCCTGTGCCCTGCCTCGGACGAGCTCACTCCGTCCCGGCGTGGCTGTCCTGAGCGAGCTGACCCCATTGGCCGTTTTCCGATGTGAAGACGGTCTCGATGGTCTCCACCCGGGCGCGAAGCTCGCTGGCTCCCAGTTCAGGGCCGAGGCCGAACGCGCGCAGCGCGGTCAGGGAGACCTCGGCGTCCTTATACAGCTTGGCGATCTGGGGGAAGGCGTAGAGGGACTGATATGCGGTCAGCGCGGTGGCGAGTGCGGCCAGGAAAGCGGCCGCAATGGCCATGGCCGAACGGACATCGGGATAAGCGGCGCCCACCACGCCAGCCACCGCGGCTAGCCCGAGTAGCACTGCCTTCGCGACGATCGCTTGATCGCGGGCGCTTTCGGCCTCGACGCGCCGCTTGCTATAGAACTTAAGCTGGTCCAGGAGCCGGTCTTCGGTGTAGAGCGCGGCGAATTCCGCGTTTCTGTCCGTCACTCCGGCTCCTTGCCCTGAGCCACATTCGCCACCGACTGGACGAGCCTCGTCCGCCGGTCAGGACCCGAGAAAGCCGTCAGTTCGGCGAGATACGCGAATGCTTCGGCCCTGAGGCGTTCTGCCTTCGTGCGGTTGTCGAGATAGGTACGTTGCGCCCGGCGTTCCTGGGCCAGGGCCGCCGTCCCGGCCGAGAACGCCCCGAGCGCGCCGACCACGATGCCGGGCCACGCGTCATGGCCCAGAGCGGCTTGGACAGCACCGAATCCGCTGGTCAGAGCGCTGACGCCGATGAGTGTCACCTGCTGGCGGCGGTAGGTGTTCTGCGCACGCTGCGCATCAAGGTCGTAACTGCTGAACGCGGGAACCACGATCTCGTCGATGACCGCGAGATCGGCCGCGAGCGTCGGGTACTGCTCAGCGCGGCCTGCTGGAATGAGCACGGGTGCGATGATCTTGAGCCGCAGCCGCGGCCACCGCCGGAAAATCGCCAGCGTCACTATTCACCTCCTGAAGTCGTCCGCGCGAAATCCTCACCCGGACTGTCAAAGGTTAGCGGGATCGGTAATGCGGCCAGATGATACGACGGCCGGTCTCCTCCGCCCCGTGGCGGCGCCTCGGCCAGGCCAGATCGGTCAGGCCAGATCGGCCAGGTGCCGGGCGGCTTGCGGGCCGGCTTTCGGGTGGCCGGAATCAACGGCGTTTTGGTAGCTGGCTCGCGCGTCGGGCAGGTTCCCGAGGTGCAGGAAAAGGTTTCCGAGATAGAGCATCGCCCAGGGGGTGACGTCCGGGTGACCGTACCCGATAGCGACCTCGTAGGCCGCGATCGCCTGGCGCCCCCGGCTCTGGCGCTTGTACAGGTGCCCGAGGTTGCGTGCCGCCTTCGGCCCGTACTCGGGGTGGCCGGAGTTAGCCGCCTGCCGGTAGGCCTCCCTGGCGCCGTCGATGTCGTCATGCTGACCCAGCAGGAGGCCGAGCTGGAACCCGGCCGCCGGGGCCTGCTCGGCGTCCCCGGAGTCGATCGCCTGCTGATAGGCCGACCGCGCTCCCTCGACGTCGCCCTGCTGCCCGAGCAAGGTGCCCCGCCGGAAAGCCTCCTGCGGATCGGTACCCGGCTGGAAGGTGGTCCGGTCCCGCCTGAAGGCTTTCGCGAGGCCGGATAGCGTGCGCTGGCCCAACGCTGCCCTCCCACCAGATGACTCAGCCAAGCTCACCCGCATTGATGCTGGTCACTAGCCTTAAGCGGTCATTTTAGCAGCTGTGCCGCCAGGTACCGGGGAACATTCGGAACGGCACGACCCCGAGCACCCAAGCACACCTCAGCCGCTCCGACTCACGCGAGTTTAGCCCACGAGCAGATGGCCTCGAAGCCTGTCCTGCCAGGAAATCTGTCCGGCTAGGAAATACTGTGCACGGCCGCGACGACCGGGGTGTCTCCGCCGGCCAGCTCCAGGGTCTGGTGCCGGGTACCGGGTTCGTCAAGCAGGGCAGCGATGACCGCGGCGACGTCGGCGCGGGGGACCTTGCCACCGGGGGTCGGCGGGGGCGCGAGCCGGATCCTGCCGGCGGCGGGAGCGTCGGTCAGGCCGCCGGGGCGCAGGATGGTCCAGTCCAGGTCCCGGCCGCGCAAATCGTCCTCGGCGGCGGTCTTCGCCGTGATGTAGGCGGCCCAGACCTCATCAGTGCCGGGTCGCGGCGGCGCGCCGGCTCCCATCGAGGAGACCTGCACGAACCTGCGTACCCCAGCCCGTTCGGCGGCGTCGGCCATCAGCACGCTGGCCGCCCGGTCGACGGAGTCCTTCCGGGCAGCGCCGCTTCCCGGACCAGCGCCGGCCGCGAACACCACCGCGTCGGCCCCGGACAGCAGCGCCGCGACATCGTCGGCGGAGGCCGTCTCCAGGTCGCAGACGACAGCTTCGGCGCCGGCCTCGCGTACCTCGGCGACCTGGGCCGGATTCCTGATCAGCCCCAGGGCCTGGTCGCCGCGCTCGGCCAGCAGGCGCGCAAGCAGGAGCCCGATTTTCCCGTGCCCGCCCGCGATCACGATGCGCATGCCGCCAGCCTACTTACGCCGATCCGCGCCGAGCTGGGGGCGGCCCCTGGTCGCCGTGAACGATGAATACCGGGCAGGACGCATGCTCGGCCACGTTCGCGCTCACCGAGCCCAGCAAAAGCCCGGCGAAACCTCCGTGGCCGCGGCTGCCGACGACGAGCATGACGGCACCCTCGCCAGCATCGAGAAGCACCTTGGCGGCACCCCCCTCCTGTACTAGCAACCGCAGGCCCTCCGGCAGCTGATCACCGAACACGGCCAGCACGGCGTCATCGAGAACCTTCGCCATGTCCTGGCTAGGGTTCCACTCTGGCGCGACGCCAGCCCAGCCAAACGACTGCGGGTACTGCCAGGTCGCCACGGCATCCAGCCCCGCGCCGAAGACCGCCGCGAAGTGAGCGGCCCACCTCAGAGCGTCCAGAGAATGCCCTGATCCGTCCACGCCGACGACGATCCTGCGCTCGCCGCTACCGGGACCTTCCGTCATGGCCTGCTCCTCAGCATCGATCCGTTCCGTCATGGCGCGCCACGGCGCGGAGGCCGCGCCCTGCGCTTATGCGCCATAGCTTGTCACGACGCTGGCGTGAAGTCCCATTGCTGGCAGGTGTTGCCGAGCTGGGCCCACTGGCGGACCGTGGTCCCGTTGGCGGTCTCGCAGTCCTCCACGTCGAGGACGTCGCCGCTGTTGACGCCGCTGACGGTGTAGTGGCTGCCCGCCGGGGTGAGGTCCCACTCCTGGCAGATGTTGCCGAGCGAGGCGTACAGGTCCAGGGCGGCGCCGTCCCCGGTGTCGCAGTCCACCGAGTCCAGGACCGTCCCGCTGCCGACGTTGGTGATGGTGTAGTGGCCGTTCCCCGCGCTGCTGAACTTCCACTCCTGACAGGTGCTGCCCGACACCGCGGCCGAGATGACGATCGGGGTGCCGTTCGCTCTCGACCGCCCGGGTTCGCCTCCTGCTCTCAATCCGGGCCGGGAGCGCAGAGCTGGCCGCTGAGTTCCGTCAGCTTCAGCACGAACTCCTGCCCGAGCGTGAGTCACCCACCTGGAAGCGTGCCTCCGATACGCAAAAACCCGCCCGGCCATCATCCTACAAACCGGCAACCCCGAAGCGTTTATTGTGTGTCACCAACTCCCTCCCACGGGTGGTGGTGACGCACGATAAACGTCCCGGCCCGCTTCAATTCGGGCAAAAGGTGAATTTCGTGCCGATCATGCCGACCGAGGATGCCAATCACCGGCCGCCAAACCGGCAAAGGCGTCATTGTGGATCGCTACCGTCTTGTGCAGACGGTAGTGATCCACGATAATGCGGGTCCCCTACGCGAGCTGGTGAAATGCTGGTTTTTGAGGCATTTGCGTGGGTGGGGCGGGTTGCAGGAAACCGAATTATCCGCGAAAGCCTGCTCTTGAGCAGCAGGATGTGTGACGCCCGGGACTGGCATGGCCCCTGGGGCATGACAGAACCGATATGGAGCAGATGACGAGCGCCGGTACCGAACCACGATGATGCGTGATCGCCCTCACGCAAACTATCAATAATTGCGGCACGAAATTTCGCCGGACTACGCCGTAGGAGACCAATTCGCTTAGCGGAATCGGCGGGGAGCCGCCGCGCTCACATGTGCCCGTCGGCCGTCTCGGCCACCTGCCCGCCGGCTGTCTCGGCGCCCTTGGCGGGCGCGGCGACCCTCATCGCGATCCGCGGCGATGCGGCCGGGTTAAGCCAGCGCAGGATCTCCAGCAAGTCGCCCGCCGGCAACGTCACGCAGCCCGCCGTCGGCGTGCCAATGTTGATGTGCAGGAAGATCGCGCTGCCGAGCCCGGGCGTCCGGGCCGTGTCGTACCCGATAACGGCGCCGTAGTCGTAAGCGGAGACGTCCATCGGCTCGGGATCGGCGCCAGGGTTCGCGTCCCGGTCATCCACCCACTCGTTGTAGAGCGGGCTCGACGGGTCATCGTCCCAGAAGTCGGACCCGCCCACCCTCCGGTACGGAAACCGCACCCCCGGATCAGGCTCGACCCCGAAGAAGAACCCGAAGCCGAACGTCCCGGAAGGAGTGCGGCCGTCACCTTCCCGCTTGGCGCCGGGCGGCGCCATCCCATTACGGCCGATCCACGCGACCCGCGGCCCGAAGACCCGGTACCATCGCCCGCCCTCCCGCCGGTAGGCGGTGAGCTCCGCCCGCGTCGCCCCGTAGGACGCTGCTGTCACCGTGACAAGCTGGCTGACGGTCCCCCCGGCCACCGACGTTGCCGCCGATGCCGCGGGCGCAGACGGCACAGCCCCAGATCCCGCCGCCGAAGATGCCGGGCCTGCAAGCGGTCCCGCCGCCGAAGATGCCGGGCGCGCAAGCGGTCCCGCCGCCGATGCTGCCGCCGCGGATGCTGCCGCCGCGGATGCCCCCGCTGCGGATGGTCCCGCCGCGGGTGTGGCCGGAGCCGCGCTTGACGCCGGGGTCGTGGGCCCCTGCGCTACCGGCGCAGATGAGCTTCCGGCCGCGGCGCAGCCGCAGCTGCCAAGGACGGTGATGGCCAGGCCGGCCACGCCTGCGCGCAGTCTCAATCCATCCCACCCCCGCCCCCGCGGTGCCGGCCCGGCATCCTCGCGTTCTGCCACCGATCACGGTACTCCGCGGCGAGGCCAGCGATGCCGGACCTGCCGTGGACGCGCTGTGGATTAAGGCGTGGCGACCCCGTTTCATCCGTGCGGTCCCGGGCAAGGGCAGCACCCGCGCGGACCTCGCTGCACGCCGCGTCCGGGCACATCCCGCCGGGCAGCCGGGCAAGCCTGGTCGACGCGGTCATGGACCTGCCCGAGGTGCGGGCGAGCACCCGCCTGGAGGCCACCGTCCCGCTTGGCGACGGCGAGGCGCTCGAGCGCCTGCGGCAGCGGACCCAGGACGCCGTGACCCGCCCGGCCGGCTCGACCGCGCTTCTCGACGCGAGCGTACCGCCGGACCGCCCGCCGGAAACCGGCCAGGAGCGCGACGTTTCATGATCGATCACGCCAGGCCGGCGCGTCACGGATAGCGGATCACGTTCACCGCGGAATCGGGGTTGGTGATCGTGGACGATCTGCCCGTGCCGTTCACCACATGATCAATACCGCCGGACCCGCTGGTACTAAGGAAGATCGTGAGCAGGTCGTGCAGTTCGCTTCCGGGGGGATTGGCGGTCTGGAACGCGTTGCTGGCCAAGATCGGAACGCCCTGGTTGAAGTAGCTGTAACTGCCCATCCCGTACCCCTGGAAGCCGGCCGCGTGACCAGTGATCAGGAACGCGGGGTAGCCGTCGGTGGCGGGACCGGCCATCCAGGCGGCCTGGCTCGGGGGGTCATACGGCATCTCGTTCTGGAAGAAGATGTCCGTGCCGTTTGCCCCGTTCCAGATCACCTCGTCCTTCTCGTAGTGCTCGACGAATAGCCCGTAGGCGGTCACGTGGTCCCCGTTGACGACGACGCCGGTGTCCCCGACGTTGTCGGTCCAGCCGACCCCCTGGCCATGGTCGGCCCGCCAGGCCCAGATGTCGTCGAGGATGACCTGGGAGCTGTTGACCACCAGGCTGGTGGTCGCCCGGCCAGGCGCGGCGCCGCCGATGCGGAAGAACACGTCCTGTACCAGGGTGGGGTCCGCCGGGTCGCCGGGCCCGGGCCGGCTGCCCACCTGCAGCAGCATCGGGGAGTTCACCGGCCCGGCATCGAAGATCATCCCGGACAGCTTCACGCCGGGAACGCTGGCGACCCGCATCGAGACGATGCCGTTCGCCGGCACCATGGTGGGGAAGCCGAGGCCGAGCACCACCGTGTCCGGCCGGGTGATCTCAATGGTCTGGTGCAGGTGGTAGACGCCGGGGGTGAGGATCAGATCCTGCCC
>Ga0302177_10000536_pt1 | contig 29084 bp, 17 predicted proteins | sample I_Palsa_E1_2_FD_198780 | JGI IMG/M metagenome (GOLD analysis project Ga0302177, IMG submission 198780) | Peat permafrost microbial communities from Stordalen Mire near Abisko, Sweden - I_Palsa_E1_2 | ecosystem: Environmental > Terrestrial > Soil > Palsa > Peat permafrost | place: Sweden... | reverse complement strand
CGACTGGGATTCCCTCGCCAAGTATAAAGTTCCCGCCTGGTTTCAAGACGCCAAATTCGGCATCTTTATTCACTGGGGCGCGTATTCTGTCGCAGCCTTCAGCAATGAGTGGTATCCGCGCCACATGTACGAGCCGGGCACCAAGGAAAATGAGCACCAGCTCGCCACCTACGGCCCGCTCTCGCAATTTGGTTATAAAGATTTCATTCCTCGCTTCCAAGCGGAACATTTCGATCCCAACGCATGGGCCAAGCTATTTCGCGACTCCGGCGCGAAGTACGTCATTCCCGTATTCGAACACCACGACGGCTTCGCTATGTACGACAGCGGCTTGTCGGACTGGACCGCGGCCAAGATGGGCCCACACCGTGACCTAGCCGGTGAAATCGTCGCTGCGGTTCGAGCTCAAGGCCTGCACGCCGGCGCTTCCTCTCACCGCATCGAGCACGATTGGTTTATGGGTTTCACCCAGCAAGGCGAGACCGATGGCAGCGATGGGCGTAACGCCGACTTCTATGGACCCGCGCACAACGCCGTCGACGATCATCACGCCACACCGATCGGCATGCAAGCCTACCTCAGCCCGGAATTTTGCAGGGACTGGCTGGCCCGCGACGCCGAAATCGTCACGAAATATCATCCCGATGTGATCTGGTTCGACTGGTGGATCGGGAATCCGGTACTGGAGCCGTATCTCCGCCGCTTTACCGCCTTTTACTACAACGAGTCGCTCCAAGGTCGCGCCGTTGGGGTTCTCAACTACAAAAACGGCGCAATGCCCGCCCACACCGCCGTTTTGGACATCGAGCGCGGTCAACTTTCCGACATCCGCCCTGAGTACTGGCAGACCGACACCTCCGTCAGCAACAAATCATGGGGCTACATCGAAGGTGACACATTCAAGACCGCTCGGTCTATCGTTCAGCAGCTAGTCGACATCGTCAGCAAGAATGGCAACCTCTTGCTCAACGTCGGCCCGCGTTCCGACGGCACCATTCCCGACGAGGTGCAAAAGATTCTCCGCGACATAGGCGCATGGCTGCGGGTTAACGGCGAAGCCATCTACGGCACTCGTCCCTGGAAGCAATTTGGAGAAGGACCCACCAAAGTCGTGGAAGGCGCATTCCACGACACCGACACGCAATCCTACACCGCAGAAGATTTTCGCTTTACCTCCAAGGGCAAAACGCTTTACGCCATCGAGCTAGCTTGGCCTGCGGGCAAAGAAACCGTGATTCGCTCCCTAAAACTTGATCCCGACACAAGAATCAAATCGGTCAGCCTGCTAGGCTCACCCGCTAAGCTCCACTTTACCCAGCGCCCCCATGGCCTGCACATCGACCTTCCGCCGCAACCCTCGGAAAGCTACGCTTACGTCTTCCGCATCGGACTTAACAAATAACGTTAAATCTGGAGGAGGTCAGCGACCATTTTCTGCTGGCCGGCGGCGCATTCCCATCGCCTGTAGAGTTCACGAAAATGGTCTCCTCCCGCCCAACGCTCCCGTGCCTTAACGCCCATTTCCACCGAGACGGTGTATTCTCAGGTTGTCTAGCAATTTAAGTGTTTTTCTTCGACGAGAAACTACATCGGGATGCGCATCCTTATTATCGAAGACGAACGAAAAGTTGCCGCCTTTATCCAGAAAGGGCTCGAGCAGGAAGGGTATGCCGTTGACGTCGCGCATGATGGTGAAGAAGGCGCCTACCAGGCTGAGAACTTTGATTACGACGCGGTGATCATCGATCTGATGCTTCCGAAATTGCCGGGCCTGGAGATTTTGAAGAAGATTCGCGCTCGGGACCTCCGTTTACCGGTGCTGATTTTGACCGCCAGGAGCGCGGTGGAGGACAAGGTGGCCGGTCTCGACACCGGCGCCAATGATTACCTGGTGAAACCTTTCGCATTCGCCGAACTTTCTGCGCGCATCAGGGTACTGTTGCGCCGCGGTGCGCAGGAAAGTACGACACTGAAACTCGCGGACCTGGAAATGAATACGGCAACGCGAACGGTAACGCGCGCGGGACGTAAGATCGACCTCAAGTTGAAAGAGTTCTCCCTGTTGGAGTTCTTGCTGCGGAACGCGCGGCGTACGGTGACCCGTACCATGATCATCGAACATGTGTGGGACATTCACTTCGACTCGGTCAGCAATGTGGTGGATGTGCATATTAATACCTTGCGCAACAAAATTGATCGGGAATTCTCGGCGCAACTGATCCACACGATCCGGGGCGTCGGTTATATGTTGACCGACGAACTGTCATGAGAACGCTTGGTGTTGGTGCGCGACTCACTCTTTTCTATTCCCTGATGCTCACGGCGATGCTCGCTGTTTTTGGCGTGCTCTTTTATCACTCGTTGAGCCTCATCGTAGACCACGATCTGACCCAGGAACTGCGGCAGCGTGTTGCATTCCTCAATAATTATTTGCGGGTTTCCAACGGTACATTGCAGCTGGCGGTCGATCCCAGCAATCTTGAAGAGAGCTATCTCGTGCACTCGGCGGCCCGCTATTACCAGGTGTTTCGACTTCCTGATGGAAACCTGCTGGTGCAGTCCCAGGAGGTGACGCTGCTGGGCCTCACGCTTACGCCGGAGCAAGTACACACCATTGCGGGAGTTCAAGAATTCACCGACCTGCAACTAAATCAGGAGCGATTCCGCTTTCATAACTCGGTGCTACCAGAAGGCAACGCGAATGGCTTTCTAGTTCGTGTGGGAATTCCTTTGGCAGCTGCAGATGATGCCCGCCGGGGATTTCTGCATTCCGTATTATTTTTGGCGCCATTTGGCGTCCTTGCTTCGGCCTTGATGGGCTGGCAAATGGCGCGCAGAGCGCTTAGGCCGATGAGGGAATTAGCGGCTGCGGCCCGCGGGATCGATGTCGACAAACTGCAACAGCGATTGCCGCTTCGCGGCACCGGGGACGAAGTGGACGAACTGGCGCAATCTTTCAATGAAACATTGGCGCGGCTCGAGGATTCTGTCGCGCAAATGAGGCAATTCACGGCAAGTATCTCCCATGAACTCCGCACGCCGCTCACGGTATTACGCGGCGAGACCGAAGTTGCGCTGCTGGAAGGTCATTCGGTCGAGGACTATCGCCAACTTCTCGTTAGCCAGCTGGAGGAATTCGACAGCCTTACCCACATGATTAACGATCTGTTAGTGCTTGCGAGTGCGGAAGCAGGCGAAATCAGGTGGTCGGAGCAAGACATTGATCTCTCAAAACTTGTGCTTACCCTTGCAGAGCAACTCGAGCCAGTAGCCGCTTCGAGGAATATTCAGTTAGCTACCGCCGCGGAGCCGAACGTTCACGCTCGCGGTGATGAGCCCTGGCTGGAGCGCGTGATCCTGAACTTGTTGGACAACGCCATCAAATTCACGCCAAAAGGAGGGCACATTCAGGTGGGTGTAGCTTCCGAAAATGGTCATGCGAAACTTTGCGTTGTGGATAAGGGAATTGGCATTCCACCGGAAGCTATTCCTCACATTTTTGAGCGATTTTACAGAGCCGAACCCTCGCGCTCTAAACGTATACCCGGAGTTGGGCTTGGTTTAGCACTGGCAAAATGGATCGTAGAAAAACACCGCGGACGCATTACCGTCGAAAGTGAGTCCGGGCGCGGCACATCCTTCACCGTATGGCTGCCGCTCTCCTCCACAGACCCGGCCGAGTAGGCTGCAACCATCAGATTCCACAGTACTTCTGTAAATTCCCTTCATTAAGCAGAAATTAGATTCATTTCATGTTCCTTTCAGCTGGCCCGCTTAACCTTGCCCGTACGCGCACACCTGGAAGTCCGGGGCGCCACGCCGGCGGAAACCGTTCCGCTGGATCTCCGTAAGCCCGGCAGGATCGTCGATAACAAGGAGAAAGGCATTGATGAACTCACCAAGCAAGCTTCGAATCTGGACCGCGGCCGCAATACTCAGCGGCGCGATGTTTATTGGAGGAGTGGTAGTCGCGGAAACTTCGCACTCAACTGCGAAGTTCGAGGCTCCGATCTTCGCAACCGCGCCGAAAAACGCAGCTATGGCAGCCCCGCCGGCCATGACCTACGCACCGGTTATCAAGGAAGCATTGCCCGAAGTGGTGAATATCGCTTCGTCACGCATGGTTCATCATTCCGATGAGGAGTCCAACCCCATGTTTGACGACCCATTCTTCCGGCAGTTTTTTGGTGACAAACAACCGCGTTCGCAAAGGCAACAGCCGCAACAACAACAAGAGAAAGAACAGAGCCTGGGTTCTGGCGTTATCGTCGGCACCAACGGATATATTTTGACGAACAATCATGTGGTGGACGGCGCAACAGATATAAAGATCTCGCTACGCGACAAACGCGAATTCACCGCCAAAGTCGTGGGGCGCGATCCCAAGACGGATATCGCCGTTTTGAAAGTTGACGCGGATCATCTCTCGGCCATTCCTCTCGGAGATTCCTCTAAGGTTCAAGTTGGAGATCTCGCGTTCGCCATCGGCGATCCGTTCGGTCTAGGGCAGACTGTTACGATGGGGATCGTAAGCGCCACCGGCCGGGCGAATCTGGGTATCGAAGACTATGAAGATTTCATCCAGACCGACGCGGCCATCAACCCCGGTAATTCGGGTGGTGCATTGATCGACGGACGAGGCGAACTAATCGGAATCAATACCGCGATCCTTTCCCATAGCGGCGGCAATCAGGGCGTGGGTTTCGCGATCCCCATCAATCTGGCGAAGCGCGTGATGGATCAGATTGTGGACCACGGACACGTCGTGCGCGGTTTCCTCGGTGCAACCATTCAAGACGTAACACCTACGATGGCGAAGGCGCTGAGCATGAATGACGCCGAGGGCGTGCTCATCGGCGACGTCACTCCTAAGGGACCTGCCGCGCAAGCAGGACTGAAGGCTGGCGATGTGGTCACCAAGATGAACGGGCAAACGGTAGGTGACTCAGCCCAATTACGGCTCCAGATTTCCCAAACAGACCCAGGCACGACGGTGCCGCTCACGGTGCATCGGGGCACAGGTAACCTGGACTTGAACGTGAACCTCGGTGAATTGCCCGCAGACCACGAAAAGACCGCAGACGGCAGGACGGACAACGATAGCTTGCAAGGGCTTCAAGTCGAGCCTCTCAGCCCCGCAACTCGTCAGCAATTGCATCTCAGCGACGAAGCTCATGGTCTGGTCGTTTCTCAAGTGGATCCAAGCAGCGCAGCTGCAGACGCCGGAATCCGTGAAGGGGACGTGGTAGAGGAAATAAACCATCAACCGGTAACCACCGTCAGCGAATTCGAAAAAGCAATGCGAAGCTCTGGCGGTAAGGCTATTTTGCTTCGCGTTTCTCGTGAGGGCACCGGTTTGTACCTCGCGATCGCGCCTCGCTAAAGCACGATCGAGAGCGACGACGGTAATTCGAACCTTGATCGGCGGGTATCCACGGTTGGCTGCCCGCCGAACTTGTTTCCCGATCGCGTTCGTCGGAGTGCCGACCATCGGGAAGCGGGCTACCGCTCGATAACACTGGACTCGCGACCCTGCTCCAATTGGCGCAGGTCTCCCTCCTACTATCGTTCAGCCCTGCACCTCCAGAGAGTCTCACAAGGTTATGCGCTGGATTCTCGGTGGAGGAACCGTTCCGAATTTGTTACCGGTACGCCGGACATCATTGCCTTCCTTACCCGCAAGTGGACGAAGAGTTGGACTACCGCTTGATCAAAAGAGCTTTGGGGGTTCACTCCGAAGTCGCATTGCGGTCCGGTTTGCGGACGAGTGGCACGACGACTCTGGGTTCTGGTATCGGTCGTACGGGAACGAAATTGGGAATACAACGACGATGGCTTGATGCCTATGAGGTTCGCGTGCATCAATGATCGTCCCATCAAACAATCAAATCGCAAATACCATTGGCCGCTGGGGACCACGTCCTGACGAACATCCCGGCTTGAGCGACCTGGGATTCTGAAACAGCTCGAACCTGGCGAGGTCAGCGGCGTCTACCTAGCCGAAGCTTCGCTGACCCCATGGCCCGCCGGGCACAACACCTTGCCGTCGTTGCCGATTTCAGCTGCAAGCTGAATCCGTCAGGTAAGTCCTTCCCGGGTACTTCATCAGATCGGCTAAGTCCCTATGCGACATCAGCATAGCGACTTATAATTCCCTCACGAACCTTTCAGTGCTTTTTTACGAGGCGTTTTCTACACTCGTTCACCTGGCATTTGCCGTACGGCAAGGCCGGGCAGCGACAGAGCAAAGAGCCGCAAGGAAGGCCACCATGTTTATGGAACCAGATTGCTGTCAGTCGGATTTATCTTCGCGATGCAGCGTATGCGGACAAACCGGCGAATTATTTGAGCTGCCCGGTCGTACTGAGAAGTACTGCCTTGGATGCAGTGCGGATCTGGCCACCGCCATCCTGCTAACCGGTGAAATAGATGCTGCTACGCTGGCAGGACAGAGTGCTTCCCTTTTGGTTTCGGAATTCGAGGAGCTTAGCACTCGGTTACTTGCCCGATCGCAATCCGCCGAACTCGGCAGTTTCTAGATTCAGTTCACAACCTAACCAATGTCTGAAGGTAAACAAGGGTTTGTGTCCTCGGATCCACCCCCACTTGGTTGATGTCATAATGCACGCAACGATGCCTACCCGAACTGCAGCCGAAGCGCCGATCATTGAGGCGCGACAAATCGAAAAATTTTACACGCAGCCCGATGGCGGACGGGTTCAAGTGATTGCCCCCACCGATCTAGCCGTCTATCCCGGTCAGATACTCGCTCTTCTGGGACCATCCGGCTGCGGCAAGTCTACCCTGCTTCGCATGCTGACCGGGCTTTCACCCGCCTCGGCCGGCGGCGTGCTTTGGCATGGCCAACCCGCGCACGGCGAATCGCCGAATGTTTCCGTTGTCTTCCAAAGCTTTGCCCTGTTTCCGTGGCTGACCGTGCTGGAAAATGTTGAGGCCCCCCTCGAAGCCCGGGCCATGCGTCCCATTGAGCGTCATAAGCGCGCCTTGCGCATTATCGACGCCGTAGGACTGGACGGCTTCGAAAGCGCCTACCCAAAGGAATTGTCTGGTGGCATGAAACAACGTGTGGGCGTGGCGCGTGCTTTGGTGGTGGAACCCGAAGTGCTCTTCATGGATGAACCCTTTTCAGCTCTGGACGTTCTCACCGCAGAGACCCTGCGCAGAGAGCTTCTCGAGCTGTGGCTCGAACACAAAATTCCCACGCGTGCGATTTTCATCGTCACCCACAACATTGAAGAGGCCGTTGTTCTCGCTGACCGGATCATCGTTCTCGGCCGCAATCCCGCTCATATTCATGCCGACTTCGCCGTGGAGCTTTCTTATCCACGGGACCGCAAATCGACGCCCTTCATTGACTTGGTCGATGCGATCTATCGAGTTCTGACCCGCCCCGACGGCAAAGAAGATGCGGTTCACGCTCCAGCCTCCGGCGGTCCTGCGGTCACGCATCGCTCCATCATGCTTCCCCACACTCGACCCGGCGGCGCTGCCGGGTTGCTCGAAATTCTCGTCGATCATGGAGGCCGTGTCGATCTTCACAGTTTGGCCGATGAGCTAAGCTTGGAAGTCGATGCGCTACTACCGACTGTGGATACAGCTGTACTCTTGGGCTTCCTGCGGGTCGAAGAAGGCGACGCCATCATCACTCCGGAGGGCCTGGAGTTCGCCAAAGCAGACATTCAAGCTCGTAAAGCCATATTTCGCAAAGCAGGACTCGCCCATGTCCCCTTGCTGCGACAGATGGAGCAGTCCCTCAAGGCCAAAGCCGATCGCACCCTTCCCGACGAATTCTTCCACGACATCATCGATGAACATTTCAGTGAAGCTGAAGCGCGCCGGCAGCTGGAAACCGCCATTCAGTGGGGCCGTTACGCTGAGATTTTTGATTACGACGCCGCCACCGGCAAGCTCACTTTGACCGAGGTCTGATCGTATAGTGACCTCGACAACTCCGATCTCCCCGCATCCCGGTCCTCTACCTCTCTCCGCCACCGGTACGGTGGGGTTACGACCGGCCTGGGCCCCCTTGATTGACGTAGCCGCGATGTTGTTTGTGTTCGCCGTTATCTTTGGCGTCTACACCATCGGTCGATCCTGGCTCGGGCCGGCAGCGCCCGGCGCCCACATCTCACAAAACCCGCGAGCGCTGCCGCTTTACGCCCTGTATTCGCTGGTGCGCATCGGCGTGGCCTACGCTCTTAGCCTCATTTTCGCGCTTGGCTATGGTTACGCTGCCGCCAATTCACGCCGCGCTGAAATGTTCCTCATACCGCTGTTGGACATTTTGCAGTCTATCCCTGTTCTTAGTTTCTTGCCGGGGGTCATGCTGGCGATGGTCGCCTTGTTCCCGCATCGGCAAATAGGAGCGGAACTCGGCTCCATTTTGCTGATCTTCACCGGGCAGGTCTGGAATATTGCTTTCAGTTTTTACTCATCGCTGAAGACCGAACCGCGCGAGTTGAAAGAAGCGGCTCGAATTTATCGCTTTGGTAATTGGCAACGATTCCTCCAACTCGATCTGCCATTCTCCACTATTGGCCTGGTGTGGAACTCTATGATGTCAGTCGCCGGAGGCTGGTTCTTTCTCATGGCCTGCGAAATGTTCGTTCTTGGCGATCGTGATTTTCGGCTGCCCGGGTTGGGATCCTTCTTACAAACAGCGGCGGGTAATGGCGACACGCGCTCCATCCTTTATGGCTTGGCCGCCATGGTCGGAGTGATCGTTCTCTTGGACCAACTGATTTGGCGGCCGATCATCGTCTGGGCGGACAAATTCAAATTCGAACAGGTGGAGACCGGTAAATCCAAACCATCCGCCCTCCTGCAACTCGTCGGAAGGGCTGCGGTCGTTATACGCCTATACCGTTTTCTTGTGCGTCCGCTCACCAACTGGCTCACCATGACGTTCGCAGCGAGCGCCCGCAAAGCTGGCGCCAGTTTATCTACCGTCAAGCGGCAGCTGTCGCGAGTCTGGCTGGTCGGCATCTTCGGCGCAGCCATATTTGTAGGTATAGGGTTTGCCGTTTTTCATGGCGTTCGCGAACTTTCAGGCCTTCATCGTCAGGATTACGTTGTACTCTTGCGCAACGCCTCGTTTACATTCTTGCGTGTTAACGCGGCTTTGCTGCTCGGCGCGCTCTGGACCGTTCCCGTTGGCGTTGCCATCGCATCCAACCCGCGCTTTGCGAAAATTGCCCAGCCTCTGGTGCAACTCGCCGCTTCCATTCCGGCCACCGCACTATTTCCGGTGCTGTTGCTCTTCCTGATTCACTTGCGCTGGGGGCTGGAAATCGCTGCCATGCTTCTAATGCTCTTGGGAACTCAGTGGTACATCCTGTTCAACGTCGTTGCTGGGGCCATGGCGGTTCCCACGGACCTGAAAGAGGTTGCGCGGATTTTCGGTTTCACAACTTGGAATCGCTGGCGTTACTTGACCCTGCCGGCAATCTTTCCTTATCTCATCACCGGGATGATTACCGCCTCAGGCGGAGCCTGGAACGCCAGCATCATCGCTGAGTACTTCCATTTTCAGGGCCACATCGTTTCCGCCCCGGGCCTCGGCAGCAGCATCAGTGGTGCCAGCGACTCCGGACGCTTGGACGTGCTCCTGGCCTCTACGCTGATCATGGCCACCGTCGTGGTCCTGATGAATCGCCTGGTGTGGCGCCGTCTCTACCGACTGGCCTCATCGCGATTCAAGCTCGAAACCTAATAGGTCTGCATCGATGCATCGCGTCGCGGCTGAAAGTTGAAACCAGGAATCGCCAGGGATGGTAACTGCCGTGGATCCTTACTGACTCGCTGCATTTACCTGTCGGGCGAGATCCAAAATCATTTCAACGACCGCCCCATCACCGATCGCGGTATTGACCATGGCATGATAAATGGCGCGGTGAGGCCATTCGTGGTGGAAGTATTTTTGGATGTAATCGGCCCGCTCGCGATCGACGGAATCTACCAGCTGCTCGGCTTCGTTCTGGCTCTTGCCGCGAGCTAAGAGCCGGCGCACTTTGGCTTCTCTGGGAGCATAGAGAAACACGCGAAGCGTGTCCTGGTTGTTCCTGAGAAACTGCTGCGAGCCGCGCCCGACAATTACGGAGTTCCCATCTCTCGCTACCTTTTGCACCACGCGCTCGGTCATCTTCAAGATGCTTTCACCGTCTACCATCTTCAGCTTGTGGGCGTTCAAACTTCCTTCATAACTCCCGCGAAGAAAGGATTTGAACAGCCGGTAGTACAGCGGGTCGGTTCGTTCTTCGCGAACCTCGACGATGGATTTTGGGCATTCGGCAAGCTTAGCGATCTCCTCAGTCAGTAACTGATCCCATAGTTTCCAGCCCAACTGCAACGCAAGCCGCTGAGCAATTTCCCCGCCGCCACTTCCGTACTCCCGTTCAATTGTGACGATTCTAATCATCGAAGATCCCGAATCCGTTCTCGTCTATCCGCCATCCTATCGCAAATCATTTCTGCCCACGAAATCCGCGGTGACACTCCTCACTCCACAACAACCGCGCCACCTCCGCCCGGATCATTGCTCTTCAAAAGAAAAGCCACAAAAAACATGATCCCGGCCCCCACGGCTAGGACCATGAAGGTATCGATATAGGCGAGGCTGGCCGCTTGCGCTTGAAGGCTTTGGTAAATCCTGGCGTAAGCCTGGATGTGCGCGCCCGGTGCGCTCAATCCCGAATGGGCCAACTGCTGGGCAAGGCCGTTGGCCGAATTCTGGAAATTAGGATTGTCGGGCCGGGCATACTCGACCAACCGGGCCTGATGGAATTGCGATCGCCGCGCAATTAAGGTCGTGACCAGGGAGGTTCCGACACTGCTTCCCATGTTGCGCATGAAATTGACAATCCCGGCGACCGCGTTGTTTTTGTCCGGGGGAATTCCAATGTACGCCACCAAGGTTATGGGGACGAACAGAAATCCCAAGCCGATCACTTGGGCGATGCGCAACAAAGTGGCAGCATGAAAACTAATCAGCAAGTCAATACGCTTGGTAGAATAGTACATAGCGACGGACAGCGCTAGCCAGCCAAAGGCAATTAGATACCGCGCTTGGAACTTGGTCGTAAGCTGGCCCATGAGCGGCATTTCGATCAGCAAAACCAGTCCTCCCGCTGAAAGCGCAAGTCCGGCCAGCTGCGAGGTGTAACCCAAGAGGGTCTGGAGAAATTGCGGCATCAGCACCAGGCTGCTGAACAACAAGATGCCCAAGGTGAACATCATCAGGTTCGCGCTAGCGAAATTGAAACTCTTGAACATGCGTACGTCGATGATCGGAGCCTTTTGAAACCATTCCCAAATCACCAGGGAGATCAGGCATACCGTCGCTACCAGGACTAATGTGGTGATGAATCGCGAACCGAACCAATCGTCTTCTTGGCCCTTGTCCAGCAAAATCTGTAGCGCTCCGATACCGATGGCGAGCAGAGCGATGCCAATGTAGTCCAACCTCACCCCCGCCGCCTTGATCTTGCTTAGGTACGGCGGATCTTCGACGAACCGCCGGACCAGAAACCAGGTGCCGATGCCGACGGGAAGGTTGATGAAAAAAATCCAGCGCCAAGAATAGTTGAAAGTGATCCACCCGCCCAGCGTTGGACCGATCGTGGGGGCCATAATGGCGGTAATGCCATATAGCGCAAACGCTAGACCTCGTTGTTGTGGCGGAAAAGTGTCCGCCAGAATCGCCTGCGCCATGGGCTGCAGGCCGCCGCCGCCGGCGCCTTGTAGCACGCGGAACAGAAGCAGCAGCCCGAGGCTCGGCGCCAAGCCGCAAAGCAGTGAGCTCAAGGTGAAAACCGTCAGGCAAGTCATGAAAAAACGCTTCCGTCCCAACGCGCCCGCCAGCCAACCGCTGATCGGTAGAATGATGGCGTTCGAGACCAGATACGAGGTCAACACCCAGGTACTTTGGTCGTTGCTGGCGCCCAGACTCCCGGCCATGTACGGCAGAGCGACGTTGGCGATGCTGGTGTCCAGTACCTCCATGAATGCGGCCAACGCCACCACCACCGCTATCAGCCAGGGATTGAATTTCGGCCGCCAAACCTCCTGATCCAGCGCGAGAGTAGCCGAACTCATTGCAGATACACGTCCGGCACCACATTCATGCCTGGGCGAAGCTGGCGATCCTGGTTCTCTTTCGGCTCAAGCACGATCTTTACGGGGATTCGCTGCACAATTTTCACGTAGTTGCCCGTGGCGTTCTCCGGGGGAAGCAAGCTGAAGAGCGGGCCTGTTGCACCGCCAATGCTGTCCACATGCCCCTTGAGGGTCCGACCGCTCGCATCAATATGCAGTTCGGCCTTCTGCCCTACACGCATGCGTCTGAGCTGGGTCTCTTTGAAGTTTGCAGTGACCCACACTTCGTCGAGAGGCACCACAGTGAGCAGTTGTTGACCGGCCTGCACGTTCAGTCCGACTACCACGGTCTTATTCACTTCCCCAGTGACCGGCGCATAAATCTTGGTGTATTGCAGATTTAGCTGGGCTTGCTCGAGCAGTGCGCGTTTTTCTTGCACATCCGCGATGGCCGCACGGACGCGAGCTCGGGTCGACGACACTTGCTGTGGTCCGGTCTGCGCCGTTTTTTGGTTGGCTTGCGCTTGGCCCAGCCGGCTCTGGGCCTGGTGCACAAATTGTTCCGCAGCGGCCTCGGTGTCGCGCGCCGCCGCGACCGCCGCCGTGCTGGATTTAGCCGTGGCCAAGGCTTGGTCGTAAACCTGCCTAGCCACTTCCCGCTTGTCGACCAGCATTTTGTACCGTTGCAGATCCTCTTGTACCCGGATGTCGTTGGCCTCGGCCTCTTCCAACTGAGAGTGGGCGGCGCTGACCTGCTTCTGTGCGGCGATGATCCCCGCATCGGCATTGGTAACGTCCGAAGCTGTGAAGCTGAGTTGGCTTGAACTACTCACCGAGGTGATCGGCACGGTGATACTCAGCGATTGAGCGGTTGCTTCGGCATTCTCAAGATTGGCCTGCGCCTGCGCAACCGACACCTGGTAGTCCTTCGGGTCGATCTCCAGCAGCACCGCTCCTTTCTCTGCCCATTGGTTGTCCTCCACATTGACCTTGATCACATAACCAGAAATACGTGCGCTAACCGGATATAGGTGGACGTCGGCCTGCGCGTCGTCGGTCGATTCGTAACTGCTGAAGTAACGCCACAGGAACACGCCGCCAACCAGCAACACCGCGACGATGACCACCACAACGAGGACGTTCCTGCGGCGCTTCGGGCTCCGGGACGCTCGCCCCGCAGGTCTCGTATCCCCCAAAGGCGATGCGCCCGGAGATGCGTTGACTGCGCCTGGTACCGAACGGGATGGGTTCTCTTCCGCCATGTTCATTTATCCTTGAGGTATTCCTTGACGCCCTTTTCCGCCATCCCCAGGGCCCGGGCCAGAGATATTTTTGCCAGATTGAAGCTATAGAGACTGGAGATGAACTGCTCGTGCGCGCTGGCGACCAATTCCTGCGATTGCACCACTTCCACGGTATCGGCGACCCCCGCGCCGAAACGATCGCGCGACTGAACCAGCGTCTGCTCCGCTAGATCAATGTTGCTGCGCGCCACTTTAACCTGCTCCTCGGAGGACTCCAGGTTCAGCAGCGCGGTGCGCACATCGGTGTCGATCTGCGCGCGCAGATTCTCTTGGCGCTCGCGACTCTGCTGCAATCTCGCATCCGCCTGTAAAACCTCACCGTGAACGCTGCCCCCTTGAAAGATGGGAATCGATACCGTGCCGCGCACGTCGAATACTTGCGTAGCCGTGGAAGGATGCGCCCCTCCCGCTCCGTAGCCGGCGTTAAAGGAGAGCGAAGGAAAATATCCTGCTACCGCGGCTCTTCTCGAGAATTCCGCCGCGCGCACATCGCTCACCGTTGCCTGGTAATCGGAGCGGGAAGCGTACGCGCGATTCAGCGCCTCCTCAACGGTGATGGCATCGAATGGTTGGTATGGCGACCGGTCGGTGAATTCGAATTCTTGCCCCGGAGCCAGTCCGATAACCCGGGCTACTGTCAGCTTCTGAATGGCGAAATTATTCTTTGCTTGAATCAACTGCTGTTGCCGGGTCTGGAGCTCGACCTTGGCCCGCAGCCCGTCGATATCCGGCGAAGTGCCCGCAGTCACCTGATCGCTTGCTTGCTCGTAGAGCGACTGCGCAGTTTTGACCTGTGCTTCCGCCGTCTCGATGCGCGCCTCGTCGGCGATCCCCTGCAAATACGTATAGCCCACAGCGAGCACCACCAGATCGCGCGCGTCCTTGTTGCTGTATTCCGCGGATTTCAAACTCTGACTGGCCGCGCGTGTGGCGTTGATGGACTTCCAATCGAACAAGGACTGCGTCACCACCACACGCGCCTCGAAGTAAGAAAATGGGCCTAAGGACGGGGGAATACTGATTCCAGCAAGACTGGTAAGACCCTGCTCGGCAAGATTGATTTTGGAGTCCGCAGCATACGGTGCGGCGGTGACGTGCGGCAGGAGCGCACTCAATTGCTCCCAGCGCTGTCCTCGCGCTGATCGAATGTCTGCACTCGAAAGCAGCAGTCCGAGATTTTGCTTCAATCCGCGGTCAATGGCCTCCTGCAACGAAAGCGGCATCACCCCCGGAACGGGCTTTGAAGGCACGCTGCCCGAGAACGGACTCCCACCCAGTGCTCCCGAGATGGCCTGGTCTGGAGAGCTTGCACCAGGGGTGCTCTCGGTTTGCGCAACCGCTGTTGCTGTTCCACAAAAAAACATACCGGTTAGCAGCAGGGCGCGGCTGGGTCCGTAACTGAACCTCAAGGAAGCCTCCTTGGCCCCGCATTTCCCGCGCGGCGTCGGGCCACATCCTAGTGCGGCCGGTTGTTTCGAGCAACGGGATTCGCTCGGAACTGCTTGGATGCTCTAAGCCAGGAATCATTTTTTTCGAAGACCCAAGCGGAGAGACCCTTTTTTGATTTCAACCACGGGGGAGATTCGTCCCGCTTTAAGTGAAAGTTTCCGTAAGAACCAGCACCGATCCTCCGAGAAGATGAACTCACCTCGCGCTTGGCGGCGCTCAGTCGCTTTTAATACTCGCGCGATACTCTCGGCGCGAAGCTGCGCTAAATCTCGCGTGAAGCTTCCGCCACCCGCTGAATCGTGACCTTACTTGCGGCGGTTCTTTCCAATTCCCTTGGGACGCGAGACTAGTTCTATCGAGGCTGGGAAGGTACGCTTGGCGCATTGTCGGCGTTGAAAGCCGTGACGCGGTACTGGACGCCGAAGAAGATGGGGTGCGGATCCGCCCACGGTGCATCGCTATCGGTCGCGCATTTGTCGCATACGGTTTGCCACTGCCTTGACGATGGGTCGAGCCGCTCGATGGAGTAACGGACCGCCCCTGCGGAACCCCGCCAGGCCACCAGGCCGCCAAAGACGGTCGATGTGATGACCGGCGCGGGTGGAACCGCGTGTTTGGGGACGGTAACACCTGCCATGACGTAGGCGTGGGTCCGGAGTTGTTGAACGCGACTGGCCATGTCTTCGGCGGACATCACCAGAGTTTTACGTCCCGGATAATACACCGCCCACCATTCCCCGCATTCGCCCTTCTCGGCGTAAGCGGCATCATGACAATCGGCGGGGATGGGCTGGAATCCGAAGTTATCGAGATGCGACTGCAGAGCCCAGAAATCATCCCCAGAGATGTTGGAGTCTTGAGCCACTGTGTCGAGCACGTGCTGGAGATCGGCTGTCGTCTTCCAATCCGTGCGGTCCCAGCCGAACTCATTAACGATAAACACCCGGCCGTGAGAAGTTACAGCGGCCGCATCGCGAGAGAACGTGGTCGCCGTGGTGGGAGGTTGGTTCGGGCCAAGGAGCAAATCCCAGTGCGGGTATTCCTCAAAACTGACCAAATCCGTGCTGGGATTGTCGAGAATCTTGGGGTAGCCGCGAAATATGCCAGTCGTGTCGAGATAGAGATGGTGCGGGTCGAGTTGCTTGATGTGGGCGCCAATGGTTTCAGACCAAGCCGAGACCTCGGCGAGGTCCCCATGGGAGAAAACCGCAAGGAGGCCGCACATATTGCAGTTCTCCCAGGCCATTATCGCCGGGTCATCCCGGTACCGGACCCCGGTAATAGCGTTACGGTGATTGAGGACGGCGTCGATATGGCGCTCATAGGCGGCGATGATTACCGGGTCGGTGAAGAAGGCCTGCAGATTGGATTGACCGTTCCAGGCGAGATACTGGCCGATACCGCCGGCGACGCAGGTGGCGCAGTCCCCTACCAGGGGGATGATGAGGCGCATGTGGTGTTTGGCGGCTACGGTGACGGCGTAGTCCGAAGACTGAAAGGCGGCTTCGTTGACCTTGCCCTGTTCAGGTTCGATACACAGAGGACAACCGACGGTGTCGCCTATCGTCTGGGCACGAACGACCTTTGCACCCATCTCCGCAGCGGTGTCAAAGGCGTCATCGATCTCGAAGCGGGAGGGGTAGCGCGGGCCAGCGGGATCGTGTGGTCCATAGGCTTCCAGACCAAGCCACTCGATGTTCGGGCCGCTATAGCGAAAGGGACTGCCATCCAGGGTGAGATGAGTTCCGCTTCGTTTGACGAAGGACTGGGCTTGTGAGGCGCCGGAGGCAAGTAGGATGACAAGCATGAGCTTCAGAATGCGCATAAACAATAGGGCCTTTCGTCTGCTTATATTCGCTGTAACGGTTGAGGGGCTCGTAAGTGGCCTTTAACGGTTTTGTATTCTGCCATAGGCCTGATTGGCGCGGTTTTGTTAGCAACTCGTTAGCCGGAGTTGGCAGTCCATCGTCGTAATCTTCCCAATCTTCGCGCCGGGATTCGATTCCCATCGTCGGCTGCAAAAAATCCTGACCATTCGACAATTCTTACACGGCTAAGTGTCAAAAAAAACTCAAATGAAGTCCAGTCTTGGAGGTAAATGGATCGGAGTTCGCTCAATTGGACGGCACAAATGGGTGTGCGATGCAAATCTGCAGATCGACTCGCGGGGGCCCAGGATGGTCCGAACGATTGCCCTTCACTTCGATGCTGTTTGGGTGTACAGAACGTTTTCGGGATTCGAAGTCTGCGAGGAAGACTACTCGGCTCGTGCCCAGTCTTGGAGAAGTAAAAACAATAGAAAAACAGTGAGTCCTATTGAGAACGGTTTTATTTTCCTGCTGATTACCAAGACCAGGTTCGGATGGGCTCTCTGTGGTCCGGCGCCCATCCGATCGCTATCCAATTGCGTGGTTCCAACGAGTTGCTTTAATTGAGGAAGAGAAACGGAAGAACAAGGTCAGCTCAAGGGGTCCGCTGTCGGCTCCTGGATCTTCCAGCCCCTGATCAGGAGCCAAAGCATAAAGAACACCTCTCCGAAGAACGTGATGAAAGTGAATCCCAGATTGGCCTTCGGAAAAAGGTACGGCCCTAGGCTGTCAATTCCCCAGCCCAGTCCATTGATTACCAATAGAATCCCCAATATCTTGGGGATGTAGCCAGACCGGTAAATCAGGAAGCCCAACAGAACAAGATGAATCCCGAAAAGTACCAGGCCGATCGCCCAATCGTATCGAAACGCATGCAGCTGAAGCATAACTTGGGCGTGCAGTGGACCGACCCCAAAGGCTGTCAGGTACTCCGGTGTATTCAGGAGGCGATAAACGACCACTAGGTTTGACATCGCAAACAAAGCGATCGCTGCATACACCAGCTGGAACCACGCGGTCAGCAACGACACCGATCTGTTTACCGGCGCAAGCAAAATATAAAGCGCCCAGGCAATTACCACGTCGCCGATGACACTGATCAGATAGCATAATATCGCCGCAACAAAGAGCCCACCATGGGCGACGATGTTTTGACTGGTTTGTTCGATGTCGCCCGGAATAATCAGCTTGGGATAAATAGAAAACTCAGCATAACTGACAGGATTGAATAGGTAGGCGAAGCCAGCGACCAGCGCCGCCTGACGTAAGCTCATTCCCTCACGGCGATATACTGAGTTCATTCAGCTCACGACCTGCTGCTTCCCGCCGCTGGTTCACGGCCGTTAGGCCTCACTGGTGGTGTTCTGTTCCGAAAGGCTCAAGCTGGGCATTTTGCTTGCGCGTAAGACCGCGATCCGAACGGTACAAATCGCATACTATCATGAGATCTAGCTTATGGCGTCCTATCGATGCGGCCCGGCGGCCTATTCCACTGTGGAAGGTCTCGTCGCATCATGGGCACGTCCTAACTACACATTCCGGATTGAGCGCCCTGGAATCCCAGAAATAGTTCGACGCGGCGAGGTCGGTATGAGGACAATAAGCTGCGAAACGGATCTGTTATTTCCGGTCACAGTCTTATTTGTGGTTACACCTGATGGCGAATTGCCGGTCTTTCACGACACGGTTACCAAGTTACAGGTATTTGTCAACTCCCCAGCATATCATCACGCATTTCTTATCTCTCGTGTCTTAGAATTCGACGATTTATGTATTTGTTCACTGTGGACATACTTACTACGGTGGGCGAAGGAAGACGACCGAAAGCCAGGTTCGAGCAGAAACCAGGGAGGCCAACGTTCTCTAGTCCCGGCGCAAACGGATATGTGGCGAATCGTCTGGCAGCGACGAGCGGCTTTGATTTTGAATTGAATTAGCGGCGATCTCCCTATCGCGGCCGCGGGGGAACCCTAGGGTTGACTGTCGTTCCCGGGCCTGGTGGCCGCTGCAGCCTTCGTGGCGAGTTCGTCGAAGCGCCAGAGACGCCCCAGCCGACCGGTCTACGTCGTCCCGAGTCATTGGTGTCCGGCTGCGCTGCCTACCGACACTGCTGGCTCTTGGCTGAGACTTCGTTGGTGCCGCGTGTACAACGAATCAGAAGTCCACCCTTAGCGCTAGCTGTCCGGTACGGTTTCCAGCGTTTTCAGCTGTTTGCGGAGCGCTCAGGACGCCGAAGGTTGTCGGGACATCGATCTGCGTAGCGGGGGGAGCGAAGTTCGTGTGATTAAAGGCATTGGTAAACGTAGCTTCGAAGCGCATTCTTACACTCTCCGTAACATGAAAGACTTTCGCAAGACCCAGGTTGACCGTAGTTGTGCCTGGTCCCTGAAGGATCCCGACTCCGGCGTTACCGAAGCGTCCGGCACCGGCAGGAGTGGGTGCGAACGCAGCAAGGTTGAAGTAATGCGCATCGGACTGACCCTGATAGAAATTCGTTGAGACCTGGTCCGGACGCAGAAACGCCCCACGATTGACGACGTCGGTGTTGGACTGGTCGTAGGAAGCGCTGATACTAGGCGTGAGCCATGGCCCGGTTTCAACTAGAGCTACAGTATTCATTTCCCACCCACCCAGAATGGCGTTCGGCCAGCCGCCGGTATTTAGGAAGGTGCGGCCTTGGCCGAAGGGCAACTGGTAAATGCCCGTGAGAAGAAAGCGGTGCCGGCGGTCCCCTTCGGTGTTGCCGTAATCGCTGTGGATATCGAAGCGATTGGCGATGGGAATGCCATAGTTGACTTCGCCGGCGAAGGCCGTAGGGTTATCACCTTGATTGTCTGCGAGGTTCTTTGCCAGCGTGTAGTTGGCATCGAAGTACAGCCCGTGAGACATTTTGTGGCTCACCTCAACTTCGAGCGCATTGTAATTGGCTTCGCCGCCGTTGAAAGTGTTGTAGAGCTCAAACCAGTTATGGTACGGCGCGCGCGGATCTACGTATGGACTTGCTGCCGTCGTCTGGTAGGGCGTTGAACTAGCGGGAATCTGGTTGAGGTCTTCGGTGATGTTCAGCCGATAACTGTGCATGCCGACGTAGCTAACACGCAGGCTGTCGCTGCCACCGAGCTGGCGTTCCACGGTAAGATTCCACTGATTTGCCTGCGGGTCGCGGTAATTGGGATCTACACCCTGATCGAGCCCGCCGCCGCCATATTGCACGCCGACCGTGGGTGGCGCCGTTTTGGGGAACTGGATGAGGGGCATGCCATCTGCCGTCAGGCTGTTGGTGTACGTGTGCAGCGCGGATGTTGGGTTCCCACTGTTGTTGAAAGACAACGGGCCAAGGTTGGTGATCGTGAAAATCCCAAAGCCGGCGCGAATAACCGTCTTGGTATCGTTGAAGGGGCGGTAAGCGAGGGAAATTCGCGGCTGGAAATTGTGATAATAGATGTCGCGCAGTGACTGCGGCAGGTGATCCTGGCTGGCGGTGATGTAGTTAGTACAGGGCAAAGCGTCATGGCCTAGGTTGCAAGCATTGAACGACTGCTGGAAACCGAGGTTCGAGGCTTCGATGTTCTGCTGCGATAGATAGGAGGCGAGGTTGTCCGGCACGACGATGGAGTTATTTCTTTGATCGAAATTCGCTAGGTTTCCGCCGTCTTCGTCGAAGCCTGGAAGAATCTGCCATCGCAGGCCATAGCTCAACGTGAGTCTGCTGCTGAGTTGATATTCATCTTGGCCGAATACGCTGTACTGCCAAGCCGTTCCGGCTACGTCGGGACTGGAAACCGCAAAGAACATAGTTGTGGGCAGCCCTTCAAGAAAGTCGCCAAAGGCATTGCCTGTGAATGTCGGTTGAAAGGTAAATTGGCCAAAATCATCCGAAGGCTGGAAGGTCTCGATGTCGGCATAGCGTACTCTGCGCACGTCAACTCCAGTTTTGAAGGTGTGCTTCCCGCGAGTCCAAGTCAGATTGTCCGTGAATTCGGTCGTCTTCGACTGGGTCACGCCGGTCTTGTCGCGGCCAATGGGGGTGAACCCGGTTCCGGCATCGAAGTTAAAGGTAGGAAACGCGTGGGTGGTAGGGTGCTGGCTGATGTTTACCCCGGTTAGGTCGAGTTGCGAAAGCGCGTCCGCACCTTCGATGGGGAATCCGACGCCAATGATGACATTCGTGAAACCGAAGCGAAATTCGTTCAGAAGAAGCGGCGTCAGAATCCAGGTATGCGAGGCGAGCAAGCTGCGATTGTGCACACTGTCGGAATCGTCCGGCAAGAGCGGGTTCGCATAGTCCTGGGTGATGTTCTTGCGACTAAAGCGTACGTATGCGGATTGTTTGGAATTTATGGTTTCATCAATGCGGAGATCGGCTCCGTCGGTGCTTGCCGGAGTGGCCTGGAAGTTCTCATAGTTGTAGTTCGCGTGCCCGGTGGCGTTGGGAAGCGGGTAGTAGCTCAACAGCGCGACGGCGGTGGGGTTGATGCTCGCAGTCGGAATTTTGGGGCCTCCGAGGGCGGTGAGGTCCCCGCTGCGTTCTGCTTGGGTGGGAACCAGGAACTGCTGAGCGACTGCAGTCGAGCGGCGATTCCCTTCGTAATCGACGAAGAAGAATGTCTTGTCCTTGCCGTTGTAGACATGCGGAATGCTCAGTGGGCCGCCGAGCGAGCCGCCAAAGGTGTTGAAGTGTTTTGGCGCCTTGCCATTGAAGCCGAAAGGGTCCGCATCTAGGGCATCGTTCTGGAGATATTCAAATAGGCTGCCATGGTAGTTGGATGTACCACTCTTGGTAATGAACGTAACATCGCCTACCTGCGAAAACTCTGCACTGTTGTTGAATGATGTTATCCTAACCGCAGAAATTCCCTCCTGCGACGGATACGCATCCTGAAGCGCGCCATTCTGCCGAACGTTCGCTGTCGAGATGCCATCGACAGAGAAATTCACCATCGCTGAACTAGCGCCGCCGAGAGCAATGTTTCCGGAACTGTCCTGTTGTACGTTTGGCGAAGTCGTCAGCGCCCCCAGAGGGCTAGTCGTGGTGGCACGGTTGTTCAGCGGAAGTTGAGTGATCTGTTCATTGTCCTTGGAATCGTTAATTACCGCGTTTTCGGTGTTAATCTCCGTCACGGCATCCATAACTTCTACCGTTGTGAATTGACTCTTAACCTGGAAGCTGACATCAATCCTTAACGACTGCCGGGCCTTGAGTTCCGCGGATGGAACTTGGAAGTCAGCAAAGCCCTGTGCTTGCGCGGACAGGGCATAATTGCCAGGCTTGAGGTTGACAAACTCAAACGAGCCGTTCTGGTCCGAAGTTGTTGAGCGAACGCTATTATCTTCCAAACTTCGGATCGTAACTGATGCGCCAGGCACAACCACCTGCGACACATCATGGGCCACACCGATAATGGTGCCGAACGTTGACTGGCCTACAGCTGGACACCAACCGAACAGAAGGCCAATAACGAGACCCGCAAACATGCTACGCATGTCTTTTCTCCCCCGGCGACCCGCCCGAGCATATTCAACGCGGGAGCATCGCTTGGAGGGACGTTACTTCGCTGCGGATAAAGGAGGCATACAGGGATCGTAATATTTTTGTAAGAGCGCCAATCAATGCTGCCATCGTCAGCCACGACGGAGTTGTCTCCAGCAGGGGTCCATGGCCAGTACCGGGGTATAGCTCAGCGCTGCCAACGTTAGCGAACAGGCCGAGTAGGGCTGCGAAAGAATCGAATCTACTCGAAAGAGTTTCCCTTCGAAGCTAGGCGCTTCTCTGACCGCAAATGGAGCCGCCAATGCCAAGGCAGGAATCGCGAAGTTAAACCGGCCTGCCAACATCGCCCAATGCCGTGGTCAGATTCTAGAAAGCAGTGTTGACGCAGTTTCATTAGCCCCCCACCGGTGCGGCACAGAGGCGGCGAGTTTTCTTGATTGCACCACCGGAGTGCTTCTCGCAGTCGCAGATGAGAGATACCAGCCAACACCTGGTCTCGGTCAGCGTCCAAAGCAACCAGATACAGCGGATCGCTGCCGACGAGTGCTGCCGATTGCAGCGGTATCCTTTATATAGGTTATATAGGTAGGATGCCTGGCTATAGCTGGTGATATTGACGGTTCTGTTGGCTCGGTGGAGCAGGATCTAGGCGGCCGCGCTGCAACTTGCACAGATGATGGTTGTGTTTTCGGCCCCCGGCCGGGCCGTCGCAGCGCGGCGTCGGCCGAATCTCGATGCTTAGGACTGGAGATAGAGTCCTCCCGCGATGGGAAGGATTTGGGAACACCCCAAAAGATTCCTTCGAGGCCGTGCAACGAAGTGTTCATGGTCAACCGGCGGTTTTGCTCTCGCGAAGAGCATCGTTCCTCGGGGTAACGGCGAAGTCGGTTGATCTGATGTATCCGAAGCTGCAGTATTTGAGGGAATTGTGAGCTTCAGCGTTCTGCGGACTTGATTCTACGAATCACGTGCGCTGTCCGGTTTGGGCGACCATCGTTGCGAGAAGATGTCTCCGGCTGCGGCCAGCAAGGACAACGGTCGGGACGAAGAGCAACGGAACAGACCATCTCCGGTACTGTACAATGCCCTCTCTTAGAACCCTGAACAACGGAAATGCTGATAGAGATGGAGTGAAGCAATGCCCGAATCCATTGATTGGCCACGCGCTGATCAGCCACGGCGGCGGCGCCGTTTCCTTCTCATTCTCGCCGTCCTTGCCGCCGTCATCTTCGGCTGTCGGACCGCGTTGTCGTACTACGTGGACGTGCTCTGGTTCGAATCGCTCGGCTACCTAGACGTGCTCTGGAAAACACTGAGCCTTCAATCGGGAATCTTCATGGCTTTTGCAGCGACGACATTTTTCATTCTGTACGGCTCGTTCCTAGCCTTAAAGAAAGCGCATCTCCCGGATTTGCCGAGCGGTCAAACGATTCTCATCGGAGGGCGGCCGGTGAGAGTGCCGGTTGAACCTCTCCTCCGACTTACCGCGGTCGGCGTTTCGCTAGCCATCGCCGCTGTAACCGGCGCCAGCATGATGGCGGAATGGCCGACCCTGGCGCTGTTTTGGTACACACCGCACAGCGCCGGTGGCGTCGTGGACCCGATTTTTGGCAAGCCGGTCGCTTTCTTTCTGTTTGCGCTTCCCGCATGGCAACTCATCGTCGGCTGGCTGCTTACGCTAGCCGCGATTACCTGTATAGTCGCGGTTTTCTTCGTCCTCATCACCGGCGGAACCCGTGTGTTCATCAGGCATCGTAGCAGCCACGTTTCCTCGCCTTGGCGGGGGCTCTCCATCGCCTTTGCGTTCCTGTTGCTGATTCTCGCGATGAGCGCTTATCTTGGTCGGTTCGAGCGGTTGTTGGATGATCATACAATTTTCGGAGGTGTGACCTACACGGACGCGCACATTATGCTGCCGGGGACGCTCCTCGTTTGCGCGGCCCTGATTCTCGGAGCGGTGATCGCAGTTGTCAACGCCGTGCTGGTGCCACGCGGGCAATGGCTTGTCGCGGCCTTCCTTCCAGCCGCGGTCTGCTATATCGGCCTTCAAGTCGTCGGCTGGTACGTCAGTAGCTTTATCGTCAAACCGAACGAGTTGGTTCGTGAGCAACCCTATATTGCCTACAACATCGAGCTGACGCGGCGGGCGTACGGACTGAATCGAGTTGCCCAGCGCGAGTTTCCCGCTGAAACGACCGTGGAGGCGGCCGACCCAGCGAACAATCAGGCTACGCTTCAGAATATCCGGCTGTGGGACTGGCGCGCGCTCCAAGACACGCTGCGTCAGATTCAGGAAATCCGCACATACTACGACTTTCCGGATATCGACATTGATCGCTACGAAATCGACGGCACCATTCGCGAGATGATGCTCGCCGCGCGGGAGCTAAGCGTCGATAAGCTTCCCGAGAGCAGCCGCAACTGGATTAACGAGAAGTTGATCTACACCCACGGCTATGGCATCACGATGAATCCTGTGAATGGATTCACGTCGGAAGGGTTGCCGACCCTGATTCTAAGCAACATGCCGGTCCAAAGCACGGTACGCGGTGTCAATGTAACGCGGCCTGAGATCTATTTTGGAGAGTTGACCAATACGGATGTTTACGTCAAGACCCGGCAGCAGGAATTCAACTACCCGCAGGGCCAGAGCAATAACCTAACGTCCTACGATGGCAATAGCGGCATAGTCCTCGGTAGTTTCTTGCGCCGCATTCTCATCGCGCTCGACCGCGGCGACCTCGCAAAGCTACCGTTCAGCGATGACGTAAACAAGAATAGCCGGCTGCTGATGCGCCGCAACGTCCGCGATCGCGCAGCGGCACTAGCGCCGTTCCTTACCTTCGAGCCGGATCCCTACATCGTGCTCGGCGACGATGGCCGACTTTCGTGGATCATGGATGCGGTTACCATTTCAGACAGCTACCCGTACTCGACCCATTACCGTCTTGACGGCAATCTCGTTAACTATATGCGGAACAGCGTTAAGCTGGTGATCGACGCCTACGATGGTACAACTACGTTTTACGTGTTTGATACCGAGGATCCAATCATCGCAGCGTACCGCCGCATCTTTCCAAACCTGTTCAAGGACGCGGCGCTGATGCCGCCGGGGCTGCGCAAACACGTGCGCTACCCGGAATTGTTGCTGAAGTTGCAGGCGGAAGTATACGGTCTGTATCACATGACCGACACCCAGGCGTTCTATAACCGCGAAGACCTGTGGACGGTGGCCAGCGAAGTCGGCTTTAGCGAAGGAAGCGAGCAAACGACCCAGGCGATGCAGCCTAATTTCGTGCTGATGAAACTGCCGGGCGAAACCGGCGAGGAGTTCGTCGAGATTCTGCCCTTTACACCGGCAAACCGAAATAATTTGATTGGCTGGATTGCCGGCCGCAGCGACGGCGCACAATACGGCACCTCGGTAGTTTACAACTTTCCCAAAACCAGGCTTGTCGACGGACCGCTGCAAATCGAGGCGCGAATTGATCAGAACGCCCAACTTTCCGGACAATTGACGCTGTGGAATCAACAGGGCTCGCACGTGCGGCGCGGGGCCTTGCTGGTGATTCCGTGTGGGCGTGCGTTGTTATATGCGGAGCCGATTTACCTGCAGGCCGAGCGGAGTCCGATGCCGGAGCTGCGTCTGGTGGTGCTCGCGTTACAAGATCGGCTTGCGTATGGACCGACCTTCGAGTCGGCGCTCGCAGCGCTTTTCGGCGGAGCGGCCTCGTCGTTGAGCGCTACGTCACTTCCCGTCGAGCCGATGCGACGCTCGACATCCGCCGCTTCTCCCCAGCAGCCTGCGGCGGATCTCGACGCGCTCATCGCAGAAGCTGCCAAAGACCTTGCCGATTACCAGAGCTTGACGGCGGCGGGCAAACTCGGGGAAGCGGGCCAGAAGCTCGAAGCGTTGAAGCGCGCAATTGAGGAGCTGAACACTCGCAAAAGATAACCCTTCGGCGAGCTACGCTGCTGATACCAACTCCCTTTTATCAAACCGCCAACAGAAACCTCACGCGAACAGGAATGGGTTTCTTTGGATTACTATAGCGGGACAGAAACCATGACCAATACCCGCAACCGCCTGGAGCCGCGCTGGCCTGCGATGCTTGCCCTGCTTGCCGTGGGTGGATTGCGGCTCGCCCTTCCAGAATCTTTGTCGGTAGGGCCGGACTGGCTCCTAATTGTCGTTGTCGGGGTTCTGCTAATTCCGACAGTATGGGCGCGCCAACGCGGGAAGGATAAAGCTAACCAGATTCTGGGCTATTTACTGACCTCGATGGTGACAGCCGACATGGTCTGGTCACTTTTCCTGCTGGTGGCAGCCCTGCCTTCGCATAAACAGAACCCGCAAGATCTTTTGCGCTCGGCTGCTGCTTTATGGGTCACCAACATCCTTGTCTTCGCATCGTGGTACTGGCGACTTGATGCCGGCGGCCCTCGCGCTCGAGAGTTGCGAGGTGTGCATACAGACGGAGCCTTTCTGTTCCCGCAAATGACGCTTGACCAGCAAGCTAAGCGGGAGATGGGAGAGCAGTGCTGGAGCCCCGGCTTCGTCGATTATCTATTTCTGTCGTTCAACACCAGCACGGCGTTTTCACCAACCGACTCTCCGGTTTTGTCGCAATGGGCCAAAATCCTCATGATGATTCAGGCGCTCATCTCCTTTGCCACCGTCGCTCTGTTGGCCGCACGGGCCGTAAACATTCTCTAGAGCCGTTCCCAGTGCTGTTGCTCAATGATCTCCCCTCACGGATCAGGGGTATGCGGATTGTTGGTCATAACCCGCAAAGTTTGCGGGCTTGCCGTTCAAAATTGAGCAGTCCGCGATCTCCCGAGAGAGCTTGCATACCGTTCTAGCTCCTGGGTTTCTGAGCTACCGGCGGAAAGACCAGAGCGCAACGAAGGTCAGGGGGCCACAGTCATGAAGGACTTTCCAAGATGTTGCATATAAATACGTAAAAGATGCGGAATATACTTGCGATGGCACTACACAATTGACGTGTAATTAACCGGCCAGGTTTTGGCCGTTGCCGGCTCGTAAGTGATTTGAGCGGCCTGAGACATAGGTAACACATTGTACCGGACACATAGGTGACGCGGCCTCAATGGGTCAGCGAAACACTCGTTTCGAGAATATACGCTGGAGTCTTCCAGTTTAGAGTCTCCCGCGGTCGGGTATTCAATTTCCTAGCCACGGTATCCAGTTGGGTTTGGCTAACAGCCGAAAGATCCATTCCTTTTGGGTAGTACTGCCGTAGCAGCCCGTTCGTGTTCTCGTTGCTGCCGCGTTGCCACGGGCTCGAGGGATCGCAGAAGTAGACTTGTACGTCGGTGGCTACTGTGAAGCTGGCATGATTGGCAAGCTCCATCCCTCTGTCCCAGGTCAGCGAACGACGCAAATCTGTAGGAAGCTTGCGGACTGCCTTGATGAGAGCGTCGACAACGGCCTCGGTTCGTTTCTCGGGAAGTTTGACGAGGACGACGAACCGCGATCGACGTTCGACCAATGTTGCGATGTAAGTCCCGCGGGAGCCTTCCACCAAATCGCCTTCCCAGTGTCCGGGGACCGCTCGATCTCTTGCTTCCGCCGGCCTCTCTCGTATGGAAACTGCACCGACGATCTCACCGCGGAGGTGACCGCGATCCGTGGCATGCCGCGATCGTCGGATGCGCCTCTTCGAGCGGAGGTGGCCGGTCAGCTCCTTCTTCAGGGCGCCGCGTGCCTGGACGAAAATACTCCGGTAAATCGTCTGGTGTGACACCCCCATCTCCGGGTTCCCTGGATACTGGTCTCTGAGCCAACCTGCCATCTGCTGTGGCGACCAGTCTTGCTTCAGTTTACCCGTGACGATCCGTTGCAACTCCAAGTTCTTGGCGAGCACACAGAGCTTTGGCCGACGCGCCGACTCCCAAGCTGCCCAGTCCGCTGGAGCGGCCCGATAAAGCGGCCGTCCCCCATGCCGGCCCACTTCCTGGCTAACCGTGGAAACGGCTCGGTGCAAGCTTCTGGCGATGGCGCGAAATGTATAACCCGCAGCGACACCTCGCGAAATCTCTTCACGCTCACCGAAACTAAGTACTCTTGAGGAACGGCTCCGACGGGTAGGCGCAATGCCGCCAGTGGCCTGCAGCACGCGGTGAATCGTCGTCTGACGCTGGCCAAGCGCACGTCCGATCCCAAGAATCGTCTCGCCCGTCTTGTACCGCCGCCAAAGCTCCTCGCGCAACGCGCCTTTGATTTTCGGGGGACGTCCAGTCATGCAGAACACCTCCCAAGCCAAGATTAGCCGAGGTGTTTCGCCGACCTGTTGAGACCACCTACACTTTAGGGCCAAAAGGGTTGTTTAAGGGCTGCAGGGTTTTTTCCTCCAGATCGATGTAACCAAGATCGTAGTCCATAAAGGTCACCAGCCAGATGCCATCGTCGACCTCCTTGATACCGACGGCTTGACCCGCCAGAGAAGTGCTGAGATTTATTTTCTTTTTGAAAATGCAGATCCTTCCGCAGCAGGTGACAAGAACTGTCCGATCGTGGAAGGGATAAGAAAGTTCTCCGATGCCGCGATAGGGGCGGGTGGAGGGTGTATAGACGTCGGCCGGGCATCTCATATCGAGAGCTTCATGCGGACGCTCGTTGTTAAATTCATGAACGAAAGCGTCCAACTTGGCTTGTTGCTGAAGGAAGTTGGAACCGGCCGGCCGGGTAGCTTCGATTTTTAAGGTTTGATGCATGCGTTCGTGGCGGCCGTTCTGTTGGGGATGGCCAGGCTGGATGCGCTCGATGGTAATGCCGAGCCGCAGCCACCAAACGGCGAGTCTGCTTAAGTTGAAGAGACCATTGGGAGAGGCGAA
>Ga0302177_10000535_pt1 | contig 29109 bp, 28 predicted proteins | sample I_Palsa_E1_2_FD_198780 | JGI IMG/M metagenome (GOLD analysis project Ga0302177, IMG submission 198780) | Peat permafrost microbial communities from Stordalen Mire near Abisko, Sweden - I_Palsa_E1_2 | ecosystem: Environmental > Terrestrial > Soil > Palsa > Peat permafrost | place: Sweden... | reverse complement strand
CTGGCCTGCAGGGCGGCCAGTGGCGGGTTTGCCGGATGGTAACTTTGGCGCAGGTGAGCGACAGACATAGGGAATTTTACTACAGATATAAACATTGTGTCAATACCCATATCGGGTACTAGTAGCTACAAATGTCAAGTCCAACTTAAACAGATGGGTCGGGGAGCCCACCTTAGAAGGAGGGCTCTATGGCTGCGCTGGTTTGGGACGGTGGAGGGTGGGGAGGAGGGCGGTTAGCAGGCCGATGGCTGGAAGGTAGGCGCAGATTTTGTAGACGAAGATGATGCTGGTGGCGTCGGCCAGGCGGCCCAGAACGGCGGCGCCGATGCCGCCCATGCCGAAGGCTACGCCGAAAAATAGGCCGGAGATCATGCCGACACGGCCGGGGATGAGGTCCTGGGCGTACACCAGGATGGCGGAGAAGGCGGAGGCGAGCACGAAGCCGATGATGACGCTCAAAACCGCGGTCCAGAACAGGTTGGCGTAAGGAAGCATCATGGTGAACGGCAAGACGCCCAGAATCGAAACCCAGATTACGAATTTGCGTCCGATGCGATCGCCTACAGGTCCGCCGATCAGAGTACCGGCAGCGACCGCTCCGAAAAAGACGAACAGATAGAGTTGCGAACTTTGCACCGAGAGGCTGAATTTGCTGATGAGGTAGAAGGTGTAGTAGCTGCCGAAGCTAGCCAGGTAAAAATATTTGGAGAAAATCAGGGTTATGAGCACGGCCAGGGCTAAAGCCACTTTCTTGCGCGGTAAAGGCAGAGCAGATTCCCGGTGCTTTGCCGGACGGGTTTGCAGGTGCAGCAGGCGAGCTTTGTACCAGTGGCCCACGCGGATCAGCACGAGGATGCCTAGCAGCGCAGCCAACGAGAACCACGCGGCGCCCGCTTGTCCTCGCGGAAGGACAATCAACGCGGCCAGCAAGGGACCTATCGCGGTCCCGGTGTTGCCGCCAAGCTGAAAGAAGGATTGCGCCAAGCCGTGCTGGCCGCCGGAGGCCAGGCGGGCTACGCGGGACGATTCGGGGTGAAAGACCGCGGAGCCGACTCCGATGAGCGATGCCGCGATGATGAGCAAGAAAAATGTCGGCGCGATGGCCAGCAACAACAGACCCAGGAGCGTGAAGGCCATGCCGACCGGGAGCGAGTAAGGCATGGGCTTGCGATCGGTGAAGTAGCCGATGAAGGGTTGCAAGAGCGAAGCGGTGATCTGGTAGGTGAGGGTGATTAGGCCGATGCGGGTGAAGTCCAGATGGAAACTTGTTTTCAAGATCGGATACATCGAGGGGACGAGCGACTGCACCATGTCGTTGAGGAGGTGGCAGAAGCTGACCGCGGTCAGGACACGGAAGAGCGTGCCTTCCTCGATGAATTTGGGCGAAGCGATTTCCGTGGGCGAGATGGTTTGCGTGCTCATGTGGCGGGGCCTGGAAAATCCACATCGCTATTTTAGTGCGACTTGCGGCGGCAATTCGCATAAAAACTGGCGACCGGTCCATATTGGAAATATTTGGGGAGGCTCTGAGCGACGGATCGGCCACAGGCAAGAATGCCTGTGCTACTGAACTACACGCGGACCTCGACGGTGGAGAGGCGGAGTTTGCCGGCGTTGATTGGAAATATTTGGGGTATTGCGCTTCCGACAGGAACGCGGCCGCCACCAGATCAAGGCGCGCGTCAAACAGTGCGCCCGGGCAAGCTGGGGCGCAACATGTTGCGCCCCTACAAAGGCGGCCCGAGCGTGCGTTGGCGGTGGTTACACGTGGACTTCGACGGCGGCGGAGAGGCGGAGTTTGCCGGCGTTGATGGTGGATTTTAGGGCGTTTGGGGAGGCTCTGAGCGACGGATCGGGCAGTGCGCCCGGGCAAGCTGGGGCGCAACATGTTGCGCCCCTACAAAGGCGGCCGGAGCGTGCGTTGGCGGTGGTTACACGTGGACTTCGACGGCGGAGAGGCGGAGTTTGCCGGCGTTGATGGTGGATTCCAGGGCGTTCACGATGATCACGTCGAATTTTGTGCCGCTGAGGGACTTGATGCGGGTCAGCGCGAAGTCCAGGTCCATGGCGTTTTGGTAGGGACGATTGGTGGTCATGGCGTCGAGCGTATCGGCCACGCCGATGATGCGGGCCATCAACGGGATTTGCGGGCCTTGCAGGCCGTAGGGGTAGCCGCGGCCGTCCATGTGTTCGTGGTGCAGCTCGATGCCGGGCAGCATCTCCTTGAGCTGGGAAACGGGACGCATGATATTCGCGCCCTTTACGGTGTGCTGTTTCATCAACTCAAATTCTTCCGGGGTCAGCGCGCCGGGCTTCTTCAGCACGCGGTCTTCGACGCCGATTTTGCCGACGTCGTGCAACAAAGCGGAAATTTTTAGTTTGTCGAGCTCGGGAGCCGGAAGGCCCAATTCCTGGCCGATCAGCGTGGAATATTTAGCGACGCGGCCGGAGTGACCGCGCGTATAGGGATCCTTTTCGTCGATGGCCGCGGCGAGCATGCGGATGGAGCCAAGAAACAGCTCGCGATTTTCTTCCGCGGCTTCCTTCAGGCGCTCGATGTACTCTTCGATGTCGCCGGCCATTTTGTTGAAGTTTTCGGCGAGTTCACTGATCTCCTTGGCGCCGCGCACCCGAGAGCGCTGATGAAATTCCCCGCGGCTGATGGCGCGGGTGGAAGCCGCGAGTCCGCGAATGGGCGTGCTGATGCCCACGGCGAAAAAATAACCGAACAGAATGGCCACCAGCACCACGCCGGACACGAAGGCCAGCGCCTCATGATTTAACTCCGTGACGCCGGCGTCGGCGCGCGCCTGCGCCAGGCTGCGCTCGGCGATGACCGCCCAATTCACCTCGGGAAAGGTGCTGTACGTGCCGATCATCTCGATGGGGTGCTTTTTGCCGGGCTCGCTGAAGCGCACGGTTTCGGTGTTGCGCAATTCCTGCGGCAAGGCCATGACCTGCGCCACCAGTTTGGAATTGGCGCTGGCGTCCGCGCCGGGGACGAAGCGTTTGGTGTCCGGGTGAGCCACGATGTGGCCGTAATGATCGACGACGAACACATCGCGTCCGCGCACGCTGGCGTCTTGCAGGCGGTGCAGTATGGGATCGAGCGAAACCACCGCCGCGAGCATGCCGGTGAAATTATCGTTGATGTCCTTGAGCGGCACGGCGATCACGAATGCCGGACGGTTGTCCGGAGCCAGCGCCAGGGGATCGCTGCGAAACTTGGCCAGCTGCGTTTGCTGCGATTGCAGGCAGGTGACAAAGGCGCGTTGTAAAGCTTTGGCCACGAAGGGATCCTGCTCGGCGCGAAAATTTCCCTGCGACGCGCTGGTACCCTTGCCGGATTTGCCGACGGCGGTCAGATAGATGAAGGTATTGCGGTTGCTGTCGACGAAATTTTCCAGCAGGCGCGTGACTTTCGGCTGCTGAATGGGATCCTCGATGTTGTCGATCAGTCCGGTGAGCGCAAGGATCTGACGCTCGCTGACGAGTTGCTGGGTCAGGTTGGATTCGAAGAACTGGATTTCCTGAGCGAGAGAACGCGTCAGGTCGGTTTGCTCGATGCGCTCGGTGTCCACCAGCTTGTCCTGGCTGAGGCGCAGCACCTGGCGATGATAGAGGCCGAGCGGCAGGGTGCTGACCAGCAGCATAGCGCCCAGAACTAGCCACAAAATGCGGATGCGGCCGGTACGCAGGCGAGTCCAGATGGACGCAGGAGCGGGCATGGGGCTGAGGGACATGGTCACTAGCTATTTTACGAAATGGGGAGAGGCAAGACTGCAGTGGCGAGGGACAGGCGTCGCCGATGTCTAAATGGGACGTTGGTACTATGGGTGAAGAACTTAAGTTGTGGCGTCGAAATGGCGGCCTGGTTCTCACCATCCATCGTGTCAGGTTCCGGTAGGCGCGCACCTTTTCCTTCAACAGCGTAGGCGCTATGCGGGGGTGTAGCTCTTTCCGCTGGACACCGCATCACCATCTCCTTTTTTCAATTCGTGAAAAACGATGGTGGAAAGGATGGTCATCCCGCCGAGCACATAGAACGCCCGATGAACGCCGTGAATAAATGCCGCGGCATTGGAACTATGGCGATCCGGAACGAAGAAGGCAGTGACCAGCGACGCCGCAGCCACGCCGAAGCTGATGGCCATCTGCTGCACGGTGCTGGCGATGGAGCTTGCGTTGCTGGCCTGTTCGTCGCTGACGTCGGCGTAGACCAGCGTGTTCATGCTCGTATATTGCAGCGAGGTGAAAAATCCGTAGCAGAACACTTCCGCGACGATGAGCCACACCGGGGTGCCCTTGCCGATGGTAGCGAAAAGCACAATCTGAACGCCGATGAGCAATGTGTTGGATAGCAAGACCGCGCGGTAACCCAAGCGCGCGAGAATTCGCGGCATCGCCGGCTTCAGGCTCATGGCGGCAATGGCCTGCGGCACCATCAGTAGCCCGGATTGAATGGGGGTGAACCCGAGCCCAACTTGATACAACAGCGGGAAGAGGAAGGGAATGCCGCCAATGCCCAGGCGCGTCACAAAACTGCCGACCACCGCCGCGCGAAAAGTCCGAATGCGAAACAGCGCTAGCTGCAGCACCGGGTATGCGGCCCGGATCGCATGAAATGCATAGCCCGCCAGTAGGCAAATCGAAACTGCCAGGCATCCCAAAATTTCAACCGTGCTCAGCGTGTGCTCGCCGAACACTTCCAGCACGTAGGAGAGCAGCGCAACACCCGATCCGAAGAGAATCAGGCCGGTCACATCGAGGGGATTGGTGTGCTCCCGATAGTCCGGCAGATGCAGATAGACCAGGACCAATCCAACCAGCCCAATCGGAATATTCACGAAGAAAATAAGCCGCCAGTGCAGGTATCCAACGATCAGGCCGCCGGCGATGGGTCCGAGCATGGGGCCAATCAAAGCTGGAATGGCCACGAAGCTCATGGCGCGAATCAGTTCCGACTTGGCAAACGTCCGGACCAGCGTCAGCCGGCCGACAGGCACCATCATGGCTCCGCCGCAGCCTTGGAGTACGCGGCACGCCACCAGCGCATGGATGTTGCTCGATATGCCGCAGAGGAATGACCCCAGCGTGAACAGGCCGATTGCGGAGGAGAATACCCGGCGCGTTCCGTAGCGGTCCGCCATCCACCCGCTGATGGGGATGAACACCGCAAGACTCAGCGTATAGCTTGCCAGCACGGACTTCATGGTCAGCGGAGCAACGTGCAGTGCGGACGCGATGGTCGGCACCCCGGTGTTCAGAATTGTGGTATCCAGCGACTCCATGAAAAACGCCACCGCGATCAACCACGGCAACAGCCGCCTGCTGGAGTCGGTCAGCGGGGATGGCGGAGACGCATCTCCGCTCGAACCAGGCGGGATTACATTCGTCGGGCTAGTAGGCATCGGCGTGGGTCATCACAGAGATCCATCGGCATTTCTCGAAACAGCTTCTGCGACCATGCTGTTCTTCAAAGCCAGTTATTTTTCAGATCCAGCCCCCCATCGATGCCATGAAGCCATAACTCTTGTGCCGTCGCACCATCGGGCAATGGACCACTGCGACGTCTCAACACGACTCGCGTTTTTGCGGGCGCTCCATGATTTCGCGAATGGCTTCGCGCGGCGGCCGGGCGTGGTGAAGGATGGCGTCCACTTGCTCGGTGATGGGTAGCTCGACGCGATGCTGGCGGGCCAGGGCTAGCAGCGGAGCCGTGGTGCCAATGCCTTCGGCGACCATGCGCATGCCTGCGAGAATTTCCTGGAGTGCGCGGCCTGCGCCGAGTTCGCATCCCACGTGGCGATTGCGGCTGAGATTGCCGGTGCAGGTGAGCACCAGGTCGCCGAGTCCGGCGAGTCCCGATAAGGTTTCAGGTTTGGCTCCAAGCGCTGCGGCCAGGCGGGTCATTTCGGCTAAGCCTCGGGTAATTAATGCGGCCAGGGCGTTCGCGCCGAGTCCGAGCCCCTGACACGCACCCGCGGCAATCGCGATAACGTTTTTCATCGCTCCGGCAAGTTCAACGCCAAGAACATCAGCGTTGGTGTAGAGGCGAAAACCTGGAGCCGCAAATTCGTCTTGGATCGACGATGCGAGCCGAGGGTTTTTTTCGGCATCGGCGGCGACGACCACTGCGGTGGGTTCGCCGCGCGCGGCTTCCGCGGCGAAGGATGGGCCCGAAAGCACGGCGATTTGCGGCGAGAATTTCTCGCTGAGAAGTTGCGTTAAAACTTCGCTCATGCGAAGGTGCGTTTCCGGCTCAAGACCTTTGGTGGCGCTTACGATCACGGCTTTCTCGGGCAAGTGATCCGTCGCCGCGGTGAAGACCGTGCGAACATGCGCCGATGGCACGGCGCTCACCACTATGGCGGCGCCGGCCAGAACGTTTTCCATTTGTGAAGAGACCATGACGCGCGCGGGAATGCGGTGGCCCGGCAGATAGGTTTTATTTTCGGCGTCAGCGGTGATGATCTTCGCCACCGCCGCACTGTGCGCCCATAGGGTGATTTCGTGTTTGCGAGGGCTGCGGGAAAGAATGATGGCGAGCGCGGTGCCCCAGCTACCCGCTCCGAGAATGGCGATTTTGCTCATGGACGATCCGCAGGATCAGGCGGCGTCTTTCTCTTTGGGTTTTTCCGGCTCTTTCGGTTCACTGGACTTTTTGCGGAAAGAAAATTTTGTTTCGGTGCCCTCGACGAGACGCTGCATGTTGGCGTCGTGTTTATAAATCACCAGGATGGAGATGCCCAGCGAGCCGAAAGTGACCACCAGCGGCGGCGCGTGATGCGGAGCCCACAGAAAATAAATCAGCAGAGGAATGGCTGCGGCTGCGGCCAGGGAACCGAGCGAGACGAACCGCCAGAAAATTACCACCAGGATAAACACGGCCAGCGCGGAAAACATCGCGAGCGGGCACAATACCAGGAAAACTCCGGCGGCGGTGGCTACGCCTTTGCCGCCCCGGAAGTGCAGCCACAGCGGATAGCAATGGCCGAGCAGCGCGAGGATCCCGGCGATCATCATCCACGTGGCGGAATCGCCGGTGAGCCGCGCGGCCACCAAGACCGCTACGGAGCCTTTCGCGGCGTCGAGCAACAGCGTCAGAATTCCTGCGAATGGTCCAGCCACGCGCGACACGTTGGTTGCGCCGATATTGCCGCTGCCCGCCTTGCGCACATCTTTGCCGCCGAGGACGTGGGCCACCAGCAGACCGAACGGGATGGAGCCGAGCAGATAGGCCACCACCGGAATGCCGAAATGGATGAGCTGCGCGCGGTCCATTCTAGGACCTTTTCGACGGCGTCGTGGAGGAGTGCACACTGCGCGGCGAGCCGATCGCCGAATTGATGGACGCACCACCGAGCTTCGTGCCGAGTTTTGTGCCAAGTTTCGTGCCGCGCGGCGTGGCCGGTTGCGCTCCGTTGTAAAGGAAATGGATGCGTACCATGTCTAGCGCGGCTGCGGAGGCTTGGATGCGGATCATTTCGCGGTCGCCGGGGAAGTGTATGCGGCGCTCTTTTACACCGGCGGCGCTGGACAGGGCGATATGCACCGTGCCAACTGGCTTTTCTTCGCTGCCCCCGCCGGGTCCGGCGACACCGGTTATGCCCACGCCGAGCATGCTGCCCGCGCGATGGCGAATGCCGTCGGCTAGAGCGGTGGCCACTTCGGCGCTTACTGCGCCCTTCGTCTGGATCAACGCTGCGGGCACGTCGGCCCAGGCGGTTTTCAGTTCGTTGCTGTAGCAGACCACGCCGCCGAGGAAATAGGTGGAGCTTCCGGCGATGCTGGTAAGGCGCTGGGCGAAGAGTCCGCCGGTGCAGCTTTCGGCGGCGGAAATGGTGGCATTGTTCAGGATCAGCAGATGCGCGATGACGGCTTCCAGCGAGGAGCCATCGCGCGAGAAGATACGATCGGTCAGCGCAATTTCGAAGCCCTGCTCGATATCGTCGAGCGTTTTTTGTGCGTGCGCAAAATCGTCGGTCCACATGCGGAGATGAACTTGCACTTCGCCCGGAGAGGCGAGCACCGTGGTGTTCACGCCGGAGTAGCGTTTGTAAATCGGCGCGATGCGCTGCTCGACGTGCGATTCGCCGAGGCCGGTGATGCGCAATTCGCGATGCACCAGGCGCACGCCGGAAGCGCGGCGCGCGAGCCGCGGCACGACATGCTCGAGAAACATCGGTTTCATTTCACGCGGCGGGCCGGGGAGCAGCGCCAGCATGCGGCCGCGATCTTCCATCCACAGCCCCGGCGCGGTACCGCGCGGATTGCTTAGCGCTTCGGCGCCTTCGGGAACCATGGCTTGCCGGACGTTGATTTCCGGCATTTCGCGTTTGAAGCTGCGGAAACGGGCTTCGATCCCGCGCAAAATTTCTTCGTTGCGGATCAACTTGCGGCCCAGCAGCTCCGCAACGGTCTCGCGGGTCAGATCGTCGTCGGTGGGTCCCAGGCCGCCGCACGCGATTACCAACTCCACGCGCTGCAGCGCTTCGTGAAATGCGTCGCGCAAATTCTCGCGATTGTCGCCGACTACGGATTTGCGAACTACTTCCACGCCGAGCTTGTTTAGTTCTTCGGTGAGGAACAGGGAATTGGTGTCGAGATGGTCGGGCGTCAGGAGTTCAGAGCCTACCGCGATGATTTCGGCATTCATGAAATTGATTATCCTGTGTCGGCCGTCATTCCGATTCGCGAAAAGCCCCGTCTCAGAAGGCCGCCGCCACAAAACCTCAGCCGATCAGCGGCAGGCCGCGAACTTCCCAATCTAATGTGTACAGCGCGCCCGTGGGACCGCCTGTGAGGGTGCTCGTGGTGGCCAGGATGGCGCGGCCGGACGGTTGCAGCGCTACACCCACCAGGTTCGAGCCGCTCAGCGCGATGTCCGCGTGGCCTTGCGGCGAGATGCGCACCAGGCCGCGACGTCCGCCATGCGAGGCCGCAACGTAGAGATAACCGTCGCGGTCAAACGCTAAACCTTGCGGCCGGCCCAGGCCGCGGTAGAACACCAACACTTCGCCGCCTTGCGTGATACGAAAGACGCGCTCGAAGCTGGAGGTCGTGGGCCCGGTGACGTACAGGTCCCCATTGGGATGAAACGCCAGGTGATAGGCCGCAACGGATGGCTCCAGGGTAGCGAAGACAAAGATTTCGCGCGTTGGGCTGATCTTGAAAATTGTGCCGCTGCGGTCGCCGACGTACAGGTTGCCGGCTTTGTCGAAGGCGATCCCGGTGGCGATGCCCATGCCTTCGATCCACTCCTCCGAGCGCCCGTCCGGCGTAACGCGATGAATGGTGCCGTCATTGCGGCAGGAAACAAATAGATCACCGCCCGGGCCGACGGCCAGGCCGCTGGGATTGATCAGCGAGGTCACGAAGGGCTTCACACTGTAGTTTGCGGTGATTTTGTAGAGCGAGACCGGCACGCGTTGTCCGCGCGACCCGGAGAACGTCACATAAATATTGCCCTCGGCATCCACCGCCGGATTCGCCACGGGATGCAGATTATCGGCGATTTGCAGGCCGATGGAAACTGGGTGCGGCGCGCTCTCATGATCGGCCACAGACACGCGCACCGTGCCTCCCGTGGCGCCCTCCGGCACGCGCGCAATCAGCCGCGATTCGCTGGCGAGCGAGAGGCTGGCTTCCACCTCGCCGAAGTGCACTACCGGACGCGCGCCGTTACGAGAAGCGAAGCCCGTCCCGTTGATGGCGATCTCGCCGCCCGGAATGGCGGCCGAGGGCGCGACGCGCTCAATGCGCGGAACGCCGCCCTTTGCTGAGGATTCGCCCAGTGCAAATTTCATAGCAGGTTAAAGTGTAGCGCGAGACGCATCAGAATTGCAGCGTAGATGCCCGCCATCCAATCATCGGCCATGATGCCCCATCCGCCCGGCAGTTTTTCGAGGCGGCGGATGGGAAAGGGCTTCCAGATATCGAAGAGGCGGAAGAGAACGAAACCGGCCGCGATCGGCCTCCAGTCAATTGTTCCGTGGCCGAATCCGGCCCAGGCCGCGCCAACTATCTGCACGTCGAACTTGCCGGGTGGGGCGTGGTAGAACGTCAGCGTTCCCAGGAGGATCGTAATCAGTTGACCAGAGACTTCGTCGATGACAACACTTTGTGGGTCTTTCACGCCGAGAAACATGGACGTCCTCGAAGATGTCCATACGCCAACTAGCGCGACAATAACCAGAACCAAGAGGATAGCGTCGAGCTGATGCACGAGTACAATAAGGTCAAAGGTCAGTCCCGCTTGAACCGGCCAACCTTTAAGAAAAATACAGGCGAGCAATACCCCGGCGAGCGATCCCCAGGTACCGGGCGCTTTTGGCAAGTAGCCGAGGCCAAAGCAGGTAGCGAGTACCATCGAAATGAGCGGTTTTTTCCGGGGCGTTGTGGAACCAGCGGGCTCAGTGTCCGGCGTCATTCGGTTCGTCGAGGTCCAGGATGATGGTTTTGCGTGGCGCTTCGATCTCCTCGACATCATCTTCGTTGAAGATGGGATCGGAGACCACGTATTTTTCCGTGGCCCAGTTGCCAAGGTCGCGGTCGCGGCAGCGTTCGCTGCAAAACGGGAAGTCGCCGTGCACCGTGGAGTCGGTAGGTGTTTTGCAAATCGGGCATTTGTGCAGCATGGCGCAAATCCTGCTCATTCAGTATTTACAAATAGAAAGGAAAGTTTACATCAACTCCAGTGGCACAGGCACTCCTGCCTGTGCGCGAAGTAAGGCAGATCGAGAATTTGCCGGCGCGTAAAACCGTACAGGCCCTTCGTTCCTCAGGAGAAACAAGAGTGCCTTTTCTGCCAGACCCTATGCCAGTACGCGCAGCGGCGCACCGGTGGCGATGCGATGCAATTTCTCGACGGGGACGGCTGTCGTAGCGCCGCCCTTCAGGGCGGCATCCTCCCGCGCGGCGCCCCGCAACTCGCGGGTGCGCGGAATAATTTCCACCACGCGGCCGATCAAGTCATACGCATCGGTCTTGGTGATTTCGACGCGCACTACGTCGCCGGCCGCCGCCACGCCGTTGGGCAGCTCGATGTCTGTGAGGTACAACTTGCCGTCGATGTCCGGCGCCATGCCCTCGAGTCGCGCCTCCCACACCAGCGGATTCTCTTGCGACGGCCCCTCCACCAGCGCCGTGCAAGTCTGTCCGCGAAAACGCCGCAATCGCTCCCGCGAGATTTTCTTCTGCATGGCCATCAGCTCGTTACGGCGGCCGGTAATCGTTTCGGCGTCTACTTTCGCGTCCAGCGCAAAGCTGCCCGCATTATCCACGTCCGAATACTCAAACACGCCCATCCAATCCAGCTGCGCGGCCTTTACGAAATCGCACAGCTCCGCAAAATCGCCATCGGTCTCGCCGGGAAAACCCACGATGAACGAAGTGCGCAGCGAAACTCCGGGAATGGTCGCGCGAATGCGTCCCAGCAATCTCAAGAACGATTCGCCACTCCCGCCGCGCTTCATGCGCGCCAAAACGCTGCGGCTGGCATGTTGCAACGGCATGTCCATATATTTCGCGAGCCGCGGAAACGCCGCCAGGGTATCCAGCAGTTTCTGCGTTACGCGATTCGGATACGCATACAGAAACCGCACCCACAGCAAATCGTCGCCATCCGCTGCATGTACACCGGCATGGACACCGCCAATCTGCGCCAATTTTTCCAGCAGCAGCGCCAAGCCATCGCGCAATCCCAAATCTTCGCCGTACGATGTGGTGTCCTGCCCAATCAAAGTAATTTCCCGCGCACCGCCCGCCACCAGGTTTTCCGCTTCGCGCAGCACGGACTCAAATCGCCGGCTGCGAAACGCGCCACGCAGTTGCGGAATGATGCAGAACGAACAAGGGTGGTCGCAGCCCTCGGCAATCTTGATATACGCCGCGTGTTTCGGCGTGGTAATTACCCGCGGCGTCAAATCGTGGTACAGAAATGCCGGCGGCTGCGCGGGCAGTACCCGCAAATCGCCCTCCACCGCTTCCATGATGCGTTCCACTTCGCCGGTGCCCACCACGGCGTCCACTTCCGGCACTTGCTCCAAAATCTGTGCGCGGTAGCGCTCAACTAAACATCCCGCCACGATCAACTTCTTCGCCGCACCGAATTTCTTGTGCTCCGCCATCTCCAGAATCGCGTCCACCGATTCTTTTTGCGCCGATTCGATAAAGCTGCAAGTGTTCACCACCAAAATCTCGGCTTCGTCGGCGCGTGGCGTCAACTCATAACCCTCGCGCGCCAAAATGCCCATCATCACCTCGCTGTCGACGAGGTTTTTGGGGCAGCCGAGGCTTACGAATCCGACTTTAGTCTTTAGCATCGTCATGGGCGCGAAAAAGGAGCTTGCGACAACATTTGATTGTAACACGCGGCGTGCGCGCCACGTTTCCGCGGCAAAGTAAATGCCCGTGGCAAAGCAAACGACGTTCGCCATCCCGGGGGAAACAAAAATTCTCTCGTTGTTTGTGGGATTTTTACCGCGACTGCAAGCTCGCGCGAATCTGCATGAGCAGCGCACGCAGCCGCGAAGTATCACAAGCCGCCCCGCCAAACCGCGCCCGTGCGTAAATCTCCGTAAACTCCCGCACCGCCGGGGAAAGCGCGGCCATATCAAACTTACCCGTGCCGCCGTTCGCAAACGTCCCGCCCTCCGCCGGCAAGCCGCCATTTCCCAGCGCGGCGGCAAACTCCAGCGGCGTTTGCGCCTCCGCCCGCACCAGGCCGCGCCGCTCGAGCAGCCGCAACAACTCGAAATACATTCGCGAAGCCAGCAACGGCGCGGCCGCGGCGGATGGTTTAGAGCGCAATTGCAAAAATAGCCGCACGCGATGCAGCGTGCGCGCGAACACATCAAAGCGCATCGCCAAAAGCAGCAGCACCAACGCCAGCGGAGTCAGGTACCGCAAGCTGGCGTGCTGAAATTGCCAGGACTTAATCCAGTTTTTTCCGCGTTCTTCGTTGCGCCCAAACCACTCCCGGCCGCGTTCCATCCAATTCCGGGAATCGCGCTGCAGCGCCTGCGTCAGCACTGCCTGGTGTCCGAAGTCGTAACTGACCACCCAGTCGTCCCACGTGAGCTGCAGAAAGTCCGCATATTTTTCCAGCCGCGTCAAAAATCCCCCGGACCCTTCCGGCGCGTCCGGGGTGGGGTCGAATACGATCCATCCGCTCCCCGGGAAATAGACTTCCACCCAGCTGTGTGCATCGCTCGCTCGCACAATATAGTCCCCGCCCAAATCGTTGAATTCTCCAGGCAGGAAGCCGTTGACCTCTCGCGTGGGAATGCCCAGCGTGCGCAGCATGATCGCCAGTGAGGAGGCAAAATATTCGCAGTGTCCGGCATGCGTCTCGAAGAGAAAATGCGGCAGCGGATCGTCTCCGGGTTTGCCGGTGAGAATCAGCGTGTAGTGAAATCGCGTGCTGCGCAAATAGTTCTGAATGGCGCGTACTTTGTCATATGGCGTGGCCGCTTGCGCGGCGACCCGCTGTGCCAGCGCCGGGATGCGTTCATCGAGCGTCGGAAGCTGTAAATAAGTGTCTGCGATCTCGCGGGGATAGTCGCTTCCCGCCGCCCGCAATTTCGGCACATCCATGGGTGGCAAACGCGAAAATCCCGCGTAGCGAATCGCGGCGTAGTTGTGAAACGGGTTTAATAGCGTCCCCTCGTCATCGCGAAACAAAAAGGAGTTGCGGACCGCCCCGTAGGCGCTGCCGCCGCCTTGCCCGCTGAAATTTCCCCGCACTTTCACCGGCGCGCCGGGAACGAAGATCACATCCGTGGACATGGGCTCCAGCACCGCGGTATACAGCAGCCCCGGAACGCTGGGATCATTTTTTCCTATGCCGACATCGATCCACCCGTCCGCGCTCGGCGGCAGGGCTTGGTGGTCGCGTTCGGGGGCCGTCCAGTGCCTGCCGTCAAATCTGGCAAGCGCGTTCCCCCGCCAGCGCAGCAGCGGGTAGCCCACCGGGTGCCCGGTTTCGACGCGCATCACCACCGCGGCATTTTTTTTCAGTTCGCCAATCTGGCCCAGTTCCACATCGTCGTTAAATCCTGTGCCCAGCGGCGGATTGAAGCTGGTTCGCCCCAGGTAGCCGGCGCTCACGCGAGGAAAAAGGAAAAACAGCACACTGCCGATCAATACCGCGCCAACGGCGACGCTGATGACCGCCAGGGCCAACGCCCAAGCGAAGCGCCGTTCCCGGGCCGATTGCGCCGCGGAAAATGGCGGCCTGACAGTGCCCTGTGCGGCGCGGCGCAACTCCATGCTGACGAATGTGGACACTGCAAAAATCAGGTACAAAAAGAAAAACAGCAGAAACGTGGTGTCCACCGTAAGCACCGCCGCTGCCAGCACTCCGGCAAACGACAGCATCGCCAAAAACAGCGCGTCGCGATTGCTCCTGGCGCTATACAGCCGCACCACCATCACAAAGAGGAGGAAATGCACCACCGCCACCAGCGCCGCAAAAAGCGGTGGATTCGCTGAATTGGCCACGAACGCGCGCGAAAGCAGCAGCATGTCCAGCGGGAAAAATACCAGATAGCCGATCACCAAAAACGTGGCGGGCCGCGCGCCAAGTTCCGCGGGCTTGCCGACCCACATGCGAAACCCTTTGTACATCACCAGCAGCAGCGCGGCGAGAGAGGAAAAAACGTCCAGCTTGCCCGTGGTGGCCACAATCGATACGGAGATCAGCAACAGAAAAAATAACGAAAGGCGAAAGACGCGCTCGGGCACCGGCGTCGGGACCAGCGTAAGGGTGGGGGAAGCAGCCATGGGAAAATAAATCGTAACATTCCGGACTAGTTCGCGCCTGCCGCCGCTGCCCTCACGCGGCCAAACGATAACGTTTTCGGGGGAAGAACGGGCGTGCCTAAGCACCGAGGCGCTGTCTTAACTGCGATCCAAAGCCGCCTGGACAATCTTGCGCGTAAGGTTGGAAATCGCTAGCGCCCCCGCATCCGCGAGTGCCACGGTCTTGGCCTTCGCCAGGGCGGGCAACTTCGCGACGTCCACGCGAAACGGAGAAATGGAAATTTGCCGGTACGTTACCGTGTGGCGAACCTGCGCCAGCGGCGCGAGCACCGCCGTGCCCAGCTTTTTCGGGGCCAGCAGCAGGTGCAAATGCTTTTCTAGTTCGCTTCGCGGATCGCCGGCGGTCGCGATCGTGGGAAAATGCCACATCCGCGATACCAGTGTGGGCACGTGTTCCGCGGTAATCTGTTCGCCGTCTGCCGTCGGCGGAGGCAGCAGCAGCGTCCGCCCATGCGCGTCCACAAACACCGCGGCTGCCAAGGACACCTTGGCCGTCGCGCGTTTCCGTCGCTTTTCGGGAATTTTATCTTGCAAGCCCAGCTTCCGCGCTGTGCAGAACTTCGCGACCGGACATAGCAGGCATCGCGGGGCGCGCGGTGTGCACACCGTCGCTCCAAGCTCCATCATCGCCTGATTCCAATCGCCGGGAGACTTGCGCTCCAGTAATTTACCGGCGCAGTCGAGCAACCTCCGCCAATTTGCCGGCTCGCGCAGGTCGCCGCGGACCGCAAAAAGTCGCGCCAGAACCCGCGCCACGTTGCCGTCGAGTACCGCCAACGGCTGCTCGTACGCAATACTTAAAATCGCTGCCGATGTGTATTCTCCGATGCCCGCCAGCGCCAGCAGTTCTTCTTGGCTTTGCGGAAAATTTCCTCGATGTTTTCCAGCGATTTGTTGCGCCGCGCGCTGTAAATTTCGCGCCCGGCTGTAATACCCCAGCCCCGACCATAGCCGCAGAACCTCTTCCGCTGGAGCTTCCGCCAGCGCCGCAATCGTCGGGAAGCGCGCCAGAAAACGCTCGAAGTACGGAATTACCGCCGCGACGCGCGTCTGCTGCAGCATGATTTCCGAAACCCAGATGCGGTACGGATCTTTGTTTACACGCCACGGCAACTCGCGGCGATGAGTGCGAAACCACGCCAGCAAGTTCTTGCGAAAAGCACGAAGTGCCGCGCCCGTAAGCATTGCTCGAGAATTCTCGCACACTGGCGCCTGGAGCCTGCGCTAACGCCGCGCTAACCGATGTCGTCCAGGAAAATCACGTAGGACGAATGCCAGACCGCTGCGGGAATCGAGCCATGCGGCTGGCTGGTGATCACAATCTTGAATAGGTCCGGCGCGGCAGCCAGTTCCGTAATCAGCGCATGGTGCGGATCGGGGGGCAGCGCTTCCGCAACCGCCAGACGCCGCAAAATCGCAAAGATATTGTCAGCCGCGGCGGCCAGCGGCGTCTCAAGCCCGGCGGTGCGAAATTGCAGCACGGCGCCGGTTTCAGAAAAATACCACGCCAGGCTGGCACACAGCGTCACCGCGCGTTCAAAACGCTGGGCGGCGGATTGTCCCGCAGCATTCCGGGCCGCGGCGGCCGGCACATGCGGATCCAGCACCAGCAAAACGCGGCAATCGTCGTCGCGCGTGAATTCTCTCACCATCAGCGTGCCGTAGCGCGCCGACGCCTTCCAGTGCACGTGGCGCGCGCTGTCGGTGGCCACGTAATCCCGCAGCGCGTACAAGTCTTGCCCCTGTCCCTTGGTCACACTTGCCAGCGAGCCTTGCAGCCCGGGAAGTATCTCGATGAGCTGCTCCGTGCGTTCCACCGAAGGATAGACCAGCACCTCGGTTTTCAAATCCACGCGCCGCGCCTTCTGCAAGAAACCAAAAGGAAAACGCGTCACGATGCGGAAGGCCTCCTGACGATAGAGTCCGCGCTTTGGAAACATCATCGGCGTCGCTTGGGACTGCGCTTCGCGCTTGGGCAGGTAGGGAAAGTACACCGGCGTGTCAAGAATGGCCGGAGGCATCGCGCCTTTTTTGGTCACCGCTTCCACGCGCAGCGAAAAGGAAGGCAGCGTGAATTTTTCGTTGCGCAGTTCAATGTTCGCGCGGACGGTTTGTTCGGCAAAAATATGTTCGGGCAATTCCAGGCGCAGCTCCACGCCGGACAAGGTGATGGACGAAAGAATTCCGGACATCAAAATGGCCGCGACCAGCGTGGCCAGAATCAAAAACAATAAATTGTTGCCGGTGTTCAGCGCCGCCAGCGCCACCAGAATCACTCCGGAAAGGTACACCCATCCGTGGCGCGTGATGCCGTACTCCATCTTGTAACCAATCCAGCGCAGCGGCGTCCGCTTGGCCAGCACCGGCACCAGCGTCACCGCCACCCAGCCGGCCACCGCCAGCGCCGCCAGCGCCGAGGTGCTCGCCAGCCCGATCTGACCAAGCTCCGCCGCCGCGCCGGAGTACAGCGCCAGCAGCAATGCCACCGTAAGCGCCGCTATGGAAAGGAAAAACGCCCGCACCGCGGAGCGGTCCGGCTTGGCCGACAATCGCCCGAGACTGGAATTGGTCGTCGGCATGTAGGTAGCACAGGCACGCTTGCCTGTGCGGCTGTGGCTTCACCAGGCTCTCAACTTCGTCGCGTTGCGCGAGCTGGTCTCCATCCTCACAAAGGCACGGGCACGGATTCCACAATCTCCCGCAGCACGGACTCCGTGCTCTCCGATTTTTTCTGCGCCGATGCATGCCGGGAACTGGCCACCACGCGATGCGCAAAAACCGCCACGGCCAGCGACTTGAAATCATCCGGCAAACAATAATCTCGCCCGTCCAGATACGCCCGCGCCTGCGCCGCCCGCTGCAGCATCAGGGTTCCGCGCGGGCTGACGCCCAGCGCCAGCTCCTCCGTCGCGCGCGTGCGGTTGACAATTTCCAGCGCGTAATCCAGCAGGCTGCCGTCCACCTTGACCAGCGACACCGCATCCTGCATCGCCAGCACCTCGTGCACGTCGGCGATCTGTTCCAGGGACGCCAGCGAGTCCATGGATGTGCGCCGTCGCAGAATTTCTCGTTCGGTTTCGCGCGAGGGATAGCCCATCTTGATGCGCATCAGAAAGCGATCCAGTTGCGATTCCGGCAGCGGATACGTGCCGTGGTGCTCGATGGGATTTTGCGTGGCGATCACCAGGAACGGCTGCGGCAGCGGCAGCGTCTTGCCATCCACCGTCACCTGCGCTTCGTTCATGGCCTCCAGCAACGCCGATTGCGTGCGCGGCGTGGTGCGGTTGATCTCGTCGGCCAGCACCACGTTGGCGAAAATCGGCCCGGAACGAAATTCAAACTCGCGCGCCTCGGGATTGTAAACGCTGACGCCCAGCACATCGCTGGGCAGCAGATCGGAAGTGAATTGAATGCGCTGAAAACTGCAATGAAACGATTTCGCCAGTGCCTGCGCGAGCGTGGTTTTGCCCACGCCGGGCACGTCTTCGATGAGCAGGTGTCCGCGCGCCAGCAGCGTGATCAGCGCCAGTTGAATGGCCTCTTCTTTGCCCAGAATGATGCGTGCAATCGCGCGATGCAGTTGCGAAACAACCTGAGACGTGGCGGTCGGCATAGTTGAAAATCCGGGCTCTTTCCTGTTACAACTAGAACACTGCATCGCCGGCGCGTTTCGCGCCTGCTTCTTGGATGCAGGACATTGCAAACCCGTCCTGGACGGGCGATTAGCTCAGCGGTTAGAGCGCTCGCCTCACACGCGAGAGGTCAAAGGTTCAAATCCTTTATCGCCCACCACTCTTCTGGGGTTTTTCAGCGACTATCGCAGACTTCACAATTTCCAAGCCCGCATATCCGATCTTACCCTCCACCCGCGCCTCGCTGGTTTGCTTATTCAAGGCATGTTGCTCAATCAGGCGCGTGCTCGATTGGCGTTACTCTGCTTCGGCGCGCAGCTTTCGCTGTTGCCAGCCAGCGGGCCGCCGTCAAGGACTTGGTTGTTGTCTTCCCACGGGACGCGGGTCCGATGAATCGCCGCAATGATGGCGCCGTCCGGGAACGAAAGCGTCCCTTCCTTAACGGCTTTGGGAGAACGTCTCGATGATCGCCTCGGCGATCGCGTCGGCGTATTCGTCGAGCACGAAGTGGCCGCCATCGAAAAGGTGCAACCCGGCTTTCGGCAGAGCCTGCTTCAGGGCCTCCGGGGCCGCCGGCGTGAAGAGCGGGTCGTTTCGCCCCCAGACGATGAGTGCCTTCGGCTGCCGGTCCTTTAGATACGCGGTCCATTCCGGGTAGTGCTGAATGTTCGTCGTCAGGTTCATAAACAACCTGGACATAAACACCCGCTTCGCCGCGATGGAGAGCGCATAGGCGTCCAGCGCCCAATTGTCGGGATTCAGCGCCTCCGGCTGGCGAGCGCCCTTCTTGTGGAGAAACATGTCGCGTTCCACGGTGGCAAATTGCTCGGTCTCTGCCAGCTTTTCTGGGGTTTCAGGGCCGCCGAGCCGCTCGTAGACTTTGAGGCGGTCGGGATTCCAACCCTCGACTGAAATGGAGAGGTTCTGAAAAATCAGGCCTGCGATCCGCTCAGGATGGGCCGTCGCAATGCGCATTCCGATCGGACCGCCGAAGTCGTGCAGGTACAAGATGAGTGGCCCGGGCGCGTACTGCGCGATGAACGCGTCCATCGCCGTGGCCAGCTCGTCGAACGTCGGTCGCAGAACCGTCGGGTCCGGCGCCTCGCTATATCCCATGCCGGGGTAGTCGGGCGCGATGACATGAAATCGCTCCGCCAGAAGCGGAATGAGCTCGTGGAACTGATATGACGACGAAGGAAAGCCGTGCAGCAGCACCATGGTCGGCTTCGACGGCTCCCCAGCCTCGCGGTAGAAGATCCTCAGGCCCGCAACCTCGGCAGTCTGGAAGTTCATAAAGCTCCATCCCCACAATGCCGCCCAGGTTCGCGTAGCAGCGGCGATCCTGTCAAAGTCGCGAATGCTAACGTTCGTAACGCGTGAAGACGTAGTCGTGATCTTTCGCGGGCCCGTGGCAGGGAAAGCAGGTCTCATGCAGGGCCTGGTCGCCCGGCTTTGTGCCTGTAAAGTCCGCGAACCCCCAGCCCCCCGTCGCGGCGTACTTCTTGGAGTCCTTGACCATGAACTGCACATTCACCCGGGACCCGATCACGAACGATTGCGTGCCGGGGAACGGGCCATCAAGGACCTTGTTGTTGTCTTCCGACGGGACGCGAGTCCAATGAATCGCCGCGATGATAGCGCCGTCCGGGAACGGGAGCGTCCCTTCCTTGAAGGCCTTGATCGCTATATCGTTGCCGACTTGCGCGCGCAATTGCTCGCCCATGCCGGCGAAATGCAGCTGCTTCACCGCGATCAATTGCCAATCGCGGTATCCGGCGGGGATCTTCACGCCATAGATCGGAGAGGCGTCGCCGTCGGACTGACCAGAACCGTGCGCCATGTGGGCGACAATGCCGGCCACGGTTACAACTGCAAGCAGCAACCAACCGATCTGTTTCATGGTGTTTCTCCTCTTGGAATTTTCAGTAAATGACGTTACGGCCGATCACGTTGGAAGCTTTGTTCCGGACTGCTCTGCGACCATATACGCGGCGTACCAATCCGGCCAGTTATCGTCGCGACCCCCGCTGCGCTTCTCGTGCTCGCCGTGCGCGGCTTCCGCACGCCGAAGGGCGCTCGCCAGGTCGCTTGCAGAGCCGAACGTACTCACGTTCGGGTCCAGGCGCCCGGGAAGCCTGGCGGTAACTTCCTGCATCATCCAGCGGTTCCCATCAGGGTCCTGGAACGAGGCGAACGAGCGATAGCTATGTCGCTCGGGATCCACCCCACTGGCCTTGCCATTGGCGCCCACGTGGTAGACCTCGTTCATTGTGATGCCGGCGGCGGCCATTTGCTCCAAGGTGGCTTGCAAATCGGAGACGATCAGCCAAAGCCCTTGCACGGACCCCGGGGCGGCGGTCGTGCGGTTCCCGCCGAATTGGACCGAACATCCGGAGCCGTGAGGTGTGAACTGCATCACGCCGCTGGATTGTGTGGTGTCCTTTCTCCAGCCGAGGCTTTGGTAGAACCCCGTCGCGCGTCCCACATCTGAGACCGGGATGACCACGACCTCCAGCTTCATATCGACGCTCGCCAGGCTCCTCGGCTGCGAATTCTTCTGCTCGGTCATTCTTGGTCTCCTTCCCAGGAACGATGGACCAACACTTACTCAACCACGAAACAGCGGCGAATCAGGGGGCGTAACGCGTGAAGACGAAATCGTTGTCTTGGGCGGGCCCGTGACAAGGAAAGCAGGTTTTGTGCAGCGCCTCGCTGTCTGCTTTGCCGTCGGTAAATTGTGCGAATCCCCATCCACCGGTGGAGGCGTACTTTTTGGAGTCCTTGACCATGAACTCAAGGTTCGTGGCGGACCCCGCTACGGAAGAGTTCGTATCGCCAAGCGCTTTATTGTTTTCGTCGGATGTAACCGCATGCCAAGCCAGCCGCGCAATGATGGCGCCGTCCGGGAACGGGAGCGTTCCTTCCCGGTAAGCTTTGATCGCTATATCGTTGCCGAGTTTGGCGCGCAAATCGTTGTTGCCGCCGCCTACGTGGCCCACGGAGATCAACTTCCAGTCGCGGTACCCGGCGGGGATCTTGACGCCATAGATCGGGGAGGACTCTCCATCAGACTGTCCATGCAGCGTGTGCTTCTCCTGCGCAGAGCTAGACCTGCCGCCCGCCACGGCGATCACCAGCGCGACGATCGCCGCCAACCCGCATAGAGTCGTCTTCATGGCTTGTTCCTGAGCACATCTGTTTGGAAGTTTTGGGATTCGTACTCCGGTTCCGGGCGTGAATCTTAGGTCACCGCAACCCTATGGTCAAGGTTTCTGGTGCCCGATTTGACTTCGTGCCTCAGAAGTCAGGGCGCGGTTTCAAACGCGGTAACGATAGCGTAGAATTTGTGCCAATTCCACGGAGAGCGAAAAACCATGCGCCGGTACCATCACATCGGAATTCCCACCACCGAAGCCAAGCCTGGGGAGACCCACTTGAAACACCTGAAAGTCTTTGTCGTTAGCCACCAGAAAAGCGAATTCGGCGTGGAGTGGATGCGTTTCGAAGCGGACGCAGCCGTCCCTGATCTCGTCCGGCACGTTCCGCACGTCGCGTTTGAGGTGGCTGATCTCGCCTCCGAGCTTGCTGGCCGCGAAATCCTGATTCCTCCCAACAGCCCATCCGACGGCGTCCGCGTCGCGTTCATCGTCGAAAACGGCGCGCCCATCGAACTGCTCGAATTCACTGACCCCAACCACCCTGCCCGCCAGCAGGCGTTAATCAAGCACTGACGGTCGCTCGCATCAACGACTTGCGAGAATCAAGGTTAGCTCATTGCTTGCGCCCAGGTCGTTTGTGACCGCCAGCGCGTAACTGCCAACGGCCAGCGAGTTTGGAATCGTGAAATAAAGTTGGTACTGCGGATAGCGTTCGTCCGCCTCACTATCTACGCTCGTTGACCCGATCCATACCTTGTTGTGAGAGGTGAACCCTATTCCGACCAGGCGTATGCGTTGGCCTCGAGACACCGGGATGTTGCGCATGTTCGGGCTTTGCGCCGATCCTGCATCTGCCGGGATATAGAAACTGATGCGCGGTTGACTCCGAACAACACGGGCGGTCAGCGTGTTGCTCTTGCCGCGCACGTCTTCCACATAAAACACAAAACTGCCTCCATTCATCGTGGACGGCAGTGAGAACTCCAGATGATGTCCATCGGTGCTTACCGCCGCGATACCGGTTTCCCCTATCCATACCGTTTCATTCGGCAGGAACGCGTCGCCGTGAATCACGAATTCTTGACCGGGATAAAGCTGAGCATACGTGGCGCCGTCCAGAGCGTACCGCGGGAGAGTTACGCCTCGAACGACGGCCATCGTCTGCAGCGAAATTTCTATTGTTTTCGAAACTGGGATTTTCCCGATGGCCAGAAGGCGGATCTCCGGATGCGTTACGGCTCCGGTATGATTAGCGAACGAAAGCTCCATAGAACCGCTGAGCGGAGAAACCTCTTTCAGCTCCCCGCAAGGAACGGCAGTGCTTCCATTTTGCAAATTGGTCACTTCGATCATGCTCACTTCAGTGAAACAATTCATGTCGATCGTCACCTGCCGTTCGCTTGCGCCTGTAACTTCCCAACGAAAACGATAGGATTCTGGAGGAGCGGGAGGAGACAGCGTCTCCACGGTGAACGACAGGATCGCGGGAAGATTTTCCGGTGCTTTTACAGGGTATAACTTGAGACTGTTTAAGATTTCGCCCATACGCCGGTCCAAATCCGCTTGATCTACTCGCGAGGTTCCTTCCGGAGGTCCGGATCGCGTGGTCACGACCGCCGTTTCGATTTCGTAGCATGTGCTATTTGCGAAACCGGCATAGTCCTTGAAACCTGCCGCGGATGGAACGTCACCGCCTTCGCTCCACCGAAATTCCACCCCACCCAAGTCCACCGAGCTTACCGTTCTTTCGTTTCCGGATACGCTTTTCCAACACTCCTCGCGCGTTATGTGCCGGTTTGCGCTCAAGCTGAAAATCGCAAGCCTGAGGTCCGTTCCGGGAAAGAGTTCGTTCGGCAGCTCGACCGTCGCCAATTGAACCTGACCCGGGTGTCCGTCGACACTTCGACCCGGGTCCCAGTTCGCGTTTGGCTCAACCGGCGCGTTCCACTCCTTGAACCCGTAAGTGTCTGGATACATGAACGAGATTCCCCATTCCTCACTGTCGAAGGTTTTTAGCTTCGCGGCTTTGGAGTCCGCGGCACTTTTGCGGCGCTGCGTTGCGGGGCTCGCTTCCTGCGATTTGGCGATGGATGCAACCATCCCGGATAAACAGGCGGTCGCAATCAGTATGGCAAGTTTCATCCGTGCTCCATTGAGCCAGGCGCTTGCATGCCCGGGCTGTGACGACTGATGCTTCCGCCGCAGACTCGACCAAAGCTGCCAGCAAGTCCAGCGCCACCTCAAATTGTATCGATGTCTATCTCTTGGTGCGCGCTGGGCTCTCGCACCGCCGTTCCAAATCACGCACAGCGTGTCGGCCGCGACACACGTAAAGTCGCCCTGGATGGTGTTGCATCACCGGTTGCGCTGGCAGTGCTTATCAGGCATGTGGGCTTCGGAGTCGATACGGGAGACGAACGTGGTCGTGGTCGCGATATTGCTGGCCTACGATGTGTGTTTGACGGGAAGATTCGCGTTCTTGAGCAGGGTGCGTTGCTCTTTTTCGTATTTCTTCGCTGCTTTTTGCTGCTGCTTGTCCGCTTTTCGCTGGGCCTTTTCTTGTGCCTTTTCTTGCTTTTTCTGGTATTGGTAGAGCGCTTTCTGCTGCTTCTGGGCTAGCTTCTCTGTTTTTCGATTGCTTTTTGCGACGCTCGCGTCTTGCGCTTCAGTCGGTATCGACCATCCGGCGCCCAGCACCACAAGAAGTGTCAAGACCGCAATGCGTTTCATCCGCATATTTCCTTTTTGACTTTGCAAACGACACCAGTTTATACCCACCTCGCCCGTTCGTAACAGCGTGAGCTGAATGAATAAGTAGCACTTCCGACGCCGCAACCCACTTGTCCGGCGAGCGCGTTAATCGTCCAAGTGCCGCAACGGTACGGTTCGAATATTCCCTCGAACGTGGCTTTCAGGGATAACTATCTGTAGCCGACCATACGGGGGCTAGCAGCCTAAGGCAGCTTTCGATGCCGTAAACTGGAAGCATGAAGCGGTTCTTCGCCTGCAATTGCATTTTGCTGATTTGTTCCTCGGCTGTGCCTATCTGGGATGCGGATATGGCCTCGCAGACAATTAATCTAGAACAGATCGGATATCAGCACGTCGCTTGTGAGGTCAACTGGAGGGGAGAAGACGACTATCCAAAACGGCGGATAGAGTTTTTGGACGATAAGCATCTGCTCGTTCATTTTGCGACTTCCGACGTTTGTAATGCCCCTCCATCTCAGTGGGAAAAGCATCTCACTCAGCGGTCATCGACCTTTCTGGTCACCTTGTCCACACCTATGATTGGCAGCCCGGCGACGACGTGATTTCTGGTCCCGACGGAAACGTGCTCGTGGTTCGCGCAGAGGCCATTCGCGTGGTCGATCGGGACTTCCAATCCCTGCAGACGATTTCCTGGCAACAGCAAGGCTTTTCGGGCGTACCGCACCCGGAGTCGCGGCTTTTCCGCGTGCTGCTAACGCCATCGCGCCATGGGTTCGCAATCGTTGACAGAAATCGCGCAACTCTTTTTACAGGCCCACCTTACAAGGAGACCGCGAGCACAAATGATTCTGTTACCGCCGTGGGCGACCACGGCTTCGTCACTTGGAGTGGGTTTGACCCGGGTCCCCCCGTCCTTCAGGTGGACGGAGTCCAATGGCCGACACCATCGCATCCTGTCCTATGGTCTTTTTTTGCAACGGGCGACGACCAGGTTCTCGGGCTTGACCACAAATTCAATCTGTACCGCATTGATCAGCGCGGAGGTGAAGCGTTGCTGGTGAGTCTGAGTTCGCTTGTTCCAGGTATGTGGAACTCAGGATTCCGCTTCGACCAGGCACTTCCGGATGCCGGACGTGCGCTCTTTTTCAGTCATGGGGCCCGCATCGCCTTTACGGATGCATCAGGCATCTGGTTTTACTTTCGGACTGCCGTATTGGACTTGCGGACCAATAAGCTCGTGTTTCGTCACAACGGTCATATCGGCGATGATGTTTCTCTCAGTCTCGATGGCCATCTTGTTGCCGTTCGTGAAGAGGACCGCCTCAACTTATACAGCGTGCCGTAAGGAATCATTGTTCACGCGGCGATTCGCCCTCAGTTACGATTTCTTCCCGAATCTTCCAGCTAAAGGATGTGAGACTCTAAGCGTCAATGGCTAGCAAGCCGCAGTCGCGAAAACGGACAAGTCCTTTTTCGGCCAAATCCACATCTCCGGTAAGCGCGTTTATCAGGACCTAGCGAGCTAAAGGATCGCCGCTCTCTGCGTCCATCGCAAAACAAATGGCCATTGCACCCTGTTGCGCTATCGGGCGGGGAGTGCCAATCGGGTCCGCTGTCGAAAGCAAATAGTATCCACCGTCGATGGAGGTTCCAAATCTTGGACCCAAGAGAGCAGCCTGTCCACAGCGAAGCAATAAGAGCCGAGCCGAGTGTTTGGCACCCAGGTGATATTCGAACACGCAAGTTTGCTGTCACGAGTTAGAGCCCGAAGCTGCGATCCATCGGCGTTCATTAAATGCACTTGAAGCTTGCCATGAATCGGTGCGGTGAATGCTATCTCTTTTCCATCGGCTGACCACTTGGGGTTGGAAGCGTTCAACTTGGGGTTGGTGAGATGCACCTTGCCGGTGCCGTCTGCCTTTATGATTTCAATCGAACTTTTATCTTTCTCCAGGTCGCAGAAAACAATCGTGTCTCCATCGTGAGACCACTGTGGCGTAGTAACCCCATTCTTCGGGGTCGTAAGCAAACGGGGTGCAGAGCCATCTGTGCGCACCACAAATACTTCATAAGGGTCCTTACGGAGCTTATGCTCAGGTTCCAAAGCAGGTTGCCATTTCCGAACAATCTTGCGGGATACAAATTGCGCGGCTCGCTTAGTGCCCGGAAGTCGCCTAACCGGAAACTAATAATCAGTTTGCGCTAGCCGCGCGGAATTGCAGGTGATGCATCGGCGTCGTCAAATCCAGAAGTTTTGCGCTGAGCTGAAATGTGCATGTATCGTGAACGGAGGTTTCGTAGGAGCCGGAGATGACGACGGGAACGGCGCCTAAAGTTCAATTGTTGTGGACGGCATTGATGGTGCTGGCTGGCTTCTTAGCGCTATGCACGCTCTTCGTGTCGGTGGTGACGGCGGTACAAGCTTGGCAGGAGCACGCCCAGGCGCGATGGCCGGAGGTGACGGCGCGCATCGAAAAATGCAGCCTAACTCGGACGAGCAGCAGGGGGCGGCACAGGTTCTACATCCAATGCCGCTTGAGCTACGCGGTAGGCGCACAGCAGAATGCGACGACCATCTATTCCGGCCATGTTCCTGCACCCGAAATTCCGCAATATCCGCCTAACCAGATTGCGCCGTTCGAGGAGTGGGTGGATGAGCACCCTCAAGGAACGCCAATCGTCGTGCGCTATGATCCCGCCGACCAGAAGAGAGTAGTGCTGGTGGCGAACTACATGCCGCGCGGCGGACCGCGAACGCCGAACAACGTGAAGTTACTGGAAGTCTGCGCGGGAAGTTTCTTGGTCCTGCTGACGATCGCGCGAATCACACGGCCGCAGCCGCAATCGCTTTAGTGCGTAACTCCCGATTAGTCGCGTTACCGGACATCTGGCGTACTAGAACGTGTCGACGCACTGCGGTGGCGCGTCAGTTTCCGGTAACGGCGTTAACCAGGACTTAGACGACTACTTCCGGTTTGCCGTCCACGCACGAAGCGAACTTGCCCAGCATAGTGAACGCAACGGCGATTTGTCGCCAAGCGTTGCCAGCGCAGGTAGAATATCGTCCGTGACTACGGAACGCTGGGCTCAGCTAGGAATTACGGTTCAATTCCTAATCGTAGTAAGGACACTCGGTGAGGTCTTCCGGCTCAGGCACGTCCTTGGCACGAGCTTTTCGGTCGCAGTCGCTACGCCGTATGTCGGCGGCGCCTTAATAGCAGCTTGCTTCTGCTGGGCAGGCGTGACCCTGTACTTCTTCCGACGATACATTCTGTCCGTTTGGATCGCCCTGGCGGCCATAGTCACTCTACTCGGGTATAAGATTGCTGTAATTGGTCGCTGACGGTAATGACCAGCCCGAGTTTTTGTACCAGTTTCATTAAGAGAGTCTACATTACAGCCATGGGCTGCGAAATCGGATCGGGGCGCACCGAGGGGCTGCAGGCCGCCGGCGCCGGCGGCCTGTAGCCCAACGACGAATGCGGCCGCAGCGTGTTGTAATGCACCCGCCACTTCTCGATCACCACCTGTGCCTCCCTCAAGGAATAGAAAATTTCTCCGTTCAGACATTCGTCCCGCAGTTTTCCGTTGAAGCTTTCACAGTAGCCGTTCTCCCACGGACTTCCTGGCTCGATGTACAACGTCCCGGTGCCCACCTTTGCCAGCCACTTCCGTAGTTCTTCCGCAACGAATTCTGGACCATTGTCCGAGCGAATGTTCTCGGGAACTCCACGGAGCAGCATCACGTCCGCCAGGGCTTCGATCACTTCGTATCTCCCCAGCCGTCTTGCTACCTGGATCGCCAGACATTCTCGCGTGTATTCATCGATCAGCGTCAACATCCGCAGCGTTCTTCCGTTGTGCGTCATCGCGCTCACGAAATCGTAGCTCCACACATGATTCGCTCGCTCCGGCCGCAGCCGCACGCACGAACCGTCGTTCAGCCACAACCGCCCTCGCGCCCTTTGTTTCTGCGGCACTTTCAACCCCTCGCGCTGCCATATGCGCTGCACCCGATCCTTGCCCACTGCCCAGCCTCGGGCCTGCAACAGCGCCGTGATCCGCCGGTAGCCGTAACGCCCATACTCGCTGGCCAGTTCGATGATCGCTTCTGTAAGCGCCTCTTCGTCCATCCGCTGCATCGGCAGATAACGCTGCGTTCCCCGCCACTGCTGCAACATCCGGCAAGCCTGCCGTTCGCTCACACCATACTTTCTGCGCGCATGTTCCACGGCGCCCCTGCGTCGCTCGGGGCTTAGAAGTTTCCCTCCGCTACATCCTTCAGAATCTGCTTCTCCAGCGACAGCTCCGCCACCAGTCGCTTGAGTTTCGCGTTCTCCCTCTCCAGCTCTTTCAACCGTTTGGCCTGATCCAGTTTTAATCCGCCAAATTCCTTCCGCCAGCGGTAGTAGGTCTGCGCGGTGATCTGCGTCTCCTTGCAGGCCTGTGGGGTGGTTTTTCCGTTCGCTATTTCCACTTCAATCTGCCGCAGCAGCGTAACGATCTGCTCCGGCTTGTATTTCTTCATCGGCATACCAGCGCTCCTTCAGAGTGAATTCTCTCTCACTTCCGCTGGTACAAAAAATCCCGGTCACGTCAGTAATCCGAAAATTCCCAATAACTCGCGTGCTCGGAAATTGAGAATTACCGGAGCTCCATTTGTCCGGTAACGGCGTTAATCAGGAGTTGAAGAAACTGCAGAACGATGGCCACAATACAGAGCGATTTTCACACTCGAATTAAAGAACATACGTTGTAGTGGCGCGGTTGGGAATGTTCGA
>Ga0302177_10000531_pt1 | contig 29241 bp, 18 predicted proteins | sample I_Palsa_E1_2_FD_198780 | JGI IMG/M metagenome (GOLD analysis project Ga0302177, IMG submission 198780) | Peat permafrost microbial communities from Stordalen Mire near Abisko, Sweden - I_Palsa_E1_2 | ecosystem: Environmental > Terrestrial > Soil > Palsa > Peat permafrost | place: Sweden... | reverse complement strand
GTGGCGTTGGTTTAGCACTGCGCCTCCTGTCGGATTTGATTGTCGAACAGTCCAGCTTCGTCGGGTTTGACCTGTATTCGTAGGCCTTTTCGCTTCCCTTGGTGGACGTAGACGGCGGCGAGCTCGCCGCGTTGGACCTTGTGCAACACGGTCTGGCGGGCGACGCCGAGCGCCCTCGCGGCGTCGGTGAGCGGCAGCCAGCCGTCGGGCGCTTGCTCGCGGACGCGAGCGCGGAGCTCATCGGTGAGGCGGATCTGCCAGGGCGCGCCGGGCGTGATCTGGTCGCCGGTGATGAACCCTTCGCGCAGCCACCGGTGCACGGTCGCGGTGGACACGTCAAGCTCGCTGGCGGCTGTCGCGATCGTGACCATCTCACCATCGTGAGTGGTGGCCCGGACGGGAGCGGCGGGGATCTTGTGGTAGGTGCGCAGCCCGTGGACGTTGTGGGCGGTGAACGGGTTCCCGGCGCCGGTGAGTCGGCCTTGGCGGGCGAGGATCGCGGCGATCTGCTTGTCGGGGTACTGCTCGGCGAGCTGGCGCACGAGCGCGATCGTGTCCTGGTCGGTGCAGCGGGTGTGGCTGCCGGTTCGCGAGAGCGGCACGCTGTGCTGGGTGACGGCGCCGCCTTCCCACACGACGCGCAGCTCGGCGGTGTGCGGTTCAGATTCGCGGTCAACGGTCACGACGATCTCAGCGAGGATCGCGCGGAGCAGCTGCTTGCGTTCGCGGTGGCTGGTGCTGGGCGCGTCGAACACCTTGCGCAGGTCGGCGCCGGCTTGCCGGCACCATGCGATCTCCTCGTCGGTGAGCGGGTCCGGGCGGTGGGCGGCGACGTCAGCGACGGCGTGCTCGGCGCGGCGGACGTCAACGAGCCGTTGTTCCCACTCGCGCTCCAGGGTGCGCGCCACGAGCCGGTTCTCTGGCTCGCAGACATCGAACTGGCGGTGGGCGCGCTCGGCGTGGATCTGCGCGCGTTCGAGCTCGAGCTCGGCTGAGCGCACGCGCGCTTGATGGTCGCCGTCGGCGTGCTCGATCGCGCGGAGCGTCGCCTCGATCCCGGCCGGGCGCAACGCCTCGAACACCTGATCGAGCACGACCCGCTCGATCCGCCGACCGCCGACTGACTGGCAGCGACCGGTGCCGTAGAGCTGGTTGCCGCGCACGCACGAGTAGTTGGGCACCAGCGTCTTGCCTGAGTAGCCGACCTGCATCACCCGTCCGCAGCGCCCGCAGCGGATCAGTCCTTGCAGCAGCGCCCGGCCCTCGCGCGCAGCGCCGCCGCCCTCCCCGCGCGGCGGGCGCCAATTGGACCGCAGCCGCTGCTGGTTGGTTTCATAGCGCTCGAAGGTGATGTACCCCGGGTGGTGGTCAGGCAGGCACACATGCCACTGCTCGCGCGGCGCGCGGCGGACGCGCTCTGACACCTGGCCGTCTTTGACCCGACGCTCGACACGCTTGCGCCCGTACGTATATGCACCGGCGTAGCAGGGGTTGGTGAGGATCTCGTGGATCGCCTTATAGGTCGGGCGCGCCCACCGCACGTGACGGTCAGTGCTCGCCTTGCGCGGCAGCTGGCGATCCTCCTCGAGCAGGCGCAGCATCACCTGCCGGGCGCTGGACAGCGCCTCGAAGTAAGCGAACACGGTGCCGATCGCGTCCGCGACGGCCTCGTCGGCAGTGATCCGCACCAGCCCCTGCTCGTCGTACTCATAGCCAGCCGGGAGCGGGAGCCGCAGCTGGCCCTTGCCCGCCTTGTGCAGGCTCCCGCCCCGCAGCCGGGCCTTGAGCACGTGCAGCTCGGCCTCTGACATCGTGCCCTTGAGCCCGAGCACGAGCCGGTCGTTGTGCAACCCCGGGTGATAGATCCCGTCTGAGTCGGCGATCAGCGTGTCGGTCAGCGCGCACAAGTCCAGCAGCTGATACCAGTCGGCGTTTCGCCGCGCGAGCCGCGAAACCTCGATCCCGACCACGATCCCGACCCTGCCCAGGCCGACATCGGCGACCAAGCCCTGGAACCCGTCGCGGCCGTCGGTGCTCTTCCCCGAGCGCCCGAGGTCAGCGTCGACCACGACCACGTCCCGGGCGTTCCATCCGAGCGTGACCGCTCGGTCAGCCAGCTCATACTGGCGCTCCAGGCTCTCGGTGTTGTGCTCGACCTGCGCCATCGTTGACTGCCTCACATACACGTAGGCCTTGCGAGCGAGATGCTGGCTCTCGATCTTGCTCATCGTTGCTCCTCTGGGTTGAGGATGCGCGCGATCGCCCGAGCCAGCAGACGCAGGATCCGCTCCTGCGCCGCGGGCGAGAGCGACTCCCACATCCGGTCGGTCCGGTCAAGCCCTTCCACCGGAAGGGCAAGCTGACGCGGCGTAGACTCAAGTCCGCGCACGGGGTTCACCTCCACGAGTTTGTTGGCGCTTCTCGGGAGGCGAGCCTACGTGCCGCTGCCGTCGCCGCCCGAAGCGCTCGGTGCCAGCAATCGCCGTAGCTGACGGACCCCTTCGGCAGACAGCAACGCCCCCGCGACAGGCTCCTCGGCGGCCGGCGCCGCGGTCGTTGCCTGCACCTCGATCGTGCCCGGCGTCCCGTCGGGCAACCGCACGATCAGGCACGGCGCGCCGCCGACCCGCCGGCGCCCCTCGACCACCAACCGCTCGCCGCACAACGGGTGATGCGCCGCGGTCACTGTCACCTCCCCGGGCAGCGATGAGCGCAATTCATGCAGTCTGTGATGCTGACTGTTCCCGGTCGCAAGACTGACGTCAAGGACGCCGAATGGCTTTGCCAGCTGATGGAGGCCGGGCTGTTGCGCGGCAGCTTCGTGGCGCCCAAGCCGCAGCGGCGGCTCAGAGCCCTGACTCGGTATCGCAAGACCCAGATCGCTGAGCGTCAGCGTGAGGCGAACCGGTTGCACAAGGCGTTGGAGGACACCGGGATCAAGCTCGACTGCGTCGCGACCGACATCCTCGGCAAGTCCGGGCGGGCGATGCTAGACGCGCTCGTGCAGGGCACGACCGATCCGGAGATCCTCGCTGAGCTCGCGAGAGGGAAGCTGCGGGCGAAGATCCCGGCGCTACGCGAAGCGCTGCAGGGCCGCTTCGAGCCGCATCACGCACTGATCATCGGCGCGATCCTCTCGCATCTGGACTTCCTTGACGAGCACATCACCCAGCTCTCCGAGGCGATCGAGGTCGAGCTGGGCCCTACCGGGCAGGCCGCCGTCACGCTGGCGGCCACGATCCCCGGAGTCGCGCAGCGCGCCGCCGAGGTGATGGTCGCTGAGATCGGAAGCGACATGAGCGTGTTCCCCTCCGCCGGGCATCTCGCCTCGTGGGCCGGACGCTGCCCCGGTAACGACCAATCCGCCGGCAAACGCCGCTCGGGACGCCGGCGGAAGGGCAGCAAGTTCCTCGGGATCACGCTCCAAGAGGCCGCGCTCGCCGCGATCCGCACCAAGGACAGCTACCTCCACGCCCAATACCAGCGCCTCAAACCGCGCATCGGGCACCGCCGTGCGCTCGGTGCCGTGCAGCACTCGATGCTCGTCTCCTACTGGCACATGTTCACCACCGGCGAGACCTACCGCGAACTCGGCGGCGACTACTTCGCGCGCCGCGACCCCGAACGACTCACCAAACGCCTCGTCGCCCGCCTGCAATCACTCGGCCACAACGTGATCCTCGAACCGCTACCCCAGGCCGCCTGACCCCGAGAGGCCACGCAACCCGAACGACCCGAGCGCGGTCCTGACCCCAAACGTAATTTCCCATCAGACGATGACAAGCTGCTTTACGCCCAGGTTGTTACTGACGACCTCAGCGACTTCGACTCTGGTGTGGTGTTCGGCAAGTGGAACCCCCCAGGGTTGGCGGGCCGGCTAGAAGCGCGGGGCCGCCAGGTCGAGCGGAGGTTGATGACGCGGGCTGATGCGCCGGCGTCGGTCATGTTCCTGGCCGTCCATCAGATGCTCGGCAGACAGAGGTCGATCGCCTGGCGAGGCGCGCACAACGGGCCTCAGCTCGGGCTCACCGCCGCCGACTTGCGTGTCCTGGCAGCAATAGAGGTTGGCAACCCCGTCGCACTCTGGAAGTACGCGCAGAACCGTGAGGTTGCCGTCTCCTCACCGACCCCGCTTACAGTGCTGGATCAACTCGGGACCTACGCCCTATATCAGGACAACGGGCACAGCTTGCGGTTGGACGACGCGACGCCCGAGCCCGCCGACTACCTGGGCAGCGGGGTGAGACTGCGCGCCGAAGCAAGGCGTCTTTACGACAAACACGTGGCGCAATATGACGCCAACCGGGGGCTGCTCGTCCGCCGTTGGTATCCAGAGGAGGCCTCGGATCCCATCTATGCAGCCGACCCGTCACCGGACCCATGCATCCCGCTTCTCGTTGAGGGACTCCCGGTGCCTGTCTGGGTCTTCGGGCCAGAACCAACCTCAGAAGAAGACGGCGAAGCCAACCACTACCTCATGTACATGGTGGGCTTCTGGCTCTGGCAGATGACTGACGCCCTGGCGCCGGCGGTGGTCCCGCAAGGGCCGACGCCAACCCCCGTGCACATCCGTCTCGACCTCGGCGACCGACAGCGCTTCCGCTCGTCGCCCATCACAAACCCCACCGACCTCGGCGCCGTTTCCGTGAGCGGCAACACCATCGAGGTCCGCTTCGGGGATGGCAACTGGAGTGAGCTGAGCCAAGAAGACAATCGGGGTGAACGCACAGTCATGAAGCTCGTCGCCCAAGGCTTTCGAGACCTAGCGGCTCGTAACGGCATCCCGGGCGTTCTCAGTGACGACGCCATCAGGACTGAGCTCGACCGCAACTTCGATAACCCACGACGCAAGCACCTGCTGCTGCTGGAACCGACTAATCCATCCTTGGCTCCAGGCGCGCTGCCACGCTATCGACGAGTGCAGGCAGCCGACCGGACGGAAATCAAGTACCAGCTCGGCCGCCAAGTACGAGCCCAGCTCGGTCTCGACCGCGGTCCCGTCCCCGCAGCGCGCCGGACTGACGTCCTAGGCACAGCGCGAGACTGGTGCTTGGCCGAGATTGAGCGGGCCGCCGCCGAGCTCTCGCCCGATGGTCTGCTGGAACGCCTGATGGGACTCGTCGAGAGTCTGACGCGCTCAGCCGTTACCTCGAAGCTAAAGATGCCGACGCGTCTGGCCTGCTACGAGTCCGATGAGAGGACGCGAGCTCGTCTCATGCAGGAGCAGCCGCACATGAGTGTTGCTGCCATCGCCTACCGCTTCCTCATCGAGTACGTGACGGCAGTCCCGCCAACTGGGACCGTGAGCGTGAGCGCGACCGCCGTCGACTGGTTGGTCGCCCTTGTAGCTGAGCTGGTCAACATAGCGATGTTTCTGGACGCGCTGACAACCGAGCTTTCCGACCCCGAGCTCTCGTTCAACGAGCATGACGAGCTAGCAATAGGAGCTCAGGAGGCTTACGTCAGAGCGCAGTCATCGTTCCTCGAGACATACACGGAAGAGGTGATGGCAAATGCCGAGGGGGCGTTCTCGCGAAACTGGAGCGCACCTCAACCGGCACCGACACTGCTGGAGCCGGAGGTGAGCGCTCTGGACACCGCCGTGGCCCACGAGACGGGCGGTCCATCTGTGATGGAGATGCGCGCCTTCGTCGAGGCGCTAGCCGAGCTTGGGCTCGACTTGGGCGGTGAGCCGAACGTCCTGAGCCGCGGCGACATCGAAGCCAAGCTCACAAGCAAGCTGGGCTGGTCGACCACGAAGGTCGCAGCCGGCATCGAGTTCCTTCTGCTCCAGCCTCGGGGCGCGTTCTACTCGCCAGCGACTCCTCCCGCCTGGTCTAAGGGGGATGTCCAGCCCTGGCGCTTCAATCGCCGGCTTTCCTATCTCCGTCGGCCGCTTATCCAACGCGATACGTCCTCCGGGGAACAGCTGCTCTGGGGCATTCGGCACGTCTGGGAATCATGGCCTCTGCAGCTCGCCTACATGCAGCGCAGCAAGTTCAAGGCGACCTCGCCCCAGCTGATAAAGCTGCTTGGCCACATCGGCAAGCAGCGCGGCAAGGAGTTCGAGGAGAAAGTGGCCGACCTCTACGAGCGTTACCCGCACTACCGCGTCTTGCGCGGTCGCAAAAAGTTCAACGGCAAGACCATTACGCGGCCGGGTATGCCCGGACAAACGCTGGGCGACGTAGATGTGCTTGTCGCGTACGGCGACCAGAAAGTTCTTGAAGCTGTTGAGGCAAAGGACATCGCGATGGCCCTCACTCCCTCTGAGCTTGCGGACGAGCTCGGAACGTACTTCGAGACCGGTGATCGGGCGAAGCACTCAGCGGCCATGGAACGTCACACCGAGCGTGTTCACTGGCTCCGGGACAACATCGTCGATGTCCTTGCAACCTTCAGGCCGCCCATAACCGACGCCAGCGGCTGGATAGTCGATGGGCTGTTCGTCACCGTCGAGCCCGTCCCGAGCCCGCACATCATCCGCCCCGCCATGCCCATTCTCTCCTATCGGGAGTTGGAGGACCGGATCAGGAACCCACCGCGCGCTCGCCGACCCGCGCAAAGGAAGCGACGTGCGCGCCGAAGCTAATGAGAGCGCGCCAAGAAGGCCCGAAGGCCACTGACGACCTGCGGCGAACGGCTGGCAAGACAACCTGTATGTGCAACCGTGCGTCCGCGTGTCCTCAGCCCAAACTGGGTTGACGAGCGGCCGCCCTGAGGTCGGAGCGCTTAGGATCGCCAGCCGACCTGGACGCCAATCGACCGGCGCCTAGATACATATGGACGCCGAAGGACTTCCGCCTGCATTCGTCGAGCTCCTGCACCAGGGCCGTGAGCGCGTGTTGCCATGCGTCGGCGCCGGGCTCTCAATCCCAGCCGGCATCCGGGATCTGGCTTCAGGCCTTGTGACAGGTGCTTCGGCTCGCGGGCTCGAGCTCGCACCTGGAGACCTCCCCTCCGTCGTGCAGGCGCTCGAATCGCAATGCGGGGTGGAAGCGACCCAGCACCTAGTGGCTGAGACCATCACAGCCACGCCGGTGAACCCGACGCCGACGCACAAGGCGCTGGCGCTCTGCCCGTCGCGAATCGTTGCGACGTTCAACTACGACAACTGCTTGGAGCTCGCCGCCCAGGAGGTCGGGCGTACGCCGCGCCTAATGTTGCCGAACACCGCACACGCGTTCCGCCACCCGGAGCCCGACGAGCTGGTGGTGCTCCACCTCCACGGGGCGGCCACCGACCCCGGCAGCATCGTCCTGCCGGGGCAAACCACTGAGCTCCTCGCAACGAATGAGTTATTCATGCGGGTCCTCACCTCCCTGTGGGCCCGGTACATAGTCGTCTACTTCGGCTTCTCATTCGCACCGACAGAGGTCCACCTCTTCGAGGCCCTCGAGTGGTTGAACCGCGAACTCCCGGACGCCGACATCCAGCGCCTGCTACTCCGAGAGCCCGAGTCTCAACAGCGTGGTGGGGAGCTCGCGCCGCTCCTCGCCAATCCGCTGTTCGAGCTCGTTCCGTATCCGGATACGGCCGACCACCGCGCCGTTCATCAAGCCGCGCTGCTGCTCGGTCCGACGAACGAGCCCGCATCGGACAACGTGCGCGCCCTGGCGCCACGAGCGACCGCTCACTATCAAGCGCCCGCCCTGCTCGAAGTCGAGCCCGGCGCAGACCCCTCGACGGTCAAGGCGGAGACGCTCCGGGCCGACTGGGGCATGGGCGCAGGCTGGATCACGATTCCCAAGCTTCTCGACGCCCGGCGTGCAGTCGTGATTGCGCCGCCGGGCATGGGCAAGACCCAGCTCCTCAGAGTCGCCGGACGCGAGACCGACCGCGGCCAGAGGCCGCTTCTCGTCGCGCTGAAGGAGCTTCCAGGGCTGCTCGACGAGGAGGAGGACCCGGTGCGTTCGTTCACGCGCCTCGTCGCCGGCGCCCAGGCGTTCGACGACGTTACGCCGGCACCGGTGCATGAGCGGCTCGAGGTCGGCAGCTACCTGTTCCTGCTCGACGCGCTCGACGAAGTCTCACCAGGCCGGCGCGGGGAGGTCATCGAAGCACTCGTCGCGGCCATCGATCGCTGGCCACAACACGGCTACCTCGTGACGACACGACCGACGGTCGAAGCAGCCCGGCTCATCGACAAGGGCTTTCGCAGCTTCCGCATCGTCTACAGCGACGGTTGGGGAGCCCGCTACCTCGAACGCAGAGGCGTGCCGACCGAGCGCGTGCGAGATCTCCGCGCACGGGCTCCAACCGCGACCAACCTGCTCGGCATCCCGACTTACGCGGCAGCAATCGGCGAGCAGCTCGCCAGAGGCATCGCACTCCCGGACCGCCCCATCGACCTGCTGCTTGACCCGATCCGGACGCTCGCCCGAAACGAAGCTGAGAGGCAAGGGAAACCTCGCGCCGCATACCTCTCGTGGCTTCAGCGCCTCGCAGTGGGACTTGAGCTCCGCGGCCGCAACGACGCGACGACAGCCGAGCTCGCGGAGCTACCGGGCCCGGAGGCCGAGGATGTGCAAACGGCGCGCGAACGCCTGGTGCAAGCCGCGCTTCTGAACGACGTTCCCGACCGAGCTGAGTTCCCGCAACACACGGTCCAAGAGGCGCTCTGTGCCGACGCACTGCTGTCCTGCGACAACGTCGTCGCGGCGGTCCGAACCGTGGCTGTCGCGAACCTGGCCGGGGAAGAGGTCTTACGAGGCGACATCGACCAGTGCCTCGACCAGGTCTGGGCCAACGCGACCTCAGAGCAGCGCGACGAGCTTCGTACGCTTGACGGGTACCGGTGGGCGCGCACGATTCGCGCCGACTGCGATGCCGCCGAAGCCGAGCAAGCGCTCGACGTCGTCTGGAACTGGCATGTCGAACGCCGCGTTTGGATGAACTGGGCCGCTCAAGGCCAGCTTCGGGGTGCGCACGAGGTCATCACGCTGCTCGCCGAGTCCCACCCCGAGGTCCTCCGACAGCGACGCGACGAGCTCATCGCTGCCTCTCAAAGCGGCCAGCCGACCGCTCGGGGCAACGCCGTCGAAATCCTGAGCGAACTCGGCCGCGACGACGAGATCGCGAGATGGCTCGTTTCGAAGCTCACCGACGCCAGTGACATAGTGCGCCGCATTGCGGCAGGTGCCGTAGCGAGGCTCGAAATCACCGAAGCGCTCCCCGTCCTGCGGGAGATGCTCCCCAGCAGGACGGACCAATCCGAGGCGGACGCATTCGCCCGGGCGCTCGTCAAACTCACACCCGACGCAGAACTCGGTGAAGTCGCAGACATCCTGAGGCAGAACGGACACGTCTGGGCGACCGTCAGCGAAGAGCTGGCCCGGCGACTGAGCCTCGACGACGCTCTCTCGGTCCTCGACGCCGGAATCGCGTCACGCGACGAGCAACTCAAGCTGCTCGGGCAGGCGCTCCACGGACAGCCGCCAGAGTCGTGGGGGAGCGACCAGGTCGAGAAGCTGGCCTCATCCCTGGTGCGACACGACGTACAGCCACACGAGGACGTCGACGCCGCTCGTCTGGACGCAGTCGTGCGCCGCTACCCCGAGGCGGCACTACGGGGAGTGCGCGGAGCTACCCCGTCGGGCGAGGTGTTCTGGACCAACCTCTTCTTCGTCGAGTCATTCGATGACGACTTGCTGCGCGGCGAGCTCGACGGGCCGCTCGCCGAGCCCTACGGCATGCTGATGGACCGCAAAGCGGCGCGGGCAGAGGCCCAGGCCGCCGCGAGGACGGCGCCGGCGGCCACCACGCCGGCGACACCCGCCGCTCGGCGAGCCGCACCGCCGCGGGAAGCACCATCTTCGCTTGGTCGGCAGCTCGACGACGGAGAAATCCGAGAGGACCGCGTGCCCCGGACTGTGCTGGCGTGGAAGGTCGACGACCTGACCGAGGCCCAGCGCCAGCGCTTGGCAGAGCTCGTCGAAGCCTGGTGGCCGGGGCAGCCGCTCTCCGAACTCATCCGAAAGACCGGCACTGGCGTCGATGTCAACAACGGTGCGCTCGCCGCGGTCTGCGCCGGCGCCGCCCTCGACCTGCCGCTGTGCGACGAACGCTGGCTCGACTTGCTCTCGACCCCAGGAGCAATGTTCCTGCAGCCAGATGTTGTCGGATGGCTTCACCGCCAATACCGCCCCGGGCTCGACGAGCGCGCCGCGGCGACCATTCGAGCTAGCGACGACGATTGGCACCTCTACTACGCCATCGGCGCGTTCGCCATGCTCAGCGAAGAGGTCGCCCGAGCATTCATCGAACGAATGCACGTCGTCGACGACCCGCTGCGCTTCTCGGCTCTCGCGCAGACCCTCGTCTCCGCCGGGTATCGAGCGCTCCTGAGCGAGCTCGAACCGACCCAGCTCAACAACGATCAACGTCACGCCCTCTCGGAAGCTCAGGCCGACGCCGGAGACGCCGACGCGCAGCTTGCGCTGGTCGACAAGGCGCTAGGGAACCAGCGTTCTGGTGAGCGCAGTCCGCCCCTGCGTTTCGCTCATGCCGTCGCCGACGTGCGCCTTGTTGAGCCGCTCAGCGAGCTCCTGGGTCTGCTCGGCCCATCCGGTGGCGGCGCCAGCGATGACCTTCAACGCTCCGTCGTCCAGGCGCTTGCAGCGACGCGGTCTGTCGTAGCCCTCCGCGCCTACGACCGGCTGATGGAGAACGGCTCCTTCGAGTCGGCCTTTTTTTGGTATCCGAGAATCGAGCTCGCGCAAGGGATGGCGCGCGAACAGGTCCTCGGGCGCCTCCCCGAGCGTGTCGCCGAGGTGCCGACAGTCTTGGAGGAGCACGGATGGCGAACCGAGATGGGATAACGACGACCTGTCCGGTGTCCTGGAAGGGGAACTCGATGCTCCGGTGTAAGCCGCAACGAAAGCTCGACGCGAGCCATCAGCGGCCCTGCCCAGCTCAACCGACACCGACCGACGTGCGGGTCGGCATCCGGCACCTCGCCCAGCATCCCGGAAGTCGCGGCAGGGAGTGGGGCACGAGCCCACTTAGGCCGCCAGGTCGTACACGGAGTGTCCATCGTCCCAGTAGGAATCGAACACGTGCTCATAGACGGCGTCGCATTTCTGCGCGTAGATCTGGCGGGTGAACGCCGCGGGCAGCTGGTCGAGCGTTTCTTCGACGGAGACCCGCACGGCGGCGCGGGTGGCCTGTTGTTTGCGCCAGTCGAAAACGAGCTTTGAACGCCTGAGAGTTCTCAGGAGCTCATCGGCAACCTTCTTGACCTGCATCTTCTCGGCCTCTGAAAGCTCCGGCGCAGGCCGCATGAGCAGGTCGAAGACCGCGAGGTGCTCTTCGTCGAGGCCTTCGGAGACGGCGCGGGCCTCCTCGTCGCTCAGCGTTTTCTTGAACGCGAGCAGCGCTTGGAAGAAAGCTTCGGTGTTCAGGCTGCCGGCGTTGTAGTCAGCGACCAGCTTCTCGAACCGCTCGACGAGGTCGACGCGCATCGGATTGAGACGGACGAGTGCGGCGATCTGTGCTGAGAGCAGCGAGCGCAGCCGCTGCGCCGCGGTCCGCGGTCTTCCCTGTTTGAAGGCTTCCTCGAGCCCTTTCCAGTCGACCGCGCCGAGATCGAACAGGGCCTTGGCTTCGCTTTCGGGGATCAGGTATTCGTTGGCGGCGACGGACTCGTCAAGCAGTTGCTCGACGCGGCCCAGCACACCCGACACGTCCGGTCGCTCGGTGTATTCCGCGATCGCGTCGGCGAGGAACTTCGTCACGGCTCTGAAACGGCTGAACTCGTTGGCGAGCTTGTTGGGCAGAATCGCCTTATAGAGCCGGTTGACGAGCGACGCGCGAGCGAGAAACGCGATCTTCTCCTCGTCGTCGACCATCAGCAGCTCAACCGTCTGCCTCCCGGCGCGGACCAGCTCAAAGCCGCGCAGACGGCCGAGCGCATCCAGGTCGACGTCTCGCGCGGCGCAGAACGCTCGGATGTCATCGACGGCGGCCCTCAGCGCGTCGGCGAGCGCGCCCTTCTCTTCGACCGGCACCTCGCCGGCCTTGCCGCCAATCGCGTAGATCGCGAGTGCCTTTTGCAGATTCCGGAAGACGTCGACGTAGGCGACGATTAGGCCGTTGTTCTTCTCCGGGAAGACACGGTTGGCACGGGTGATCGTCTGCATCAGGGTGTGGTTGCGCAGCGGCTTGTCGAGGTAGACGGTCGACAGCGAAGGCACGTCGAATCCGGTCGTCCACATGGAGCAGACGAACGCGAGCCGGAACGGATCCTGGGGGTCCTTGAACTTCTCCTCGAGTTGCTCCTCGACGATCCGCGTGCGGTAGGGCCTGATGTCGATGCCCCGTTCGGCCATCTCGCCGATCTCGTTCTGGGATTGCGAGATCACGACAGCCATGTCCGTCGAGCGGATAAACGCGATCTCGGCAGACACGAGATCGCGCTCCGTCGGGCCCAGATCGCCAGTCGCCAGTCGCGCCTCGTCGTCGGCGAGCCGATCCGCCCAGAAACGCTGGACCTTCTCGAATGTGCGCACCGCCGTGACCTTGTCGATCGACACGACAAGTCCCTTGCCGGGGAACCCGCGACCGAGGAAGTGCTCAACGATGTCCTTCGCCACCGCCTCGAGGCGGTCGTCGCGGGTGATCAGCTCGTACTGCTGACCGAGCGCCCGCGCAAGCTGGCGCTCCTGCGCCTCGTCGAGGTCGGCCTCCTCGACGATCGCTATCAGGTCGTCGCCGAACGTGGGATTGTCGATCTGCAGCTGCGGGATCCGGTTCTCGTAGTAGAGCGGCACGGTCGCGTGGTCGGCAACCGATGCCGCGAAGTTGTAGATAGAGACGTAGTCTCCGAACACCTCACGCGTCCGTTCTTCGGCGGCGATCAATGGTGTGCCGGTGAAGCCGAGGAAACTCGCATTCGGCAGGGCGTTTCGCATGTTGAGGGCGAGGATGTCGTACTGCGTCCGGTGCGCCTCGTCCGTGATCACGATCACGTCGTCGCGCTCTGATATGACGGGGTGCACGGCGCCCTTCTCCGTGCGGAACTTCTGGATCAGTGTGAAGACGTAGCGGTGGTCCTCGCCGAGCAGCTGCCGCAGGTGCGCCGACCCGGTCGCGCGGACGTGCTTCTCGGTCACAACCCCCGCCCACAGGAACTCCTTGTGCGCCTGGTCGTCGAGGTCCTCGCGGTCGGTGACGATCACAAACGACCAGTTGCCGGGCGTCTTGCGCAGCACTTTCTGCGAGAAGAACAACATCGACAGCGTCTTGCCCGACCCCTGCGTGTGCCAAAAGACGCCGAGCTTCCCGTGCTCCTCGGGTGGTGCGTGAAGCAGCTCCTGCATCCTCGCGAGCGCGTTGTTGACGCCGAGGTATTGGTGGTTGCGGGCGAGCAGCTTGACGAACCCGCCCGGCGCATCCTGGAACGCGATGAAGTTCTCGATCAGGTCGAGCACGCGCTCTTTGCTGCACATGCCGCGAATCACCGTCTCCAGCGAGACGACACCTTCCTCGCCCTCTGAGTTGATCTTCTTCCACTCCGAGAAGAACTCCCAGCCCGACGTGATCGTGCCCACTTTGGTTGCTGCGCCGTTCGACAGGGCGAGGAAGCCGTTGGGGATGAACAGGTGCGGGATCGCGTCGCGGTAGTCGCGGAGATTGTCGTCGTACGCGTGCTTGAGGTTGCGGTGCGAAGCCTTTAGCTCGATGAAGACGAGCGGGATCCCGTTGACGAACCCGATCAGGTCGGTGCGCCGGCGGTAGAGGTCCGAGTGAACCCACAGCTGCGAGACCAGCAGGAAGTCGTTGTTCTCCGGGTCCTCCCAGTCAATGACACGGAGCCTCTCGGGCAGCGTCGTGCCATCGGGCTGGCGCACCGATACCTCCACGCGGTCGCGCAGGAGCGCGTGGATCTCGGCGTTCGCGCGGGCGTAGTGCATAGCGGTTCGTGGCTTGGTGATCTCGACGAGCGCGTCCTCGATCGCCTCGGCCGGCATTCCCGGGTTGAGTCGCTCGACCGCCTGCCGCAGGCGGCGAATCAGGAAGACCTCGGACCTGGTGTCGCGGCCGAGCGTGCCCTCAGGGCCGAGCGTCTCGTAGAACGCGTTTACGTGAGCCCAGCCGAGCTGTTGGAAAAGCTCGATCGCGGGCCGCTCGACCAGCTCATCTTCGCTGTATCGACCCGGCGTCACAAGGCGACGTGCGGCATAGCGATCTCGAGGTCGGTGACATCGATCTCCCCAGAGACCAGCCGCGGAAGCACGAGATCGCGGGTGGCGCGGAGGGTACTGCGACTAGACCTCAATAGCTCGGAAAGGCGATAAAGGGGGTCGACGACGCTTGCGAATCGCGTTTGCAGCTTTCGAGGCGGGAGCACCATCAACATTCGGCGCTGGTCCTTGAGATTCACATAGTCCGCCATGTCGGTGCCGCCTTTGACGTGAGCACATTGACGCTCGAATTCCGGACCCTGGAGCCACGCCCGCAAGTAGCCTTGCGCGAGCGCGTCATCAAGAAGTCGCCAGTAGGAGAGCTGTGGGGAGTAGACGAACGGCGGGGTTAGATCCGAGATCTGGATGATGCGGCCAACGGTGCCTTTGGTTGAAACAACACAGTCGCCGAGACGACTGATCTTGTCTTTGAAACGGGGAAGAGCTTCAAACGGAAGCAGCTCGACGTGACGGAAATCGAGGTCATCCCCTAGATTGCGAATCCGGACGAACGGCCACCCTTCCGGTCGAAACTCCGAGTTCTTGGCCCGGTAGCCGTCGCCGATTGCCAATGATCCGGCGGCGATGAGGTCGGCCGTGCGGGAGACCTTCCAGCCCTCCGGAATCGGGCCCAACTCCGAGTCGACCAGCGGCACGTCCTCGTGCCCCGGATACCGGAAGTCGACGAACCACTCGTGGTAGATCCGCTGGGCCATCTCCTCCAGAAGCTTGATCCGACTGTTGTTGTTCTCGATCAGATCGTCGTAGGCCGACAGGATGGCGCCGATTTTTCGCTGGATCGGGAGGGAAGGAAAGGGAACCGTCACGCTCTCAACCCGTGCTGGCGCTGTGTGACGAACCTTCGATCCCGTGGCCGTAGCTTGTATCTGGTCCCTGACTACGCGCGTGTTGAATAGGTAGTACAAGAATTGGTGGTCTAGCTCGTTAGTTGTTGGCTCGACTAGGCCAATTCGCTGGTTGTGGAGATAGACGCCGTCGGCTGGAATCAAGGCTGAACTCCCCAGCAAACCCTGCGCTTGCTCTGTCATAGCAATGACGAGGTCCCCGCGTCGAAGGACGAATTGCTCCGGAGGGTCCGCGGTAAAGTATTTCTCGGTGCCGGACTTGGGCTTGAACCCGCCGGTTTCGATGAAGTTCCCGGGTGTCAGCAGTATGTATACGCCCCGGTCGCGGAAGTACTCGCCTTGGAACGCAAACCCATGCTTGACTCGAAGGTGGTCGCCGAGGCGTACCAGTGGCCAATCGCTCAACGCAGTAACTCCGCTACGTTCGCCGCAATCCGCTCCTGTATCTGGGCAGCTTCGACGTCGAGCTTCTCCATCTCCTCGGTCAACTCCTCGAGCCGTACGCGGAAGTCGATGCCGTCATCTTCCGCTGCCGCCGCACCGACGTATCGCCCGGGGTTGAGGCTCCATCCGTGCTTCTCGATCTGCTCGAGCGTTGCGACCGCGCACAATCCGGGGACATCGACATACGCGCCGTCTGGGAACGACACCGACATCAGCTCGGCCGATCCCTCCGCGGTCTCCGGCTTCTCGCCCCGGCAGAGCCTCGCGATGTTCGCCAGGTATTCGATCTGCTCTGCTTTCCAGTCGCGGTGGGCGCGATCGATCTGGCGAAAGATCTTGCGCGCGTCGATGAACAACACCATGTCCTCACGCTCCGTGTTGCGCTTGCCGCGGTCAAAGAACCACAGCGTCACCGGCAGCGTCACCGTGTAGAAGAAGTTCGAGCCGACGGCGACGATGACGTCGACGGCCTTCTCGGCGATCAGCCGTTTGCGGATCTCAAGCTCGGACCCGCCGGCGTCCGCGGCCGAGTTCGCCATCACGAACCCCGCGCGGCCCTTCTGGTTCAACGAGGCGTAGAACGCTTGGATCCAGATGTAGTTGGCGTTGTCTGCCTTCGGCAACCCGAACGGAAAACGCTTGTCTCCCTCGAGCTTCGTCTTGTCGACCTTGTTGACGTTGAACGGGGGATTCGCCATCACGTAGTCGAACTGGCCGGCCGTCTTGAACGGATCCTCGTAGTAGACGTTCGACTGGCTGATCTGGCCCTCGAGCCCGTGAACGGCCAGGTTCATCTTGCACAGGCGCAAGGTCTCCTCGATTCGTTCCTGACCATAAATTGACAAGCGGCCAGACGACTTGCCGTTGCGGTGCTCGTCGACGAATCGCGCGCTTTGGACGAACATGCCGCCCGACCCACACGCGGGATCGAGGATCTTGCCGTTAAACGGCTCGATGATCTCGACGATTAGCCGGACGATCGACGTCGGCGTGAAGTACTCACCGCCCTTGGCGCCCTCGGCGACCGCGAACTTCCCGAGGAAATACTCATACACCTTGCCGAAGGCGTCGCCTTCGATGTCGCCGAGGATGGAGTTGACCGAGCGCAGCAGACTGACGAGCGTGTCGTTGGTGAGGGACTGGTACGTGCGGGGAAGGATCCCTTTGAGGGCAGGGTTCTCCTCCTCAATCGCAGCCATCGCCTCGTTAATGGCCTTGCCGAGATTGTCGCCCTCTTTCAAATCCAGAAGATTCATGAAGCGCGACCGGTCGGGAAGGTAGAGAACGCCCTTGGCCTGGTAGTCGGCCTTGCCGATCTGCCGCCGGCTGGTGCCCTTGCCCGCCAGCTCCAACTCAATCTTGGTGAAGCGGCTATCGGCGAACTTGAGAAAGATCAAGCCGAGCACCGGGATCGAGTAGTCCGCTGCCTTGAGATGCGAGTTGGCCCGCAGCTCGTCCGCGGTCTCCCACAGGCGGTTCGCGATGTCGTAGATATCTGTCTTGGGCGGAGCGGTCTGGGCCATGGGCAGATAGCGTACTTCCGGCCGCCGAGGGGTGGACGGCTGCCGATCTGCTCGCTGGCGACTGCGATCAGCTTCGCGCGCTGAGCGTCACCAGTCGTTCGGAGATCCTGACCGTGGACGCCGAGAGGCGCGACGCCCGACGCTCGCTAGCCGTTCTGTCGGCCTTCACGTGACCGGGACGAGGCTCAGACGTATCCATCCGAATCGAGTAGGAACATACGTTCGTGCGCCAGATGTTTCATACCGGTCGGAGATCTCCCGGCGGCGATCGCAGGGAGGCCTGAGCGCGTGCCGCGCTGGCTGTTCACGGATGACGTAGTTCTCGACCGCGACGGCACCATCCATCGTCCCTCGTGCCAGCTCGCGCCCCAAGCAGAAGACGGAACCCTGATCCACGCTGATGAGCAGGTTGCGCGCCGCGCTGCTCCCGGCGCCTGCTGGACGTGTAAGCCGGACATGACCATGCGGGTTGGGCCGGCTGATGACGACAATCCACCCCGGATCCTCGACTAGGCGTTCCTGCGCGCCGTCGCCTCGGGCCTCAGCCGACAGCCAATGACTCGAGGTCAACCTGCTCGGCAGCGGGCGGCGCGGACCCGGCACGATGCGACGGCACGCAGGATCTCGGCGCTGAGCGACTTTCAGTCGGGTTCGCCAGGGACGAGTTCGAACGGCGAACGCGATGTGCCGCGGTAGTCCTCGATCTTGACCTCCGGACCGTCACGAGTCCAGCTGCCGAGCGTCACAAGCAGAACCCGTTGGTCCTCTTTGAGGGGCCGCAGCTTGCGAAGTAGCAGCTGAGTGAGAACGATGTCGTGGGTGGTTAGGACGACTTGGCGCTCGCGGCGGACGGTACGCAGTACGTCCACGAGGCTCAAGACGTTGATGTCGTCCATGCTCTGGACCGGATCGTCGAGAATGATCGAGTCGAGGGATCGCTCCTGTTCAAGGTTCAGAGCGAGGAAGAGACATACCGCCAGCGAGTTGAACTGCGCAGCGCTCAGGAGCTGAGCCGCGCCGGCGTCCTTCTCAGCCGCATCATCGTGCACCCAGGGACGTACGTGCCCGGATTCCCGGAATCGGTCGAGTTTGAGTGAGAAGCGTCGGAACGTCGGATGAACATCCAACCGGCGGTAAAGCTCGCCAGCGAGCGGGTTAGAAGAGGCGATCACGCGCCCTGTGGCCGCGACTATCTCCCGTCCCACCCACTTGCACACAGCCTCGGCACGGGCATTGCGTCGACTCAGCGTTGTGAAGTCGGCCTCGAGTGTCGCGAGGCGACCGTCGCGGGCTTCGAGATCTCGCTGAGCGGCCAGGGCGCGGGCGCGCAGCGAGGCTCGGCGTGCCAAGTCGGCGGCCTTGCCGTCGAGATCCTTGACCGCAGCGCCCAGTTGAGCCGCGTACTGCTCCGCGTCGACGATCAAGTTCGGCCCGCCGGTACGGGTCCCGGCAATAGCACGAAGGCGCCCCTCCAACTGCGTGCGAACGATCGAGGTTTCGACGACCGCGTGCGTAGCGCTCTCGGCACGTCCGAGGCTCTCTCGTGCTGTCACCAATTTGGAATCCTGCGCGGCCACCACAGCCTCTGCGGTCGCGCGCTCGGACCGCAGTGAATCGAGCTGATTACCGATCACGGTCGCGCGATCGTCGCCCTTGAGCATCTTGTGAAGACGAGCCCGCGTCAGATGAAGGTCATGCGGCTGGCCGCAGACGGGGCATTCTTCGCCGAGCGCGGCGAGTGCGAGCTGAGCGAGGCGCTCGGTGTCGTCGCGCTCTGTCTCGAGAGCACGCAGAGACTGCTCGAGCTCGGCGAGCCTGCTCTCAATTTCGAGCAGGCGCGCCTGGCTGGCCCCATGCTCAGCGGCCAACTCAGCGACTGCGGCGCGGAGCGGCTCCAGCTCCCCGCTCACGACGGATCGATCGGCCGAAGAGACCGCCTCGCGAACTCCCTGGATCAAGAACTCAAGCTCGGCGAGACGACGCGCGGCCGCAGCTTGGAGTTCGCCGAGCTCCGGGAGATCTCCGATGTCGAGCAGGCGAGCGACGACGGACGCGGCACTCCCGAGCGCGCTTTCTTGTTCAGCCTCTTGGGAAGCCAGAATCGCCATGGACTCCTCGTGCTCACTGCGCGCGACCGCGACCCGCTCGCGCGCCTCCTCTAGCTCGCGCTCGCGCTCGCGAACGGCTGCACGAAGCTGCCTCAGTTCGCGCTGGAGCTGGTCGTCGAGCTGACTCAGCTCGTCGAGGCCCGTCAGCTGCGCCAGGAAGTGGTAGCGCTCCTTTGTGTCGCCGCTCAAAAGCTCAGTCATCTCCGCCTGCTGAAGCAGATGTGTCCGAAGGAACCACTTCCCATCGTCATCGTGATCGTCGCCGCGGCCAATGAGGCCTGCAAGCAGCGTCCTCGCCTGCCCATCTTCGTGGTGCGTGCCATCGGGTCTCCGCACCGTCAGGCGCCCATTCTTGCCGTGACCCGTTCTCGTCACAAGGGTTGTCCCACCCGCGTCGCGGAACGCGATTTCGACCGAGGCAGGGCCATCCGCATAGCGATTCGTGACGACGTCCTCTTGCGACCTGAGCACTGTCGCCCGCAGACGGGGCACGTCACCGAGTACCAGCCACTGCACCGCATCGAGTAGCGAGGTCTTGCCGGTCCCATTCGCGCCCCAGACAATGACGATGTCGGCATCCAAGTCGATCGTGCGCCGAGTCGAGAAACCACGGAAGTTGGCGACGCTGATCGAGGCGATGCGCACCTAGAGCTCCTCAAACAGCGGGCGGTTCGCACGGTAGGCAGCGATGACCTTGAGGGCATCCTCGTTGCCCCCTGCCACCGCAGTTTCCTCCACAAGGCCCAGGGCGTCGGGAGGAGAGCTTGCCGGCGGGAGCCGAAGCTCCTCGAGCGGTGCTAGCCAGTCTCTCGCCCTAGCGAGGCTCGACTTCGCAAGCGAAGGGACGACGAGCTTGCGTGTGTAGCTGGAGTCGCGCCGCACCGCCTCGAGAGCGTGGCGTTCGATCGGATCCGGGTCCGGATCGCAGCCTAAGACGAGGTAGAGCTCCCACGCCTTCTCGACGGTCAAGCGGTCACGCGCGAGCGCAATCAGCCAATCCTGCTCCTGTTCCCAACCCTCGAGCAGATCGAGTACAGCCGCGAACGAGACCGCCCACACGACCCGGCTTGCGCTCTCGCCAAGCACGCCATCCTCCCGTTCCGGGGGCCGTGAGGTTCGATAGCCGCCACTTTTGAGGACCGTCTCCAGCAGTGAAACGGGGTCGGTCATGGCCCAAGCCTCACGAAGTCCTCAAATCTCCCAGCGCCAGCGCTCGAGCGGCGTCGGTCCAGTTCCTCAAGAGTGATCGCGTCCGCCGGGATTCGAAGCGGCGACGCGATAGTTCCACTGGCAGGAGATCCGGCCAGGAATGCAGGAGCAGTGGTTGAGGGAAGTCCGAGCGTACGCGCACACACAAGGATAAGTGGGGTCGCGTCGTCACCTGGGTAGGCAAATCGCCCGCTGGTCAAACTCGCTTGCCGGACGGCCCCGGTGGTACCGATCGGCCTGCCCGGCACGACGATCCACAGATCGGCGAATCGCCCATTGTGGAGGGAGACGCGGAGGCCCTCGCGCCTGGCATCGAGCCCCGTCACGTCGCTGCAGGAGGAGAGCAGGAAGACCGTTGCCAACGCCTGCGCGACCGGGGCCCCGGATGTGGCGACGGTCGGCTGCCGTTGCTCGGCGCTCGAATCAGCGGGAAGTTGGGCCGCTCGCCAGAGCAGTCCGAGCAGGTCAGCCAGGGTCCCGCCAAGGAGCGCATCGCGTACAAGGGAGACGCCGTGCGCTGTGACGGCAAGTGGTGGGGCCAGTTCGCGGGCCTGGCGTTCGCCTTCGTCCAACAGGCCTCGCAGGAGATGCGCGTAGCAGACGCGCAGCGCCTCGCCGAGGCGCTCGGTCGCGGGCCCTTCCACGTAGAGATCCGGATCGGCGTCAACACCGGTGACTCGCGCAAGCTCAGGCGAGGCAGCCACGAAGTCCGCGCGGGAGCTCAGGCTCAGAACCGCGACGAGCGTCCCGGCCGTTGCGGCCAGAGCGCTTTCGATCGTTTCCAACACGTATTTCGGCTCCGCGGCGAAACCGATCAGGACGAGCTCATGCACGATCGCTGCGGCGGCCAGCTGCGGCTCGGTCCATTCGATGGCCCCGGGTGCGGCCAGATGCCTGTTCGTCGCCACGAGAGATGCGGGATGCTCCGCGTCGCCGTGCATGTGTACGAACAGCGGAGGTGTGGCAACCGCCAGCGTCGGCTTGTCGCAGGGACACGAGAGGTCCAGACCCGCGATCGTCCAAGCAGCCCGCTGCGCCAGACGGTCCCAGTTCGCAGTGAACCCGACGCGGAGGAGGCCTTCCGCATACATGAGCGCGATCGCGAGATGGACGAGGTTGAAGTGCGTTCCAAGCCAATCGGCAGCGTCCACCAGCTGGCTGATCAACATCGGGCGTCCGAAGCGATCTTCGACCATCTCGGCGACCTCGCCGAGATCGCTCGGATCGCTGAGGCCCGCGACCTCCGCAATCATTCCGACGTCCAGCGCCCAGCTCCGGAGGGTCTCTGCCACCTGCCCTCCCAGCGGTAGGCCGCTCGGGAGCCCGGCGCTAGCGCCGGCTCCCGTCAGGACCGTAACGCGCCCCGCGAGCAGTTTGGCAACGAGTGGCTGAAGGTTCGAGGGCGGGGGCGACGCGAGCGGCGTCGTGACAAATGACTCCTCGGTAAAGCTGTAGTCGGACCGGCGCATTCAGGCGAGCGTAACCGCCGCGAGGGAGCAGAGTCAGCCTATGGCGCCTTGGGCGCGACTGCCGTTCTTCCACCCCCTGAAATGCCTGGACTCCAGGCCTCCGAACCGAGGACACCGGGCGCCGGCCCCAACGGTCCTTCACGGCGCTTGGGCGCCGGCGTCACGGGCACCACGCCGCGACTGAGCCTGGTCCAGACGACGCATGAGCAGGCTCGCAAACGCCAAGGTCTCGAGTGCCTCCTCAGCGTCAAGCGCCTTGAACAGCTCGTGCGCGTCGGGGTTGCGGATTCCTCGCACGGCGCCCATGAACACGAGACGGAAGCCAGCCTGGATGTTCCTGCCCGTCTTGGTGGAGAGGTCACCGAGAGCGATCGGCGGGTTGGAGTCCGCGAACGCCTCCCCCATCAGCTTGCTTCCGTCGAGATCGAGTCCGGTCATCGCCTTGACGCGGTTGTCGATCGCCTTAAACGCCTCGAAGATCGCGACCTCCGGGTGCCCGCTCTCCAGGTAGCGGTCGGCGACCTCGCGAACGTCAGCATGAAGCGCGGCGATCCGCGCGTCCTGGCCGAGCGGCGTGATCGCCCAGACCGCCTCGGCGGCCCGCTCGCCGATCGCGAGGCTGCCATCACGCACATGCCAGCCCTGCGCGGCCAGTAGAGCGGCGATCCGCTTGCGGACCTCTGGGCGCGGAGGCGTGTGGTGTCGGCCCTGAAGCCAGCCGCCGATGAACGCGCGCAGCGCTCGCCTTGCTGCCGAGCCACCGTCGTGAAGCGCCTCGAAGACCCCGAGCACGTATTCCCACTTGCTGGCAGCGACCTCACTTGGAATGAACTCGTCGGGGATCCCCGACTCGCGTAGGTAGCGCGGCAGCTGCGATCCGGTGTAGGTGTCGCCGATCGAGCGCGCGATCTCCTCGAGCGTCATCCCCGTGATCGGCCGGTCGTCGTCCTCGTCGGGGTCGGGCAGCGCACGCTGGATCACGCGGCCGCGAGCGCGATCGCGGCCGGGGATCGTCACGCGAATGTCGCGGATCTCCTGCAGCCACTGCTGTGCGTCGGCGATCGGGTCGGGCTGTCGAAACGTCGCGGGCTTGAACGGGTCGATCCACTCGATGTAGCCGGCGGCGCGTGAGAGCAGCAGCTCACGCGCGAACGTCCTCTCATCGCGCCCCCAGTCGATCGTCTCACCCACGCTCGCGGCCTGGATGAGGCTGTAGCCGCTCATGAGCTGCCCGATCTGCTCGGTCGTCTCAAACTCATCGATCAGACGGAGAAGCTGAAGGTCATCCCAGCGCATCGGTACAGCTTCGCACCGACGCGCCTGCGAGCCGCCATCCGTGAGACACACGGCTCTACAGGTGTTGGCCGGCGGGATTTGTCCGCACGTTACGCGTCAGGCTTGGCGCCGCTCTTAGATCGGTCGTTGCCCTTCTTGCATTCGCCTTCTCTCACGCGCTCGGTAGTGCTGGAGCTATCACTGGAGCATTCGTTCATAGTCGGTGTGGCCGCGCGCTACAAGCCGATTAGCGATGTCGCGTGCGCGTTCACCGGCTTCGCCACCGGCAGCCAGGCCGGACACGAGGATGGCCTCGATCTGCTCGCGTGCCCCGAACACGAACCACGGCCGAGTCGTTGAGTCGATCAAGAGCTCAAGACAGCGCAAGACGGCCGGCAGGTACGTTCCTTCCACCGCGGCGAGTCGGTCTACGATCACGTGATCGGCATCGAGGCCGTCATTGAGGGTCAAGGCGGCCTCGAGCAGCGATAGCGACCAGGCGGTGTCAAGCTTGCCCGAGGCAAACCACCAAGCGAAGCCTGCGAGCTCTGCTCCGGCATCTTCCTCGCCGGAGTCGTTTATGGCCCCGAGTCGCAGATCCCCGAGATGTTGCAGCCTCACCGCCGTCCCGTCTGTCATCTCGGCGTCTGACAGGCTCTGACCGATGAACTCGAGCGCTCGTGCTCGGCGGTTCAGCGGCGCTGTCGCGTAGAACTTCTCCAGCAGCCCGGTCCCGTCACCGAAGTCGAGAAGTCCGTACGTCAGTCCGACCATCAGGTGTTGGACCAGCCGCTCACCAACGTCTCCGAAGGACTGTTGGGCGGCGCTGTCCTCCGCGGCCAGCCGCTCGATCGCGCTGCCGTACTGCTCAGCCAGCAGGCTAAACGAGTTCTCCCAAACTCTGTTGAAGATCAGGTAGGAGTTGAAGGCCACGCGACGCCGTCGCTCGTCGTCGGGGGGGAAGATTCGTTCGAGGTGACCGTGCGCCCAGGCCGGGTCCGCTCGAGCCAGGAAGAGGAAACCCTTGCCGTAAACCGAGTGGACGGCGAGCGATCGTTCGGTCGCTGGGTCAAGTCGCTGCTCCAACAGCACACGCGCTTCGGCTGGGAGGTGGCGCTCGCCCGCGCAACCGATGTCCCGAAGCCACCAGCAATATGAGACCGCGGCGTCGAGAGCGACACAGCGCACGCCGCTCAGCACCAGCATCCCCGGGGCGCGGCTGTCGTCGTCGTCAGCGATTGGATCCTCGTTCTCGGCCAGGCAAGAGATGATCTGCCAAACTCGCTCGCGCTCCTGGGGTGGGATGGCGTCCTCACCGCTGAGCCCGGAGGCGATGAGACCGGCCACTTCCTGCAAAAGCGAGCGCCACGTGGGCTCCTCGTCACTTAGGTCTCCCGCAACGCGAGCCGCAACTGACGGCTGGCTGTGAACCACCGTGTGCGCCAGGGCGAGCACGCCCGGCCATGGGAAGCCGCGTTGGTGTTTGCGTGCCTCGCTCAGACCGCCGAGCAACGCTTGAAGGTACGTCCGCTCTACTCGGGCGAACTCTGCAGCACGGCCAGCGAGCTTTGCTGGGTTTTCCGCGACGAACTGGCGCATTACGCGAGCTAGACCGGCACGGCTCGGCGCGTTCCACTGACCTTCCTGCGGCACCCATTTGGCGAGGAACGCGAGGATCTCCTCGACGCTCATGCCCTTCAGGTCGGCGCTGGTCAAAGGCGAGCCGACACCGGTGACCCGGACTGCTGGCCCCTGCTCGGTCTTGGGCGCGCCGTACTCCTCGATCAGTTGCTCCAAGACACCCTGCCACTTGCCGGGCAGCGGTGTCGGGAGGCGGCTGAGCATTTGCCAACGCCAGCGCTCGAGATACGTGGGCTCATCGCCAGCGTGTTCTGGGCCAGCCTCGATGAGCCCGAGGATCTTCTGCTTGTCTTCCTGATCGAGCGTGGCAAAGTGCGCCTGCGCGAGCACGCCGTATTCGCGATACGCGTTGTGGTCGAGGAACCGCGTCTGGTCGGTGAGGCGCGCGGCGATCAGGCCGGCATCCGGATGGTGGGCGAGGAGAGCGAGCGCCAGGCGCCTGAAGATCGACTGTTGCCGCGTCTCCAGTAACGCGAGAACTTCAGCGAGTAGCTTGGGTTGCGCGTCCACCAGGGCAACGGTCGCGTCTGTAAGCGCGGAGACGAGGGCGTCGCGCAGGTCACGGTCGTGCCCGGTCGCGAGGTCAGGACGCCACATTGAGGAATAGTCCTCGATGCCGGAGGTTTGCTCGGCGACCGCGCTTTCGAGCAAGTCTGCGTAGAGCTGGACGCCTGCGACACCCGCGGCCGGGAACATGACCGGCGTCAACTCGCGCAGGATCTCCGCCGCGAGAGCTGAGGAGTGCCGTTGCGTGTGATCGGCCTCGAGGAGCGTGCGCAGGAGCGCGAGTCCCTCGTCTATGAGGCCGCCGGCGATCAAGTGGGTGACGAGCGACTTCGCTTTGAATGGGAGTCCCCACTGCACCGTGGTCGCGAGCCACTCCTCGACCTTGGGCAGCAGACGAGCTGCCTGGGGCGCTGGCAGCGCGAGCGCAACGTCGAGGAAGGCCTCTTGCGCCGCGGGGTTGTCCGTTGTGAGCGAAAGACCGATCTCGATAACGGCGCCGGGTACCTCGGGCGCCACGCGCGCAAGATAGCGCCCCTGCGGCCAACGCGTGTAGGCCACAGAACCGTCGGCCTCGTATACCAGCGCGGGCGGGTCAGCGAAATAGCCCGCGTCGCGGAGCAGCTCGAACCACTCGCGGCTGGCGTGATCGAAGAAGCGATCGAGCACAACCGTCGAGTGCAGGACTTTCTGTTGCAGCCGCGGGACATCGGGCCTGCCGGCGGCGAGCTCGTCAACGATCGGGAGGGTGGCGGCGTAGTTTGCTTCGATGCGCCGGGCCAACGTGTAGAGCACGGCCTGAGCCTTATCCCAAAGCTCCCGGAACTCCCGATCGACGGGGCGCGGAGCAGCGCGCGAGTATCGATGCGCCCACATGTGTAGCGGCTCGGCAGCAAACTCGCGCCAGGCCGCCCGGAAGGCGTCCTCAGCTGGTATTCGAAGCGCATCGCAGAGAGCGTCGACCTGTCGGACGCTGCTGTTGTCGCTGCCGTATTTTGGCCAGCAACCGTCCGGCACGATCGGCCGCAGCACGTCACGGAGCGACAGATGGAGTTCGCGCAGTAAGTGCCCGACCAAATGCGTCGTCGCCTCGGGGCGATAATCGCCATCCATCATTCGGCACGCGTCGAGGAAGAACGCGGCGGCCTCGCCACCGACCAGCTGGCTGAGCAAACGGCCAATTGCCCGCTGTCGAGGGTCGGTCGGCACCCAGCGATCCGGCATGGACACGGTTGTAGCAGGGGCCTGACGGTGACTTTGAGATCCACGTGTGGCTCCCATACGTGTCCGGCACATACGACGAGTTCGTCTACGAGCGCGTCATGGCTCGCCGGCGTGAGTTTCGCTGCCTGCTTGGAAGCAAGCCCGAGTGGCGGGACGACATGGTCGGGGAGAATGAGGGTGGCATCCCGATCGACGACTACCTCGTCACCTGTCTGCAAGTCAACCTCGGGCCGAGCTGACGAGCGCACCGGCTACTTCAGGATGCCGCCGGTCAGATGGCCGAGGCGTTGCCACCGCGGCGCGGTACTTGGTGGGCGAGGATGTGCAGCTATCCGCGTCAGCAGCAGTACCGACGCCTGGCCCGCGCCGGCGGTGCCTCGGCACTCAGCGCAGCCGCGGTCCTGCTCGCGATGCTCGCCGCCGCCGGTGGCCTACCCCCGATCGCCGTCGTAATGCTCCTGGCGTCGGTCGGCTTCGCTCGGCGAGCCCGCCACCTGGCCCGCCTGGCCACTCGTGCCCGCGTTGGCGCGCGATCTGAGGACCAGGTTCAACGAGCCCTCGCTCCGCTTGACACGGAGGGCTGGCGGCTGCGGCATTCGCTCCCGTGGAAGGGCCGCGGCGACATCGACAGCATCGCCATCGCCCCGGCTGGACTTGCGTTCGCGATTGAGACGAAGACCCGCAACTTCACGTCAGACGACCTCGCGCGCATCCGTGACATCGCGGGCTGGCTGGACAAGCGCCGGCGTCGCTGGTGCCCCAAGGGCGCGCTGCCCGTGCTGTGTGTCGTGCGCGATCGCGGGCTCGAGCGCGTCGAGGCCGGCGTCCTCGTGGTCTCGGTCGACCGCCTTCCGGCGGCGCTGCGAACGGCAGCGCACACGAGGGTCCGACCTGCGTTCCTCGCTTCAGCGCCCCGATACGAGCGGCGCAACGCGCATACGTAGCTCGCCGGTTCGGACGCCGGTTCGAACGTCGACGGCTAACCGTTGGGGGCCGCGGTACGCGCGCTGGTCGCTGCCCCGAGCAAGAGGTTTCCGTCGTTGGATCCGGTACATGAACGATGCCGGAGTTTGCGAGCTTCCCGCCATCAGCGGCCGAGACCCCAGCCTTGGCCGACACCAAGCCCAGCCAGCCCGCCTACGGGCGATCTGGGCGATGAAGGAGATCCAGCCGATGTTGACGGTCCACGAGGCGGCCAGCCAGGTAAAACTGACGCAATGGGCGATCTACCGCGCGATCCAACGGGGAGACCTCGTCGCCTACAAGCCGGGGGGCAAGTTGCGCATCAACGAGACTGATCTGCAGTCGTGGCTCGAGTCGACCCGCGTCAGCCCCGCGGCTCAGCCGGAAGCACGGCCGGCGCCGCGCTCCCTTCCGGTGCCGCCGCTGACCGGGCCCAGGCGCAGCGACGTCAACGAGGACGCGCTTCGCGCCCGCGTCCGGGCGAAGCGCCGAAAGCAGTCGGCCGCTTGAGCGTCCATGTTGAAACTACCGCGGACGGTCGGACCGTCTATCGGGTGCGCTGGCGCGAGGGCGGTCGCGGGACCGCGAACCGCAATCGCACGTTCGATCACGAGCGCGACGCGATCGACTTCGATCGGCGGGTTCGCCGTCTGAAGCAGAGCGGCGACCCGGCGCTCCTCGCTGACGAGATGACGCTGCGGCAGTACGTGCACGACGAATGGTGGCCCAACTACGCGGAGAGGAGGCTCGCGCTCTCGACGCAGGAGGGACATTCGATCGATCTGGAGCTACGGATCTTCCCGCGGCTGGGCCACGTCCCCTTGACGCAGCTGCGGCCTAGCCTGATCGAGCGCTTCGCGGCCGACCTCGAGCGGGAGGGGACCGGGCGGGCGACGATCGTTCGCACGCTGGCCGTACTGCAAGGCGTGATGAAGCGGGCGGTGCGCGACTACAACCTGCCGAGCAATCCCGTCAAGCAGATCGACAAGCCCTCCCAGCGCCGCGAGCGTGAGCCGATCCTGATCAGCGTCAAGCAGGTCGAGGCGATCCGTGCCTGGTACCTGGGCCACGACGATCTCCGGTCCGCGACGCTCGTGAGCCTGCTCGCATACGCTGGCCCGCGGCCCGAATCCGAAGCGCTGCCGCTCAGGTGGTCAGCAATCCGTGAGCACACGATTCTGTTCCGGGCGACCAAGCGCGGCGTACCCGTCGAACGGGCGACGCGTCTGCTCGACGCGCTCGCGCACGACCTCACGAGGTGGCGAGCCGCATCCGGCGATCCGCCCGACAGCGCGCCGGTGATCCCGAACCGTCGCGGAGAGCCGTGGGCAGACTACGACTGGGACAACTGGCGCGATCGCACGTTCCGCCCAGCCGCTGCGGCGGCTGGCCTACCCGCCGGCGACAGGGACGGCCCCAAGCGGGTCCGCCCGCGCGACCTTCGGTCGAGCTTCGCGACCCTCCTCATCTACGAAGGACAGCCGCCCCAGTACGTCGCCAGGCAACTCGGCCACAGCGCGGCGACGCTGCTGCGCGACTACGCGCGCGTGTGGGAGGACTTCGACCCGGCCCAGCGCATGGGCGCCGAGGAGCAAATCAGGCGTGTCCGCTCGCGCTTGGGCCTCGCATGAACAGGGCCGCCGCCACGCCCACACTCCAGCCCGTGTTCCACAGGTGTTCCATGACGTTCCCGCGACGAGTCCGCGACGGTCAAGAAATCCCTGTAAATCCGATAAGCCGACGCCCGGACTCGAACCGGGGACCCCTTCATTACGAGTGAAGTGCTCTACCAGCTGAGCTACGTCGGCGACCGGGCGTCGAGTCTACCGGCG
>Ga0302177_10000530_pt1 | contig 29303 bp, 26 predicted proteins | sample I_Palsa_E1_2_FD_198780 | JGI IMG/M metagenome (GOLD analysis project Ga0302177, IMG submission 198780) | Peat permafrost microbial communities from Stordalen Mire near Abisko, Sweden - I_Palsa_E1_2 | ecosystem: Environmental > Terrestrial > Soil > Palsa > Peat permafrost | place: Sweden... | reverse complement strand
GCGATCGGCGGCAACCAGGCCCTGGCAGTCGATGACTACGTGGCCCACAACATCAACTACCTGCGCGACGTCCTGGGCGTCAAACTGCCCCCGCCCGGTTGATCAATACAGGGCGCGAACCTGACCGGCAGCGCGGTCCGTACCGACCACTTGTCGCCGCTATCGTCCTGGGTCTGGGCCGGACGTCGTGAACGGGGAAGCAGGAAGCCCGGCACCGTTGTAGAGATTGCAAGCGGGATTCGCCGCCCAGCCGTAACGCACCTGCTGTGGATGGGGGACGGTCGGCGCCGAGGCGACGACCGTGTTTCCGTCGACGCGCGCCGTCGCGGCGGCAAAGACCCCGTCCGCTCCGGCCACCTCAAAGCCGGTCAGAGTCGAGCCCCTAACTTCCAGACCGCGACTTGTGTGGGAGAAGAAGACGCGCATGGTGGCGCCGTCCGACATCGCGGTGTCAAAGAGCGGACCGGAATACTCAAGACTCTCGTGATACGCGATGGCTCGTGCCGCCAGAGCCAGACGATGCCCGACTTCCTGCTTATTCTTTGGATGAATATCTTTCGGAGTGCCGATATCGATTGCCGAAGCCATCGCCGTGTTGACGACGCTTAATGTTCTGCGCTGAGCATCGCGCAGCTCGGGCCATTTCGCATCCGGAGCGGTCTCGAAGTTTGCCAATTGGACGAACAGGAACGGAAAGTCTCCCTCTGCCCACCGACTGCGCCAATCTTCGATCATCGTGCGAAACAGTCTCGCGTAGTAAAACGAGCGTTCTATTCTTGCGTTGCTTTCGCCCTGGTACCAGATCACTCCACGAATGGGAAACTGCGTGAGAGGAGCGATCATCCCGTTGAAAGTTCCGCCCGGCAGGTACGATCGAAGTTCCGGGTGGTAGGAATGTTGGGGCTCGGGTTTGCCGGCGCCCAGCGCCTCGGCATTTTCTCGCTCCTCGTGTTGGATGATCAGCTCCGTTTGCTGTTGCTTTTCGGTCATGTCGGCCCAGGTGCTCCATGCCGCCATCAACGAGCCGTCCGCGGACAACGCACGCTGGCTGGTCCAGGTCTCGGCAGGCGTTCCGCCCCAGTCCGCTTCGATCAATCCGATAGGGACCTTCTGGTCGGCTTGCACCTCGGTCGCGAAGAAATAGGCGACGCCGGAGAAGTCGGCCACGCTCTGCGGCGTGACGCTGGTCCAGCTAGTGGCTTTGACGTCGTACTGCGGATAGTCGGCGGAGATTTTTGGAACATGAAACAGGCGGATGTTGGGATAGTTTGCTTTCTGTAGTTCAACGTCGGCATGGATGACGTTGCGCGTGGTGAACTCCATGTTCGACTGGCCCGAGGCGACCCACACGTCGCCAACCATGAGGTCATTCAGCGTGATGCGATTGGAGCCTTCGAGCTGCATGGCAAACGGACCGCCGGCTGCGCCCGGCGGAAGCTCAACGTGCCACTGTCCAAACTCATCGGCCGCCACGGCGGCGCTGTTTCCCCGGAACCTCACAGTTACCTGCTCCCCGGCCGCAGCCCGTCCCCAAACGCGCACCGGTTGATCGCGCTGTAGCACGGCATGATCCGCCCACAGCGAGGGGAGCGTCACCTGTGCACTCGCTGGACGCACACTGCAGGAAAGGGCTGCGATCCATGCGGCGACAATCCAAGTCTTCATCGGTATGTCTTCCTGTAGGCGGAAGTTGATAGTAGCAGTCGACCCCCATCGCCGTAGCGCGTCGCGCTTGGCGCGAGTGGCGCGCGCGCGGCGCCGCTATAGTGTGCCAAAATAGTCTGACAAATTCGTCACGCGCGATGCGAAGCTCGGGACGTATCAATCCAAAGCGCAATTGTGCCGACGGGACTAACCCGCCGCCCTGACAATCGCGGCAGAAATACCGGGAGACGATCATGATCCACACCCGCCGCGCCTTCCTGATGGACACAAGCGCCGCCGCCGCGTCCCTGGCGCTGCCTTGGCCAGCGCTTGCGGCCCAACATGCCTTCACCATCAACGCGGCGATGGACCCGCCGGAATGGGCGCTGCTCCAGCGCGAATTGCTGCACGCGCACACCGCGGCCTGCGTCCAGTTCTTCCAGCGCTATTTCGACCCGTCGAACGGCTGGCTGGAAACCACGGTGCGCTTTGGCGGCGATGACGGCCCGGACGACGCCATCGAGAATGTCAATGACTGGCCCCATCTCTATGCCTTGGGCGGCGATGCCGTGCTCAAGCAGATGTACACCAAGGCCTATGAAGGCCATGTCCGCCAATACATGGCGGCCAAGACCATCGACGTTCCCGCTGGCCGCCAGGGCATGTACTACAAGGAATTTCCCGCGCAGTTCGACTGGCAGCACAATGGCGAGGGCCTGACGGTGTTCAACCTCATGCCGCTGGGCGATCCCTATAGCCGCATCTATCGCGAGCGGATCAAGCGCTTTTCCGGCTTCTACATGGATGAAGACCCCGGCGCGCCCAACTACGATCCCAAGCTCAAGCTGATCAAGAGCCTGATGAACGGCTCCCGCGGCCCGATGCTGCGCAAGGCAACGCCGCTGGACTGGACCGGCGATCCGATTGACGTGAAGAACCGCTTCCCGTCGCTGGGGCATGGCGAAGACGACTACCAGATGATGCTGCAGCATTTCGTGGGCTATGAGGACGTGCTGGGCGATCATCCGCTCAACCTGGTAGCGAGCACCCTGCCCACCAACGCCTATCTCCTGACTCATGAGCAGAAGTACAAGGACTGGGTGCTGGGCTATTGCGACGCCTGGGCCGAGCGGGCGCGCCAGAACAACGGCATCATCCCCTCCAATGTCGGGCTGGACGGCGCTATCGGCGGCGCCGCCGACGGCAAGTGGTATGGCGGCGCCTACGGCTGGGGCTTTTCCCCCATCGTGCCGATGACCGGCAAGCCCAGCGACCGCAACCGAGTGCCACGCTGCATAGTAGGCTTCTTCAATGCCTATCTTCTGTCGAAGGGCGACGACAAGTATCTCGATGTCTGGCGCAAGACCGCCGACCGGATTGATGCCAATGCCAAGACGGTGGACGGCAAGCAGTCCTCCCCCACCATGTATGGCGACAAGGGCTGGTACAGCTTCCAGCCCGGCAAGTACTGCTACAACTTCCTGGAAATCTATCACCTCTCGATGAAGCCGTCGGACCGCGCCCGCTGTGAGCAGACCGGCTGGTACGATTTCCTGGAAGGCAAGAATCCCGGCTATCCGGTCAAGGCGCTGCGCGAAGGCTTGAGTCGCATCCGCAAGCAGATGCAGATCGTGGACGCGGATTCGACCTCGCTGGACATGCGGCTGGCGGATTCGGCGCTGGATTACAATCCCGCCACAGTGACGCCCCTGACGCAGCTGATGGAAGCGGGGCTTTACATCCAGCATCCGGGCTGGGCCAAGACCACCCCGGCCCAGGGTGGCTCGCTGCTGTTCTGCCGGCTGCGCTATTTCGATCCGGAACGCCGCCGCGCCGGTCTGCCACCTGATGTGTCGGTGTTAGTGGATGGATGGAGCGATGACGGGCTGACGGCCACGTTCGTCAATCTGAGCCCCAGCGTGGCCCGCAGCCTGATCGTGCAGGGCGGCGCCTATGGCGAGCATCAGATCGCCTCCGTGTCGGATGGCAAGATGACCCTGAATGTGGATGCGCCCAATTTCCCGCTGCGGCTGACACCAGGGGCGGGCGCGCGGCTCACCATCAAGATGAAGCGCTTCGCCAACGATCCCACTCTGTCCTTCCCCTGGGAGGACACGGTGGCCGACCTGGGCGACCCGCCGATATGAGATCAGCGCACGCCGCCACCGGCGAGCAGCTGCTCCCCGGTCAACCAGTGAGAATCGTCTGAGGCCAGGAACACCGCAATCGATGCGATGTCGTCCGGCTGACCGATGCGACCCAGCGGGGTTCGTGCGACGGCGTCGGCCTCAAAATCGGAGCCGATGAAACCGGCCGTGTGCGTACCTTCGGTTTCGATCATGCCCGGGTTCAGCGCGTTGACGCGAATCTTGCGCGCGCCGAGCTCACGCGACAGCACGCCGGTGATTGCATCGACCGCACCCTTCGTGGCTGAGTAGATCGCGCTTCCAGGAGGCGTGATCCGAGCGACGACGGACCCGATGTTGATGATGCTGGAGCCTTCGCCAAGGTGCTGCACCGCCGCCTTGGTGGTCAGCAGCAGGCCGAGCACGTTGACGTTGAATTGCCTATGAAAGTCCTCTTCCGTGACACTTTCGATGGGCGCGAACGCGTAGACGCCCGAGTTATTGACGAGAATATCCAGTCGCCCGAATTGCTTGATCGTGGCGTCGACAAGGGCTTGCGCATCGCCCGCTTTGGAGACGTCGCCGCGCACGGCGATAGCCTTACCCCCAGCAGCCACGATGTCGGCCACTGTCGCGTCCGCGCCCGACTTGCTGGACGCGTAATTGACGACCACTGCTGCGCCTTCGGCGGCCAGGGACTTCGCGATGGCTGCGCCGATGCCCTTGGATGCGCCTGTAACGAGGGCGACTTTGCCTTTGAGCTTGCTCATGAGATTTCCTGAGAGTGGGTGGGAAGATGAAGTGCATTAATACCGTTGTTCGTAACTTACGAACTATAGAACTACTTGTCAAGGGCTGGTATGATTAAAAGCATGAGACCCCTGGTGCATCCCTCGATCGATGACATCACCGTGGAGGGGGTGTTGCATGCCTTGTCCGACCCCGTGCGCGTCGCAATCTATGCAAAGCTGGCGGCCTCGTCCGGAGCCACCATCTGCTCACACTTCCTTCAGGTCAGCGATCGCAGCATTCCCAAATCCACGCTGTCACAACATTTCAGGGCGCTCAGAGAAGCAGGATTGGTCCGCAGCGAACGGCACGGGGTGGAGATGCGTAACATTAGCCGCTGCAAGGAGATCGAGCGGCGCTTCCCCGGATTGATCGCCGCGATTTTGAACGCGCATAGTGTTCAGGCCATGGGCCGAACGGGTGCTGCGAGGCGCAAGCCGGCTGCCCGGAAGACGAAAGCTGCTTAAAGCTAAGGCGTTCCTGGTCCTTGGAATTGCGCCATTGCCGCTGCCTTACGCATGCGTCGGCTCTGCGCCAACAGGAAAACACTCGCTCCGAACGATTAAGGCATCATTCAGGCACTTCCGAGGACATTACCGATGCCGCGCAAAAACAAAAAAGTGCCTGCTCTCACCTATCTAGGTCGCTCTACCCCGGCGCCCATGACACCGGACGAGGCGATACTCGACCGGATCCCCAATCGTCACCGGGATATGCCTTTTGTCGCACGGTTCTCCGCACCGGAGTTCACCGTCTTGTGCGCGGTGACTGGACAGCCAGATTTCGCTCACATCGTCATCGATTATGTCCCGAGAGAGTGGTTAATCGAGTCCAAATCGCTGAAATTTTATCTGGCGACGTACCGCAACCAGAGTGGATTTCACGAGGATTGCACTATCCGAATTGGCAAACGCTTATACGAGGTGCTTCGGCCTTTCTATCTGCGCATCGGTGGCTACTGGTACCCACGCGGTGGCATGCCCATCGATGTATTTTGGGCGAAAGGCAGGTTACTCAAGAACATCTGGCTGCCAGATCAAGGAATAGCGAGCTATCGCGGTCGAGGGTAATGGTGGTGTAAGCGCGAGTAGCTCCTAGTGGGATCCGAACCAAGTCGTGAAGCCCAAGCTGGGGCCGTGGGCGACACGGGAATCTCTGAAATCCGATGGCCCGCTGATCGGGAAGTAAATCGTCGCCCGGTAGCGAAGATCCACAGCGAAGCGATCGCCTATCCGGCAAACGTAACCGACACTGAAGTCCGGTCCCACATATGTGACCGACTCCTGTGAGGCGGGGATTGAAAGCGACCCTGGCACTGTAAATCCAGCTTGTTTCGTTTACGTACCCCACCTGCGCTGGTTCAGCCGACGTATACACCGGCGGCAAGGCGATCTTAGCTTTCCACTATCTCTTGCAGGGCAACCGCGCTTTCCGGTGCCTTAGGCAATTGCGCCTGCCCGAGCTCTGGCTCCGTGGCAACCATACGATTGCGCCCCAAGTGCTTCGCCTGATAGAGACGTCGATCGGCCACCGCGATCAATTCCGCGGCGCTGCCGTATCTATTGTGAATGAGTACGGCGATGCCGCCGCTGATACTGACATAGGGCGCCACAGGGGACTTCTCATGGATGATTTCCAATCGCATTACAGCCTCTCTGGCTGCCTCGGCGATTTGCGTCGCATCCCCCAACCCGGTCTCCGGGAGGATTAACGCGAACTCCTCGCCGCCGTATCGGGCCACCATGTCCGCCGGGCGGCGGCAACAGGATCGCAGCGCGCCAGCTATGCGCTTCAGACATTCATCGCCGGCCAGGTGTCCGTAGTGATCGTTGTAGGCTTTGAACGAATCCACATCGCATAGCACAAGTGCCAGCGAGCGCTCGTAGCGACGCGTGATGGCTATCTGCCCACCAAGATGCGCATCGAAGAAGCGCCGATTAGCCAGGCCCGTAAGCCCATCCTGGTTGGATAACAATTCCAAGGTGCCGTTGACCAATCTCAATTGCGCGGATACTTGCGCCAGTTCGTGGGTGCGTTCCTGCACGCGTAATTCCAGTCCGGCGTTGAGACTTACGTTCTCGGCCTCCGTGAGTTTACGGATGAGATCGACCTTGTGCAGAGTCGTTGCGGTCCATGCAACGGCGATGACACAAAAGGCGGTGCTCATGAGCACCATCAATGCCGACCCGAACTGGGTGTCATACAGCCCGAGCTCTTGCCCTTTCAAGCGTATTAAGCCGAGCACGAATATCATGATAGGAATCGTGGGGAGCAGTCGGCGCGTGACAATTCCGCCCGAAGTATCGCTGATCGCGATGCTCGTGAACCCATGCGCCGAATCGGCCGCCAGTACGCACAAGATGAGGACGACAAATGACACTGCCGTGTGCGCAGCCGTCACGCCGTACGGCCTTGCCGCATACAGTGAGCTGACGCCGTAAGCGTAACCCAGCACGGCAAGGGCTGAAACCAATAGAGGCGGAACGACCAGCCAATGGGCGCACGCGGCAAGGCTTGGCCGCCGAGCCTTGAGCGTCAACAGAGCGAAGCCAAGAAACACTAGATTAAACGAGGTAGCGAGCGCCATGCGCCCGGGATGCGCGGATTGCGCCTCCTCAGAGAACGGGATGTCGATGCCAAGAACCAGTCCGAAGAGATATTCAGACATAGTAAGGGCGCCGAGCGCGGCCAGCAGCGCGGCAAGGCAGCGTGCTATACGAAACCACGCTGACCCTTGAGGTCGCGTGTACAGTAGCCAGACTGCGATGCTTGCCACAATTACCGCACAGGCGACGTTGATTTTCATGAATGCCTGCCCGGGCCGCACGTCCGTCAGCTGCGGAATATCGAAGATCCAGCCGCACAGCACCCAAAACCCAATGAGCGCAACCAGCAGACACCCGATTCGAATCAGCCAAGCCAGTAGCAACTGGAAGGATTTTCCGGAAGCCGCGCAGACCTGGCGTGCGCCTTCCTTGGAATACGTTGGGGGGATAATTATGGTTTCCCGCATTGTCGCAGCATCCGCCTATTTCCAGCCCCCGTATGCGCGCTGCGTCGCTAATGGCGGTCAATGAACCTTGCCGGCCGAGTTCTCCAGCACCACGTTGGAAAGTACCGCCGTCTCGGTTTTGTCCGGCAAATGCGAGCAGAAACCGATCCCGACGTAGAACGGTCCATCGATGTGCAGACTCATCGGTGGCCCAAACTGGTGCATCGGTTCGCCATTTTGGCTGACGAGAAGGACAAAGGAATCGCCGTGCTTTTCGATACCGATGCGCTTGGCATTGATAGTGACGAGTACGGCGGGATTGGCGCCGTCGCGGCTGCCGATCCGGTACTCCATGTCGCTGACGCTGGCATTCGTTTCGGGTCGCTCGGCGAGGTGGATCATGCCGGCCCCGTGCAGAGCGACCATCACTTCTCGAGAACCGTCATCCAGACTCTGACGAATGATGAGGACCGCCTTGTGGTCGTGAAAGCCATTCGGATCAGGGTAGGCGATGTCGGCTGCCAGCGAGACGTCGCCGGACATTTTCTTCCAGAGGAAGCGGAACTCGTCGCGCGTGTACCAGATGTTGTAGCCGGCGGATTCGATGGTGTATTGCTTCGTGCGAGCGTCGTAGGCGGCGCTGCCCTCCGCCAGCGCACTGCCGACGTCGGACTGGCCCAGAAATATGCCGATCGGCGTGTCGTAATTCCTGCTCGGCCGATGAAAGTCGAGCGGGGGGGGAACCTGGACGTGGGTTGAGGAGCCTGGATAGGCCCAATCCGGCACGACCGGCCCGAGCGCGCCTGGGGCGGCCGATGTCTGCGCGCGCAGCAAATGCGGCGCGATCCCCAGGAGCAGCATTAGCGGCAAGAGTCGGCTGATGTTTTTCATATGAGATCGATCCGAAAGACGTAGCCCCCGGACGGGCTGTTGAGCGGCGGAAAGCCGGGATGCTGATAGGCCGGATTGTCGATTGACCAACCCGGGTGTTCGCCGGCATCGACGCCGTAAAGCATGCCATCGGCCACCGCGACATCATGGATGTCACAAGAACCGGGTACGAATTCGACGACCTGCACGACTTCACCGGTTTTAACTTCATACTTGAGCAAGCCCGGCGTGTATCCCTCATAGCCAGGAACGTCAGGCTTCTGAGTTCAGGTTACCTGCCAGATGAACCCGTTGTCCCATTCAATGCCGTGGAGCCGTTCACTCAGCCTCGGTGTGCGAGTGACCGGGAACATGTAATCGACCTGCCAGCTTTTGGGATCGATGCGCATAAGAGCTTCCAGCCGATTTGCGTATATCCAGAGCTTGCCATTCTCCCAAGCCATACCATGCGTGGATCCCCCATTGTCCACCGGACCAAACGGTATCTGACGCTGACTGATCTGCGTGGAGTTCATATCGGTCTGAAAAATCCCTTCGATCGGAGGGGTGGGGTGATCTATCTCCGAATCACCGTTGGCGCCGCTCCAGACGCAGCCGTCCCCGTAAGCCATTCCGCTCGTGTTCTTGCAATTCGTAACGACCTTGTGGAGGACCTTACCGCTGCGGTCCAGGAGCCACGCGGCTTCCTGTTTGTTGTCGTGTCTTTGCTCCTGGATCCAAAAGCCTCTTCCGTCTGGGTCGGTTGCAATTGCGTTCGGCCACGAGGGCGGGGTCAAGAACAGCTTCGTCGTTTTCGCCATTCGCTTTGGAGGCGCGGCGCCTGCGCTACGCGCTTCACTTGGACCTCGACCCAGAGCATCCGTGCCTCGCGCCCGAGGCGCTAGCTCGGTCTGCTGTGCAAACGCCGCGCCCGTTGTCGCTGCTAAACCCAAGCCCATTCCCGCGCGCGCACCCGCCGTGAGAAACTCTCTCCTGCCCATACGTTTGTTCATAAAAAGCCTCCTCGGTTGGGGCACATCATTCGGGAGCGGCGTTGGGCGGCAACGCCTTGTAGTAATCGAGCGGGTATTTCGGCTGGTAGGTGCCCAGGAACGGCCGCTTCGAGAAGCTCGCAAAGTAGGCGAGGCAGGCGTCGCGAAACCACACCGCGTCGCGATGCTGCATGATCAGATACTGGCTTACCGCGTTAAAGCGTTCGCTGTCGATCTGACCTTTGAGCGTTGCCCAGGTCTTCTGCATGTCCTCCACCGCAGCGACGCCCTGAATGTAGCGGTAGTTAAGTTCCCCCCACATCGTGCGGCCGCTTTTGGTCCTATAGTCCCAAGGCACATGATGGAACCACAGGAGGAACATCTCCGGCGTGGCCGCCAGGTCGGCGAACTGCTCCTTAAGCGGTGAATTGTATTGTGCTGCGGCGTTGCTGCCCGTGGCGGAGCGGTCGAAGCCCAGACCCTCGGCATCGGCGCGGTGGAAATAGACATCGCCCCAGTCCGCGCGGCGCGCACCGTCATACCAAGGGTGCGGCCCGTAATGGGTATCGGCCTTATCGATATCAAGAAAGTTGAGGCCAAGGGGCATCTCGTAATCGATCATTGCTGGATACGATTTCATCAACACGTCCAGCGCTGGACCGACGACCGTCGAGGTATTGCCGAAAGTCATCCGCACCCATTCCTCGCCCACCGCTCGGGCAGAGGATTCCGGGTCCCAGGCGAAGCGGCCATAGGCATACCAGTTGGCCTGATTAAAGATGGAACCGCACCAGTTGCGGTCGTTGCCAACATTGGCGATGCCCGCAACGCCCGTCAGTTTGGGATGGTTGTAGGCGCCCTCGACGATGCGGGCGACGGTCGAGCCCTTGCCGTATTCATAAGTGTCGGCGCGATAGATCTCCTCATACAGGAAGCCGGTATAGGAGATGTCAGCGCCCTGGCCGATATATTCCTTGGTCACGGGAAACTCGACCGCCATCTGGGTGTTGGGCATGGCGCCGAACAGCGGCGCGAAGGGCTCGCGCGGCTGGAAATCCAGCGGACCTTCCTTTTCCTGCACCAACACATTGTCGCGGAATTTACCGTCGAACGGCTGAATGATGCGATAGGCCTCGCCGATGCGGTCCTTCTTGGGATCATTGCCCGGATCGTCATATACAAAGGCACGATACATCACGATACCGTGGTGGGCAGCGAGCAGGTCCGCGTACATGTTGGCGCCGTCGGAATGGCTGCGCCCGTAATCCTGCGGGCCCGGCTGACCTTCGCTATTGGCCTTGATGAGAAAGCCGCCGAAGTCGGGGATGGCGCGGTAGATCTCCTCGATTTTATCCCTCCACCAAGCCCGTACCGCAGGGTCGAGCGGATCGGCGCTGCCCAGGCCGCCGATATCCATCGGTGCGGTAAAGCGCGCCGAGAGATAGACCTTCACGCCATAAGGGCGAAACGCGCGCGCCAACGCCGCACTCTTCTCGATGTAGACGGAGGTCAGGCTGTCAGAGCGGGAGTTGACGTTGTTCAGCACGGCGCCGTTGATGCCGATCGAGGCATTGGCGCGTGCATACTCGCCATAGCGCGGGTCGATGTAGCCCGGCAGCATCTGCCATCGCCAAAGCGAGGCACCGCCATAGCCGCGTTCCACCGAGCCGTCCAGATTGTCCCAATGGTCCAGAAGCCGCACTTTGAGCCGCGGCACCGATAGGATATCAAGCCGGTCGATGGGCTGGCCGGTCTGCAGCAGGCGCAGGAATCCGAACGCGCCATACAGCACGCCGATGTCGCTGTTGGCAGCGATGACGATGATCCTGTGACCGCCCGCCAGCGCGGCGCGGATCACATAGCCCTCGGCGCCGGCCTGCTCCAGCGGCAGATCAAGGCTCGCGACAATCCGCGAGGAGGCCGGTGTACCCAGCACAATCGCACCGTCGCCGCCGATCTGCGCCGTCACCGAAACCGAGCGCCCAAGCAACCCGCCAAGCCCGTGCACGATCTCATCGCGGGCCGCATCCAGGGTCGGCGATCCGCCGGCCGCTACCAGCGCCGTGATCCCCGCGCGATTGCTGTTCAGCAACGGCGCGTCGAGCGGCCGATAGCGCAGCCACAGCTCATGGCCGTCCTCCGCCTGCGCGGCGACGGCGCAGCAAACAATAGTTAGGGCGAGCAAACCTCCTCGAAGCGTGGAAAAGCTCATCCGCAAGGTTTTACCGGAATCTATGAAAGTAGGTGCGCTAGGCAACGGACAAGTCGGATCTCGACCCACATTATGTCCCCTGCGGTGTGAACCGCAGTCCCGCCCCGGGGTACCGTAGAACCCACCCGCTCGCTGAACCATGAGCATCTCAAAATGAATGAACAGTCATCGTCGTCTCGGAAGACCATCGTCGCCATAGCCATGGCCGTCATCATTGGCGTCGGCGCCGTCACGTTCGCGCTGCGCTCGCATCGCTCAACCCCGATCGCGCTGATTCCAATCGCCCCCACTGCGGTCCCGCAAACCTCGGACGCCGCGTCCTCGCCCGCTCAGGCAGATTCTCTCGGCTCCACAGCCGGCGACACTGAGGTTCCCGCCTCCAACGACATCAAGCCCGCTCCCATCGAGCCTAAGTCCGCTGGTGACCGACATGTTGCCAAGGCGCGCTCTGGGGATGGCACCAGCAAGCTCACCAGCACGGGTGCCGGTACTGCCGTTGACTCAAGCCCGACACTCCCAGACGCGACTGTCGCTAGCAGCATGGGCGATGGGAAAAACGTCGATCTGCCGGCGACACCTTCGGCCGCCCCCACAGGTATGGCCGCCAACGCCCCCGAAGTGGCCATGAGTACCGAGCCAGCTGTTTCGAGCAGCGAAGCCATCGCATCCAGCCCGGCGCCGCTCTCTTCGAATATAGCGCCGGCCGCTTCAGACATTCAGATCACCACTGCGGTGAAATCTGAGATCGCGGCCGACGGCAGCAGCGAAGACGCGAGCGTCGGAGTGATCACCACAAACGGCGTCGTCGCGCTGACCGGCAGTCTGGCCACTCAGGAAGCTATCAATCACCTTAAAGGCATCGCCGAGAAGGTCCAGGACGTAAAGAGCGTAGACGTTTCCGCGCTCAAGATCACCTAGGTCGACCGCCCAGATCCTGTTTGCTGATCTCGATGAACCAGTCAACCCCCGATTCGATATTGTGAGCCGCGGCGTAGCTGCGCTGATTCAGTGCCACTGCAACGTTGAGCAGGCTATTGATATAGACCAAAGGCTGTCCCACCGGAACCTCAGCGAAGGTACGCCGATACGTCGCGACCGACTCATCGATTAATTGATCGTTGTGGAAAATGCGCACCCGCAGCGCTTCGCCCACAGCGACATTCAATTGGTCCAACAGCGCCTTGGGAATATTGGTCCAGACATTGCCATATTGTATGTCGAGCACCGGAATCAGGCCCGTCAGCTTGCCGTCGCGCAGTGCGGCTTTGCGGTAAGGGATCAGGATCAGCGCTGCCGGGGACAGCTGCGGACCAACCTGCTCAAAGCTGATGACGCCGGCGGCCAGTCGCGCACCGGTGTAAGCGTACACATCACGGCCGTGGAAAGTATGCGACTCCTCCGAACCCGGACGACGATTGACTCGTTCGTCAATTTGCCGCAATCCGGCAATGCCATCTCGTTCTGCCACCAGCGACAGCAGGCCGTTGTTCGGGCCGACGAAATACTGCCCCGTGCGCGTCTTGAGTACCACGGAGAGTCGATCGGTGCCGACGCCGGGGTCAACGACCGCGACGAACACCGTGCCCCGTGGCCAGAATTGCTCGGTCTGATAGAGCCGATAAGCGCCCATGAAGATGGTCGGGTTATCGTGGCTCAAATCGGCAATCAGCAAGTCCTGTGAAATGCCATAAGCGACGCCTTTCATTTCGGAAACGGCACCGTCCTGCGTGCCGAAGTCGGTCAATAGCACCAGTGGTGCGCGCGCGCACACCGGTGCGCAGCACCCCAGCAGCCAGCAGAGTAAAAAAGTTCGCACAGTGTTTGCAGTCATGACCGGATCCCCTGGCAAGGATATCAGGAAGTTCTGCCTTCCTCCGCCACTCGACTGGTAGAATCTCACAGCCTCGACTATCGCACGCGCTCGCGCGAAGGATTTCACATGAGATCAAGGCCTGTCTTGGTTGTCGCAGTTCTGTCGGCATCGATCGGAATTGCCGGCGCGGATGAATTCACACCCCCGCCGATGAAAGATGGTCTCTGGGAAACCCACAGTTCGCAAACCCAGCAAGGTAAGGCCGTGTTTGATACGTCGGTCAAGATGTGTCAATCGAAAGAGCTTACGAAGTCGATGCAGTCGAACGGGCAGGAGTTGCGCAAGAAGAATAAATGCACCTCTGCCGTCACACAACCGTCGCCGAACACCTATGTGGAGGAGAGCCGCTGCGCCGAAGGGCCAAGCGCTGGCTCGGTCACCAAGGTCATTTACACCTATCAGGCCGATACCGCGTCTCATGTGGAGATGCACTTAAACGCGGGCAAATCCGAAACGGTGATGATCATGGACTCCAAATATCTGGGTAGCTGCCCCGCCGGCATGAAGCCCGGCGATGTCGTAATGGCTGATGGGGAAAAAATCTCCGGCGGAAATTGAAAGAAAACTTGGCGACATCATTCCGCGTCAGTGGCATCGGCTGCCTGAGGTCCTGCTATTGAGAGCAATCATCGGCTGGGGTTGTGCCTCGGTAGCGGGGGCGGTCGGTTGGTGGCTCGGGGACAAAGTTAATCTCGGCCTCGCGCTGATTCTTGGCGTTGTTGCGAGCAGCGTCGGCCTGTACTACGGCTACAAGTGGTTCGACAACAATCTAGGCTAGCTCTCTCAAGCTGCGTCGACAGCTCCTCGCTCTACCGCGCCAGTAGTGAAGTGCGCGGCAACATTATTTGAATCACTTCCAGGTCGCCGTTCACCGACGTGCGGTGCGGCAGACACATTGCATATGCACGGCGTGCAAGGCTAACTGGCATCGCAATTGAAAGGGCATACCCGTCGTGAGGCGGGGACGCAAAGCCTCCGGTCTTTGTTCCGATAGGGACATGAGATAGCGGGGTTGCCGGCTTCGCCGCGACGCGTGGGCTTCGTGACGCCACCGTCAGTCCGCTTCTTATCCTATCGATCTGCAATCGCCAGAGCGCTTTTAGGGCTTTTAGCCATGAGCGAGGCGATGCACATGAAGATCGAACGACGTCGGGGACTTTTGACCCGGATTCTGGGCGCTTTGACCATCTCGGTGATTCTGCTGTCCGGATGCGGCGGCTCAACGCAGAGCGCTGGATCCGCGGCTGACGCGAGCGTGGCTGTCGCTGCGCCGCAGAACACGGGCACGGGCACGGATTCAAGCACCAGCACAGGCAGCACCCCGATTGCCTCCACCGCCGTGGCCTCAACTTCCGTAGCGTCCACGCCCGTAGCCTCTACGCCCGTGGCCTCTACGCCCGTGGCCTCTACGCCCGTGGCCTTCACTCCGGTGGTCTCGGTTCCTGTGACCTCAACTACTCCTGTAGCCTCAACTTCGAGCTCCAGCAGCTCATCGAGCGGGGGCACAAGCGGCTCGGCCACTGAAAACGTCACGCTGTCATGGTCCGCTCCAACCGAGAATACCAATGGCAGCGCGTTGACCAATCTCTCCGGCTATATCATCTACTACGGTACCAGTGCGAGCGCGATGACGCAGACGATCGACATCAACACCGTCGGCATGCTGACCTACGTGGTCGGCGACCTCAGCGCGGGCAATTGGTATTTCCAGATCGTGGCAGTCAACGCTGCGGGCGTAGAGAGCAGTCCCTCAGCTACAGTCAACGCGAGCATATGAGAGAGAGCGCGCGCGCAGTGCGCATAACGTGACGAATATCCCGCTCTCTTCAACGGACATTCAGCAGTCGTTTTGCCGTCACGTTGCAGTAGACTGCAGGCGTGAGTGCATTTGCTGCATCAGGCCGTAAGGCCGCGCTGACCTTCATCTTCGTCACGGTGCTGATCGACATGCTGGCCTTCGGCATGATCATCCCGGTGCTGCCCGTGCTGGTTCAGAGCTTCACGGGTGGCAATGCTGCGCGTGCTGCTGAGATGTATGGCGTATTCGGCACCGCCTGGGCCCTGATGCAGTTCGTCTTCTCGCCCATACAAGGCTCGCTTTCGGATCACTTCGGGCGGCGCGCCGTGATCCTGATCTCGTGTACCGGATTGGGTCTGGATTTCATCCTGATGGCACTGGCACCGAATCTGTGGTGGCTGCTGGTCGGCAGAGTGATATCCGGCATCACTGCGGCCAGCTTCAGCACGGCCGGTGCGTACATCGCCGATGTCACTGCCCCGGAACAACGCGCCGCGAGCTTCGGCATACTCGGGGCTGCATTCGGGGTCGGATTCGTACTGGGGCCGGCGCTCGGAGGTCTGCTCGGCGCCATCTCGCCGCGCCTGCCGTTCTGGGCTTCTGCCTTCATGGCCTTGACCAACGTGTGCTGGGGACTCTTCGTGCTGCCCGAGTCGTTGCCCAGAGAAAAGCGTGTCGCTTTCTCGTGGAGGAACGCCCATCCGCTGGGGGCTCTGAAGTTGCTGCGCTCCCACCCGATGCTCTCGGGTCTTGCCGTGAGCTTCTTCCTCATGAATCTCGCACACGCCGTGCTCCCGAACATCAGCGTGCTGTACATGCGTTATCGCTTCGGCTGGGATACCCGCGCAATCGGCATGCTGCTGGCCGGCGTCGGCATCTGCTCGCTGATCGTGCAGACGCTGCTGGTGAAGCCGGTGGTCAGGCGGCTCAAGGAAAGGCGCGCCACGGCAATGGGCTTGACCTGCGGAGCCGTAGGCTTCGCCATCTATGGTCTCGCACCCACCGGGCCGATGTTCTGGATCGGCGTGCCGGTTATGGCTCTGTGGGGAATTGCCGGACCATCCATGCAAACCATCATGACGCGATTGGTGACTGCCACTGAGCAGGGCCGTCTGCAGGGCGCGCTGGCAAGCCTCACGGGCCTGGGCAGCCTCATCGGCCCCACCTTGTTTACCCAGACGTTTGCCACTTTCATCAGCAGCCGCGCGAGTTGGGGCCTGCCGGGCGCGCCGTACCTGCTGGCCTCGCTGCTGATAGTGAGCGCGCTGCTGCTGTCGTGGCGCACGACTCGACCATCGGTGAGCAGCGCGGCAGCCGATGCGGCTTAGCCGGCCAAGCGCTATCCTGTGCACAAACGATCAGGAGACCCCGCAGTGACATCGAGCAACCCATCGAAGCGGCCGCAGCCGCTCATTGTCGGACGGCCGGCGCTGTTGATGATCGACTTTCAGCGCGACATGTATCTGCCCGTTCAGGAGGCCGGAATCCCGCGCATGGATGGCGCGCGCGAGCGTGTCACGCGAGCTCGAGCGCTCGTGGCCGCCGCGCGCAAGTTCCACATCCCGGTGATCTTCGTGCAGGAGGTTCATCGTCCGGACATGGTCGACTTTGGCCGGGAGCTCGATGGCGAGGAGGACGTGCATTGCATCGAGGGGCAGAAATCGACCGAGATCGCCGCCGAGGACGTTGATTTCAGGCTTGGCGATTACCTGATTCCCAAGCGGCGCTATTCCGCGTTCTTCGGCACGGATCTGGAGATTCTGTTGAAGGGTCTCAAGGCCGAAACCCTCGTGTTGTGCGGCGGCCTGACCGACGTATGTATCCATTACACGTTCGTCGATGGCCACCAGCACAATTACTATTGCCGCGTGGTCGAGGATTGCGTCGGCGGATCAAGTCTCGCGGCACATGAGAGCGCGCTCAGAGCCATGGAATATCTGCAGACCGGCGCGCGCTCGATGAGCGCGGCAGTGCTCTGCGCCTTCGGCGCCTTCGCCCCTTCAAAGGTGGCCTGATGCATGCGCCTGCGCCTTCGCGGCGATCGTGCGGGCCTCTTCGGCCGCGTTGAAGCGCACACTGAGCAGCAGGTACGTGCAGGAGGCGGCCGCGGCGCTGACCAACCAGCCGATGTCAACACCGCCCAGGCGCGCCGCCAGGACCCCGGTATAAACGTTAGGGACAACGAAGAACGGAACGCTCGCCGCGAAGCCCACGCCGTACGCGCTCAGTCCTCGGGCTCCCCAGGAGCCATACATACCGTGGGGTAAAAACAGATCCGGGATCGAATAGTGACCGCGACGTAACCAGAAATAGTCGATCAGATTGACTGCGCTCCAGGGCATCAGGAAATACAACATGAGCAGCAGCGAGCCGTTCACATAAGTGACTGCATTGCCCGTCGCCGATAGTGCGATCGCTATCCAGATCGCCGCCAGCGCGATCAGGACCAGGACCCGCCAGGCGCGGTTCGGGTGAATCCGATGCAATGAGTCCACTGTCGTCACGACGGTCAGCATGCCGCTGTAGGCGTTCATGCCTACGCTCGCCACGAGCGCCGCAATTGAGATCGCCGCCAGGATTGAGCCCAACGCAGGCTGCACAATTTCCCCCGCCTGGCGCAGTGACATGAGGCCGTCGGCATTGCCCAAATGGGTCGCGAGCCACGCGCCGAGCGCGATCAGCCAGATGGCGGAGAGCGCGGAGCCTATAAATACGTTCAGGATGATACGAGCGCGCGCGGTACGGGTCGGCAGGTAACGGGAATAGTCCGAGACATACGGCGCCAGGCTGATGTTGAAGCTCGCCGCCGAGGCCAGTTGCGTGACGAACGCTGGCCAATTGAAGCCACCTGCCGCGCGCACCGGCCCACCGGCCTTGCCAAACAGAATCGCCAGGCTCAGCACCGAGAACAGTGGCAGGCTGACCCAAAACAATATTTTGAAGACACGATGCAACCAGTCGTAGCCCCAGATCGCCACGATCGTGGCCAGCAACGAAACCCCGACAGCCGCGACGCCTCGGTCGATGCTCCAGAGCCCATGCAGACCTTCGGCCGCAAGCACCGTGGAGACGACGTTGTAGCCCAGCACACTCACCAATGTGGCCAGCAACGGCACGATCACGCCGCGATAGCCGAATTGTGCCCGCGACTGAATCATTTGCGGCAGACCCAGCTCCGGGCCCTGAGAGGCATGAAACGCCTGGAATGTCGTACCGATCACGATTCCCAAGCCCCCTGCCAGCACCGTATATCCGAGCGATAACCCGAGACTGGGCCCGATGAAGCCAAGCGCGATGCCAAAGAACTGAAAATTGCTGACAAACCAGAACGGGCCTTGATCGGCTACGCGCCCGTGGCGCTCGCTCTCGGGTACGAAATCGATCGAGTGCAGTTCGATGCCGAGGCTGCGTTCGCTCTGTGCCATGTCTACGCTCTTGCCTGCTGGAAACGGGCGATCAGCCTGTGCTGATCGCATGGGTAGATCAAGCGCACGCACGTGATGCGCTGCCCGTCCGACCAGGTGCGCCGCTCGATGCACAGGCAGGCCTTGTGGCGCGCAATGCGCAGACGCTGCGCGATTGAGCGATCGGCGTTCAGCGCCAGGATCTCATGCTCGGCATCCGTCCACGGAACTCGCGCCAGCAGCCAGCGTCCGGGCGAGACCTGTCTGAATTGCTCGCGACGCGCGTCGGGCACCGCATCAAGATTGATCAGTCTTTCCTCAAGCGCATGGGCACGCTCGTCGGCACGATGCAATCCCGTCACGGCGAGCACCGGTGTGCCGATACGGATGCCCAGCGCCGCCGCATCGCTGACGGTGGCACGCCGGATCCGGCGCGTGAAGCGCTCGAAGCGATAGGCATGCCCGGCTGCCTGGATTTCCGCTTCGATATCGTGGATCTCGAGCACCGACTCCTGCAGGCGCGGCACGCTCACCGTCGTACCCGCGCGTCGCCGGCGCTGCAGCAGGCCGCGAGCGGCCAGCGCCCCGAGCGCCTTGCTGACCGTCATGCGCGCGCAACTGAACTTGCGCGCAAGCTCGTACTCCGACGGCAGTTTGTAGCCCGGGGCCCAGGATCCGGAGACGATCTTCGCGCGCAGTGCGTCATGGATTTCGCGGAAGCGCGCACGCCGCGGCCTGGCTCGCGCGAGCGAATCCGCCGTCATGGGCCGCTACCGTGCGTGAGTCGCGCCACGACATCGCGATAGGCGCGCTCAATGCGATCGCGTGCCCGATGACGCTGCTGCTCGACCACGGTCTGGCCGGCCGCGATGACCTCGCGAATCAAGGCTCGGCCGCCGGCAAAGATCCACGTATCGAGCACGGCATCGCCGCTGCGCCCGGCAAGATCGGGATGGCGCTCATCGAGCAGCAGCAGGTCGGCCCGGTAGCCCGGAGCGATCAGGCCCACACGCTGCCCGAGCGCCTGCGCGCCGCCGGCGAGCGCAGACTCAAAGAGAAAGCGTCCCGTGGAGGGCTGCACGGCAGTGTTCAGTGCATTGCGCGTGTGCGAGCTCAGACGCTGGGAATATTCGAGCTGACGCAATTCGCCGGCCGCATCGAGCTGAATATTGGAATCCGTACCTACGCCCCAGCGCCCTGCGGCGGCCATAAACGCCGGCGCCGGGAACGTGCCGTCTCCAAGGTTAGCCTCGGTGATCGGGCACAGACCCACGACCGCGCCGCTGTGCGCCAGCGCCGCGCTCTCCGTCGCAGTCAGGTGCGTCGCATGCACGAGGCACCAGCGCGCATCGAGCGCAGCGTTCTCGAGCAGCCACTCGACCGGACGGCGTCCGGACCACGCAATACAGTCATTGACTTCTTTGAGCTGCTCGGCGGCGTGTATATGGATGACCCCGACTGGATACGCTCGCAGCAGCGCGGCCAGATGCTCGGGGCCGACCGCGCGCAGCGAATGCGGCGCGATACCCACGCTGCGGCCCAGCCGAGCTCCCATGGCCGAGCGCACGCGCTCGACGATGTCGGCGTAGGCATCCAGATCAGTCAGAAAGCGGCGCTGAGCTGGCTTGGCCGCGGCGCCGCCGAAATCGCTGCTCTCGTAGAAGACCGGCAGCAGCGTGAGCCCGATTCCAGTGGCATCGGCGGCTGCCAGGTGGCGCAGCGCCAGCTCGGCCGGATTGGCATAGAGCGCGCCCTGCGGCGTGCGATGCAGATAGTGAAATTCGCCCACGCTGGTAAAGCCAGCCTCCAGCATGTCGGCGTAGGCATAAGCGGCGATCACCTCGAGCTCGTCGGCATCCAGGCGCGCGAGAAAGCGGTACATGAGCTCGCGCCAGCTCCAGAAATCGTCCGTGCCCTGCGGTCCGCGCCGCTCGGTCAGTCCGGCCATGGCCCGCTGAAAGGCGTGACTGTGAACGTTCGACAGACCCGGCACGACCAGTGCGGCGCGCTCTTCGCCCGGCAGCGCTGCGCCCTGCGCGCACACGGATTCGATGACCCCATCGCGCACGAGCACGTGCACGTCTCGGCGCCAGCCGCTGGGCAATAGGGCGGTGTCGAAGAAAAAACTGCGGTTCATCGCGCGTCCGGAGTGTTCTCTAATATGCCTAGACATAATATGATTTGTCCAGACTCAAGGAGGCGCAGCGCATGCAGTGCGATCGGCTTTGGCGCGGTGGGCGGCTCGCGACCTTCGCGCAGGACCGCGGCGGCGGTCTGATCGAGGATGGGGCCCTCGCCGCAACCGATGGCCGCATCGTGTTCGTCGGCGCGCGCGCGCAGCTGCCGGCGCAGTTGCGGCCGACCGAGGAATTTGACCTCGAGGGTCGCCTGGTCACACCCGGCCTGATCGACTGCCACACGCATCTGATCTTCGCCGGTGATCGCAGTCACGAGTTCGAGTTGCGATTGGCGGGCGCGGATTATCAGGCGTTGGCGCAGGCGAACGGCGGTATCCGCGCGACGGTGCGCGCGACGCGCAGCGCCAGCGAGACCGAGCTCGTGGACTTGGCTGGCCGGCGGCTGCGCTACCTGCTCGACGAGGGCGTCACGAGCATCGAGATCAAGTCCGGTTACGGGTTGGATCTTGATACGGAGCTGCGCATGCTGCGCGCGGCGCGCCGCCTCGGGCGCGAACAGCGCGTGGCTGTCATCACCACACTGCTCGCGGCGCATGCCGTGCCGCCCGAGCAGGATCGCACGGCATATCTCGATCTGATCATCGAACAGATCATTCCGCGCGCTGCGGCCGAACACCTTGCCGACGCCGTAGACGGCTATTGCGAGGGTATAGCCTTCTCAGCGGCCGAGCTGCGCCGCGTCTATGCTTGCGCCCGCTCGCATGGTCTGCCCATCAAGGTGCACGCCGATCAGTTGTCCGATTCGGGCGGCGCTGCGCTAGCAGCTGAATTCGAGGCACTGTCGGCGGATCATCTGGAGTGGAGCAGCCGCGAGGGCATCGAGGCCATGGGGCGCGCCGGCACCGTCGCGGTACTGCTGCCTGGTGCGTTCTTCAACCTCAGAGAGCGCCGGGCACCACCGATCCAGGCGCTGCGCGAAGCCGGCGTGCGCATGGCCGTTGCGACCGATTGCAATCCGGGCACCTCTCCCCTGCTGTCGCTGCTGACCGCCATGAATATGGCAGCCGTGCAATTTGGGCTCACCGTGGAGGAGGCGATCGCGGGCGTGACGCGCGAGGCCGCTCACGCACTCGGACGGCAAGAGCAGGTCGGTACGCTGACTGTAGGCAAGCAGGCCGATCTGGCGATCTGGAACGTCGAGCGCGCTGCCGAGCTGATCTACTGGGTCGGGCGCAATCCGCTGCACCAGCGGCTCTGGCGCGGTCAATGACCCCGGCCATCGCACAGCGCACGATCATGCTCTGCCCGGGCAGCGTGAGGCTCGCGCAGTGGCGCGCGATCTACCAGGGCAGCGGCGCTGCTTTGGAGGACGCCTGCACAGCGCGCATCGCGGCGAGCGCTGCGGCCATCGGCCGCATCCTGGCGCAGGGCCAGCCCGTCTATGGCATCAACACTGGTTTCGGCAAGCTCTCGAGCGTGCGCATCGATGCGGCGGACCTGGCCACGCTGCAGCGAAACATCGTGCTCTCGCACTGCGCCGGCGTCGGCGAGCCGATGCCGGTGCCGGTCACGCGACTCATGATGGCGCTGAAGCTCGCGAGTCTGGCGCAGGGAGCCTCCGGCGTACGGCCTGATACCGTCCAATTGCTCGGCGCCATGCTCGCTCGGGGCATCACGCCCCTGATCCCCTCGCAGGGCTCCGTAGGCGCCTCCGGGGATCTCGCGCCATTGGCCCATATGGCCGGCGCGCTCATCGGTGTCGGTGAGGTCATCGTTGAGGGTGAGCGCAAGAGCGCGCTCGCGGCGATGCGGGCCGCGGGGCTGGCCGCGCTCACACTGGGTCCGAAAGAGGGGCTCGCGCTGCTCAATGGAACTCAGTTCTGCACGGCCTACGCGCTGGCGGCATTGTTCGAGGCCGAGACATTGTTTCAATCCGCCCTGGTCACGGGGGCGCTGTCGACGGAGGCGGCCAAGGGATCGGACACGCCGTTTGATCCACGCATCCATGCGCTGCGCCGACACCCCGGCCAAATCGACGCCGCCGCTGGGCTGCGCGCACTGATGGCCGGCTCGGCCATCCGCGCATCGCATCTGCTCGCCGACCCGCGCGTGCAGGACCCTTATTGCCTGCGCTGCCAGCCGCAGGTCATGGGCGCCGCCCTGGATCTGCTGCGCCATGTCGCCGTCACGCTGGAGCGCGAGGCCAACGGCGTGTCCGACAATCCGCTGATTTTTCCCGAGTCCGACGAGGCGCTGTCGGGTGGGAATTTTCATGCTGAGCCGGTCGCCTTTGCTGCCGATACGATGGCGCTCGCGCTGTGCGAGATCGGCTCACTGGCCGAGCGGCGTATCGCGATGCTGGTCGATCCGGCGCTCTCAGGCCTGCCGGCCTTCCTCACCAGCGAGCCCGGGCTCAACTCGGGACTCATGATGGCGCAGGTTACGGCAGCCGCGCTGGTCGCCGAGAACAAGCAGCAAGCGCACCCGGCGAGCATCGATTCGATTCCGACCTCTGCGAACCAGGAGGACCACGTCTCGATGGCCGCACAGGCTGCGCGACGCCTGTTGCCAATGGCGCACAATGCGGCGGCCATCATCGGCATCGAGTTGCTGACGGCCGCGCAAGGTTGCGACTTCCACGGCGCAATCCAGTCCAGCGCCGCGCTGGAGGCGGTGCGCGCTCTGGTGCGCGAGCACATTGCGCCAATCGTTAACGATCGCTATCTGCACCCCGACATGAGCCACGCTATTCATCTGGTTCGCAGTGGCGCGCTCTTGCAGGCGATCGCTGGTATTGATCTGCCGAGTATTACGGACTGCGCATGAACGAGTGGCTCGAAATCCGGCGCGGCGGCGCGCCGCTGATCGTGAGCTTGCCGCACTCGGGCACCGACATGAGCGCTGATATCGAGGCGCGGCTGATTACGCCATGGCATGGCCGCAAGGACACGGACTGGTGGGTGCACCGACTCTACGACATGGCAGCACTGTCAGAGGCCACGACGATACGCACGAGGATTTCACGCACGGTGATCGATGTGAATCGCGATCCCTCCGGCGCATCGCTTTACCCCGGGCAGAACACGACGGCGCTGTGTCCACTGACAACCTTTGACGGCGAGCCGCTCTATCGAGCCGCCTGCGAGCCAGACGCCGGGGAGATTGCCAGCCGCCGCGAGCGCTTTTTTGACCCTTACCACGCTGCCCTGGCCGTCGAGATCGAGCGACTGCGCTCGCAGCACCGAGCACTCGTGCTCTACGACGCGCACTCGATCCGCTCACGTATCCCGCGCTTGTTCGACGGCGTGCTGCCGAACCTCAATATCGGCACCAACCAGGACACGAGCTGCGATCCGGCGCTGACGCGCAGGATCGAGGCCGTCTGCGCCGCTTCGCGCTTCAGCTGGATTACTAACGGGCGCTTCCGCGGCGGCTGGACGATACGGCACTACGGGCAGGCGGCGCGCGGCGTGCACGCTGTGCAGATGGAGCTCGCCTGTCGCGGGTATCTGGTTGAGCCGGACGAGCCTCTGGCGCCGCAGAACTGGCCCGCGGCCTACGAGAGCGCCCGTGCGCGCGATCTGCGCCGCGTACTCGCGCAGGTACTCGCCGGCTGCATTGAGTTTCTCGATCTCTCACAGCGGAGGGCCTCATGAATCGCACCGATACCACGCGCGTGATTCGAGCTGCGAGGGGCAGCGCGCTTTCGGCCCGAAGCTGGCTGACGGAAGCGCCCATGCGCATGCTCATGAACAATCTGGATCCGGACGTCGCCGAGCGTCCGCAGGAGCTGGTCGTCTATGGCAGCATCGGCCGCGCGGCGCGCGACTGGGACAGCTACGACGCCATCATCGCGACCCTCAGGCGTCTTCAGACCGATCAGACATTGCTGATTCAGTCCGGTAAGCCCGTCGGCGTCTTCAGCACGCATGCGGACGCCCCTCGAGTGCTGATCGCCAATTCCAATCTGGTGCCCCACTGGGCCACTTGGGAGCACTTCAACGAGCTCGACCGCAAGGGACTCATGATGTTCGGTCAGATGACGGCCGGCTCATGGATCTATATCGGCTCGCAGGGCATCGTGCAGGGCACCTATGAGACGTTCGCGGAGATGGGTCGTCGGCATTACGCAGGCGAGCTCGCTGGCCGCTGGCTGCTCACTGCGGGACTGGGCGGCATGGGTGGCGCGCAGCCCCTCGCCGCGGTGATGGCGGGCGCCTCGTGCCTGGTGGTCGAGTGTCAGCGCTCGCGCATCGAGATGCGGCTGCGCACCGGCTATCTGGATCACGCCACCGACAGCCTCAACGAGGCGCTCGAGATCGTGACGCGCTCCTGCACGGCCGAGCGGCCGGCGTCGGTCGGTCTGCTCGGCAACATGGCCGAGATACTGCCGCAGCTGTTCCAGCGCGGTGTGCGCCCCGATCTGCTGACCGATCAGACCTCCGCGCACGATCCGGTCAATGGCTATCTGCCGATGGGCTGGAGCGTCGAGCGCTGGCTCACGCAGCGCGAGTATGACCCAACCGGGGTCGCCAATGCGGCGAAGGCCTCGATGGCCGTGCATGTGCGCTCGATGCTGGATTTCCAGAATGCCGGCGTGCCCACGGTCGATTACGGCAACAACATCCGGCAGATGGCCCTCGGCGAGGGCGTGGACAATGCATTCGATATTCCCGGATTCGTCCCGGCCTATATCCGGCCGCTGTTCTGCCGCGGGGTCGGGCCATTTCGCTGGGTCGCGCTCTCAGGCGATGAGCAGGACATCTATCGGATCGATGCGCGCGTGAAGGAGCTGTTGCCCGAGGATAAGTCCTTGCACCGCTGGCTGGACATGGCGCGCGCCAGGATCAGGTTCCAGGGATTGCCGGCACGCATCTGCTGGGTCGGGCTGGGCGATCGGCACCGGCTCGGACTGGCGTTCAACGAGATGGTCGCAAGTGGCGAGCTCAAGGCGCCCGTGGTCATCGGGCGTGATCATCTTGACTCCGGCTCGGTGGCATCACCGAATCGCGAAACCGAGGCCATGCGCGACGGTTCAGATGCGGTGTCGGACTGGCCGCTGCTCAATGCCCTGCTCAATACCGCATCGGGCGCCACCTGGGTGTCGTTTCATCACGGCGGCGGCGTCGGCATGGGTTTTTCTCAACACGCGGGCCTCGTGATTGTCTGCGATGGCACCCCGGATGCCGCGAGGCGCATCGCGCGCGTGCTCTGGAATGATCCGGCCACCGGCGTCATGCGCCATGCCGATGCCGGCTATCCGGAGGCAATCGCCTGCGCGCAGCAGCACGGCCTCGACTTGCCCTTCCTGCGATAGGAGTGCAAGTACGCCGCGCGCGCGAGCGTCCGAGCGCTATTTCGGCGTCGAGAGGTCCGGCCGATACACGTAGACGGTCGACAAGGCACTGTCGAACGAGCGGTTGAACTGCCTGACGACAGCGGCAGCGGCGCCCTGTGAGCCCAGCGTCTTGGTCAAGACCTCGCGCACGCTCGGCTTCGGGTCGGCCAGATCCGCGTACCCCTTCATCGGTACTACGAGGTTCATGGACTCCTTGCCGCCGGTCGTCCACTCGATCAAATAGCTGTAGGGCCACTTCTCATCGACCAAAGCTTTGTGGATCGTGCTCAAGGCGGTCATCAATTCGGCTCGTGCACCCAGCTCCACGTGCATTTCGCTGACGTAGTAATACTTGTAGTCGCTGCTGTCGGCGTAGTGGCTGTTGTCGAGATCGATCTCGCCGAAGTAGTGCTCCATGCGTGCGACGTATGGTCCCAGCTTCTTCTCGAACACGTCGACGGCTTTGGATTTGGCAGCCCAGTCCTCATTCGCGTCGAAGTCCTGCCATTGGTGGCCCGTGGTTCGGATCACGTAATACGACAGATCCTGCCCCACTACGGGCTCATAAACCGACCAGGTGAAGCCTTCGCCGGCGCCCTTGCGCCAGGCCGCGTGCTCTTTGACCGCGGCTTCGAATTTCAGCCCCTGGCCATCCTTGGGCCAGAAAATCCAGGTGTCCGTGACGTGCCCTGGCGCAGCAGCGGCCGCATCGGCAGCCATCGCGCCGGATGCGCACAGCGCCCCGGACACGGCCAGCATCCATCCCGCGAGCAGTTGAAACTGACGAGCTTGCATCACCGTCTCCCTATTGCTGCAACTTGCCCGCGTTCGCTTTGGTTGATATGAATTCGAAGCGGGCGGGCAGTATAGTTCCACCAACATCAGGAATACAAAAATGCTCTCACGGCGTCGGCTTATCGGCGGGTCGGTCGCAACGGGCGCGCTGCTGCGCGGCGGGCTATCTCTGGCCGAGGCGCGCAAATCCGCCACGCGCGTGGATTTCGCAGTCCCGCCGGGAGCCTGCGACTGTCACACGCATGTGATCGGGGATCCGGCGAAGTACCCCTTGTCCAGTGCTCGCACCTATACGCCGCCGATCGCCTTGCCCGCCCAGCTGGCGCGCCTGCACCGTGCACTGGGCATTGAGCGCGTCGTGATCGTGACCCCCAGCATCTACGGCACCGACAATTCAGTCACGCTCTGGGCCATGGGCGAGCTCGGTGCGAGCGCGCGCGGGGTCGCGGTCATCGATGAGCGAACCTCCGAGCAGCAACTCGATGCGATGCAGCGCGCGGGCGTGCGCGGTGCCAGACTGAATCTGACCGTGAGCGCCACGGACGCGCAGAGCGCGCGGCAGCGCTTTGCCGCGCTGGAGCGGCGCCTGTCCAGTCGCAACTGGCATGTGCAGATGTTCACGACGCTTGAGGTCATCGCGGCGCTGAAGGATGCAGTCCTGAGCGCAAGCAGGCCGGTCGTGTTCGATCATTTTGGGGGAGCGCGCGGTGAGCTCGGCCTCACACAACCGGGTTTCGGGGCCCTGTTGCAGCTCGTAGAGTCCGGCAACGCCTATGTGAAGATCTCCGGGGCTTATCGTCTCTCGCAGCAGGGGCCGCACTTCGAGGATATGGGCATTCTCGCTCGCGCCCTGATTGGCGCACGAGCCGATCGGATTTTGTGGGGCACGGACTGGCCACATACCAACAGCAACTCAGGGCTGAGTGCGACCGCGCTCTCGCCAGCGATCAGCGTCGATGACGCACACATGCTCAATCTGTTTGCCACCTGGGTGCCCGACAAAGCCCTGCGTCATCAGATCCTGGTGGATAACCCGCGCCGACTCTATGATTTCCCCGCAGCCGTCGCCGGGCTGGCTGCTGCTAGTGCCGCGCCGCCTTGACGCTCGCGGCCGTTACCGCGTCTTTGTAGTGATTGCCGAAGTGCGTACGAACATAGTTGATGACGTTCGCGATCTGCTCATCGGACAGATCCGCGCCAAAGGCCGGCATCGCTCTTTGTCCGTTGATCACGACGCTGATCGGATACGCTCGCGCGATCAGACGCTTGTTGCTGGCTAGCGCGGGATAGGCGCCGGCACCGATAGCCCCCTGGGCATCAGGCATATGGCATCCCTGACAGATGCCGCGATAGAGCTCCTCGCCGCTTTGCTGCGCATAAGTGCCGGCATTGATGTCCACCGCTGAGGCGGCCTTGCCCACCGAAGCGACGGCAAGCCCTGCAATGCCAATCAGCGCAACCCAATGATCCACGCGCCACCTCATCGCTCTAACCGGCCAACACGCGCTCATGCAAGCGCCTGATCGCATCCAGCGAGGACAGCACCGCGCCTTCCTGCCACGCGGGCAAGCGCGAGGCGTGCTCACCGGCGAGCACGATGCGGCCGTCGATCGCACACAGGTTATCGAAATGTTGTGCGCGCAGCTCCTCCGTCCAATGCCCGGCACAGCCCAACGTCCATGGCACGCGATGCCAGGCGACGGCGACGCCGTGTTGAAATTCTGTCCGGTATTGCGCATGAATCTGGCTGCCGTACTCCACCGTGCGCTGGATGCGCTCCTCCGGCGGCATTGCCGTGTACTGGACCGCGTTCGGACCAAACGTGTAGGCACCCAGCAGTACGCCCGGTCCGTCATCGAAATAGCGGCTGTTCGGGTAGCCGATCAGGGCGTTGGGCAAGTCCGTATAAGAGATGCCGCCGTAAATGGACTCGTCCTGTTCCCAAAAGCGGCGCTTGAACTGCAGTCCGACCTTGATCGCGGCATCGTAACTGAGCGCATCGATCGCACTTTTCAGCGGCGCCCCGACATTCATCGGGATCTGGCTCAGAATCGAGGCCGGAATCGTGCACACGCACCATTGCGCCTGCTCGAGCTGGACCGGGCCGCCGCTGCGGCTGTCCTGATAGGACACCGTGACGCCGCGCTCGTCCTGCTTGATGCCGGTTACTTTCGCGTTGTAACGAATCAGATCACCGAGCTCGCGGCCGAACGCCCGGCCGATCATGCCCATGCCGCCCACCGGCTGAAACAGCGAGCTTTGCAATTCGTAAATATGTCCCGCGATCAGGCCCCACCAGAGTCGCGATTGCAGCACCTCGCGCAGTGCCAGC
>Ga0302177_10000527_pt1 | contig 29407 bp, 26 predicted proteins | sample I_Palsa_E1_2_FD_198780 | JGI IMG/M metagenome (GOLD analysis project Ga0302177, IMG submission 198780) | Peat permafrost microbial communities from Stordalen Mire near Abisko, Sweden - I_Palsa_E1_2 | ecosystem: Environmental > Terrestrial > Soil > Palsa > Peat permafrost | place: Sweden... | reverse complement strand
CGTCGCTGCCCACGAGCCGGAACCCGGCCCGGACGAGGGTCCGTTGCGAGGCGATGTTGTCCAGAGCGGTGTCGGCGATCACCTTCGACACTCCGTGCTCGGCGGCGAGGGCCAGCAGCGCCACGGCGGCCTCAACGGCGTAGCCCTGGCCCCGGGCGGACGGTGCCAGTCCGTAACCGATCTCGACACAGCCGCCGTCCGGTCGTCCCTTGAAGCCGATTCCCCCCACGGCCTGTCCGTCCGCCAGGCGACTGATCAGGTAGTAGTCGAACGGCCGCTGGTCTCCGGACGCAGCGGTGGCGCGTAGGAATCCCCCGACAGCGCCGACGTCACCCTCGAAGGGGAAATCCGGCGCCCAAGAATCGCCGGGACCGCCCATCCGGGCGACGATGCGTTGGCCCTCCGCGACCTCGATGGCGTGCAGCTGCAGGCGAGCTGTCCGAACGTCAGTCACGCCGAGGTCTACGCTCCGGCCCGCGCCGCGTTCCTGGCGCCGTCGAGTCGCTCGGCGACCAGCTCCTCGGCCGCCGCCAGCGGAGTGATGCCCCGTGCCTCGGCGCGCTCGAGCACGGTGGTCGTCGTCTCGCGGATTCGGTCCACGGCGCGCAACGCACGCGCCCGGTCATAGCCGTCCGCTTCCTGGGCGATGTTGATGATGCCACCGGCGTTGGCGAGGAAGTCAGGGACATAGAGCGCGCCCGCCGCGGCCAGCCTCTTTGCCACTCCGGATGTGGCCAGCTGATTGTTTGCCGCGCCCACGATGATCTCGAAGTCGAGATCTGCGACGGCATCGTGCGTCAGGAGGCCACCCAGCGCGCACGGGCAGAGGATGTCGGCCGTCGTGCCGAGAGCGTCGACCGGATCGACGATACGGGCGGCACCGGCACGTCCGGCGTCCTCCACCCTGTCCGAGCTGACGTCCGAGGCAATGACGACGGCGTCGCGTTGGACGAGAAGGCGGATGACCTCCCCACCTACCTTTCCGGCGCCGAGGACGAGCACCGTCCTTCCCTCGAGGCCAGTTCCCCATCGGCGAGCGGCCGCAGCTTCCATCGCCACCACCACGCCATGTGCCGTTGCGGGACTGGGGTCGCCGGATCCGCCGCGGGACGTCGACGTGCCCGCCACGAACGGTGTCGTCTCCTGAATCAGGTCCATGTCAGCCTGCGTCGTCCCGACATCCTCGGCGGTGATGTAGCGCCCGTCCAGGCTGTCGACGGCGGCGGCAAAGTCGTGCAGCACGGACAGCGTCTTGAGCGCGCTCGGATCTCCGATGATCACCGCCTTCCCGCCCCCGTGGGCCAGTCCGGCCAGTGCCGCCTTTGCGGTCATGGCTCTCGAGAGACGGAGGACATCGTGGAGCGCGAGCGTCTCGTTCTCGTACGGATAGAACCGGGCCCCGCCGAGAGAGGGGCCGAGGACAGTGGAATGGACGGCGATGATGGCGCGGAGACCGCTCGTCTCCCGGCGGGTGATCACGATGTCCTCGTGCTCAGACCCCGAAAGACCTTCGAGCATCCTGTCCCGATCGGAATCGGTCACACTGAGCCCTCTCACGGTCGAATTCTAGGGGGAATTGGCGTGGACTGAACGAGGACGGCGCCGCTGCGAATCCCCGTGGCGTGGCGTGGCGTGGTGTGGCGTGGCGTGGTGTGGCGTGGCGTGGCGGCGCGGGACGCCCGCACGCTCAGGTTGCGTGCCCGCCCAACCTCACGCGCGTGGCGCGAGCACCGTGAAGGCGATCGTCGACACGGCGGCCAGTTTGTTGTCGCGACCGACATCGGTCACTTCCACCTGCAGCACGAAGGCGGATCGCCCCTGCCGCACGATCCAGGCGTCGGCCCGGGCCGGACCCACCACGACGGGTGACAGGAAATGAATGGTCAGGTCGGACGTCGCCGTGCTGAACCCGTTCTCGTGATCACAGGACTGATAGGCGAGACGTCCGGCGCAGACGTCGACGAGGACGGCGATCAGTCCGCCCTGCAGAGCCCCGCGCACGTTGGAGAACTGGGGCAGGACGTCCATCTCGATCACGAGGTGACCATCGGGCGATGGCACGTCGCGTGTCCCGAGTTGTTGGAACAGGTGCTCGCCGCGCTCGAGCACCTCCCTCTGCAACTGGCTCAGCTCGCCGTTGGGGGGTTGGGCCGTTGCCATTGTGCAGACAGGGACGAACTCGTTGACCGGGAGACCGGGAGACCGCGCCGCGCCCTACGCCGCGTGCGACTGGTTGATCCAGGTCTCGTACATCTCGGCGTAGTGCCCGCCGAGCGCGACGAGCTCGTCGTGCGACCCCACCTCCAAAAGGCGCCCGTCGCCCACGACCACAATGCGGTCGGCCCGCATGGCGGTCGACAGACGGTGGGCGATCAGGACCGCCGTGCGTCCCTCGAGCAGCACGTCGAGCGCCGCCTCCACCATCGTCTCGGACTTGAGGTCCAGGTTCGAGGTCGCCTCGTCGAGCACCAGGACCCGGGGCTCGGCCATGAAGGCCCGACCGAGGGCGATGAGCTGGCGCTCGCCCGAGGACAACGACTGGCCGCGCTCGTGCACCGGGGTGTCGAGCCCGTAGGGGAGGCGCTGCACGAGCTCGCCCAGGCCGACCTGGTGCACCGCGTTCCAGACCTCGTCGTCGGGCGCGCCGGGCCGGGCGAAGGCGATGTTGTCCCGGATGGTGCCGGCGAACAGGAAGGGCTCCTGCGGCACGACACCGAGCTGCCGCCGCAGCGACTCCAGCGTCACCTGCTTGAGGTCGAAGCCGTCGATGAGCACCCGGCCCGCCGTGGGGTCGTAGAAGCGCGTCACCAGCTTGGCCATGGTCGACTTGCCGGCCCCCGTGGCGCCGACGAAGGCGACGGTCTCGCCGGGCTCGATCGTGAGGTCGACGTCGTGCAGCACCGGCACCGCCGGGTCGTAGCCGAAGGAGACGTGGTCGAAGTCGATCCGGCCCCTGATCGGGGGCAGTTCGACGGCGTCGGGCGCCTCCAGGACCGAGGGCTCGGTCTCGAGCAGGCCGCGCAGCTTGAACACGGAGGCCCGGCCCTGTTGGAAGGTGTTGTACTGCTGCACCAGCAGCTGAATCGGGGAGAAGAACCGGTTCACGTAGAGGAAGAAGGCGGTCAGCTGGCCCAGGTTGATCTCCTGGGGGTGGTGCAGGTACATGGTGCCGCCGATGCCCAGAATGAGCAGCTGACCGAAGACGCTGATGACCTGTGACCCCGGCCCGTAGATCCCGTTGATGCGCCCCGTGTAGTTGTTGGCGTCCCGGTAGGAGCCCACGATGTCGCGGTGCGTCTCGACGTTGTAGCGCTGGCGGTTGTGGGCCGTGACGATGCGGACGCCCTGCAGGCTCTCCGAGAGGTCGGCCAGCACGAGCGCGATGCCGTCCCGCACCTTGTCGTAGCCGCGCTCGGAGGCCCGCTTGAACCAGATGGACATGATGACGAGGGGAGGCAGCACGGCGAAGACGGTGATGGCGGCCAGCTTGGCGTTCGTGAGGAAGAGGAAGATGGTGATGACCACCATGGTCAGGCCCTGAATGGCGAATTGCGCCAACCCGTCCTGCAGCAGCTGCTGCAGGTTCTCGATGTCGCTCGTCATGCGGCTCATGACGACGCCGGCCTTCTCCTCGGTGAAGAAGTCGAGCGAGAGACGCTGCAGGTGGCGGAAGACCTTGATGCGCAGGTCGTTCATGACCCACGAGGCGAGGCGGCCCGTCACCCGGGCCTGGCCCCACTGGGCGCTGCCCGACACCACGATGGACACCAGGTAGAGCACCGCCATGAGGACGACGACGCCGTAGTCGTAGTGGGGCGGCGTCAGGCCGTGGTTGATGGCGTAGGAGACGAGGCTCGGGCCGAGCTGGGTGAAGATGGCAATCAGGCCGACCAGCACCGCGGCCAGCGCGCACATCCCGGGGTACTCCAAGAGGAGCGACGTGAGCGAGAGCTTCTTCGACTCGTGCTCCGTCGGCAGCTGAGTGAAGACGACGTCCGGCTCGCCGCGGTCGGGCTCCTCGGCCAGGAGCAGGTCGACGCCGGCCTGCAGCTCGTGCGGGATCCCGCCGAAGGGCAGCCCGGCCTGGGCCGAGCCCGGCGCCCCGCCACCGCCCATCGGCGGACCGACTCCTCCTCCGCCGCCGAACATCAGACCTCACCCCTTTCGGGCTCGAGGACCTCGTCGTCGGTCTCGAGGAGCCCGTCCTCCGGCGCCAGGGACACGCTCACCGGCGCCAGCACGTCGACATCGAGCCCGAGGTCCTCGGCGCCCGCCGCGGCCTCGGCCGCCCGCTGCTCTTCGCTGGAGGCCTGCGCCAGCACCTCGGAGTACAGCGGCGTGGAGGCCAGCAGCTCGGCGTGGGTCCCATCGGCCACGATGCGGCCACTGTCGAGCAGTACCACCCGGTCGGCCAGGCTGATGGTCGAGAGGCGGTGGGCGATGATCAGCGTGGTCCTGCCCTCCATCAGGACGCGCAGCGAGGAGTGGATGCGCTGCTCCACCTTCACGTCGATGGCGCTGGTGGCGTCGTCGAGGATCAGGATGGGCGGGTTGACCAGCAGGGCGCGGGCGATGGCGATGCGCTGGCGCTGGCCGCCCGAGAGCGTGTAGCCCCGCTCGCCGACCACGGTGTCGTACCCGTCGGCCAGCCGGTTGATGAAGCCGGTGGCGCCGGCCGCCTCGGCGGCGGCCTTGACCTCCTCCAGCGAGGCGTCCGGCCGTCCGTAGGCGATGTTGTCCCGGATCGACACCGAAAAGAGGAAGGGCTCGTCGAGGACGACGCCGATGTTGGCCCGCAGGCTGGTGAGGGTGAGGTCGCGCACGTCGTGCCCGTCGACCCGCACCGTGCCACCGGTGGCGTCGTAGAAGCGGGCCAGCACACGGGCCACGGTGGACTTGCCGCTGCCGGTGCGGCCCACCAGGGCGATGGTCTCGCCCGGGTGCAGGTGCAGGTTCAGGTTGCGCAAAATCTCGCGCGGCCCGTCGTCGCTCGTCTTGGAGAGCAGGCTGTCGTCGGCGTAGGCGAAGCTCACGTCGTCGAACAAGACGTCACCCTTGCAGTCGACCAGGTCGATGGCGTCGGGCCGGTCGACGATCGTGGGCTTCTCGTCGATGATCTCGAAAATCCGGTCGGCCGAGGCCGAGGCGCGCTGGCCCATCATGATCAGCATCCCGAGCATCATGAAGGGGGCCTGCATCATGACCAGGTAGAGGTTGAACGAGACGATGGAAGCGACCGGCAGGTGGTCGTGGATGACGAACCATCCGCCCACGAGCAGGACGAGGACCAGGCCGACCTGCGAGAGGTTCTGCACGAGCGGGGCGTAGCGGGCGCGCAGGTCGGCGTCCTTGATGTAGCCCCACTGGACCCGGTCGGCCGCCTTGGCCAACTGGCCGAGCTGCTGCTGCTCGGCGGCGAAGCTGCGCACGACGCGCACGCCGTTGACGTTCTCGTCCACGACGGTCGCCACCTCGGCCAGCCGGGACTGAATGAGCCAGGACACGGGGAAGAGTGACTTCCGCATTTTGATGCCGACGAGGTAGATGAACGGCATGGACGCCATGGCGACGAAAGCCAGCGGGACGCTGATGGAGAGCATGAAGGCGAAGGCGACCACCGCGATGGAGCACTGCACGAGGATCATCGGGGCGAAGGTCAGGTACATCTGCACCGAGCGGATGTCGGAGTTGGCCCGCGAGATCAACTGCCCGGACTGGACGCGGTCGTAGAAGGGGAACGACATCCGGGTGAAGTGCTCGTAGAGGATATTGCGCAGGTCGAACTCGATCGCGTAAGCGACCTTGAAGAGGTTGTTGCGCGAGATGTAACCGAAGAGCCCCGTGAAGAGCGCCAGCACGGCGATCAACTCCACGTAGTTGTGCAACGGCTGGGTCTTGTTGATCAGCGCGTTGGTGATGCCGTTCTGGAGGATCTTGGGGATCCACACCTGAATGATCAGGCCGAGGAACGAGAAGATGAGCGCGCTGAACCACTGCACCTTGTGCGCCATGACGATGGGCGTGGCCCGCTTGATCCACGACTTGGAGCGGTCGGGGTCGATGGTGGCCTTGGGCTTGGTGTAGCGGCTCGTCGCCCCCATCGGGACGTAGGCCGCCAGCGGCAGCCGCGGCGCGCCGTCCTGGGTCTCGGCTTCTTGGGTGCCCGCCGCGCCGTTCGCCGCCGGACCGGTTCGGGCGGTGTCCACCTCGGCGGGCGTCCCCTCGAGCTTGTCCTCGGTGGTGCTCATCGTGGCGCCTTTCGCCGGATGGGCGTCGTGGCCGCGGCGGCCGCGGCGTCGTTGGCGTCGTTGGAGCCCGGACGCGGGCCCTGGCGCGACTCGACCATGGCCCGGGCCCACAGCTCGAGCGAGTGCAGGGCCACCGCTTCCTCTTTGTCGGGCAGGTGGCCGGCGATGGCGATCAGGTAGTCGTCCACGGCCACGTCGGCGCGGGCGAGCGTGCTGATCCCCTCGGGCGTCAGGCGCAGCTCCACCCGCCGCCGGTCGATGTCCTCCTGGCGGCGGTCGACCAGGCCGCGGGCCACCAGGCCGTCGATGAGGGCGGTGATGGAGGGCCGGCGCACGGCCAGCCGGTCGGCCAGGCCCGAGGCGGCGGCCGAGCCCTCGGCCAGAATCCCGAGGACCCGGTACTGGGGGAGGGTGAGCTCTACCTGGGCCAACGCGACCTCGACCCGCTTGGACAGCCAGGCCGCCACACGGCCGTACGTGCCCAGGACGGGGGGTGTGGCCTTCGCCTTGTCACCGGCGCGGGCGGCGCCCTTGCCGCGGGATGCCGCGCCAGCAGAGAGGGGGGAGGTCACAGCCATCCCCGACATCATACAGTTAGATGCTCTAACTACGTGCGGGCGTCGGCCGCGCGTCCTCGGGCCGCCCGCCCGACTCAGGCCTCCCGGGTGCCCCATTCGGGGTCGAGCTGGCGCAGGAAGAGGTCGCAGCGGACCTCCTCGTCGGTCTCGCCGATGGCCCCTGCGGCCAGCTGCAGCATGTGCAGCGAACGGAGGAAGCCGCGGTTGGGCTCGTCGCGCCAGCGCACGTAGCCCGAGCCCCGCCAGCCGGCGGCCCGCAGCGCATCGAGCCCACGGTGGTAGCCGACGCGGGCGAAGGCGTAGCGCTCGATCGGGTCGTCGGCCAACTCGGCCAGGTCCGCCCAGGCCTGCAGGCAGTGCGGATCCCGGGCCGCCACGGCCGCCACCGCCTGGCGGCGCCGTTCTGGAGGGAGGAGCCGGGCCGCGTCGAGCGCGACGGCCAAGTCCGCATCGAGCGGGTCGAGGACGGTGTCGGGGCTGCCGGAGGAGAAGTGGACTGCGTGCTCAGGGGTCACCGGTCCATGTTACGAGCGAGCCTCGGCGTCCGATCGGCGTGTTGTCGGCAGCAGGGGCGGAATGTCGCGGGCTTGAGGGCCGGCAGTACTCTTCGCGCCGTGCTGACGCCCGACCCCCGGCCGACGTCATTCCAGAACCATCCCGGGCTGCGGGACCGCGAGCCCGAGGCGCGTGAGCTGGCCGACGTCCTGCGCCGACTCATCCGGTTGTCAGTCACCGCCGCGCCGCCGGCCTCCGACACCGTCCGCCTTACGACCCGGCTGGCCGCGCTGGCCGACGAGCTCGAGACCCACCTGCCGGCGGACCCATTGCCCCGCTTCATTCCCCCCGACGACGACGGTCCGCCCAAGGACGTGCCGCTCGGTGGCGCCATGCCCTACGACGTGGTCGTCGGGCCGTTCAATCCGGTGGCGTTGCCGCTCGTCCTCGACTTCGAGCCTCCGAGGGCGCTCGGCCGGGGGGTCTTCGACGTGACCTACGAGGGTGCGCCCGGCTGCGTGCACGGCGCAGTGCTCGTCGCCGCCTTCGACATCATCCTCACGGCAGCCAACGCGATTGTGGGGGCGGTCGGGCCCACGGTGTCGCTGGCCGTGCGCTACGTCCGCCCCACGCTCGTCGGGGAGGAAGCCGTGTTCGAGGGCTGGGTGACCGAGGTCACCGATCGCCGCGTCTTCAGCAAGGGTCGGATCGTGCAGGGTGGGGTGGTGACGGTCGAGGCCGAGGGTGAGTTCGCCATCTTCAGCCAGGACCGGGTGAACCGGCTGGCGTCGAGCCGCCGCCGTGCCGCCGAGTCCGATGCTGCCGCCTCCGATGCCGGCGCGTCGTCGGCGGCCACCACCGGGACCACGGGCGAGTAGGTCCCGCACCATGGCCCGCCAGTCGCTCGAGCCCACGCGCGACCCGTCGGACTATGCGTTCACCCATCGGCTGCGCACCCGTTTCGCCGAGACCGATGCGATGGGGATCATCCACCATGCCGCGTATCTGCCGTATCTCGAGGAGGCCCGCGTCGAGTACCTGCGGTCCATCGGGCATTCCTACGATGCCGTGCGCGGCGGCGACGCGCCCGCCGCCCGCGAGTTCCCGGTGCTCGAGGTCTCGGTGCGCTACCGCCAACCCCTGCGCTTCGACGACGAGGTGGACGTGTCGTTGCGCATCGGCGTCGTCCGTGGTGCCACCTTCCAGATCGCCTACCTCCTGGCGGTGGGCGGTGCGGCGCGTGCGACCGCAGTGACGGTGCACGGGAGCGTGGACGGACACGGGCGGCCGGCGCGCCTGCCGGCCTGGGTGGCGGAGTCCGGCGCCGGTGCCGGCGACGGCGAGAGCTCAGAGGGCTGAGACGAGCCCGCCGAACGTGTCCGTCATCGCCCTCTTCGCCGCCAGCGGATCATCTGCTCGCGCCACGACCATGCCGGCTTGCATGACGGCGCCGAGCAGCAGGTGTGACAGCGGATCGATCGCCGACTGCTGAATCCGACCGGTATCGGCGGCCACGGTCAGCACGGTCTTGATGGTGCCGAAGGCGTAACGCTCGTCGAGCTCGTGCCAGCGGTCCCACCCCAGGACCGTCGGACCGTCCAGCATCACGATGCGCTGCACTTCGGGGTTCGTGCACTGGTCGAGGAAGGCGTCGAACCCGACCTCGAGGATCCTTATCGGGTCGGTCTCGCCGCTGCCGGTGGCGACCTGCAGCACCTGGGTGGTGAGCTCGTCCTCCACCGCTTCGAAGGCCGCCTGGAAGAGGTCGGTCTTGCTCGGGAAGTGGTGGTAGAGCGCCCCTCGGCTGACCGCGGCCTCGGCGAGGATCTCCTCGGTGGACGTGGCGGCGAACCCCTTCTCCGCGAAGAGGCGTCGCGCCGTGGCGATGAGTCGGCCCCGGGTGGCCTCGGTGCGTTCCGCCTGCGTGGGCACGCCGGAAGCCTATCCGCCTCTTTACAAACAGACTGTTGGTATGTAAAGTTCCTCCCATGACCCCTCCAGCGAAGACAGACAAGGCAGGACCCACCCACGCAGCTCCGACGGTGCTGCCGCGCCGGAGCATCGGCCTCAGCCGGGGCGACGTGGCCTACGTCGACCAAGGCGATGGGGATGCCGACGCGCCCGCCGCACTCTTCCTCCACGGCGTTCTGGTCAACGCGGACATCTGGCGCGACGTGATCTGGGCGGTGGCGGACATGCGTCGCTGCATCGCTCCCGACCTCCCGGCGCATGGCGCGACGCCCGTCCCCGACGACGGCGCCGCCGACCTGTCTTTGAACGGCCTCGCCGCCATGTTCGACGAGCTGTGCGAGCGTCTGGACCTCGAACAGGTCGACCTCGTGGCCAACGACACCGGCGGAGCAGTGGCACAGGTGTTCGCAGCCCGCTACCCCGAGCGCATCCGGACGCTCACGCTCACCAACTGCGATGTGCACGACAACTTCCCGCCCGAGGCGTTCAAGCCCTTTGTCGCGCTCGCCGAGGCGGGCGAGTTCGGGCCGTTGGTGGCCGCCATGGCCGGTGACCTGACGCTGGCCCGCTCCGAGGCCGGGTTCGGCATGGGCTACGCGCACCCCGACCAACTCCCCGACGAGGTCCTGGCGAGCTATCTCGCGCCGTTCGTCCCCGATCAGGGAAACGGGCTCGAGCGGTTGCTCACGGCGTCCTCGGCCGCCGAGCTGATGGCCGTGGAACCGTTGCTCGCCGGTCTGCAGGCTCCGTCTCAGGTGGCGTGGGGTACCGGCGACTCCTTCTTCGCGCCGGAATGGGCGGAGCGCCTGGCGAGCATGATCCCCGGTGTCCAGCGGGTCGTGCTCATTCCGGACGCGATGTTGTTCTGGCCCGATGAGCGGGCGGCCGACCTCGTCCCGCTCCTGCGTGAGTTCTGGCAGGCGCACGCCTGACCGGCGGTGCCGTCAGGCGGGATGCCCGGCCTCGAGCGGCGGGGTGTTCCTGTACATGAGCAACCCAGGATGGCCGCCTGCGACCGAGCGCACGGCACGCATGAGGAACGCTTCGTGATCGCCGACGGAGAAGTGCCCGAGGATCTGCCCCTCCACGCTGACCGCCGCCTCCACGAGCAGGGGTGCCCCAGTCGAGCCGAGACGCCAGTCGACCGAGGCGAACTTGTCCACCAGGTCGCCGGTTTCCTCGCCGAAGAGGCGGGCGAAATCGACCTGGTCCTCACCCAGGAGATGGAGACCCATGCCCGATGCGCGCTCGGCGACACCGAAGGTGTGGTTCACCTTCGAGACGCACACGAGGAAGTTCGGGGGATCGATGCTGCACTGGGTCACGAAGCCGGCCAGGCAGCCGCTCATCTCCGCGTCGGGTGACCTCACCGTGACCACGTAGTACGGGTAATCGATCAGCTCCAAGTAGGGGCCCAGACCGTCGTCGGCCTCGCTCATTGCCGGGGCGATCGCTCTGCAGTACGGAATCCCATTGCCGGTCCTCCAAGCGTCAGCCACGCACACGACTCCACAGGCACGTCTCAGGGATGTACCGATGGGCCGTCGGCAAGCGTTCCCGTTCTCCGGGCGGCGCCCTGCTGGGGATTCCACTACCCCCAGCGTGGGTAGGCAAAACTCGTGCCCATGGACCACGGGACCGTGCCGAGCCGAGTCCCATTGCCAGGGGGTGGCACGCAATGGTGACCCAGGGGGCAGAGGGCACTCTCGCCGGTGAAGGCGCGCCACCCGGTTTCGACATCAAGCAGGGCGGGCTCGGTTCAGCCGCCCAGGCCCTCGCGCTGGCGACGTTGTGCGGGGTCCTCTTCCTCACGTTCCTCGACAACACCGTCGTCAGTGTCGGGCTCGCCAACGTCCAGAGCGACTTGCACGCGGGTGTCACCTCGTTGCAATGGGTGGTCAACGGGTATGCCCTGACGTTCGCCAGCTTCATGTTGGTGGCTGGGATGCTCGGAGACATCTTCGGGCGTAAGCGCGTCATGCTCGTGGGGGTCGCCATCTTCTGTGCCGGTTCGGTCGTGGCCGCGACGGCGAGCAACGTCGATTGGCTGATCGTCGGCCGCGTCGTCATGGGGATCGGAGCCGCCGCCAGCGAGCCCGGCACCTTGTCCATCATCCGGCACGTCTACCCCGATCGGAAGACACGCGCCGATGCGTTGGGCATCTGGGCCGCGGTGTCGGGCCTCGCCCTGGCCCTGGGCCCCGTCATCGGGGGTTTCCTGGTCGGCTTCTCGAGCTGGCGTGCCATCTTCTGGTTCAACCTGGGATTCGGTGCCGTTGCGTTCGTCCTGGCGGCCGTCGCCGTCCCGGAGACTTCAGACCGTCAAGGGCGCCGCATCGACGTCTTGGGGTTCATATTCGGCGCTGCGTTCCTGGCCTGTCTCTCGTTCGCCGTGATCCAGGGGGAGACGTCGGGCTACACCGCATCGTGGATCGTGGGGCTCTTCATTGCGTGTGGCGTGTCCGGCGTCGCGTTCGTCATCACGGAGAAGAAGGTCAAGAGCCCGATGCTCGACCTGTCGATGTTCCGCCTCCCGCCCTTCGCCGGCTCCAACTTCGTCGCGTTCGTCGCCTACTTCGGCACCTTCTCCATCTTCTTCTTCACTGCCCTGTACCTCCAGGTGGTGGCGGATGCCTCGGCCTATCAAACGGCGGTGGACTTCCTCCCGATGGCCGCCGGACTGATCATCGTGTCGGCGCTCACCGGCCCCCTCGTGGCGCGCGTCGGACCACGTTGGCCGATGGCCTTCGGGTGCCTCCTCGCCGGTGGCGGCATCCTCGTGGCCAATGCCGTGCTCTCTCCGACGGTGAACTTCGCCACTTTGGGTTGGGTCCTCCCACTGGCGGGCATCGGCATCGGCATGCTGCTCGTGCCGGTGACGTCCGTCCCGCTGTCCGTGGTACCGCCGGAGCGCTCGGGCATGGCGGCCTCGGCCACCAACACGAGCCGGGAAATGGGCGCCGTGTTCGGTGTGGCAATCCTCGGGTCGATCGTCAATGCCAAGCTCACGGGCGACCTCGCCGCCAGGCTGAAGGCGATCGGGATCCCGCCGAATTTCCAGAGCCTGGTGGAGCACGCGATCCAGACCGGTGGTGCCTCGCAGGGAGGCGCAGCGACCTCGGCCGAACACAACAAGAACGCGGCGGTCGCGAAGATCGCCACCAAAGTGGTGAACGCCGCCTACGACGCGTTCGGTTCCGGACTTCACGAGGCGCTGCTCCTGTCCGGCTCCCTGATCCTGGTGGGCGCCGTCGTGGCAGCGCTCACGATCCATCGCAAGCCGGGGGAGACCTTCGAGGTCTAGTTGGCGCGCGCGCCAGCGGGCATGCTGGACGGCGACAGGAGGCCTCATGAAGTTCGACACGATGTTGGCGGGGCTCGAAGACGCGCCCGCGCATGCCCGCCGCTTGGAACAACTCGGGGTGGACGGGGCTTTCACGTTCGAGGGCCCGCACGACGTGTTCACCCCGCTGATCCTGGCCGCCGGCGCCACGACAACGCTGGAGCTGGCTACCAACGTCGCCATCGCATTCCCGCGAAATCCCGTACAGCTCGCCCACCAGGCCTACGACCTTCAACTGCTTTCCGGAGGGCGGTTCACCCTCGGTCTCGGTTCGCAGATAAGAGCTCAGGTCGAAAAGCGCTACGGCGCCTCGTTCGACCGTCCCGTGGCGCGCATGCGCGAAATGGTGGGGGCCCTCCGTGCCATCTTCGCCACATGGCAGACCCAGGAGCCGCTGGACTTCCGGGGTGAGTTCTGGTCGCACACCCTGATGCCCCCACTCTTCAATCCCGGGCCGAACCCGTACGGTCCACCGCCCATCGGCCTCGGCGGGCTCGGACCGCAGATGCTCCGACTCGCGGCCGAAGTGGGTGACGCCGTGTTCGTGATGCCCTTCAACAGCGCGGCGCACTTCGTTGGGCGCAGCCTTCCGGCCATTGAGGAAGGTCTGGCCCGTGGCGGCAGGGATCGTTCGTCGCTCGCGGTAACCGGAGAGGTCATCGTGTGCTGTGGGCGCAACGAGGAGGAGATGGAGGCCGCCCGGATCGCCGCCCGGTGGCTCGTCGCCTTCTATGCCTCGACGCCGGCCTACCGCCCGGTTCTCGAGTGCGAGGGTTGGGAGGCACTCCAACTCGAGCTCAACGCGCTCTCCAAGTCGGGACGGTGGGAGGAGATGCCGGGCTTGATCGACGATGCCATGTTGGCCGCGCTCGCCGCAGTGGGCTCGCCCCGGGAAGTGGCGGTGGACATCGCCGACCGATTCGGGGGCCACGTGGATCGCGTCGGCTTCTACACCCCCTACCTCATCAGTGAGGAGACCCTGGCGGAGTTGGCCGGCGAGATGGCATCGGTGACGCAGCGGGAGCCCTGAAGGCCGCGGCCAGCAGTCTCGCCCTTACCGGACCCAGTCGTCGGGATCGGCCTCGCCGCGTTTGTACTGGTCTGCCAGAAGTCTCTGGACCTCCCGGACCCGCTGCTCGACAAGCTCGCGGCGCTCGGAGACCATGGCCACCTGGATCTCGAGCTCGCGCAGGGTCTCGCGTACCGTCGCGGGAGAACGGAGGTCGAGACGTGCCAACTCGGCGTGCGCCGGCATGAGGCCATCAGCCGCGCCCTCCACCGCCTGACGGGCCGATGCGGTCGTGGCCGGCGCGTCGGGTGACAGCGACCATCCCCCGCCGATGGACGCCGCCTCGAGCACACGCGGCATGTCGTCTACGAGCGCCTGCAGGTCCCCGGTCGGAGTCTCGGCGATGGCCTCCAGCGCCCCGATGTCGACGGACAGGACGTGACGGGCGTAGGACAACAGCACTGCGACATGAACCAGATCGTCCCGCCCGCCTCGGAGCCGGGCCGCAGGGGTCGACGCATCGAGCGTTGTCGTCGATTCCAGCAGGTGATCGACGTCGGTCAGGGTCAGCAGCATCGACACGACATCGTTCGATCGCCCCCGCTCCTATCCCCATTGCGCCTGTTCGCGCCTCTCGTTCGCCTCTTTCCCACGCCCCTCAATTCCGTTGATCCACGGGACGTTGTACCCGCTATGCACCAGGTGCAACCGGTGGCGAACGATTTCAACGCTACCCCCATTGCGCCCGGATCGGGCGACGGCCGGCCGGCCGTGACCATCGTCATCCTGGCTTGGAACGCCTGGGAGCACACGGAGCGGTGCCTGCGGTCACTCCGTCCGACCCTGGGTCAGAAGGACCGGGTCGTGGTGGTGGACAACGGCTCGACGGACGGGACCCGAGAGGCGCTGGCGGCCTACGAATGGCTGGAGGTCGTCGCCAACGACGAGAACCAGGGCTTCGCCCGGGGCTGTAACCAGGGAGCGGCGAAGGCCCGGGAAAGTGTCGTCGTGTTCTTGAACAGCGACACCGTCGTGCCGTCGGGCTGGCTCGACGACCTCGTCGCTCCGTTCGAAGTGGGCGACGTCGGTGCCGTGGGTCCACGTTCGGACAACGTCTCGGGGAGGCAGGCGGTGAAAGCCGCTCCCGATCCGCTCACCGATTCCCGCGCCTTCACGGAATTCGCCGAGGCCTGGCAGACCGGCCACAGGGGACAGACCGCCGAGACGTTGCGGTTGGTCGGATTTTGTCTCGCAATGCGCACGTCCACCTTTCACGCCCTGGGCGGTTTCGACGAGCGTTTCGAGATCGGCGGCTTCGAGGACGACGATCTGTGCCGACGAGTACGCCAGAGCAACCTCCGGCTGCTCATTGCTCACGGCTCGTTCGTCCACCACCGGGGCCACGCCTCGTTCGACGCCAATGACATCGACTGGCAGGTGACCCAGTTCGAGAATCAGGTCCGCTTCGAGGAGAAGTGGGGACCGCCCGCCCTGCGCCCGCCCGTGCTGCTTACCGCCTGCCTGATCGTGAAGAACGAGGAACAGATGCTGCCGGCCTGCCTGGAGTCAGTCCGGGACGCCGTCGACGAGATCGTGGTCTACGACACGGGTTCGGACGACGGGACGGTGGAGATCGCCCGCGCCGCGGGGGCCACGGTCGTGCTGGGCGAATGGGAGGACTCCTTCTCGGCAGCGCGGAACGCCGCGCTCGCGCTGGCCACCGGCGAGTGGGTGCTCTCCATCGACGCCGACGAACGGCTCCAGACCGACCCCGACGTTTTCCGGGCTCAGCTCTCCGACCGCTCGTCCGATGTCGAGGCCCATCTCGTTGCGATCGAGAACCTGCACGGACCGGGGAACCCGCGCTCGGTCCACACCGCGATCCGGGTCTTCCGGCGGCGAGCGGCGACATGGCGGCATCGCTTGCACGAGCAGGTCGTCGCGGCCGACGACCCCTCCCGCAGTCTGCGGACCGCCTACCTGTCGGGTGCCCGCTTGATCCATCACGGCTACATCGCCGAGGTCTTCGACAATCGCCACAAGGCGGAGCGAAACCTCGAGCTCGCCCGCGCCGCGCTCGATGACGGCGAGGTCGATCGCACCTACGCCCTGATGAACCTCGGACGGGCTCTCGAGTCCTCAGGAAACAGCGAGGAGGCGGTGGTGCGCCTCTCTGAGGCCTTCGAGTCGTCCACCGACAGCATCACCAGGCGTCTGGCGGTGACCAACTTGGTCTACATCCTCGGCCGGATAGGGCGCTTCGAGGAAGCGCTGTCCCGGCTGAAGGAGCTGCGGCAGCTCTCGCGCAGCCAGGTAGCGGCCGACATCGCCGAGGGAAGGACCCGGCTCGCCATGGGGGAGACAGAAGAAGGCCTGGCGTGCCTGGCCCGGATTCCGAGTCGAGCCCGGGACGACGACGGCATGGAGTACGGCCCGCACGTGGTGGCAGCCATCCGTGGGGAGGCATTGGCATCGCTCGGCCGCTGGGGCGAGGCGGCGGACGTCGTGCTGGACGCGGTCAGGTCCAACGGCGTGCTCGAGGCCGATGTCAGGGAACTCGTGCACTGGCTGCTGCAAGCCGAGCGTTCTCCCGCCGAGATCACCGCGGCCCTTTGTGCCGAGGACCTCGTGCCGATGCTCGGCCGCGTCCTCCGTCTGGCCCCACCGCTGGCCGACGTGCTGCTGGACGGGGCGTGGGCCCGGTTCCCCGACCACCTCGAACCCCTTGCCGCGGCGGCCCGTGTGGCGCCCAGACTTCCTTTGGCCCGTGCGCTGGTCTGGTCGTCCCGACTGCGGCAATCGGGCCTCGCCGCGTCATGCCCACTCGTCGCGATCGGTCACGACGCCGGGATCGACCCTGTCGTCAGGGTGCGGGCCGCGGCGGCGCTCTACGGATCGTTCCAGGACGCGGGCGCCATCGACATCGCCCGGACCGCACTGGACGAGCTGGATCAGGCCGCCAGGCTGCTCTCCGAGGAGGAGATCGGCCGCCTAGCCCCGGCGCTGCTGCCGGTGCTGGCGAGCGGGACCCCAGCGGCGGCGGACGCCCCGATCGCCACACCGTTGGCGGCGGCGGCGGCGGCCGCGGCGGCCGCGGCGGCCGGCTCCTGGTCTCCGGGCCAAAGGAAGACAGCCCTTCCGACTGCGGCCCGCAGAGACCGTATTGCGGTTTTCGCTGCTGCGCCGACAACAAGGCGGGGAGGCCTGAACATCGTCGGCCCGTTCGAGGGCACAAGCGTCGAAGCGGACGTCGCCCGCCGGCTGGCGGGTGCGCTCCGTTCCGGCGGAGTCCCGGTTTCGACGACCTCGTACCACCGGGAACGGGCGGACGTCGCATCGCCGTGGTCACACTTTGGCCCGTCGGACTTCCCGTTCGACGTGAACCTGATCGTGGTGCACCCGGACCAGATGACGGACTTCGTCCTCGACTCGGGTTCCGCCCTGTTCCAGGGCCGCTACACGGTCGGCCTGTGGGTGTGGGACCTGCAGGCGCCCTCGCCGGCAATGGCCGACGCCGCCAGCATGGTCCACGAGGTGTGGACGCCCACGTCGTGGGGGGCGGTGAATGTCTCGGCGGTGTTCCGCGGGCCCGTCCATCGCGTCGCGGTCCCGGTCGATGGGCAGCCCTCCCCGCGGGATCGTGCGTCGATCGGACTCCCAGACGGCTTCGTCGTCGCGTCCAGCCTCGACTACGACAACGGGTTCGTCCGTCAAAACACGTTGGGGGCGGTGGAGGCGTACACCGCGGCCTTCTCACCGGCTGACGGCCACCATCTCGTCATTGACACCATCCATGCCGACCGGCACCCGGACGAGCACGCGCAGCTGGTCGGCGCGGTCGAGGGCCGTCCTGACGTCGCGCTGCGTCACACCGATGGGTGGTCGGCCGCCGAGCGAGACCGCGTTCTCGCGTCCGCCGACTGCTACCTGTCGTTGCACCGGGCCGACGGAGGACTCGGCGCGGTCGCCAAGGCGATGTCCTGGGGGACCTTTACCGTGGTCACCGCGACCACGGCGTCCCTGGAGTTCCAGACCGAACAGGACTCGGGTCTGGTGCGGTCAGAGGCCGCGTCGATCCCGGCCGACGAGTACCGCTACCCGTCCGGGGCCACGTGGGTGGAGCCGGATCTTCAGCACGCCAGCTCCCTGTTGCGGTCCGCGGTCTCCGAAGCCGAGAGCACGGCCGTCAAGGTTCGCCGCGCCAGGCAGGTCGCGGGTCGCCGCTTCTCCCGATCGGTCGGTGCGGCAGCTGTCCGCGCTCGGTTGGCGGATATCGACGATCGTCTCCGGCCCGCACACCGTGCGGATCGGGTCAGGCCCGACAGGGTTCGTGATCACGCCCGGGGACGGCGTTGACCATCAGACGACAAGAAGTCCGTCGGGTTAGAGCCGCGCCGGGTCAGGCAAGAGATCGTCGACGTCGGACGGCTGATCGATTCCGAGCTCGACCCGGAGGTTGTGCAGGCCTTGCTGCACCAGCTGTGTGACTCGCGGCCGGCCGACGTCCAGGATCTCCGCGATCTCGCTCTTGGCGAGTCCTTCCAAGAAGTAGAGCACCAGGGCCATGCGCTGGCGCTCGGTGAGGCGCCGGAGTGCGGCCTTGACCGCATCGTTCATGGCTGCTCGCTCGGCCCCTTCCGCCGGCGACAGATCGGAGGTCGCGGCGGCGAGGATCCTGCCCTCGGATGCCTCGTTCCCCTCAGTCAGTGGGGCCAAGTGGGTCAATGCAGTGGCCTCGTCGCGGAGATCGATGGCCTCGGCGACCCCGATGCCGAGCTCGGCGGCAATCTCCCGGATGTTCGGCGTCCGCCTGAGGGTGGACTCCAGGTCGTCACGCGTGGCGTGGAACACCTGCACGCGGGCCCTGAGCCGCTTCGGCAGGAAGTCCTCGTGCCGGAGCTCGTCGATGATGGCGCCCTGGATCCGCCGGGTCGCATAGGTGGCGAACTGAAAGCCGGGTGAAGGGTCCCAGCGCTCGATGGCGTCGATCAGTCCGAAGGTCCCGAACGAACAGAGCTCCTCGACTCCGTCCACCGAGCGCGAGCGACGGGCGAAGCGCTTGGCGACAATCGTCACCAGCGGCGCATAGAACAGCACCAAGCGGTTTCGGTGCTCTTGCGAGTGATCCTGCCAGTACTGAGCCCAGAGCGCATCCGCAGCACTGCGGAGGTCGCTCGGGCCATTCCCCGCCTCTTGGCCAACCACGAGCACCTCGTCGAGTAACGACATGGAGTGCCTGTTCCCCCTAACCCACCGGACGCGATGTGCGCTCACGGACTGTGACAAAGATCGTTATCGACAGCGTGGAGCGCCCGTTCAGCCAAATAATGCAAAACCCGTATCGGCGGACCCCAAGTTCAACTACATCGGCCCATTCGAAGCGGGCCAGCTTGCCTTCACCTGTTCATCGGTGCGCCTGTTGAGGCACGCCGTGACAGATTCGGCAAGCCGTGAGCCATCGGGACCTGAACTCGTTGCCCGGACGGGTCGTAGAAGGAAGCGGAGCAAGGACGCTCCCCCTTCCGGAGAGGGAGGGCAATAGTCATCAGGAGGACGAACAATGTCGGGCATTCTCATCAACGACAACTCAACAGCGGTCGAGGCCTACAACAACCTCGACGCCACCAGCGACATGCTGTCTTCGGCGGTGAACAAGCTCTCATCGGGCTTGCAGATCCAGACCGCCGCCGACGACCCGGCCGGGTACCTGGTCGGTCAGTACCTGCAGGAGGAGTCCAACGGGTACGGGCAGTCGATCAACAACGCCCAGGACGCCGTGTCGGTGCTCCAGACGGCGCAGGGCGCCCTCAACCAAGAGGCGTCGGTGCTCCAGACCATGAACACACTGGCCACGGAAGCGGCCAACGGTGGTGTTCAGGACTCGAGCACCAGTGCCGCCGCGCAGTCGGAATTCGCCTCACTGCAGGCCGAGCTCGACCAGATTGCGACCAGCACCACGTACGGCACCACCCCGTTGCTCGGTGGCACCTACTCGGGAGAGACCTTCCAGGTCGGTCCCTACGACAGCGCCAACGACCAGGTGGTCGTCACCATCGCCGCCGCAACGTCGACGGCGCTGGCCGTCAACACCGCGGCGGTCAGCATCGGAACGGTCTCGGCCGCTGAGGCAGCCATGACCGCGGTGCAGACCGCCATCTCGACGGTGGCCAGTCAGGCAGCCAGCGTCGGTGCCACGCAGAACCAGATCCAGGCTCTGGCCTCGAACCTGACCACTGCGCAGCAGAACATCGAGTCGGCGCACGCCAACCTGGTGGACGTCAATGTGGCTCAGGAGACGGCGGCTTTCACCTCCGACCAGATCCTCGAGCAGTCGGGCGTGGCGATCCTCGCCCAGGCCGAGCAACTGCCGAGCCTGGCCCTGAAGCTGCTGTCGTAACCGGCGACGCAGGTTCATCCACAACCGGAAGCCACGGAAAGGGAGCCCCGGGCGGCAGTCGCCGTCCAGGGCTCCCCTCCGTGACAACGGAACGAGACTCGATCACACGAGGGGAGCGGGGAGAGTCAGATGGTCACAGGGCCCGTCAGTTTCTCCGGCCTGGTCTCCGGGCTGAACACACAATCGATCATCAGTGCCGAGATGGCGGTCTACGAACAGCCGCTCACCAACCTGCAGACCGAGCAATCGACCATCAACACCCAGATCGCCGACTTTCAGGCCATCAATACGCAACTGCTTTCGCTCCAGCAGTCGGCCGATGCGCTCGCCGATCCTTCGGCATTCAATGAGGCGTATGCCGCTGCAACCTCGGACTCCTCGGTCGCTACCGCCGCGGTGACCTCGGGCACGCAGACCGGCTCGCTGACGTTCGCGGTCGACCAGCTGGCTGTCGGCTCGACCCAGATCTCCGCCGGAACGGTGGCGTCCCCTAACGACATCGTCACCTCCGGCTCCGTTCTCGTCGGGTCGGGCGGTGCCGCGCTCGGCATCACGTCGATGACGGCGGGCACCGGCCTTGCCGCCGGCGGCCACACCATTGCCGTCACCCAGTCCTCCTCAGGAGCAACGGTGGCCGGATCCGCGCCCCTGGCTGCCACTACCACCATCGGGCCGTCGAACGACCAGCTTGACGTGGTGGTGAACGGCGCCGTGCAAACCGTCACGCTGGCCTCGGGCACGTACACCCCAAGCCAACTGGCCCAGGCCATCGACGCGGCCTCCGGAGGCAGCCTCAGTGCCACGACCAGCGTGTCGGGTCAGCTCTCGCTCGCCACGACCGAGCAGGGATCTGCGGCGTCGTTGCAGGTCACCGGGGGGTCAGCCTTGTCCGCCCTCAGCTTGTCGGCCGGGTCGACAGTGAACGGCACCGACGGGGTGATCAGCGTCGACGGCACCTCGACCACCGTGTCCGACATCTCCGGATCCGGGACGACTTCGGTCGCGCTGAACTCAGGGACAGGTGGGACCGTCACCGTCGGGATCTCCGGGGGCCTCACTGCCGGCTCCATGACGGCGGACAGCGTCTCGGTCGGCGACGGCTCCCTCCAATCGGTGGTCTCGGCCATCAACGGTGCCGGGGTCGGCGTCACCGCCAACGCGCTCGAGGTGGGGACCAACAGCTACGCGCTGGAACTCACGTCCAACGGCACGGGCACCGCCTCGTCAACCACCATCGATCCTCAGGCGTTCGCCGGCTCCGGGCTCGGGGCCCTTCTGACCACGACGAATGCCCAGAACGCCGTGGTGTCCGTCGGCGGCACGGGGGGCTATCAGGTGACCTCGCAGACCAACGCCCTGTCGGGCCTCCTCCCGGGCATCACCATCAACCTGGCCTCGGTGAGCTCGACGCCGGTGACCGTCACGGTGTCGCCCGACGGTTCGACGGTGGCCGGCGACGTCCAGACCCTCGTCAGCGCGGCGAACCAGTTGCTCTCGACCATTTCCACCGACACCGCCTACAACACCCAGACGAAGACGGCGGGTCCGCTCAACGGGAACCTGTCGCTGACGAGCCTGGCCCAGCAGGTCCTCGGCGCCATTGGCGAGGCGGTGGGGAGATCAGGCGCAGGTTCCGACGGGACGGCGGGGGAGTCGGCCGGCTTGGCGATCACCAGTCAGGGGACGATCACGTTCAACCAGACCGCCTTCGAGGCTGCCTACGCCAAGGACCCGACCGGCGTCCAGTCGATGTTCACCGAAGGCGGGACGTTCGCCCCTGCGCTGCCCGCCTACGCCGGTCAGGTGTCGGTGGCCGGCGCCACCGACAACACCTCGCCCGGGACCTATGCGGTCTCCGTCACCCAGTCGGCGCAGCAGGCGGTCGACGTCGGCTCGTCGACCTGGGCCTCCGGGCTCACCGCCCTGTCCCAGGCCGAGACCTACACGGTGAGCGGGGGAGCCGCCAGCGCCACCTACGCGGCCACCGCCGGTGAGTCCGTCGCCGACGTCGTGAACGGGATGAACGCCGCGCTGGCCGCCTCCGGCATCGACGCCTCGGCTGCCCTCGTCGGGTCCGCCGGCGCCTACCAGGTCCAGCTGGCATCGGCGGCCTACGGGTCGGCGGCCACGTTCCAGGTGGCGTCGTCCGGCTCCGACCAGCTGGGACTGACGTCGGGTGGCTCGACCTACACGGGGACGGACGTGGCCGGCACCATCAACGGCCTGGCTGCGGTGGGTTCGGGCCAGGACCTGAGCTCCTACAACAGCGGCGACAACGCGGACGGACTCGTCGTCCAGGTCACGACGCCCGGGATCACGTCGGCCACCGCGCTGGGCAACGTCTCCTACGCTCCCGGATTCGGCCAGGGGCTGGCGCACATTGCCGCGACATCCTCACTGGCGCCGAACGGGATCATCCCCGTCACGATCGCCGGCCTGCAAGGGACGCTCGCCGAGGTGGGGAGCGAGATCTCCATGCAGCAACAATTGGTGGCCACCCAACAGGCCGCCCTCACGGCGGAGTTCACCAACATGGAGACAACGTTGTCGCAGCTGCAATCCGAGAGCTCGTTCCTCAACCAGGCCTTCGGCGGCAGCTCGTCGTCGTCCTCGTCCTCGTCCCTGGGCTCTTCGTCCTCGTCGTCGAGCGGCTCCAGCTCGTCGAGCGGGAGCTGAGCCAATGGTCCCCCCGACCAACCTGGCGGACAAGTACCGCAGCCAGGCCATTCAGACGGCCCCCGGCCCGCAACTTCTGGTCATGCTGTACGACCGTCTGGCCGCCGATGTGGACATCGCCGGTCGATCCCTCGAAGCGCTCGACTACCAGGTGACCAACGAGCGCCTGCAGCACGCCCAGCGCATCGTCCGCATGCTGCGGCACAGTCTCGAGCCAGATGGGTTCACCGGGGGCCGCGACCTGCTGGCCCTCTACGACTTCCTGCTCTCCCACCTGGTGGAGGCGAACCTGCGAAAGGATCCGGAGTTGGTGCGCGAGTGCGGGCGGATCATTGCTCCGCTACGAGAGGCTTGGCAACGAGCCGTGAACAATCCCGATCGAGTCGATGGCACCCGACCAGTGGGCTGACTACCTCGAGGCGGCCTGTGAGCACCTCCGCCAATCGCGCCGGGCCGTCGAGGCAGGCTGCCCCGGCCCACCGGGGCCCCCGCGTCCAACGGCACCCCTGCCCGATGAGCTGCGCAGCCGCGTCCAGCTCCTCGCCGCCGGCTACGACCAGTTGGCGATCGAGGTGTCCACCCGTCTGTCCGACATGCGGCGGTACCGCCGGAGTCACGTTCCGCAACCACCTCCGACGTCGCACTTCGTCGACCAGCGGGTGTGACGGAGTTCCCATCGCCCCGCAACTCTCGGTGAGGCGGGGACGTAGTACGCGGTGAGCATGGACTGCTCGGTTTCTGGCCAGGACGGCCGACGCTCCCATCGGAGCCGAGGAGAACGCCATGGCAGACGCCACCCAGTCGATAGGCATCCTGCAGTTCGCGCTTGACAGCATCGTCGAGCAGCAGCAGACCATCGCCAACAACATCGCCAACGAGGACACTCCGGGCTACCAGGCGGACCAGGTCACCTTCGAATCCTCCCTCGCCAACGCGTTGGCCAACGGCGGGGAGGCCACCGCCCAGTCGGTCCCCGAGGGCCTCAGTTCGGGCTCCAACGGGAACAACGTGTCGCTTCCCACCGAGATGACCCTCATGCAGGAGAACGACCTGCAGAACCAAACGGTCGTGAATGCCCTCGACGACCAGTTCGCCCTTCTTTCGGACGCCATCACGGGATAGGAGCAGCCATGTTCGAAGCAATTGACATCGCCGGATCCGGCGCCTCGGTCGACCAGACCTGGATCGACACCATCGGCGGGAACGTCGCCAACATGAACGATGGCGTCACCCCGGGCCAGCCGGTGTACCAGGCCCAGTACGTCGACGCGACAGCACAGGCCGAGCCCGGGGACCCCCAGTCGACCGGCGACGGCTACGGAGTCCAGGTGCAGGCGGTCGTCGAGGGCCCGGCTCAGGGCCAGCTCGAATACGACCCCACCGACCCGGTCGCAAACGCCCAGGGCAACGTGGAGTTCCCCGTGGTCGACCTGGGCAGCGAAATGACGGACCTCGTGCAGTCTCAGACGTCGTACCAGGCGAACTCGGCCGTCATGTCGCACGCGACGAGCGCCTACCAGTCCATCCTCAGCATCAAGGCCTGACGTGATCCCGGTCATTCCCTCCATCAGCTCGGCGATCGCCGCCGGGTCGTCGCAGGTCGCATCAGCGGCGTCGGGTGCGGCATCCGGCGCGGCAGCCTCCGGGACGGGCGCCGCGGAAGCGGCAACCGGGACATCGTCGAGCTCCTTCTCCGACGTGCTCGGCAACGCCATCGACTCGCTGGATTCGTCGCAGCAGGCCGCCACCAACCTGTCGCTCCAGGCGGCGACCGGCAACGCGAGCATCGCCGACGTCACGGTGGCTTCCACCAATGCCGATCTCGAGACGCAGCTGGTGACGGCGGTCCGGGACAAGGCGGTGGACGCCTTCAACTCCATCATGGACATGTCGGCCTGACGATGGCGCTGGTCCCGATCTCCCGCGATTCCCTGAGCACGGCGCGTGGGCGCGCCACCACGGTCCTGGCCGGCTTCACGACGGGCCAGAAGGTGATGACCGTCTTGGCGGTGGTGGGCGTGATCGTCGCCGCGGTCGTGTTCATGGGGGACGAGTCCAAGCCGAGCTACCAGCCTCTCTTCACCAACCTCCAGGCTTCGGACGCCGGTGCCATCACCCAGCAGTTGGCGAGCCAGAAGATCCCGTACCAGCTGGCGGACGGGGGTTCGACGGTCCTGGTCCCGGCGGCCGACGTCGACCAGGAGCGCATCGCCCTGGCGCAGCAGGGCTTGCCGCAGGCCGGCAATGTCGGGTTCTCCAATCTGGAGAAGAGTGGCATCACCACGTCGGAATTCGTCCAGCAGGTCGAGTACCAGCAGGCGCTCGAGGGCCAGCTCGAGCAGACCATCTCCTCCATTCAGGGGGTGCAGTCGGCCCAGGTGAACCTCGTGGTCCCGCAGCAGAGCGACTTCGCCGTCGGGACACAGCAGGCCACCACGGCGTCCATCCTCGTCAACCTGTCGCCGGGCACCGCGCTGTCCTCCGGCCAGGTCAGTGCCATCGTCCACCTCGCGGCGTCGTCGGTTCCGGGACTGTCGTCGTCCGATGTGACCGTCGTCGACAACCATGGCGATGTCCTGACCGCCCCGGGCGACGCCGGCGGGACGTCAGGAGCTTCGAACACCCAGCAGACAGATGCCTACGACAATCAGCTGGCGGCGTCCCTCACGGCTCTGCTGGCGCGGGTGGTCGGGGAAGGGAACGCCGCCGTCCAGGTCAACGCGCTGCTCAACTTCAACCAGAGCCAGACCACCACCAACGGCCTCCAGTTGAACGCGCAGGGTCAGCCGGTGACGGCTCCCACCGGGCAGACCAACTCGAACAGCACGTACAACGGCACCGGAACGCCGCCCTCCGGTGTCCTCGGCTCGAGTCAGGCCCCGACCACCACCAGCGGCACCGGGACCTACACGACGACCAACTCGCAGATCACCAACGCCGTCGGCCAGGTGACACAGACCGTGAAGCAGGCGCCAGGTCAGGTGGAACGGACCTCCGTCGCGGTGCTCCTCAACTCGTCGAAGGCCAAGAAGATCGACCAGGCCGAGCTCCGGTCGTTGGTGACGGCGGCCGCCGGGTTGAACACCGCCAACGGCGACCAACTCGTCGTGACATCGATGCCCTTCGCGTCGGCCGGAACCTCCCAGAGCGCCCTGTCCTCCGCTGCCGGCTCGGCGCACCGCCAGCAACTTCTGGAGCACGCAGGCGAGATCGGCGGTCTCCTGTTGCTGATCGGCGGCATGGTGGCCGCCACCCTTTTCGCGGCCAAGCGCCGGCGCCCGCTCTATCAAGAGATCGCCCTCGGCGAGCTCGGGCCGGTCGCGTCGATGATCCCGGTGGAAGAAGAGCGCAACCCGACCGGAGAGCTGCCCGCCATACGAGTGGCCCCGGCTCTTCAGCTCGGGTCGGACGCCGTCCTGGCGCAGGTCAACCAGTTCGTCGAGCAGCGGCCGGCGGAGGCGGCCCACCTCCTCAAGAGCTGGGCGGACGAGCGCGACGAGGTCGACGGGGGAAGGACGCTCCCCGTATGACGACCACCGCACCCAGCACCCCGAGCATGGATCGGGAGTCCGACCCCCCGACCCCCATCAACGTCGCCGCTCCTGTCGCCGACCGTGTCGCCGACCGTGTCGCGCCTTCGATTCGCTTGACGAACCGCCAGAAAGTGGCCGTGGTGCTGGCCCAGCTCGGCCCCAAGAAGGCGACGCCCATTCTGAAGGAGATGTCGGATCCCGACGCCATCACCTTCACCACGGAGGTCGCCAACCTGCCATCGCTCGACACCGACACCGTGGTGGAGGTCCTGTCCGAGCTCATGGCCAGGATCCACGAGTCCACCCTGGTCAGCCAGGGCGGCATCACGCTGGCCCGCCAGTTCCTCCAGGAGCGGTTGGGGCAAGCGCGCGCCGACGAGGTGCTCGACGAGCTGGAGAACAAGAGCACGGCCGGGCCACTGGCCGTGCTCGCCCATGCTGATCCCCGCCAGGTGGTCGCCATCCTCGCCGAGCAGCAGCCGCAGACGGTGGCTGTCCTGCTGGCGCACATGCGGCCCGAAGACGCGGCGCGCATCATGACAGAGCTTCCGGGCGAATTCCGGATCAAGGTCGCCCGTCGGATCGCGCAACTCGATCGCGTCGACCCGGCCGCAGTGCGGCAGACGACCGCGCTGATCGAGGCCAAGCTGCGCAGCCTGCACACGGTCGGGGCTCTGACGGTGGCCGGCGGTGCATCGGCGATCGCAGAGATCCTCAACCATTCCGACCGCCAGACCGAGCGACAAATTCTCGGGGAGCTCGAGATGCAGGACAGCGAGCTCGTCGAGCAGATCAGAGCGAGCCTGTTCACCTTCGACGACGTGATCGCACTCGATGCTCGCTCCTTGCAGCAGATCTTGCGTCGCGTACCGACCTCGACGCTCGCCACCGCGCTCAAGGGGGTGCAGCTCGACACCGATGCGATGGCCCACATCCGCGGCAATCTGACTGAACGGGGCGCGCAGACACTCGACGAGGAGCTCGAGGTGCTGGGAGCCATCCGCACCTCGCAGGTGGACGCGGCGCAGGCCGAGATCGTGCGCACCGCCCGGGACCTCGATGCCGAAGGCGTCATCGTGATCGCCCGCAACGACGAGGTTGTCCTGTGACGATGCAACGAGATGCTGTGGCGGCGCCCGCCGGGCCGCGGATCCTCGACGGACAAGGTCTCTCCGTCCGTCGCCGTCCGCTCGACCCGGGGAGGCCCATCGACTATGCCCGCTTGTCACCGTGCACGCTCGTGGAGGGCGTGACCGACAACGGACATGCGGCGGGTTACGAGGCCGGCTACGCCGACGGGCAGCGGGACGCCGAGGCGGCAGCCAGGGACGCCGAGCGTGCCGGCGCCGCTCGGGTCGACAGGGCCGTGTCCGCGCTGTGCCGCTCGGTGGATGCAGCACGGTCGGCCTACGAGGAACGGTCCGCCCAGCTCGAGGACGCGGTGCCTCGATTCGCCTTCGACCTACTGGAGGCGCTGTTCGGACGGGAGGCGGCGCTCGCCGTCGATCCCGGGCGCGAGGCCGTCGCCCGAGCGCTGGCCCTCGACGAAAGCACGGTCCCGGCTGTCGCCCGGCTCTTTCCCGACGATGCGGACACGATCGGGGAACTGGTCGACCTCTCGCCCTCTCGCCCGCTGACGGTGATCGCTGATCCGACGGTCGAACCGGGTGGCGCTCTGGTGGAGATCGGGTCGACCACCATCGACACGCAGCTGTCGCGTGCCCTCGAAAGAGTGCGGGCCGTCATCATCGGGCAACCCGAGGGGGACCCCCGGTGACGACCTTGCTCGACGAGTTGTGCGAGCCGGCTCGAGCCGCCGCCCGGCCGAGAACCTACGGGCGGGTGGACCAGGTGGTCGGGATGTCCATTGAGATCAGCGGCGTGCCGGCCGCGGTCGGTGACGGTCTTCTGCTCCTCCCCGACGACGGGCCTCTGCAGGCCGAGGTCGTCGCGCTGCGCAATGGAAAGTCGGTGTGCGTGGCACTCGGCGAGACCACCGGGTTACGGGCGGGAACGCCGGCCACACCTATCGGCCGGCCACTCTCGATCGTCGTGGGCGAGCGGCTCCTGGGGCGAGTGCTGGACGGCCTGGGGCGCCCGATGGACGGCGGGCCGCCCCTCCGAGGGATGGAGGTCAGCGTGGACGGGCGACCCCCGCATCCGTTGCGGAGAGGACTCGTCGACGAGCAGCTTCCTCTGGGGGTCCGGGCCCTTGACGGTCTCATCCCGTGCGGCAAGGGCCAGAGGTTGGGCATCTTTGCCGGGTCGGGCGTCGGCAAGTCGTCGCTCCTGTCGATGATCGCCCGCGGCACCGAGGCGAAGGTCTCGGTCGTGGCGTTGATCGGCGAGCGTGGCCGGGAGGTCGCCGAGTTCATTGAGCGCGACCTCGGGCCCGAGGGCATGGCCCGCTCGGTCGTCGTGGTGGCCACCTCGGACGCGCCGGCGATGATCCGGATCAGAGCCGCGTTCACCGCCACCCGGATCGCCGAGTGGTTCCGTGACCGGGGTGACGACGTGGTGCTCATGATGGATTCCGTCACCCGGTTCGCTATGGCGCAGCGCGAGGTGGGACTGGCGGCGGGGGAACCACCGGCGACACGCGGGTATCCCCCGAGCGTGTTCGGCCTGCTGCCACGACTGCTCGAACGGAGTGGCCGGGCTGAGCGCGGATCGATCACCGGCCTGTACACCGTCCTGGTCGAGGGGGATGACATCAACGAGCCGATCGCCGATACGACTCGTTCCATCCTCGACGGACACATCCGGCTGTCGAGGTCGCTCGCCGAGGGCAACCACTACCCGGCGGTCGACGTGCTCGAGTCCATTTCGCGGGTGGCTCCGGCGATCGCTCCGGCCGAGGTGCTGCGGGCGGGCGCCAGGGTCCGCGAGCTGCTCGCGGCCTGGCGCGACGCACGCGACCTCATTGAGATCGACGCCTACGTTCCCGGCACCAACCGCGTTGTCGACCGGGCGGTCGAGCTTCGACCGGCCATCGACGCCTTCTTGCGCCAACCGGTCAGCGAGACCACGTCGCTCGCGGCCACGACCGAGGCGTTGCTGCGCCTCGTGCCCGAAGAGGAGGGCGTCTCGTGAAGGCATACCGCTTCCGGCTCGACTCGGTGCTCCGGGTCCGCCAGTTGCAGGAGCGCGCCGCGGC
>Ga0302177_10000526_pt1 | contig 29484 bp, 27 predicted proteins | sample I_Palsa_E1_2_FD_198780 | JGI IMG/M metagenome (GOLD analysis project Ga0302177, IMG submission 198780) | Peat permafrost microbial communities from Stordalen Mire near Abisko, Sweden - I_Palsa_E1_2 | ecosystem: Environmental > Terrestrial > Soil > Palsa > Peat permafrost | place: Sweden... | reverse complement strand
CTCCCGACGGATTGAATCCCGCCGGCAAGGTCTGCAAATGGATGAGCGTGCGAATCAAAAGTCCCGAAGCAGCCAGCAATACTACGGTCAACGCCGTCTCGCTGACAATCAAAGCCTGTCGCAGACGCAAATGCTCGCCGGCGGTCGTGGTGCGACTGCCAATGGCAGATCGCAGATCGAATGTTCGCGTCGTGAGTGCCGGCAGCATGCCAAAAAGAACGCTGGTCAACAAAGAGAGAAAAACTGTAAACGCCAGCACCCGGCCATCGAGCGGTACGCCGGCGACAGGAAGGAAATGTTCGGGTAGAAGCAGGAGCAGTCCGCGTATTGCAGCGAAACCCACCGCTACCCCTGCCGCTCCGCCTGCCAATGCCAACAATAGGTTTTCAATCCAAAGTTGCTTTTCAATTTGCCAGCGCGAAGCGCCCAACGCCAGCCGGGTAGCAAATTCCGGTGTTCGTCGCAGCATGCGCACCAAGGTCAGACCGGCGAGATTGGCACATGCAATCAGCAGGATGAATCCTGCTGCCAGCATCAACGTCAACACTTGTGGGCGCACCTTGGCCGTCTGCCCTTCTTGCAGGGGAACGGTATGGAAACTGACCGTCGCGCCGGGGTTGTTGGCTTGTTCATAGCGATTGGTGCGGAGAGCCCAGGCATGGTTAATCTCTGCATCTGCCTGCTGCCAGGTCGCACCATCGCGCAGCCGGATGATGGCATCAAAGTTCGTTCCCGCTCCTTCGCCCTCACGGCTGGGCTGAAGCGGCGTATAGACGTCGGCATTCAAGGGAGTGATTGTGTTCTCAGCGAGCACACCGATGACGGTGTATGGTTCGCCTCGTAACAGAATTTTGGCGCCCAGAATCTTTGGATTGGAAGCGAATGTGCTTCGCCATAAACCGTAGCTCAAGATGGCGGCTTGTGGTCCGTTTGGACGGTCCTCCCCTTCCGAAAAGTTCCGGCCTAAAAAAGGATGAATCCCGAGTACGTCGAGGTAGTGGGCGGAAATGCGTCCCGCACGCAAATACCGGATCTGGGAATCCGCCTGCAGATTCATGCCCGACGCTCGCGGAAATGAGACGGCCGCCACAAGCGAAGGGACATTGTCGCGCAGCAACTCGAATTGCTCGCCGTTTACATGGTGTCTCTCATAGGAGGCAATGGGACCGGTGATTCGGGTAAAAATTGTGCCCATCCGTTCGGGATGCGGATAAGGGAGGCTCTTCAGCATGAGCACATTGACGATGGAAAAAATCGCGGTGTTGACGCCGATGGAAAGCGCTAGTGTAACAATCACCGTTATCGTGAAACCCGGGTTGCGCCAAAACTGCCGCACTCCGTAGCGTACGTCGTACCAGATACGCTCCGCACTGGACCCGGCACGGCGTTCCCTTACTGCCTGTTTTACCTGCTCGATGCCGCCAAAGTCGGCCATAGCCGTGCGGTGGGCTTCGGACGCAGACATACCGCCGGCGATTCGTTCATCGGCCATCATGGTTACGCAGGCCCGGACTTCTTCGTCCAGTTGGATCTCAACCTGCTCCTTGCGAAAGAGATTTCGCAGCATGCTGTGGATGCGGGACCAGAGTTTCATCATCCCCTCCCCTAGGTTGCCTTCAAGGCATTTGCCATGGCGACGGCCACCCTTGCCCATTCTTCCTTTTCAACTTCCAGCTGGCCTTTGCCTGCCCTGGTGATGCGATAGAACTTCGCGCGCCGGTTATTTTCCGATTCCCCCCAGAAAGAACTCAGCCAACCAGCCTCTTCCATGCGGTGAAGAGCCGGAAACAAAGAACCAGGCTTGACCAGAAATGTCCCGTGAGTAATTTGCTCAATGCGACGTGAAACGCCCAGTCCGTGGAGTTCTCCCGTGCCCAGCGCCTTGAGAATCAGCAGATCGAGTGTGCCTTGCAGGAGATTTGTTTGCTTTGAGCTCATCCGGCTTTCCTATCGAAACTCTATACGAGAGTGTACTTTTTCATACAGGATGTCAATAGGAGCCCTTAGCCCCACGTTATCTGGTCGAAGATCGCTCGCAGGCGTTTTCCTTTTTCCAGATTGATACTTTCAATGAAGGCTATCCGGCCCTGCAGATGTTCATGGAAGTGGGGATGCGCTTCAAGGTTCTGGGTTTCTGGAGAGTGGCGCACGCAATTGGTAAGTATTGCCTTCAACAGGTCGAACTGGGGCCGCCTGACGTTGAGTCTCTGATTGGTCACCAGGCCGGCAAGGTGCTGGCGCGTTGATTGGCGCATGATGCGCGTCTTGCGGTGCTGGACAGTAAAGCCTTCCTCCCCAAGGATGGCTGCCACATAAATAGCGAAACGTTCCACACAGCGCGCGAAGCCCTCACCGCCTGAGAAAGCAAGGTCGTCTGCATAACGCGTGTACGTAGCACCGGCGGATTGGGCGAGCCCGCTTAGCCGGCAATCGAGACGGTAGCTGCACAGATTCGCAAGCGAGGGTGAAGTAGGCGCGCCCTGCGGCAAATGCGGCCTCGCGTACATGCCCTGCACCCCCCACAGCTCCCCTGGGCCCAGCACGCGATCCGGTTGCCTGATCACGTCGCGCCAGATGCTGCGCGGCACGGCGTTGGTCACGAGACCGCCGAGCAGGTCGGCAACCGTCTCCGGGTAACCAATCGTCCGAAAGAAACTCTGCACCCGAACTCCGGCAAAGCTGGGAAAGAAATTTTCCAGATCCATGCGCAGAACGACCCTCTGGCCTACGTGCGGAGCAGCAAAGGTCTGAATGGAGCGGCCCTTCACAAAGCCATGTACCGCGGAGTGCGACGGAATGCGGTCAAGGATGGCGAACAGAATGCGCCGCTGCAAGTCTTTCAGGCGAGGCTTGGGAATCTCAATGAGCCGGATGCTGCCGCTGGCTTTGGCCAGCACGCGGTAGTGATAATGTTCGAGCCGAGCCTGAGGGCGCTTGTAGCCTAGCCCCTTCAGATCGGCGAACCAGCCGAGTTCCGAAGGAGTCACCTCAAGCCATTCCGCCAAACCGCCGACGGTTTCGATGCTCGGGATGGCCCAGTTTTGCGCCGCGGGCATCGGCTGCATCGGCTGCGGCCCGGTGATCCAGTGCAGTATTTTGATCTGATGCCCGTACTTGTACGCGGCCTCCACCAGACCCGGATCGACGCGAAGAAAGCCGATCAAGTCACGCCGGCGCGGACGAATGCTTCCAGCAAAGGTTTGGACGTACCGCCCCACAAGAGGCCGCACCCAGCGCCAGTTACGGCCCAGAACGTGGACGAGGCGGGCAGCGACGGCATCCCTTTCCTGTTCGCCGCTGAGGATCGCGTTGGCTAGTACCTTGAGGATCGCCGTTGAGAGCATTTGATTTGGCGGCGGACGACTCCAACGAGTCTCGCTCTGCGTCAGCATAACTGCGCACGCGCGCAGTGTCGCTTATGCGATGAATTGCCAGTCTTCCACGATGCCCCAGGGTATCCCTGGAGAGGCCCGTCAGGGCCCGCTTGGAGCATCCGCCGTCCAGGCCAAGGATAGCGCATAGGATCTTATTTCTGGAGAGCCTTAAACCTCATTCACTCAGAAAGAATGGGTTCCTTGACCTCCTCCGTTCTCGGCCCCAGGGCTTTGTGGCGTTCAAGGAAGCGAACGCAGGCGTTCCAGCGCAAAATAGGATCGTCGTTGCCGGCCGGCCGTAGGCGCTCCGCTTCCGCGAATAGCCCCAGCGCATTCACAACCCAGTCGTAAACATTTCCGCTGGACCCCAATCTCCCGGAATCATGGGACGCTTTTGCGCGCCGTTCCCAGGCAATTCCGGAATAATAAGCGCGATCGTAGGCTGATTCCAGGACGGCGATCTCTGCCATCGCGGCGGCAAAGGCCTTGCCGTCTCTCGCCAACTCATCGGTGAGCGCCAGAACCAGGCTGATGCGCGCCTCCCGGTTTGCCGGGGCGACTTCGAGGATATCGCGGCAAATGCTTTCAGCTTCGGTGGGCTCGTTCAACAAGCGGTAACGCTCGGCCTTGGCCAGAGCGCCGTCAAGGCTGTTACGGGAAATGGGCTTGAGTGCGTACATAAGAACCCCTGTTTCTTAGAGGATGTTAAACAACTGCTTCAACGGATCAAAGAACCGGTCCACCACCCGTTCCTTGAGAGGAATAATCGCGTTTTCGGTAATAGTGATTGACTCCGGACATACTTTGCGGCAGCACGTGGTGATGTTACAGTAACCGATGTTGTGTCTTTTCCTCAGGTCGTCGACACGGTCTTCGCTATCGAGAGGATGCATTTCGAGCGCGGCGGCGTAAACCAGGAGGCGGGGCCCGATGAACTCGTCTTCTTTATGGTGTTCGCGCAGGACGTGACATACATCCTGGCATAGGAAACACTCGATGCACTTGCGGAACTCCTGCACCCGTTCGACATCGGCCTGCTGCATGCGCCAGGTTCCATCGGGCAAGTCAGGAGAACGGGGCCTGAATGGCTTGATGGTCTTCTTGGCCCGGAAGTTCCATGAGACGTCTGTGACCAGATCGCGTATCACCGGAAAAGTGTGCATCGGCTCCAGGATGATGGGCATGTTCAGGTCGAGATTGCTCAGCCGCGTCATACACATGAGCTTGGGCATTCCGTTGATTTCCGCCGAGCATGAGCCGCATTTGCCTGCTTTGCAATTCCATCGCAGCGCAAGGTCCGGCGCCTGGTGAGCCTGGATGCGGTGCACGGCGTCCAAAACCACCATACCCTCCTCGACCGGCGTGACGTAGTCCTCAAAGCGGCCACCGGCTGCATCTCCGCGCCAGATGCGGAACATCGCTTGCGTTGCCATTCGACCTCCCTTAAGTCATTTCCTGGTGCTTCCTCTATTTCATTTCTTGAATCACAGCTTGCAACTTATCGGGCATGGGCGGGAGCGCGCGCTTCTCCACCAGCATTTCGCCATCCGCCCCGCGCTTGACGACGATGTTGTGCTTGCCCCATTCAGGATCTTTGTCGGGATAATCCTCGCGGAACTGGGCGCCCCGGCTCTCTTTGCGGAGCAACGCGGCACGGGTAATTGCCTCCGAGACCAACACCAGATTGGCGAGATCGATCGCCGTGTGCCACCCGTTGTTGTACTGGCGGTGGCCGGCGATGCCCACATTCTCCGCCCGCCCATCGAGCGCTGCGATGACACTCAGTGCCTGTTGCATTTCACTTTCGGTGCGAACGATGCCTACCAGGTCCTGCATGCTTTCCTGCAGGTCATATTGAATCTGGTATGGATTCTCACCGGAGGCGCCGCGGTCGAAGGGCTTGAGAGCATCATTGGCCGTTTGCTGGAGCTGCTCCTCGTCGACCACACCGTTGGTCCCATTCGCCCTGGCAAATTCTGCGGCATAGCGGCCGGCGCGGCGCCCGAAGACCACCAGGTCTGAAAGCGAATTGCCGCCCAGCCGATTCGCGCCGTGCAGCCCCGCTGCTGCTTCTCCCGCAGCAAACAGCCCCGGCACGTTGGACATTTGCGAATCACCATCCACACGGATACCGCCCATCATGTAATGCGTGGTGGGGCCGACTTCCATAGGCTCTTTGGTGATATCAAGATCTGCCAGCTGTTTGAACTGGTGATACATGCTGGGCAGCTTGCGTTTGATATGTTCCTCCGCCTTTGGCAGATGCTTCTTGATCCAGGCAATATCGAGAAAAACCCCGCCATGCGGTGTGCCCCGGCCTGCTTTCACTTCGCGATTGATGCAGCGGGCAACGTGGTCGCGGGTGAGCAGTTCGGGCGGCCGGCGGGCGTTCCGGTCGCCCTGGGTGTAGCGCCATCCTTCGTCTTCGTTGTCTGCCGTCTGCTCTTTGTAGAGGTCAGGAATCTCGTCGAACATGAACCTCTTGCCTTCGCTGTTACGCAACACGCCGCCTTCGCCGCGCACGCCTTCGGTAACCAGGATGCCGCGCACGCTGATCGGCCAGACCATGCCTGTGGGATGAAACTGCACAAACTCCATCTCCTGAAGTTCGGCCCCCACGCGGTAGGCGAGCGCCAGTCCATCGCCGGTGTATTCCCAGCTATTACTGGTGACCTTGTAGGCGCGGCCGATGCCGCCCGTGGCCACCACCACCGCTTTCGCCTGCCATAACTGGAAGAGGCCCTTTTCGCGGTCGTATCCGCAGGCTCCTGCGACGCGCCCCGAGTCCAGCAGGAGGCTGAGCACGGTGCACTCCATGTGGACCTCCATGCCGCAGTGAATGCCGTGGTCCTGCAGAGTGCGGATCATCTCCAGGCCGGTGCGGTCGCCCACGTGCGCCAGCCGCGGATATTTGTGCCCACCGAAATTTCGTTGCAGGATCCGCCCGTCCTTCGTTCGGTCGAACAGTGCGCCCCAGGCTTCCAGTTCGCGCACGCATTCCGGGGCTTCCTGGGCGTGCAGCTCTGCCATGCGCCAGTTGTTGAGGTACTGCCCACCGCGCATGGTATCTGCGAAATGGACTCGCCAGCTGTCGCGATCGTCGACATTGGCCAGCGCCGCTGCAATGCCACCCTCGGCCATCACGGTGTGCGCTTTGCCCAGCAATGACTTGCACACCACTCCCACTTTTGCGCCGTGAGCCGCGGCTTCGATGGCGGCTCGCAGCCCGGCCCCACCTGCACCAATCACCAGAACGTCATAGCAGAACCGTTGGAACTCCGGCATCTACAGGATTATCCAGTCGTGCCAGATCCCCATCGAGCAGAGGCGGACGTAGATATCCGAGAACCCTACCCAGAACAGGCTTGCCCAGGCCCACTTTTGGTGTTTTGCGTTTAGACAGCTCACGCAGTCGTAGAGCTTGTGCCGTACCGGATGCTCCGAAATCTGATCGAATGTGCCCCCAACTAAATGGCGGAAGGCGTGACAGCCGAAGATATAACCAGCCAGCAGCACCACGTTCACCACCAGCACGAGGCTTCCCACCCCGATGCCGAAACCATTCGGGAAGCGGAACGATACGAGCGCGTCATAAACCAGAAAGGCCCACACCAGGTAGGAGAGCCGTAGAAAGTAGCGATGGAAATTCTGCAGGACGAGGGGAAAGCTTCGTTCGCCAAGATACTTCTTGCGTGGCTCACTGACAGCACATGCTGGAGGATCGGCCCAGAAGGACTTGTAATAGGCACCGCGGTAGTAGTAACAGGTGAGCCGAAAAAGGCCGGGGATCCATAAGATGAGAAGCGCCGGAGAGAAGTGGAGAAAGCTTGGGTACCAAGCCGGCTTAGGACCAAAGAGGGCGTGCGGCGAGGACCCGAAGAGTTCGGGAGAATAGAAAGGCGAGATATAAGGGCCAAAGGTGTAGTGGCTGCCCTGCCAGGCCGCCCAGGTGGAGTAAACCAGGAACGCGCTTAACCCTAAAAGAACAGCCGACGGCGAAACCCACCATGAATCGCGCCGGGACGTCTGGCCGAACTTGCCGCCTTTCCAGACGACATCGGGAGTTGCCATCTTCGCCTCCGGCGTACAGGATCCACCCTTTTCGCCGATGGCAGGGGATTATATAGAGGGAAGAACTACGCCGCCAAGTGAGCTTAGGAACAAAAGGCGAACTCAGGGCGAAGATGGAAAAGATAACCGAAGGAATTCCGGCTGAAAGAAACAGAGAGTATGATTCAGATACTGACGTTGCGAGTGAAACCGCCCTGCCAACCAGGATCCTGCGCATCAAATCGCTTCTATTCGATATCTGCTGTACAGTTTCGTCCATATTGACGCTATCACTAGCGTTGCACCCGGAGATGCAGGCGGCGCCAGTGCAGGAAGTGCAGCGTGCGCCGGCGACGGTAAATCGCACTGGCTTGCCGAACCCACCCGAAGCTGCAAGCACTCCCGTCAAAACGGACCGGCGCCTGATTGTGATTGGCTTTATGGGCGGCCGCATCAAGGGCGACAATTTCGTTCATATAGAAGCTCGCCTGGCAAAGCAATTGCGACAGCGCTACCCGCTCGCCGTTCACTCCGCAGTCTTTGCCAATCACGACGGACCTATCGCTCTGAGGACGGTGCTTCAGCTGTTAGACAGCAACAAAGACGGCCGTCTGAGCGATGAGGAAAAAGAGGCGGCCCGCATCGTCATCTACGGACACAGCTGGGGTGCGTCTGAGACGATTTCGCTTGCCAGGCGATTGAACGAACTCAGTATTCCGGTGTTGCTGACGATTCAGGTCGACAGTGTGCAAAAGTCAAATCAGGACGACAAATTCATTCCGCCAAATGTGGGCGAAGCGATCAATTTCTACCAGTCGGAGGGCCTGCTCCATGGCCGAAGGTTCATTACGGCAGTGGACCCGAAAAAGACGACCATCCTCGGAAACTATGAGTCAACCTATAAAGGAAATCCGGTGTCTTGCGACGGGTATCCGTGGTTTGCACGAACCTTTATGAAGCCGCATATCGAGATCGAGAACGACCCGTCGGTGTGGAGCAAGATCGAGGCGCTCATCCAGACAAAAGTTCTCGAAAGCGAGCTGCTCTAAACAGCGGTTTTGTGCATCCAAGGATTTGATCTTAAATGTCTCGCATTGCCGCCATGCAGAATTCGATATTTGCGCAGCATGGGACGTCGCCGGGACATGAATCGACCGAGGAGAAAACATGAAAAAGACCATGACAGCAGTGTTGCTTCTGGCATCTATGACCGCGATTGCTTCGGCCCAGGACTGGTACCACGATCGGGAAGCACGCTACCAGGGCGAACAGTGGCGGCCCCAGGTGTTCTCGCAGGTTAGAACAGATCTTGACCATGTCTGGAGTGCCCGAGGTGCGAGTGAAAAAGAAAACGCGCGTCTTGACAGGACCAAGGAAGAGCTCACCAAGATGCAGGGCGACCTCGATCAAGGCCGATTCGATAACGGGATTCTGAACGACGTTATCGATTCGATCAGAAAGTCGGCCAACGATGAGCGGCTGGCTCCTCGTGATCGAGCAGTGTTAAGCGATGATCTCGCGCGACTCCACGACTACCAGGTCAATCACAACCACTGGGGTCACTAAGTCGATCAGAAAATCCGGGTAACGGGGGCCCCGGTCATGAACTGGGACCCCCGAGTCGCCCAGAAGGTCTATCATGGTGGGCCAGGTAGCGAACCCAGGAAGCGATCCTACGCAGCAGCTACGCCATGGGGCATAGGTTCCCCCGAAGCCGGCTTCCCTAGCAGGGCGTCACAGAATGAATGGGGCGTTACCGCGGAGGACAAATATGTGGAATCAACAGGGACAAGCCATCGGCACCAAGCCTTCCAGCCTGGTTGCAGCCGTATTTTTGGACGAAGTTTCTGCCCGCGACGCCATTGCCGATCTCAAGCTGGCCGGAGTTCGTGCAAACCAGATCGCTGTCGCTTTGTCGGACGAAGGCAAAAGAGTACACGCGCTCAGCGATCTGGAGGGAAAGCACAGCATCCTGTGGAGGCTTCGGCATAGCATCCAGCATGATACGCACCGCCACCAGGGGACGGGCTTATCCAGCCGCCAGGATGCGGCAGCAGCCAATGAGGAGCAGCCGCCGTTCACGGAAATAGATCTCACCGATACTTTGCGGGAGCGGGGAATTGCGGAAGCGACCGTCAAGTTATTGCATCACCAGGTTGGTTCAAAGGGATTCCTGATCCTGGTGGACGCCGGCGATGACGAGGATCGACTCGAATCCATTCTCCTTAATAACCGGGGCATGCCGCGAACAGTTATGGTTACCGAGCAGGCAAAAATCACCAGCTAGAGCCCCTCAGAAGAAGATCGAAATGGAGGATCTGGAAGCTGCTTGACTGCAGCGTGTTAGACAATACCGCAACAGGTCAGGGAGACGACAAACGGTGGGTTGCCAGTAGGCGGAACATTCAACAGCCGGGTCCGCGGTACCCTTGCCTCGTTGATCGGGATCTACGTGGACGCCTTACTTCCGCTTCGGTCCCCGTTGCCGTTCAAGACAATCAAAAGCAACCGAGCAAATTTGCTCAGCCAACGCCCGCTTCATCCATGCTCGTTCGCCTGCCTCCAGACGACTGTTGTGCGTCGGGCATAGGACGGGCACGATTTCACCTTGCCCACGAACCTGGTATTTGGTCCGGCACATTTCCCCCGGTATCGCGAAACAGGTCGAGCAGGAAATATCAATACCTAGGTCCATAACCATAGCTCCGGAGCAAGCAAGTTGGGCAGGGGGATTACAGGGCTCGTGCGTTCCTGGCATTGTTCAGAGTAACGTCCACCACGGCCAGGACTGCGTAATCGGCTTCATCAAGTGCTTTCTCAGCCAGAAGCTTCCTAAAGGAATCTCGCAGTTGCTCCAGCGTAAACATCAGATCATGGTGGCTCACCATAACGCCACGAAACCACCTCTCCAGTTCTCCCTCAATGGAAGTCTGGGGCGTAACAAACTGCAATACTTTGCCAGGAGTTTCTGTGGGCATGACCATAATTTCCGAGACGGGATAAGAGCTGGGGATTGATCGGGGACATAAAGGCGGCGACCTCCTGGTTCCACTCTCGAATCCCTCCCCCGAAAGAATCGATCACAGAGTTTGGAGGATCGCCGCTTGATGAAGAGCATACCGGATGGGGCAGAATTTGCTACAGTCCTTGCGTAATGCGCGGCGGGTTTGTGGTAATGCCGGTTGGTAATAAAGCCCCGCCTGCTTCCTGCCTCCAGGCTTTGCCCTGGCCTGACTCACCTTATTCTCTCTCTGGGGGCACAATCTGCAACCGGCGAGGAAGGTGCAGCATCATAAAGGTGCCGAAAAACGCGGAGCCGTATTGGTAAGCACGGCTCGCTGCGGATGCTAGTCCGCAGTCTAGTCATCTCCAGACAACAGCGGAGAAGGGACCCACGGCGATAGCGGCAGTGCTACGGCACCGTCGCCCATCGCTTGGTGCGTTTGGCCTGAAACCCTGACAGCCACGCGATGGAACTTTCTGTATAGGAGATCGCGATGACAACGCTGAACCACACAAATCTTACGAGCTACAACGTTCCGGCACTGAAGGAGTTTTTCTGCCGGGTCTTCGACTTTCAAGTACTAGGCGAACGCCGCGATAAGCTCGCTGTGCTGCGGAATTCCGAAGGCTTTCTGCTGACACTGATGTACGACAAACGTATGACGCCAGAGCAGGGCTATCCGGGCATGTTTCACGTCGGCTTTCTGCAGCCAACGCAACAAGCAGTGGACCTCATGCACGAGGCACTGAGCGCTCGGGACTACATGGCACCCAAGCCTGCCAAGCTGCGGCGCGGCGGACCGGCAGCCTACGGTTTTTACTACCAGGCTCCGGGCGGTGTACTGGTGGAAGTAAGCACCATGAACATTGCCGAATCAGCCTAAGCGTAGCCACAACCAAGGGGAAGACCAGGCGATTGCAGCACGGGACGCCTCCTATGTATCAGAAACTGTAGCGAAAAGGTGGCGTCCCCATGAATGATCGCAGGGAAGGTTTGAGTACGGACGCTGGTCAGGCGTTCGTCCCACCGTCAACGGTCAGATTTGTCCCGGTGATGTAAGAGGATTCCGGACCGGCGACGAACGCCACCAGGGCGGCGACCTCATTCACTTGCCCGTAGCGCCCGAGAGCCGTGACGGCCTTCTGAGGGGTTGCCCAATCGCCCGCGGCCGGATTCAAATCTGTGTCGATTGGACCCGGCTGGACGTTATTTACAGTAATGCCGCGGCCGCCAACCTCTCTGGATAAGCCCTGAGTAAACATCTTCACCGCGCCCTTCGTCGCCGAATAAGCAACCAGGCCGGGCGTTAGAACACGCTCGCCCACGCAGGAGCCGATCATGATGATTCGACCACCACTCTGCATGTACTTGAGTGCCGCCTGCGTTGCGACCAGCGTCCCGCGGAAGTTGATGTTGATCATTCGATCCATCTCTTCCAGGGTGGTCTCCTCGAACGGTTTCGGAATGGCCACGCCGGCGTTGTTGACAAGCACATCAAGCCGGCCGAAGGTCGCGATCGTTTTTTCGACCGCCGCCTTGATCGCTTCCGTGTCGGCGGCTTCGGCCTGGATCGCGAAGGCTTTTCCGCCGGCGGCTTCAATTGCTTTCACTACGGCGGAAGCCGCGCCGGCATCCTTCGCGTAGGTAATGGCCACGCTCGCTCCCTCCGAGGCCAGGCGGTGGGCGATCGCTGCCCCAATGCCCCGTGAACCGCCGGTTATGAGTGCCACCTTCTCAGTTAAGTTCGCCATAGAATTCTCCTCTGTTCTGCAAATGAGTTCACAACCAGAAGAATCTATTTGGACTCAATCGACCAGCCCGGATCTGGTTCTCGCGATACCCCCAATAAGTAGTGGTCGTTTGCGGCCCCAGGGCTTTCCCGGTCTCAAGGCAACAGCGGCGTTTCGACAGGCCTGCGGCCCCGCCTAAGAAAAATGACAATGGTGCGGACGAATGTTAAGTGGGTGGCCCAGGTCCCACCCACTCATTGTCTGGAGGCGCAGTTTGATTGTCGACAAAACGAAGCGCGTGGGAGAGATCTGCGGTTCCTGTTCCAACGAACAATTACTGCGGTAGGCCGATGCGCTGCTTTAGTGCGGCGAAACGCGGGTCGGCGTGGAGGCCGTTCAGACGTGAGTCTGTTGTCAGGTAAACAGCTAGAAAGTAGGAGCGTTCCGCATACGCGCGATCGAGCCAGGAGAATACCTGATCTTTGTCTCCCAACCCGGCATAGACAACAGCAATGCTATAGGGAGCGACATTGGTACGCGCCGATAACTCTTTCAAATGGTCCAACACCTTCTGCGCCTCCTTTTTGTTCCCTGACAATGCGTAGGCGTGTCCAAGGCCCGACCATATTTCGGTATTCTCGTTGTCGAGCGCCAGGGCGCGTTGAAACTCGGCGATCGCTTCCGCCATTCTTCCCTTTGCTTCATAAGTTCGGCCCAGGTAGCAGTGATCGAACCAGAAATTTGGATCTAGCTCGATGTTACTGGTCAGTTGCTTCATCGCCGGATCCCATTGTTGGGTGAACACCAAAACCGATGCGACGAAGAAGTTCCCTAAAGAGGCGAGCGGAGCGGCTTGCTGCGCCAGCCTGGCTTCGGCTAACGCCTCCGCCCCTCTCCCCATGGGAGCCAGGAACCAGGAATAGTATCCGCGAGCCTCAGAATCGTTGGGATTCAGTTCAATCGCCCGCTTAAACTCGCGTTCCGCAACCGGCCAGTTCCACTCGTACCATTGGCTTTCAATCGCCAGCGCCAGGTGAGCATCCGCATCGTTGGGGTCGATAGCGAGCGCCTTCTCAGCCGCTTGCTTCGCCTTGGGGCCGGCCTCACGAGGAGGCATGTACCAGTCGTCCTGATTAATGTAGTTATAAGCCAGGCCGTTATAGGCCAAGCCATAGTTTGGATCGATGGCGATTGCCTGATTGAAATAATCGATGCCCTTTGCAAGCCCATCCTTAGTGAGCTTGTTGGTGTAGTACTTGCCTTTGAGATAGAGCTGATAGGCTTCGGGATTACCGGTCGAGCCTTTGGTCATCCTTTGCTGGGTTTCGGCGGTTGGGTGGGCGCCGAGCCGTTGCGAGACCTCGCGGGCGATGTCGCTCTGGACCGCCAGTAGATCATCCAGCTTGCGGTTGTACTGTTGGCCCCAACGTTCTTTGCCGTCACGAACGTCGTCGAGTTCGACGTTGACCCTGAGGTTGTCGCCTCGCTGCGCGACAGTGCCTGTAAGCACGGTGGTGACGCCAAGTTCATCGCCAACCTTCTGCGCATCCACAGGCTTGCCCTTGTAACGCGATGCAACACTGTGAGGGACCACCTTCAGATTGGGCAAGCGCGCCAGGCTGTTGTTGATGCTTTCAGTGATTCCATCGGAGATGTAGTCGGCATCAGGGTCGTTGGTCTGATTTTGCAGTGGCAGGACGACGATGGAATCATTCTGGCTTGCCCTCGACCTCATGAAATAAATACCCGCTCCCAGCAGGCCTATCAGCAGGGCGACGCCGACGGCCAGCAAAGCTGCGGTACGCGTACTGCCTCGGGGAATGCCCCGTGTCGAGGCGCTTGCGAGCGCCAGGCGCAGGTCGGTTGCCGATTGATAGCGTGCATCCGGCGCCTTGGCCAAGCACTTGCGCACGATTGCCTGGAGAGCAGGCGGCGCGGCGAGCGGCGGCGGATCTTTGTAAACGATGGCCCCGATAATCGCAGCCGCTGAACTTCCTGAGAAGGCGCGGTGGCCGGAGAGCATTTCGTGCAGCACGGCTCCAAAGGAAAAAATATCGGAGCGCGCGTCGGCCGGCTTCCCCTCAGCCTGCTCCGGCGACATATACGCCGGCGTACCCATGATGACGCCCACCTGCGTGATGACGCCTATGGCATTGGTTTCGTCCCCAGGTGCGCTGTCATCGGCTTGTTTTGCCAATCCGAAGTCCAGCAACTTAACCACTCCGCTGCTGCTGGTAAGGATGTTGGCCGGCTTCAGGTCACGATGAACAATTCCTTTGGCGTGCGCCGCTTCGAGCGCAGCGGCAATTTGCATGGCCAGTTGCAGGGCCTCGGGCGGTGGAAGCGCCCGAGGCTGATCGGGCGAAACAATGGCTGCGCCCTCGACACACTCCATGACGAGGTAGTTAGGACCAATATCGTAAATCTGACAGATGTTGGGATGGTTCAGGGCAGCAATGGCCTTAGCTTCCCGCTCAAAGCGCGCACCGAACCCGGCGTCTGAGAATTTGATGGCGACGTCGCGATTCAACCGGGTATCGCGCGCCCGATACACCTCACCCATACCACCCGCGCCAAGGAACGCGAGGATTTCATAGGGCCCGAGTTTGTCTCCGACAGAAAGCGGCATAAGGCGGACAAGGGCCAGTGTAGCCTATCCCCAACTTCCAGCAGCGCCTGCGCAGCATCGTTTTGGAGCGCTAATTTTGTGGGGAACTGGTACTCCTCGACTCCACTTTGCAGAGGCCTTTCGGTGTCCAATCGTGAACCATACCGATGGATGGCTTCGAACTCTGGTGAAGAATGAGCACTAACGCACTTCGTTTTTCAGAACCGGTTGCCGTGAGATGCATCGGCACGCCCCCGGCCACGATCACGGGCGGTCCACCAGCGCGGCCCGTTTGCATGCCTTCCGGCGTTTCAGGCAAGTCTCTCCGGTCAAGGTGTGGAAGGCTTCCGGACCGGGGTGGTTATGGATGGCTGCAGTCATGCCCGGGGTAAAGATGGCCTCCATGTATTGAGCCGAGTATTTTTCTCCTGGGGTAATCGGGAGTGGCCCAATCTTCGCGATTCGTTGTCCTTTCGCCGGATGCCATGCTTCGTCCTCGATCGTCAGGAGCCAAATTTTTCCCAGAGACTCGACAATCGTGCTCCTCGGTCCCTTGTCTTCCTCTGCCGCAACCCGTGTCGGATAGACGTCCAGATGCCAGAATATTTGCGTTTTCGTCAGCCCACACATCGGTTGGTCATCCAAAATCCAACACCCCAATTCTGTGGTTCGTTGGCTGACTGGGGTGCAAGCGTGAGCCATCCCTGCTTGCGCGAAAGACCTTTGGCATCGCAACATCGTCGACAGAGACAACGCGGCCATCGTGAGAAATAGAAATCGCTTGGATGGGTTCATGTTTGTTCCGTGTTCGTAATCAAGGGTTGCACAAATTAGTGTTTCCAGCGCAACAAATAGATCTGTGCCACGCTGGTACGGCTCATGATCGCCGGTTGTCCTTCGGGGGTAAGGCTCAGGAAGGAGTCAAAACCGTCCGTATCATTCACCCCTTCCAGCCCGCTCAACTTTGTCCACTCTCCCTCAGGAACCGTCAGGCGGTAAATTCCAGGGTTTGCCTGAAGCAGGCTCACGTAGAGAGCCTTACCGTCGTTCGCCCACGTCCAGTAGCTCCACATGGAGTCGAATGCGTGCAGATCTTTCCAGGTCCTGGTGTTTGCGGAGTACAAAACCATGCGCAAAGGATTTTCCGCAATGGCCACCAGGTGCTTCCCATCCGGCGACCAGGATGGCCAGAAATATCCTTCAGCGTTGGGCAAGGTGGAAACCTGCCGGCTCGCTAAGTCAAGCACATGGATTCTGAGCCGGACACCCGGGTTGGGAAAGTAACTAAAGGCAATCGACTTTCCATCGGGGAACCATGTCGGCGCTAAGTCGCCGTGACCGTCCGGCGTCAGCTTCTCCGGTACACCGCCATCTGCTGAAACAAGATAGAGATTCTTCCAGTCCGAGTAAACCAGCCATTTGCCATCTGGAGACCACTCCGGCATTTCTGCGTAGGAGTTCGTGAGCTCAACTTTATCGCTGCCGTCAAGCTTGCTCTTCCATAAATGCCGGGAGGGGTATTCCGAGTATGCCATCCATTGCCGATCAGGCGAAATAACAAACTGCAGCATCGAGATGTCATCGAGAAACGGTAACAGCTTCCCGGAGTGCGGGTCGTATGCCCGCATCGCGCCTTCGTCCATTCGCCCGAGTACAAACAGACCGTTGCCATCGCGAGTTGGGGTAGTGGCCAAAATCGATATCTGGTTACCGGTGATTCTTACGGCGGCGGGCTTACTCCACAACTCGAACCAACGCGGCCTAACCACTTCATAGACATTTCCGCGTCCCTCGCGATCGGACGAGAATAGAAAGTGCCGCCCATCGGGAGTCCACTGGCCGGAGTATTGATTTGCGTTTTCTGGCCAGTCAAGCCGCAGTGGGTGCGCATTCTGTCCATCGACGCTTACATCCCAGAGTCGTGTGTGGACGAAGTCTGTACCGACTGTCACACAAAGCTCCCGGCCATCCGGCGCAAAACCCAGTTCCCCCAGGTCTGCGGGCGCGTCCCATATCTTTTTCAGATTTTCTCCGTCTGCGTCAATGCGGTAGAGCGTTCGCTGCTCCGAAAATACGATGAACCGGCCATCAGGAGACCAACGCGCATAGCGCGCTAAATGATTGCTCAGTCTTTTCGGCGTGCCGCCCAGCATGGATGCAGTCCAAAGAGTGCCGCGGTCGGTGTTGTCATTCGTGTCCGGGTTTAACCCCAGCGCCATTGACGCGTCGGCGGAAATATCCAATAGTTGCATGCCCGGTTCGAGGATGTGCATGGCGGCAATGAGGCCGCCGCGGGCTGCCATCTCGGATGGCTTCGAGCGACTGTTGAAGTAGAGCCGTGATCCGTCGGTGAAGAGCGGCCCCTCTTTCGGCTCCGCTGAGGACGTGACCTGTGTCGAATCGAGTGGCCCGGAAGCCGGCGCCGGGATGAACCACATGGCAAGGGCAAGTGCTGTCGCAAAGGCGATCCAATACCATCGACCCTTAACCTTACGCGAAGATGCAATTGGTAACGCCGCGAGGGAGGTGACCCCACTCTGCGGTGACTGGATCTGTGCGAAGGCGCTGTTTCTGCGTTCGGGATCTGGGGAGAGAAAGCTTTCAACAGCCGAAAGCAATCGTGCAGGAGCCTGCGCCGAGCGCAATGCCGGCGATGAGGTGACCGCGAGGCCTCTTTCCGATTCGACTGGCCGCTCCCCTGTAAGCACCTGATGCAACACCACCCCCAACGCAAAGAGGTCGGTAGCCTTCGTGGGCCGCTCTCCGCGCAACAATTCGGGCGCCAGGTATCCAGGCGTTCCGGCGATCATGCCGGAACCGAACAAGGTGGTTTCGGCCTCGTGCAGCCGGGCAAGTCCGAAGTCCATGATCGACACATTAAGGTGCTGCCCCTCCGGCTCGAGCATCACGTTGTTGGGCTTGAGGTCGCGATGAATAACGCCGGCGGCGTGTAAGGCGGCCACGCCGGCTAGCAGCTGGGTGCAGATCTCCGACGATTCTGCGTTAGTAAAACTTCTTTTCGCTTCGAGCCGTGCATGGAGCGTCTCACCCTGCAGCAACCGCATCGTGAGCAGCAAAAACGGAGGCGCAGGCTGTTCGCAGTGAAAGATCTCATAGATGGGACACAGGTTCGGATGAACGACCTTGCGGGCGAGAATCACTTCCTGCTCAAAGCGATCCGCGCTCGCGGAGTCCGCGGCGATTTCGGGCCGGATAATCTTGAGGGCCACGCTGGCGCCCTTGAGGAACTGGTCCTTCGCTTCATAGACCTCGCCCATACCTCCGCGAGCGATGAAACGAACGATCAGAAAGCGATCGGCGATCCGTTGTGCGGGTTGAAAGCGAGCGGAAGTGGGGACTTTGGTGGTGGGCTGACCTGCTGCCGTCTTTGCGGGAAATAGCGGGTCAGCAAGAAACGAGCCGGCGCACTGGTTTTCTATAAGAAGCTGCTCGATGAATTGCCGCAGCTCGGGCGCGTTGCGGCATGCGTGGTCAAGAAAGGCAGCCCTGGCATCCGGCTGCAACTCAAGAGCTTCTCCAAATAATTCCTCCGCAGATCGCTCCGGCATTCTTCCCATCCAGCGAGGTGTGATCGGAACCGAGGTACCGCGTGACCTAACCTGGCCCGGAACTCAGCGGGGAAGCGGGTCATCTCAAGGTGGCGCCCGCACAGCGGGTGCAAACCCTCTCGCGATGCCAGAATATACCACGGCGGTTGTGGGCCTAAAAGACTATGGTTATCTAGACCCAACCTTCCCGAATCTCTCTTCGAGAAAGAGCCTGTTATGAACGCCTCGCTGAAACGCCCACTGATCGCTCTGTTCATTTGTGTCTTTTGCTTCGCAACCACTAAGACCGCCAGTGCAGGCATTGCGGGCGCGAGCGACGGAAAAACTGCCGGAGTGATCATTGCGCTGGTTGGGGTGGGAGCTCTGATCGGCGTCGGCGTTTATTTTGCGGTCCACCACGGGCACTCATTGAAGGGCTGCGCCTCTTCTGGCCCTGGCGGCATGCAGTTGTTGAATGAGGGCGACCAGCAGACCTATGCTCTCGCCGGAGACGTGGACGGAATTAAAACGGGAAACCGGGTACGCGTCTCGGGTAAAAAACAGAAGCCCACTGGCGGCGGCCGGCAGTTTGTCGCGACCAAGCTGTCGAAGGACTACGGGCCATGCAAGATCCAGCCTTCAACACCGTAAGAAGCATCGCGGGCCTCGGCCTGGTAGCTTAAGAACCGGGACACCAGGTTTCTGTGACCAAGAGAGGACACATGCGCTCGTTTGCCAATGCACACGCCCTCGCTGCGGCGATGATTCTGCTACCTGCAGCGCTGCTCTCAGCGCCGGCCGCGCAGGAGGCAACCGCGCCGCCACCTGCCGACCTGAACACCTCGAAGCTGAAGGCTCCGCCGCCGGCGCCACCCTTCACCGATTTTCGTTACGAGAAGCCGGGAACCCTGCACAAGATTATGGTGAAGGATCTACCCCAGCCGTATGCGACCAAATCGGCGTACGACTTTCCGAGTCTGGTGGCGCGGCCGGAAAACGCGTGGCCCTCGGCGCCGCCCGGATTCAAGGTGGAGTTGTATGCGGCTGGGCTCGACAACCCTCGCACCATGCGCACGGCTGCGGACGGCGACATTTTTCTTGCGGAAACCGATCCCGGACGTATTCGTGTGTTTCGTGGACTAACCGCCGCCGGCAAGCCCGCGCAATCGGCGATCTTTGTCAGCGGGCTGAAACATCCGTATGGTCTGGCTTTTTATCCTCCGGGTCCCGATCCGCAATGGTTGTATGTGGGCAACACCGCCGAAGTCGTTCGCTTCCCGTATCACAACGGCGATTTGAAGGTGAGCGGATCAGCGCAACATATCGCCGACCTGCCAGATCGGGGCTGGTTCGGGCACACGACACGGCCGGTAGAGTTTTCGCGGGGTGGTAAGCAAATGTTTGTCGCGGTGGGCTCAGCATCGAACGTGGACGATCCGGACACCACGCCGCGCGAGAAGGACCGCGCGGACATTCTGGCCTGCGATCCGGAGAATTGCGTGTTGCGCGTGTATGCCTCCGGCATTCGCAATCCGGGAGGCGGGATTGCGGTGAATCCGCAGACGGGCGAGTTGTGGTGCTCGGTGAATGAGCGCGATGCCCTGGGGGACAACCTCGTACCGGACTACATCACGCACGTGCAGGAAGGGGGATTCTATGGTTGGCCGTGGTGGTACATGGGCGCGCATCAGGATCCTCGTCATCAGGGCAAGCATCCGGAGTTGAAAGAAAAAGTCATCGTGCCGGATGTGCTGCTGCAGCCGCACAACGCGTCGCTGGAGCTTACTTTTTATCAAGGCTCGCAGTTCCCTGCCGAGTACCAGGGAGACATTTTCGCGGCCGAGCACGGCTCCTGGAATAAGGCGGTGCGCGTGGGCTATGAAGTGATCCGGGTGCCGCTGCACCAGACCGGCCACGCCAGCGGCGAGTATGAAGACTTCCTCACCGGGTTTGTGCTGCCGGATGGCAAGGTGTGGGGACGTCCGGTGGGCGTGACGGTGGCTCCGGATGGATCGCTGCTGGTAAGCGACGATGGATCAAACTCCGTGTGGAGAGTTAGCTACACCGGAAAGTGACGGGGTCAAGTCAGATCGTTATTTCTTCAATGAGCGGCGGCCGTTGATCAAAATCGCTGAACCGGATCCAGGTTGGCCTCACAACGAGATAGGTCATGCCCGTCCAGCCTGTGCGATCCCTTCCATCAGGCCAGGTCGAAAAGTACGCCTCTTGATAGCGCGTTCGCTCGGCGCCTTCGGGTTCCATCGCGTTCCCTTCAAGTTGAAGCGTCTTCTCGCCGGGAAATCCCAGGACAACCGAGCAAGCTGGCCGCGCCATCAGATTGCGGTATTTTCGGGTGGAACGGAGCGTATCGAAAACAATCTCCAGTTGGTCGGTCACTGCGATGCCCACGAGAGCTGATTGTGGAGTACCTGTCGACGAGATGCTGGACACCACACCATAACGATGTTCGGCCATAAACACATGAAAACTGGGTTTGTTCATAGGAAGTTCCGGATCCAGCCCATAGAAACTTAGCCTGGCGCAAGATGTGGGCTGAGGCTGATAACGATTCGCGGTTCGCTCACAGCGGTCCGGGTGATCGAGACCACGGTGATGTCATCCTCTTGTCCGAAGCCGCAGGTCGCGTCGACCACATGCTCCACCGTCGGACGTCCACTCATCAACGTCGCGATCCGCTCAAAGCCATACAGCTCTCCCTGCGGATCACGTGCCTCGAGCACGCCGTCGGTGATCAACATCAGCGTCTCGCTCTCTTGCAGCCGGAAGTGGACCTCGTCATAGCTGGCGTCGGAGGATAGCCCCAGCGGCAAGGATCCTGGAACGCTCAGCTCCAGCCCATCGCGGTAGGGCGCGAGGTGTCCGGCGTTGGCTAGCGCAGCTCCCCCGTTAGCGTTGATCCGCAGCACCAGGCAGGTGGCGAAGCCATCTTGCGTACGGCCCAGCAAGCGGCGGTTCAAGCCAAGCAGGATCTCGGCAGGATCGCGGGTGTACTCGGCCAGCGTGCGCAGGGTGCCGACAATCAGCGAGACGGTCATCGCCGCCTTAAGCCCCTTGCCGCTCACGTCGCCGACGACAACCAGCGCGCCGGACTCCTGTCCCTTCTCGCCGAGCGGGATTACCTGGAAGAAATCGCCGCCCACTTCGGCGGCCGGCTTGTACACGCTGGCGACGAAGAGGCCCGGAATGGCCGGAATCTCCTCCGGGATGAGGATATGCTGCACCTCCTGCGCGGATTTGATCTCCATCTCGATCTCCGCCTGGCGTCGCCGTTCCCATATCTGGTGCAAAGTTATGTTAAGCACGAGGACGAATAAAAACATCCAATCCAGCATTGTCTCCAGCGAAATCCTGTAACCACCTATCTGCACCGACCAGCGGCCAATCTTTTCCCCCGCTGCCGGGCTAACGAGAGTGACCGCGCTCAGCAGGGGCAGGTACAAACCGGAAACAATCGCCGCGATGCCAAGAGGCGCGAGTGACCAGGTCTTCCGGCGTAGCAGCCCGAACCCCACAAGGAACAAAAGGTAGAACTCCAGCGCAGTGTAGACCTGGGTTGTAACAGCGTCGAGCTGCCTCGTCCCCAGTCCCGCGTATCTCCAGAAGACGATCGCCACGCAGTCGGCTAGATTCGCCATAGGAAAACTGCGATGACGACTGCCGTGCACACTCGCCAGCGCCTGCTCTGGTTCAAGCCAAAGATGGAAAGCAGGAGGAGCCAGAGTGCGACGGACAAGCAGACGCCCTCGACCTGAACCGAAAGTTGCTGAGGGACAAAGGGCAAAGTGTTACGTGTCAAGAACTGCAGCCCTGTGCTTGCTTCGGCCAGGAGCAAGACCGAGAGCCAAAGATAACGCCACTCCCGCTGCCCGCGCAGGAACAGCAAGAGACTTAGTAGGCCCGCTGCGCCGATGAGCGTAGAAGCGCCGATCTGGGGAAGGTGCGTGTGTTCCCGGTGATCGCGGGCGAACTGTAGCTGCTGCTGCAGTATGGGGAGGTTGACCAACCGGGGCGCCTGGTTGAGACCGCCTGCCGCGCTGTCGGTATTCGTGGACGCGGGAGCCGCCCAGATGCGGAAGGCGAGTACCCCCGATGTCGCACCCGTGCCCAGCGGGAAGACGGCATCCTTACCGTAGCTCCACCAGACCGCATTTGGAGGCAGGCTGCCGGAGCTGCCGATCTTCTGGCTGTTCCAGTAGACCTCGTAGGCGCCGTCGGCTGCGGGAACGTAGAGACCCAGGGGTGAGCTGGTATCCCCAAGGTTGATGCGCTTGCGATACCAGGCGAGCCCACGATAGCCAGGGTGGCCCTGCGCGCCCCACGGCTGGTCTGCCTGTAACGGCTGCCAGCCCGAGTCGTCAAAGCCGGGGTTGGCCCAAGCGAGATCGTCGCCGGTGTGGAACTGCCATGTGCCTGTGATGGGGACTGAGGGCGGCCCTAATGGGGGTGCCGTGAACGTCTCCGCTCGCGCCCTGATCGCCAACTGCGGGAGAAGGAGCAGAAGGGCCAGCGTCAGGCCCACAAGCGTGGGGGAGACAACAACGGACAAGCGGGCCGGACTCGGGTTTTTTCGGAAAATGGGACCAACCTTGATTCCTGGAGTGAGGAGCAATCGGGCCCGGTTCCTATGCCGCTCGATACTACTCTTGTAGCGGTGCCGCCGCTAAGTCCTTTGTTTCATGAAGGTGCTCGAAATTTTCCAATTAACTAATTTGATCATCTTGCCTCTTTGATGGGTGATTGCTCTTCACCAGCGAGTCCAGTCCCCATGCGCGATAAGATACCAGGTGTTCCACCTTTGACTTGAGACCTGCAAGGGATCTGCAGTCTACCTTGCGTTCCGGTGTTATGGCCGCCACGCCTCCTCTCTCACAGTCGGCCGGCGATCAGGTCATGGCGTATGTTGTAACCCAGCCCAGGGCCGGATGGAGCTGCAATCGTCCCCCGTGCACTCACCAGAATTTCCGGTTCGACAACGTCCGTGTCCCAATAACGCTGGCTTGCCGACACATCGCCAGGCAGCGTGAAGGCGCGCAAGGTGGAAAGCGCGATGTTATGCCTGCCCATCGTGTGTGTTTGCCCTGAGGAGTCGCGAGCAGCCACGATGGAGAACGCGAGAAGACAACAACAGAGAGTGAGGCGGTATTTCATTGAGGCTCCAGCCAGTAACCGAGTTGAAACACTCCGTTGCCCTGGGTGTCGCGCTCGAATCCGATCACCGCAAGCTTACGTTCGAATGCAGCCTGAAATCGCTCCCGGTTTCTATTCTGGACATCTGCAGCCAGGGAGCGGGTGGCATCATTCGATTTCCAACTATTTATCATTGCAGGCACCTGAATCGTTGCTTCGGCCTTCGCGGAAACCGGCCGGCGCAGCAGCGCCGCACGAACGCCATCGGAGTGGAGCCACCACTCGGCGATGAGTCGATCTGTTGGTAGCTTGCCCTGAAGAGGTGACGCCGAGTCGCCATAGTAATTCGGTTTGTATCGCCGCACCACCGCACCAAGGCTCGTTATGTTGAAGGCGGAGTTCTTGGTGTCGAGAGGATCGAAAGTCCACTCGATGCGCTTGATCCCACGCTTCAGCGCATCTTCTCGCTGCATCAGTTTCAAAGCTCGACCGATCCCCAAATTGCGGCTGGCTGGGTCCACCGCCAGTAGATGGGAATATAAAAATGTCTCTCCCTCCACAACGGAGATGTAAGCCAGGGCAAAACCTACCAGCTGCTCATCTTTCCCGGCTGTTTCGCGCCACGCTCCAAGAACCTGCCCACCGTTCGAGCGCGCAATCAGAAAGCCACTCCGGGGCATCAGATCAGTGTCGTCTTTACCCCAGGTTTTCTTTTGCAGGTCAAGACAGGCGTCAATATCCTCCAGCGACTCGCAGGGTCGAATTTTGATGGCGCCGCCATCTTCCATTTCTTTGTCCAAGCGCGCGATCATACTTTCCAAATCTCCTGATTCTCTTATCCCTGGATCGAAAGCGCCAGGGCCTTCGATATGTTTCTCAAACCCTGCGCCAACTTTTCTTGAGGTTCCCATCCGAATCCTAACCGGAAACTGCGCGTGCTCTGCTCAAACCAGTGGCCCGGCCCGACGAAGGCGGAAGATTTCTCCAGAAGAGTTTGGTAAAAGGCCGCCATATCAACGGGCAGACCGGCGCGGACCCGGGGAAAACAGACAACACCGCCGCCTGGGACCACCCATTCCAACACAGGCGTCTTTGCCATCCGTTCCATTACCATCCCGAAGTTCATTTGATTCTGCGTCCTGATGGACTGCAACAGACTGCTGCGGTTGCGCAAAGCTTGCAGTGCGATTGCTTCGTCGACCACGGACCCGCAGATTTCCGCCCTGCAGACTGCTGAAGGAGCAGGCCCACGAACCGCGGAAATTACCGCGAGGATTACTTTTTGATCGAGCAGCGGGTGCAAAGCGATCCTGACTTTGCATCGCTGCGCGACCAAGCCTCGCTTTCGAAGCCTGGTGCAATCCCTGCATCAAGCATCGCAGAGCTTGACCTTCGTCAAGAGTTAAAAAGAGCCTCCTCGCTCACCGGTGTAGAGTTAGAGGTTACTTGGGTTACAGTCATCCGCTTTGTTGCCGATGGCTTGGCAAAGGTTCGGTACCTGCCTGCATCAATATGCGTCATTCGGGTTATGTGACCTGGACGATCGTTCACCTATCCTCGAAAGGAGTAAGCCTGTGTTCTGGTAACAAGGATGCCCTGGTATTCGGTTTCGTTTGACTGAGATTTCCCCCTTAAAGGAGCTTAAAGCTTAACGCTCGACCTCAAGTTCTGGCTATGCCGAGGCACCAGCGCTGAAACTCTATGCGGCCACGAACCGATGTGCTCGTAAGCCTGACCGTCTTGCTGGCTGTGGTACTGGGGATGGTTTCCCCAGCGCATCTCTTTGGCCCATGGCAGATCTTTGTCTGCTATCTCTGCCTGAGCTTGATTGGGGCCTGTTTCAAGGTCGCACTGCCCGGCGGCGAAATTGCGCTCTCGCTCAACGTACCCTACATCCTGCTCTCGATTATGTGGCTGCCGCTGCCTGCCGTGCTGGTCGTCGCAGCGGCCTCTGCTCTGGTGATTTCCACCTTCAGAGTTTCTCCCCGCAACACACTAGCTCAGGTACTGTTTCATTTAGCCAATGCCATCAACTCGGCTTTTATTGCGTGGTTCATCTACTACGCAGCGAAGAATGCGTCAGATCAGTCCTTGCCATCGCTGGTGCTTGCGGCGATGGCTTACTTCGTCATCAACACCATCTCGGTTGCGGCCGTATTGGCTACTCTGCGAGGTAAACCGCTGTTCGGCGTGTGGCGGCATTTCTTTTGGGCGTGGCCGTATTATCCGGTGGGCGCCGTGCTCGCCTCGCTCACCTACTATGTCGAGGTACACCTTGGACGATTCACCGCACAGTTGATACTGCCCCTGGCATACCTCCTCTATTGCATCTGCAAAAGCTATTCGGGCAGGCTGGTGGAACGGCACAAACATACGGAGGATATGGCCGCCTTGCATCTGCGGACCATTGAAGCTCTCGCGTTGGCCATTGAGGCCAAGGACCAGAATACCCACGATCATCTTTGCCGGGTACGCGTTTACGCCGCAGGCATCGCCGAGGCCATGAAATTGAATGACGATGAACGAGAAGCCCTGATGGCCGCCGCCCTGTTGCATGACATCGGAAAGCTTGCCGTGCCGGAATACATCATCAACAAGCCGGGCAGGCTGACTCCCGAGGAATTCGATCGCATGAAGATCCACCCAGTGGTGGGAGCTCAGATTCTGGCACGCGTGTCGTTTCCCTATCCCGTGGTGCCCATCGTGCGGTCGCATCATGAACACTGGGATGGAAGCGGGTATCCAGACGGGCTGAAGGGGGAAGAAATACCAGTTGGGGCAAGGATCCTCGCGGTCATCGACTGCTTTGATGCCATGGCATCCGATCGCCCCTACCGCCGCGCCCTTCCTATCTCCGGTGCAGTTGCGCATGTACAAAAGCTTGCCGGCATCGAGTTTGATCCGCGCGTCGTAAGCATTCTTGCCCAGCTCCATGAAGAGCTGGAAGGGAAAGCGCTTGCGGAGAGCAGAAAAATGGAACCCTTGAAGACCGACATTACGGTGAGAAGAGGCGAAGCTCCGAGCGCGGGGTATGAGAGAAGTGGACCGTCAACCGCGAACGGGTCCGGAGCCGGCATGGATTCCGGCGCACGTGCCCAGTTTGAGACCGGGATCAAGAGCATGATTGCGGAGACGCTGGGGGCGGGAGGGTCTGAGGATACGCTCGCTTGCGTGTCCGCGACGCTTGCAGTTGTTATTCCCTTCGATATTCTTACGATCTACGTTCTTGAGGGCGAGGTGCTGCGGCCGTATTACGCGAGCGGGAACCGCGCGGTATCGCTTTCGAGCGCCGCGCTGCCGGTTGGCCTGGGTTTGTGCGGCTGGGTGGCTCAGAGCCGGCAGCACATTCTGAATGGCAATCCATCGGTGGAGGTTGCGATCCAGACCGCCGATCCGCGCATATCGCAAATGCATTCCAGCCTGGCTCTTCCACTCGTAGATGATGAGGATTCCGTGCTGGGGGTTCTTGCACTCTACCACTCCGAGCGGGATGCCTTCACCGCTGGTCATCTTGATTTGCTTCTTTCCGTACAGGCGTCGTTCACAGGGTTTCTTGCGCGGGTCTTGCCGGAGGCGGCGGGTTCGATCCTGAGCCAGTCTCAGAATCGAGAAGAGGAGACCTCTGATGTTGCGACCGTGTGATGGGGCAGTTTAGCGGGCTCCCGAAACTTCCCTCAGGGCTGTTTCGGAGCGGTGGCGGGTGAAGTGCGCTTTGGAGCGGGCTTGTCCGCCAGGCTAGTCGCTCCAACTCCGTATTTCGCGTCGTAGCTCTTGATGAGCCGGCCAGTGATATCAACATTGCTAGCTGTGTACCACACCACCGGCGCAGTTTCGGTTCCTCGTTCCAGTACGGCCGCGTAGCCATGCTGTACAGAAAACTCCTGTAGCAGTGAGAAGACCTTTTGCGCCACCTGCTGAAACGCTTGTTGCGATTCGGCTTGAGAGTCATTCTTGAAGTCCTCAGCTTCACGTTGAAGCTGCTTCTCCTTCGTCCCAAGATCCTGAAGCATCTTATTCCTTTCGGCGTCCGTCAGCTTGGCGGCGGCAGCATCATTCAAGCTTTTCTTGTTAGCCTCGATGTCGTCGTTGAGCTTTTGCAATTCTTGTTCCCGCGGCGCGTATTTCTTCTGGAGTGCGCCCATGCTCCTCTGAGCCTCAGCGGTTCCAAGCACCGCCTCATTGAAATTCAACACCGCTATATTCGAAGGCATTGAGGGTGCCGGCGCGGTTGGCGTACCATCGTTGCTTTGTGCACGGGCCATACTCATTGCGCAAACAACACCGAAAGAAAGCATGACGGTTCCTAGCCGCTTCATCGCGATCTCCTTTTGGATAAGTGGAAGGGCTTACCAGCTTTGCTTGGGATCAATATGGAATGCAGGGCCGCTGAACTTCAAGTTAGGCATGAGAGCACCTGCGTCGGCGTTCAGAGGAGAGTCGGAACGGGGAAGAGACGCTAACGTGAGATCGAAGTGAAACGAGCGTTCTTCAGGTTTACCGTCCCATTTAGGACGAAACAAACTGGTTGCATACGGCTTTGCGAAGAGAGGCCTGTTCAGAGCTAGATACGGGTGAGAAAGATCCCCATAGCTAATAAGAGATCCTGTTAGTGCCGCTCTCCTCTGAACAGGAGGTTTCCGTTTTGTTCGTCTTTCGTTTACTGCTGCAGCATGAACGACCCGACCACCTGGAGGCTGCGGGATGCTTTCTGATAACGCTTCCGGCCGTGCTTCCATTTGAGACGGAAACTGCGCAGATGCTCGTTCGGAATATGAAGTCGAAGCAGTTTTCCAAGCTACCGCGATAGTAAGTGTTAGCATTGCGGCGATCGCGGCAACACGAGCAAATCGAAGATCAAAAGCTGCGGATCTTTCAAGTCTGAGCGGTATACCTGCCGCGACCGCTCTTTGGATAAATCTCTTTTCCATCCCCTTGGGAGTTTCACTGTTGCCCGGCCGGACCTGCGTAAGAAATAACTCGCGGCTCACCGTGGCCATCTCCACCAAGCAACTCCGGCAGGAAACACATCGCGATACATGCTGCTCAAGCTCTTCCAGTTCGGCGCCGGTGAGATGTCCCGTAGCCGACAACGCACTTTGCATCTCGTAGAACCTGTGGTCGCAGATCACTTTTAAACCTCCTTCTCGCTGGAAAAACGGCGTTCAGCGCGGAACGCTTTTCTTAGTTTGTCGAGCCCGCGGTACAAGTTGTGCCGGACCACACGGACACTTTCTCCGGTTTTGACCGAAACTTCTTCCGCCGTCAGTCCCTCGTAGTAAACCAGTTCGATGGTGCGGCGTTGACGTGGCTGCAAGGACTTGAGCACCTGGCCGACAAGAACGCTATTCTCGGTTGCGAATTGTCCGCGGGCCGGTATCTGGAGCTCAGAGAGACCCTCGTCAAGGGGATCGGTTTCAAAGAATTTATTGGCTATTTGAGAGCGACGGCAATTGAAAGTCCGGTGGTATGCAAACATCAGCAGCCAGATTTTGAATGTTCCCTTCTCGGGATCAAATTGATGGATCGCCCGAAATACATCCAGGAAGATTTGCTGCACCGCATCCTCAGCCTCCGCATCATTTCTCAGCACCCGGCGCGAAATTGCACACACTAAGGGACTGTGACGCTTGAACAACACTGCCAGCGCTTCCGTGTTTCCACTTTGCAGTTGATCGGCTAGATTTTCATCGGAACACAGGTGCTGCTTGAGGCGTCTCAATAGAGATATTTCCGCCCCAGGAGGCCCAGCGAGGACCTGTTCGAAGCCCCCATTTGTTTCGGGAGCCAGAGCGCCATCCGAATTTAAGCGAGCGATTCGTAGCATCATTCGTGCGCTCCCATGCAGCGGCGTCTTACAAAAACCAGGAACCCGTTCGGTGCAGCGAGAAGCTGAGTCATTCCTGGGACGTTCTCCTGTTAATGTATGCACGCAAGGCCTTCAGTTTTCCCCATGCGTTCAAAAATTCTTGAGTTCCGCCTTTTCTTCGCCTTTCAGGTGATGCGGCCGAAGGTTGGGGTACCA
>Ga0302177_10000524_pt1 | contig 29525 bp, 24 predicted proteins | sample I_Palsa_E1_2_FD_198780 | JGI IMG/M metagenome (GOLD analysis project Ga0302177, IMG submission 198780) | Peat permafrost microbial communities from Stordalen Mire near Abisko, Sweden - I_Palsa_E1_2 | ecosystem: Environmental > Terrestrial > Soil > Palsa > Peat permafrost | place: Sweden... | reverse complement strand
ATAGCCAGTTGCAGGTTTTCTGCCCGGGGAAACTGCTGGAACAGATCGTCACCCATCTGCTCGAGAACATCGAGAAGCACCGGGTGGAGGACGCAACCTGCCGGCTGCACGTGGCGTACCGGCGATGCGACCAGGACACGATGCTGATAGTGGTGCGTAACTCCGGCACAGTGGGCTGCACGCCGCACGGGCACGGCCTCGAGGCCCTGAACGACAAGCTGCGGCCGTTTGGCGGTTCGCTTCGCGGTCAGGAACTCACCGAGGACGAATGGACGTTCGCCGCGGAGGTCAAGCTGGCATTGTGGCATGGAGGATGAGCGTGCCCCGGATTCGCGCACTGGTCGTCGACGATTATCCGAGATACCTCGACAGCATGAAGCTCCGGATCGGCCGGGAAATCAAATGGCACGTCGACTGGGAGACCGCTGCCGACGTCGACGAAGGCCGCCGGCTCATCGCATCGTCGGTCCCGCCGTTCGACCTGGTGATCGCGGATCTCATGTTCCCCCGGGACGATTTCCCCGACCAAGAGCCCCTTGGGCTTACCCTGGTTGAGGAGGCCAGCCGCCGGTCTCCGCATACCTTTATCCTGGCCATCAGCATCGGGCCTGAGCATGTGCACGATCTCATGGAAAGAGCCAGGCAGCACGGCGCCCACCACGTCGTGCGGCGTAGCGAGTTCAGCACGGAATCATCAGTGCACAGCCCGGCCGCCGTCGCCGCCGAGATCCGGACGCATCTCCTGAACAACGGCACGGTGAGCACGTGCGAGGTCAAGGCCGACCTGCATGATCCGGGCGTTCAGGGGCTACTCCATCAGGTCGGTGAGGCCACCATAGCCCGCCTGTACGCGGAGGTCCTGGAATCCGGCGGCCATCAGGCCGAGCAGATCGAGCTTCGTTACCTCACGCCGGGAGCGTCAGGTGCGTCGGTCTGTGCCGTCACCGCGCATGTACCCGGGGCTCCGCGGGTGAGTCACATCTTGAAGTTGAGCCTCTCAAAGGACCAGCTGACCCGTGAGGCCGAGCGCGGTAGACGCGCACGGGATGTGTTCCCGTCCCATTTGCTCATCCAGCACTCGCCGCCACATGCGGTCGGGCCGGTGAACGGCTGGTACGCCCTGGGTGGCCCGTTCGCAGGACGCGCCACTACCTTGCGCAGCTGGTTGCTGTCCGCGCAGGCTTCGCCGACCGCCGTGGGCGATCTCATGGAAGAGCTGTTCGTCGATGGCCTCGGAAACGCCTACGAGGATTGCCAACTCCAGTCGGTCGAGCCGTCGGGCAGCTTCGCCTTCACTCCCCACCGGCAGCAACGCATCTTGCAGGTCCTCGATGAGCTGACGGAAGCACTGGAGCGCCCCGACGGCGGGGACCTGGGACCGGACGCGGCGGCGACCCTGGTCAGGGACGTGAAGGCCTTCGTTACCGAGCGACGTCTCCCGAACGGGATCTCGCCTCGCGATATCTCCCGTGAGACGTACGTCTGCTATCAGCACGGAGACCTGCACGCGGGCAACGTGCTGGTCTTCGCCGGACGGCACGACCGGCCCCTGCTGATCGATACGAGCCATTGCGATACGGCGCACTGGGCCACCGACCTGGCGTGCCTGGCCGTCGACCTGCTGATGCGGAGCGTCGATGCGGGCACCGAGTCCATGCTCTTCACGGGCTTCAAGACCTGGCGGAAGCTAGCCGCCCGGTTCGGTGATGGCGGCTCCGACCTGACCGCCCAGACCCAGACGCCAGCGACCTCAGCGGCGCTGACCGCGCTCTCGTGGCTGGCCGCGAACCTGCACCGGGTGATTCCCACCATGCGGCCCAGCCTTAGCCAGAGCGCGCACCGCTGGGAGTGGCATCTGGCGTTTGCGCGGAGCCTGCTTCGCAGCACGTGTCACGCGGATATTCCGCACGCCAAGCGCGCGCTGGCTTTCACCGCGGCTCATGATCAACTGAAGGCCGCAGCGGCAGCGATTTCGGCCAGCTAAAGACGCAGCAGGGTATCCGGCTACGGCAGAAGCGGGGTAGCGGTCCGCCAGGTCTCGCCGAAAAGCGTGTCAAACGTATGGGCCAGGGGCCACGGCGCGGTGCGGTCCAGGACGATGTGCGGTGCCTCCCACCCGGTCCGGGCTCGGTCTTCGGCCCGATCCATGAGATACGGGGAGAAGCTCACGATGCTCTGGTCGATGAGAACGATCCGGAACGTCGGCAGGACATCATAGAGGCGAACCGCGAAGCTGGGGTGGACGGCGCTCAGGCGCCGCAGCACGTCAATGGACTGAACGCTGGCTGGGCTCCACCGCAGTTCGCTGAACTTCCGGTAGCTTTCGGACTCGGGGTCGAGCAGCAGGAATCGCACGGACCCGCCGCTATGGTCCAGGCGCTCAAGAAGCCTCGTGAACCGGGCCAGGACGTAGGAGTCCGCGACCCACTTCGTCGCGAGTATCCCCGAGAATCGCAGCTGCGAGACCGTCTGGCTGATGCACTCCAGCGGCTCAAGTTTCGATCGCCGCAACTCCAGTTCAGAGGCCGACGATACACCGATGGTGTGGATCAGCTGATTGACGCGCTGCTGGTCGTCCCGGCTACGCTGGCCGCGGTCGAATTCAAACAGCGCATCGCTGTGGCCGCTGATTATCCGGTTGACGGTATAAGCGAGTTCACCTGGGATGCCGCCAGCGAACTGATCCCGGATACGAGGCAGCATGGACGAGGCGGCCGCTTCCCCGCCGGGCAGCGAGGCCCGGGCGCGGAACAGGAGAGCCCAGGATTGCTCGTCATGGGGATCTTGCGCTAGCAGTTGGTCGATCCTGCTGATCGCCTTCTCGATCCGCGGCTTGCGGCGGCTGAGCAACTCAGCATAGATAATGCACCGCCGGAGGCAGTCCCAGTAGCGCTCGAAATCCAGGTACCTGGAGGCCAAGTAGTCATCCTCCTGGTCATCGAGAAACGGCAGCGCGGGGTTCGCCCGCCACATTGCGTAAAGGTCGAGCAGCTTGTCGTACATGTCGACGTACTCACGGTCCAGGCTGTCGACATCGGCGACGTTGCACAGGTCATACTCCTCGACAGCTTTCTCGAAGGCGAACGCGTCGACGTCGGCCGGATCTATGGCCGAGGTATAGCCGGCCGTACTCCGGATACGATCTTGTCCGATCTTGCGGCGGAGACGGGCGATATAACCGGGCACAGAAGAGGCCGACACGGCACGCTTACCGCAACGAGTCAGGTGACGAGCGATCTCATCTTTGGTCAGCGAACGCCCCTGGTGCAAGATCAGAACGCGAAGGACGATGCCTTCCTGACCTCCGATCGGTTCTTCCGGCGTAGCCTCGTCGGGCCGATAGCCAGGCTCTCCCTGCATGATCGCGAAACGCATGTGCCTCCTGCGGCAAGGTTGCACCCGAGAGTGCGCACAGGCCATGGACTAGTTATGAATCTATAGAAACGCGATAGCAGATCGCTCCTGACGGGTCAAGATGCGGCTAACGGCAGTTGCGGTCCCATGCTCTGGCTGTTTCCACGCGGTCCCTATCGAAGGACCCACCCATCCAGGCCTGTCGCCCTCCTTGCAGCCAGGCCACCCGCTTACTTGGACGAAACGACCGGGTTAACCGCGGACTCGGCCGGATAGCAAGCGTTGCTAGCGTCACGCCATCGAAATGCAAGAACCATGCGAGGGGCATAATCGCGACCTCGCCCATTCTGGTATCAGAGGACGAGGGCAGCCTGGAACCAGTCCGCAGTCCGGCCAGGCGCCGGGAGGTGAAGGCTATGGGCAACTTGCTAATCCTAGTGGGAGCGATGATCGTGGCGTCGCGAATGGTCTGGCCTTTGCTGCGCATGGTGATCAGCATGATGGTAAAACTCGTAGGATTCGCGTTCCTCATAACAATGGCACTCCTGCTGGCCATAGCAATTCTTACGCACGGCGCGTTTATCTGACAAGGCGGCACGATGGAACAATCTCAAATCGTCGGCCCGGCCCACCACCGGACCATCATTGCCGTTGACATCGAGCAGTCCACGCGCCGGACCGATCCGGTCAAAGCCGAACTCCGTGATAAGCCCTATGAACTATTTGAGGAGGCGCTGCGATCAGCGGGAATATGCCCGCGCCACAGGGACCGGCTCGTTGACCGCGGCGACGGGTTTCTGGCGCTCATTCACCCGGTACGGCAGGCTCCCAAGGCGGTACTGCTGGAGCGTGTCATCCCGACCTTCGGCCGACTCGTGGTCGACTACAACGCGAGCCTGCCGCGCTTCGCCCGTGCCCGGCAGCTCCGGGCCCGCGTGGTCATCCATGCCGGCGAAGTCCGCTACGACTCCCACGGGTGCTTCGGAGAGGCGCTGGACATCGCGTTCCGCTTGCTCGACGACCCCCGCGTCAAGAACGCGCTGCAGGCCACTGCCGATGCGCTGGTCCTAGTGGTATCGGGAGACATCCACAGCTCCGTCGTACGTCATAGTCACGAACCGATTGGTCAGCACTCCTTCCAGCCGATCGGCTGCGTACGGGTCGCGGGTAACGGTCATCCGGGCTGGATTCAGGTCTCCGGTGAGACCGCGCAGAATCACCTGATCGACCTCACCCGATACCGTAACCCCGCCTGAAAAGGGAAAATGCCCGGAGAGGATAACAGCAGGCGACCGCTCAGGCATGCCTGAGCAGGCATGGCACCGTGCCGCGCCCCGATCTGGGCGCCTATCGGGCATGATCAAACGTGTCAACCGATGGAGCCCACGCGCTGCAGATTGATACTTCTGCACGGGTGTTCACGATCATGCCTTACAAGCCCCCGGGCCGCGCCGAACGGCGGCTCTGGTGCGTTCCATCCGCGCGATGCTCAGCGCCGGCGCCCCGCGTCAATCCCTCCGCCGCGGCCGGGAGATCAACGAGCGCTTCACCGCCGCGCTTCTCACAGCAGGTGCTGTCGATACGTCCGCAACGCATGCGCCCGGCGCGGCGGCCTACGGCTGACCTTCACTCCCTCTCCCACCCCGGCATGCTGCCCGACTGCCGAAGGCCGCCAGAACTGGCTGCTCCGGCAACGGGCGCTACCTGATACACCTTCCAGATGGCCAGGTCCACCACGACATGCACGTCATCCCATGGGGAATTACGTGATCGGGGTGGGGAATTACGTGATCGCGGGTCGGCTTCATCGTGGTCTCATGACGACGCGCCTCGTTCAGAACGCCGGGCGACGTGGCACGCACCGTGCCAGGCTGATCTCTGAAGACAGCCCGTGAGGAAGGGGCGGCCCGGATGCAGATCTGGAACGACGGGGATAAGGCGCCCAGCTCGAAGCTGCGGCGATTCCCCGCCGCGGCAGGGTACGCGATATTCCTGTGGCTTCCCCTTTTGCTGCTCTTCGGCTTGTGGCGGCCCGGGGGCGTGCCCGTTGCCGGGCTGCTCAGCATGGTGCTCGGGATTGCGACGCTGTGTCACATCGGCTGGGCATCCGTGCGGCGCCGCCGCCTGGCCCGCCAGGAGCGAGCGGCAGCCGTACTGCGAGGGCAAAGACTCGCGGCCGCACTGTCGCGTGGCCCCTACCGGCCGTCACAGCAGCCCGCGAGCGCCACTCCCGATGCGCGGCTACGACACGAACTGCTCGACGCGGTTGACAAGCACGGAGGCATCAGCCCTGAAGCACGCGCGGCCGCAGACAAGATCGCGAAGCGCCGGGCGAAGTGAGTGCAAGCCGGCCACCTTACGGCGATTCTGGCCGCTGGATTAGCAAGCTGCTGAAGGCCATATACGCCTGTCAGGTCTTCATTGCACTGCTGTCCAATCCGTACACAGCACTCCCCGCTGTGGATTGCCGTCGCCGGAACCAACATGCGGGACATCCGCTCACAAACCTGCATAGGGGTTGCTCCAGCGCCAGCGCCCTGCAGTGGGATCCGCGACAACAGCGCCGTGGCCGACGGCGGCACGGCCAGCCTCGTTCATGTTGCCGGCCATCGCCACAGTGAATGACGTGCTACCTGGTGACATACTGGCGGTATGCCGGGGCGAGCTACAGACGGAGGCGATACCGAGCCGTCGGCCATGCTCCGAGCGCAGCACGCCGAGGCCACTCGCCGCGCAGTGCTCGCCGCCGCCCGTTCCCTGTTCGGGAGGAAGGGCTATGCCGAAACGTCGGTCGACCAGATCGCGGACGCGGCGCGCGTCACCAAGGGCGCGGTGTACCACCATTTCGCCAGCAAGAAGGACTTGTTCCGCGCCGTGTACACGGAGGTGGACGCCGAGGCGATAGCGCGTGCGGTCAGAGTCGGAGACTCACGGGAGCCGCCGCTCGACCAGCTTGTCGCCAAGGTCAACGCCTACCTGGATGCCGCACTCGACGACGAGATCCGGCGGATCACGCTGATCGACGCGCCAGCCCTCGGTATCGAGCCGGAAGCTTCCCCCGACCTGCAGGCGGCCAGCGCGGGTGTCCGGTCGTTCATCGCCACGTCTATCGCGCACGGCCAGATCGCCGACCTTGACCCCGATGTTCTCACTCACCTCATCGGGGGTCTGGCGTGGCTGGGCGGCATGCTTGTCGCGCGCGCCAGCGACCCTGACGTGACCAGAGCGGCACTTGGGAAGGCGCTTGACGCGATGCTCCAAGGTCTGGCTCCACGCAAGAGGTAATGGTACTTGCCGGCCACCGAACCGGGCTTGAATAAGGTGCATACCGATAGTATGTTTAGTACTTATGGAACGCGAAAGACTGGAAACCAGGCTCGGGCCGTTGGCCTGGCGGTCGTCCGGCCAGGGGCCGGCGCTTGTTTTCTTCGCTGGTGCGATCGCGAATGGTGACCTGTGGCGTGACGTTGTCGTCGCGCTGGAGGACCGCTACCGGTGCATCACGATCGACCTCCCGCTGGGAGCGCATCCTTGGCCGCTGCCGCCAGGAGCGGACCGGTCGGCCACCTCGCTGGCCCGGCTGCTGCTCGACTGCCTCGACCTGCTCGAGGTGGAAGATGCCACGGTGGTCGCCAACGACACGGCCGGCGGCCTGCTCCTGCTGTCGCTTGCCACTGGCCATCCCGCGCTCGCGCGAGCAGGCCGTCTCGTCCTGACGAACTGCGAGAGCTACGACCAGTTCCCGCCGGACAAGCTCAAGAAAGCGGCGGCGCTGTGTCGCGCATTTCCCCGGCTCGCCCGGGCGCTGTCCCGGCTGCAGCAACGGTCGTCCGCCGCGCGGCGCAGGGGTATCGCCACGGTTACCGCGAGCGGACTGGATCCCGCGCGCGAAGAATCGTTCTTCGGCCCGGCCCGACGCGATCCGCGGGTGGCCGGCGATCTCGTCGCGGCCTTGGCTGGCTGCCGCCCACAGCTTCTTATCGATGCCGCCGAGGCGATCCCCCGCTTTGACCGGCCGGTCCTGCTGGTCTGGGGCGAGTCGTGCGACTTCTTCCCGATGGCTGGCGCGCAGCGGCTCGCCTCTGATTTCCCACGGGCCACGCTGGTCTCCGTACCCGGGGCCAAGACATGGGTCCCGATCGACAACCCGGCCGCGGTGGTCGACGCCATCGCCGAATTCGTACCGACCTCAGTGCCGTGACCAGGATCCTTGTTCATCCGCGGTCGTGCCAGCATGCTCGGGAGTGCCGCAAGGAACTGGACCGTCTACCACTCTGAGCACAGAACATCCAGTTCTACCCTCAGCGTGATGATCACCAGGAGCGCCGCAGCCGCGCCAATAGGAGCCCGGCCCATAGCCGGCAGCGTGCCCGGGATCATCTGGGCCGCCACCCTCCCCGACGACGGCCCACGCGGCGGCTTCTTCGGTGACGGCGAACCGCACCCCTGGTTGGCCGTCACCGAAGAAGCACGTTTCTGCCGCTTACGGGTGATCGGAACTCGGATGGCGCAGGTCAAACCTGGACTGTATTTCGCGGCCGGGGCACGCTCTGTAGCGCTTTAAATGCCGGAGCGGTGGTAGTCGTTGATTAGGCCGCTGAGCACCTTTGCGCCGGCACACCAGCGCATGAAAATGACCGGGTCCTGGTGCCGCTGGCTCACGGCACGGCCGATGGTTGCTCCTCCAGGCGCTCGGACTCCTGGACCGGCTGCCGGTACAGCTTGCTCGGCCACCACACCCAGCGTCCCAGGTCCAGGTTGAGCGCGGTGACCAGCACGGACCGGACGACGATGGTGTCGAGCAGGACCCCGAACGCCACCGCGAAGCCGAGTTCGGCCAGGAATGTGACCGGCAGCGTGCTCAGCGCGGCGAAGGTGCCGGCCAGCACCGCTCCCGCCGAGGTGATGACCCCGCCGGTCGCGGATAGCCCGGTCAGGGCACCGCGGCGCGGTCCGTGCCTGGCGGCCTCTTCCCGCACCCGGGTCATCAGGAAAATGTTGTAGTCGATGCCCAGGGCAACCAGGAAGACGAAGACGAACAGCGGGAATGAGTTGTCGGCATTGCCGTAGCTGAATACGTGGTTGAAGAACAGCGAGCTCACGCCCAGCGCCGCGGCGAACGACAGTGCCACGGTGGCGATCAGCATGATCGGCGCGATGATCGCCCGCAGCAGCAGTCCCAGGATCACGAACACCAGCACCAGGATGATCGGGATAATCAGGTTCCGGTCGTGGTCGGCGGCGCGGGCGATGTCGAGCGTCACCGCGGTGTTGCCGCCGACCATCGCCTGTGCACCGGGCACCGCGTGCACCGCGGCCCGGACCTTGCCGATCGTGCCGAACGCCACCTGGCCGTCGGGCGCCGATGTGAGCGTGCCCTGAAGGAAGGCGTGCCCCTCCCTGATCACCGGCTGGGTCACACCGGTGATCCCCGGTGTGGCCTTGAATGCCGCCTCCACCTGGGGCGCCTGCGTTACGTCGCTGACCACGACGACTGGCTGGCCGGCGCCGGCCGGGAAGTTCTGGCTGATCACGGCCTGCCCGACCACCGAGTCTGGGTGATGCCCGACGAAGGATTCGGCCGCGGTCAGCCCGCTGGCCTTCAGGCCGGTCAGGCCGAGCGCCAGTATTCCGAGGATCGCCGCAGTGGTCACCCAGACCACCCGCGGCCGGGCGGCGATGCGCAGGCCCACCCCGGCCCAAAGACCCCGGGCGGTGGGCTCGGCGGTACCGAATGCGGGCTTGACGGGCCAGAATATCCAGCGCCCGAAGATCAGCAGCAGGGCCGGCAACAGCGTCATCATGGAAACGAGCGCTACCCCGACGCCGATGGCCAGCACCGGTCCTAGGCTCTTGGTGGAGTTCAGCTCGGCGACCGACAACGTCAGCAGGCCGAGGATCACGGTGCCCGCGCTGGCGATGATGGCGGGGCCGGCCCGGCGCATGGCGAGCGCCATCGCCTCGTGCCGGTCCTCATGCCGGCGCAATTCCTCCCGGTACCGGGCCGTCAGCAGCAGCGCGTAGTCGGTCCCGGCGCCGAACACCAGCACGTAGAGAATGCCAGCGCTTTGCGCATTGACGGTGAGCCCAGCGTGCGCCGCCAGCAGGTAAATGAGCGCCTCGGCGCTGACCAGCGCGATACCCGCCGAGATCACGGGGAACAGCCACAGCACCGGGCTGCGGTAGGTGATGAGCAGCAGCACGATCACCACGACCAGGGTGGCGAGCAGCAGGGTGCCGTCGATGCCCTTGAACGAGTTGGCCGAGTCCGCGGCGCTACCCAGCGGGCCGGCGATGTGCGCGGACAATCCGGCGGCGTTCGCCAGTGCAACGTTGCGCAGGCTGGTCGCCGCGGCCGACGCGCCGTTCCAGCCCTTCGAGCCCAGGTTGACCGGCACGAGCGTCTCGATCGCCTTGCCGTCCTGGGCAAAGACCGGCCCGGTGACCTGCCCCGGTACGACACCGGTCACCTGCGCGAACCGCTTGGCGTCGGCCACCGCCTTCGCGCGATCCGCGCTGGTCAGGCCGGAGGGGCGGGCATAGACCACGACCGCTTCGAAGATGTTCGGGGACTGGAAGCGCGACTGCAGGTCGAGCACCTTGGTCGACTCGGCCTTGGCCGGGAGCCAGGACGACGAGTCGTTCTTCTCCGCCCCGGTGAGCTTGCCGGACAGCGGTCCGGCCACAGCCACGATGATCAGCCAGAAGACCACCACAGCCCATTTGGCCCGGCGCCCGCTAGCCACGGCGATGATCGTGTGGGCTCGGCTCATAGTGATCCCCCGTTGAGTCGCTGGTCTGATGCCCCCTTGGCTGCACTCTCCGGCATGACCAGACCTGAAGTCAAAATATTTCCTGAAAGCTGGGCAATACGCGGCCGGTGCTGCCGTGCGAGTCCGGGCCTTGTGCAGCGCACATCCTCTCGGGCAGCACCCGGCATCGCGGGATCCTCTGGGATGGCCTTCCACCGGCTAGTCTCGCTGAGCCGCCTTCGCGCACGTGCTGGCCGAACGCACCGCGGTAGTACCCCGGGTACCCCCCTGCCAGCCGGGCGAGTTCTACCTGCGCGAGCTCCCGCCGATACGCGGTCCTGGACGATCTGGGCGAACTGGGCCTGCCGGTGGTCGACGGCTAGCCGATCTGGACCCTGGCGGCAGTCGACGCGGCGGACCTGGTCCGGCGCATGGCCGGCCGGTACCGTCTGCCCGACGCACCGCGCCGCGCCGATACCATCGCGCGCACAGGTCCGCCCGCAGCCACCATGACCGACCGCCAGCCCGACTGATCTACGCAGACGCGCGGAACGCGGCAGATGAGTGCACCTGTCAAGGCCAGAAAAGGTCTATGCGCCCAGTCGCGTCCGAGAGTGTTTCAGGTGGCATACGACGACAGTGCTGCTAACGGCTGCCTGTTTGCGGTCCGGAGGCTCGTTCTCAGTCTTCAATCGATGCTCCGCGGAGAGGAGGAGAAGAGCAGCCTCTTAAATAGCACGCGTGCCATGATTCGGTTGGGTTCCGCGAGGGCTCGCCAGGTTGCGAGCGTCTATGGTGGCGGCTCGGCGAACAACTCGAGCTGAATGTTGTCGGGGTCGCGGAAGACGAGCACGGCCGCGCCCGGTACGGAGTTCGCAGCCGTGATCGGGGAATGGACGACAGCGGCGTCCGCCAGCCGCGCTGCCCAGGCGTTGAGTTCCTCGCGGTCCGCGACAGCGAACGCCAGATGGTCCAGGCCAGCGCGTGTCTCGTCGAACGCGTCCTGGCTCCCGTGCCGATGCTGGGTGAGCCCCAGGCGAGCTTGCAAGCCGTCGTGCCGGAGAAACACCTTGCGGCGCGTTCCGTCCGGCGCCCTGAACTCGCCCGCGTGCCGGAAGCCGAGCACTTCCTCGTACCAGGCTGTGCTTGCGTCGACGTCGCGAACCGTCAACCCGAAGTGGTGGATGCCTCTGATCATGCCCCTGCTCACCGTGTCCTTGCCAGGCAACCAGTCGCAGGCGGGTCTGACGCTGCACCGGGCGTCTCGAACCACCGGCCCGCTTGCCGCTTACGCTCGATCATCTCATCCAGATGTCGCACGACACCCGGCGGGCCGCAAGGCGAATCATAGACGACTTGCGGCCGGGTCAGATGGTTGCCCGCCCTGCCGGGGGGCCACGTTCATGATCGTGGTGTATGAGAGATTCACCTCGTGATCCGTTTAGGTGGAATCACCTCAATTGTCATATCGGAAAGAGGCTCCGCTTCAGCGCGGGGTGAGGACGTCGAACTCGTTGCCCTCCGGGTCGGCCAGGCACGTCCACGGGACGTCGCCCTGGCCGAGGTCGATGTCGGTGGCGCCGAGTGCTCGCAGCCGGGCCACCTCCACCGCTTGATCGTCACCGGGGTAGGGCCGGAGGTCGAGTTACTTCGCTGCCCGTGAGAATCGAATGGAGCCCGCTGCGTGGGCGTCGGCGCGCCGCTATATGGACGACCGGGATGGGCTGCGGCCATTGGCGCGGCTGTGGTCGTCGCGGATACCGTTGCGCGTTTCCGGCACTCCGCACTGCTGAGTAGCGCTCAGGGCTCCCGGCGGGCGGCGAGGTGCAGGCGCCGGAACTCGTCGAGGCCGTCGCCAGGATATCCGTACGCGGGTTCCAGGATCGCCCGCTTTACGGGCACTTCCATCTTCTTACCGGTCGGCGTTTTCGGGATCTCGGAGACCGCGATGATGTCATCGGGCACATGCCGAGGCGACAACTCGCGACGGAGTCGACCTCGTATCTGGTCAGCTGCCTCAGACGGCAGCCGCGCGCTCTTCGGTCTGACGAACAGGACCAGCCGACCCGGGCCGCCGTCGGGGTCCTCAAGGTGGACGACGAGGCAGTCGCTGACCTCGTCGATATCCTCGATTGCCGCGTAGAAGTCGCTCGATCCGAGGCGCACCCCGCCGCGGTTGAGAGTCGCGTCGGAACGGCCGGTGACCCGGCACGTGCCCTCAGGGGTGAACGTCACCCAGTCACCGTGGCACCATACGCCCGGAAACCGTTCGAAGTAGGCCTCGCGCATTCGGGTGCCATCGTCGCCCCAGAATCCGACCGGCATCGATGGCATCGGCGCTCTGATTACTAGCTCACCACGTTGGCCTATAACGGTGACGCCGTCCTCGCTATAGGCCTGGGCATCGACGCCGAGCAGCCGGCATGCGATCTCCCCCGCGCGCACTGGTAGCAGTCGGCAGCCTGACACGAACGACGAGGCCACATCGGTGCCGCCGCTGCCTGAGGCTAGGTAGACCGTTGGCGATACCGCGCGGTAGACCCAGCGGAAGAGCTCGGCGGTGAGCGGCGAGCCGCCGCAGTTGATCGCGCGCAGCCGGGACAGGTCCACCTCTTCGCCGGGATTGAGGCCGGACTTTCGGCAGGCCAGCAGGAAGCCGGGTGAGGTGCCGACGCTGGTGACCCTCTCGTCGGCTAGCATCGCCCAGTAGGCGGCAAGACTGGGCCGCATCGGGTGCCCGTCGAAAATCAAGATCGATCCGCGGCCGAACAGCACGGATGCCGCGTAGTTCCACGCCATCCAGTTGGTCGACGAGTACCAGAACCAGCGGTCGTCGGGTTGCACGTCGTCGTGCAGCACGAAGATCTTGTAGTGTTCCAGCACGATCCCGCCGTGGCAATGGATGATCGCCTTGGGTGCGCCCGTCGTTCCCGAGGAGAACGCGATGTAGAGCGGGTGATCGAACGGGACGGGCCCGAACTCGGGTTCGGCCGGCTCAGCCACGGCCTCGGCCCACCGCCGAGCATCCGGGATACGGCACTGGTTCGGGTGCAGGTAGTCGACCGCGACGGTCGCGGTGAGCGTCGGCAGGGCCGCCCGCAGCGCGGCGACCTCCTCGTGCCGTTCGAATCGGTTGCCGTCGTAGACGTACCCGTCCACGGTGACCAGGACGGTGGGTTCGAGCTGGGCAAACTTGGCGATTGCCATTCGCGCACCCGACTCGGGCGCGCACACGGCGAACACCGCGCCAATGCTGGCTGCCGCGTAGAGAGTGACGAATGCTTCAGGGATGTTAGGCAGGTAGGCCACGACCCGGTCGCCCGGCCGTACGCCCAGTTCCCGCAGCGTGGCCGCGAAGGATGCGACCTGTTCACGCAGCTGGCCACGTGACATCGTCAGCCGACCGCGGGTCTCGCTGCGCGCGATGATCACCAACTCGTCCGCCGGCCCGGTCAGCGCGTACTCGGCGAAGTTCAGCGTGGCACCGGGAAACCATACAGCTCCCGGCAGGCTGGCATCAGCCAGTGCCGTCGTGGGCTGATCGTGGAACCGGACGTCGGCGTGCCCGGCGATCGAGGCCCAGAACCCGTCAAGGTCTTCGATGGACCAGCGCCACAACGAGTCGTAGTCGCCGAAGTCGAGCCCGCGGGTGTCTCGCAACCAGTGCAGGTAACGGCCCATGTTGGTCGACTCGAACACGTCGTCAGGCGGGCACCAGAGGATCTCGTCCGACGCGTGCACCTGGATCATCTCCGCTCCGTCCATCGGGCCGGGCGATGCGCGATAAACGCCTCGACCCCCTCGGCGAAGTCGGGCCCAAGCAGGCTGACCAGTTCCATCCCAGCAGAGGCCTCGAAGGCCGGACCGGCCGAACGCAACCAGTGATTCAGCGAGCGCTTCGTCCACTGCAACGCGTGCTGCGGCCCGGCGGCTAGCCGACTGGCCACAGCCAATGCCTCCGAGAGGACGTCGGCGCGAGGAACTGCCTTGCTGACCAGGCCAACCCGCTCGGCGGTCGCGCCGTCGATGCGTTCGCAGGTGAGCAGGTAGTACTTAGCACGGGCCATGCCGCATAGCAGCGGCCAGATCAGGGTCGCATGGTCACCGGCGACGAGGCCGATGCGGGTGTGGCCGTCCGTCAACACCACGTCGTCGCCCGCGATGCTGATGTCTGCGAGCAGGGCGACCGCCAGTCCCGCACCCGCCGCAGCCCCGTTGATCGCCGACACGATGGGCTTGTCGCACTCGACGATATTGGTCACGAGTTCGCGTGCCTCTGTCATGATCGATACCGCAGCGGCGTAGTTTCCGGCCAGGCCGCGCTCCATTTCCATGTTGCCGCCCGCGCAGAACGCATGACCCTGGCCCGTGACGACGATGACCCGCACTCGCTCGTCGGCGGCCAGGTCGCGCCACACGTCGGCCAGCTCGCGGTGCTGCGTGGCGTCAAGGCTGTTGACGGCGTCCCGGCCAACGATCGTTAGCAGCATGACCCCGTCGTCGCGGAGCTCAAGTTCCAATCCCGTATACCGCACGGTTTATGGTCCTTCCGATCGATGTCAGTCCGCGAGGAGATCGTCGACGCGCTGCCAGGCCGAGACAAACTCATCGACCATCTCCAGCACAACCTGACGGGCCGGCTTGATCGTCGTCATCTGACCGACGACCTGCCCGACGAAAGGGCTGAGCAGCTCCACGGCACGGCTGCCAGGGCGTTCGGCCATCGCCTCAATCCGGCGGCGGGGACGATCGGAAAGCATGCTTTGCAGGGGCATGGGGAGCGGGATGGGTGCGCCGTCCTCGTTCCAGGCGTCGGTCCACTTGCTGCGGAGCACCCGGCACGGTTTGCCGGTGAACGAGCGTGTGCGCACCGTGTCTTGCGACTTCGCAGCCAGCATCCGCGCGCGAACAGCACCGCTGGTCTCGGCTTCCTGCGTCGTCAGCCAGATCGAGCCGCACCATACACCGTCCGCGCCCAGCGCGAGTGCAGCCGCCATCTGCCGGCCGTTGCCGATGCCTCCGGCGGCGAGAACGGGAATCGGCCGGACAGCGTCCACGATCTGCGGGACGAGCACCAGGGTGCTGATCTCTCCGGTGTGCCCGCCCGCCTCCGTGCCTTGGGCGATGACGAGGTCGACGCCGGCCTCGGCATGGGCCACGGCGTGCTCGACCGTTCCCGCTAGCGCCGCGACCTTCACCCCCCGCGAGTGCGCGTCGTCGACCAGCCAGGCCGGCGGCGTGCCCAGGGCAGAGGCCAGCATCGAGGTCTTGTGCGCGAAGGCGATGTCGATCAGCGGCGCCATGCTGATCGGGTCGACCTGCAACCCGGCGCGCTTGTACCCGCCGCCGACCGGTCCGCCTTCGGTCTCCGGGCGGTGCTCGAGAGGCGGGATGTCGTAGGTCTCCAGAAGGTGCTCGACGAAGGCCCGGTGCTCGTCGGGAATCATCGCCTTCAGCGAAGAACGGCCGGTCCCGCCCTCGGCCGGGCCGGCGAACTTGCGCGGGATCAGCAGGTCCACCCCGAACGGGCGGCCTTTGGTGTGCTCCTCGATCCAGATCAGGTCGACTTCGAGTTCCTGGGGGGTGTGCGCGACCGCGCCGAGCACACCATAGCCGCCGGCATTGCTCACCGCTGCCACCACATCACGGCAATGCGAGAACGCAAAGATCGGAAACTCGATCGAAAGCAGCTCAGCGGCCTGCGACTTCATGGAACTCCTCGAGCGGTGTCATGGAATCGGTCTCGACGCTAGCCAGCCAGGTCCCTGTAGACAACTCATTACGTGACCGTGCCGGCCGAGCGCAGTTCGGCTATCGACGCGTCGTCGAGCCCGAGCCAGTCGCAGAGCACTTCGGCGGTGTGCTCTCCCGGTGCGGCGGGCGGGCGCTGCACTCGCCCGGGCGTGCGGCCGTACCTCGGCGTGGGCGCCGGCTGGATTACGTCGCCGTCGACCAGGAACGTGCCGCGTGCCTTGTGATGTGGATGCTCGGGAGCCTCCAGCATGCTCAGAACCGGTGCGAAGCACAGGTCCGGCTGCGGCTCGAGCAGCTCGCACCACGCCTGCCGCGTGCGCGTGCGGAAAGCCGCGGCCAGCCGATCCTTGGCCGCAGCCCAAGTCGAGCGATCGGAGCGCTTCGGCATGTCGGCGGCCGGGATCCCGAGCGCCTCGAGCAGCTTGGTGTAGAACGGGAACTCGATGGGGCCGATCGAGACATAGTTGCCGTCAGCGCATTCGAAGACGTCGTAGAAGAACGAGCCGGTATCGAATACGTTCGAGCCGCGTGGCTGCCGCCAGTAGCCCTGCGCGTGATAGCCATAGATCATCGTCATCAGCGACGCGACGCCGTCGATCATCGCCATGTCGACAACCTGTCCGAGGCCCGACCGCTGAGCCTCGAACAGGGCGCTAACCGTGCCGAAGGCAAGGAACAGCCCGCCGCCGCCCATGTCCCCCACGAGGTTGAGCGGCGGCACCGGGGCCTGGCCGTAGCGGCCGATGTGCGCGAGCGCCCCACCCAGGGCCACGTAGTTGATGTCGTGCCCCGCGTTCTGCGCCAGCGGACCGGTCTGGCCGAAGCCGGTCATCCGGGCGTAGACCAGCCGCGGATTGCGGGCCAGACACACGCCGGCTCCGATGCCGAGTCGCTCGGCGACACCGGGCCGGTACGGATCCAGCAGCGCATCCGCGGTGTCGATGAGCGCCAGCATCAGCTCGACGCCGCCCGGTGACTTGACGTCGATGACAATCGAGCGCCGACCGCGCGTCACGATGTCCCCGGTGGGGTCGGCGGCCGGCTTGCCCGGCGGAGCCGGGCGGTCGACCCGGATGACGTCGGCGCCGAGGTCGCTGAGCAGCATGCCACAGTAGGGCGCCGGGCCTTGCCCGCGCAGCTCGACGACCTTCACGCCGACGAGCGGGCCGCTGGGTGCGCTCATGCTCCGATCGCTTCTGCGGCGAAGACGGCCCGCGCGGCCTGGTAGTCCACTTTCCCGTTGGGACCGCGCACGACCTTGTCGACCACCCGCACCTGCCGCGGCACCTTGTAGCCGGCCAGCACCTCGCGGGCGAACGCGATCAGCCCGTCGACGTCCAGCTCGTGGCCCGGGACGACCTCGATAACGGCGGCTACCCGCTCACCGAGCCGCTGGTCGGGGAGGCCGATCACCACGACGTCCTGCACCACCGGGTGCCGCTTGAGCACCTCTTCGACCTCTTCGGGATAGATCTTCTCGCCGCCTGAGTTGATGCACGACGAACCGCGTCCGAGCACGGTTATCAGGCCCTCGGCGTCGACCGTCGCAAAGTCGCCGGTGAGCAGGAACCGGGCGCCGTCGATCACCCGGAACGTCGCGGCGGTCTTGGCCTCGTCGCGGTAGTAACCGAGAGGCTGCCGCCCGCCATAGGCGACCATGCCGATTTCGCCTGGCTCGACGTCCCGGCCGTCCTCGCTAAGTACCCGCACGGTGGTCGTACGGGCGAACACCCGCGGCGAAGCCGGGCCGGCCTTACTGGTCGACACCGATCGGGCGGCCGCCACCGCCTCGGACGACCCGTAGACGTCGGCGATCAGCAGACCGGGAACGAGTTCGAGGAGCCGCTTCTTCAACTCCTCGGAGAACAACACGCCACCGGAGGTGACGACCGACCAGGAGTCGAGCCGCCAGCGGCTCGGCTCGCGGCTCAGCGCCTCGACGACCGGGCCGGCGAACGCGTCACCCACCCAGCTGACCGAGTGGACCGACTCGCATTCCACCGTGTCGAGCAACTCGATCGGGTCGAACGACGGTGTTTCGAGCAGCACCACCGCCCCGCCGCGCGCCAGGATAGGAATGCAGGTGAAGCAGCCGGCGCCGTGCATCAGCGGCGCCGCCGTGAGGTGCCGCCGGCCGTTCGCGGCCACGCGCGAGCGGGCATAGCCGAGGTCGACCTGATCGGGGTACTTGCCGTTAGCCGCGTTGCCCAGCACGAGGAACAAATCCTCCTGGCGCCACATCACGCCCTTGGGCATACCGGTCGTCCCGCCGGTATAAAGCAGTACCAGGTCGTCGCCGTCGCGGGACCATCGTCGTGCCGGGACCGGCGTCGTGACCACCTGCTCGTAGGGCTGCGCCCACGAAGGGCACTCGGCGCCGCCCTCATCGACCCAGAGCCAGACCTTGATGTCCGCTACCTCGTGGCGCATCTGCTCGATCGCCGCCGTGAAGGAACTGCCGAACACCACCGCACGCGCCTCGGCATCGCGCCATAGGTAGGTCAGCTCGGCCGGCCGGTAGCGGTAGTTGGTGTTCACGGGTACCAGCGAGGCCTTGAGAGCGGCGAACATCGACTCGATGTACTCAGGGCAGTTGCGCAGGTACTGCACGACTTTGTCCTGCCGCTCGGCCCCGCTGTCGACGAGGTGCGCAGCCAGCCGCTCGGCACGAGCGTCGAGCTCAGCCCAGGTAAATCGCCGTGTTCCGCGGATCACGGCGACCGAGGAAGGCACCTGTTCGGCCACGGCCTCGAGAACGTCGGCAATATTCCATCCCGTCACATGCTGATCCTCCCCAGTGCGAGACCGTCAGTCAACAGTTATGTTGATAATACAGTCCGGCCGCCCGGCGCGGCTGGCCGAGGACACGAGAGGACGCCGTCGTGGCTGACCGCTATGCATGGACGTCGAAGGTGGAGCAGGTCGCGCCCTCGGTCCACAGGATTCCGCTGCCATTGCCGAACGACGGGCTGCGCGCAGTGAATGTGTACGCGATCCAGGGGCCGGACGGTACCGGCTTGATCGACGGCGGATGGTTCATCCCGGAAGCTCTCGACACGCTCCGGAACAGTCTGGCCGAGATCGGCGTCGGCATCCACGACATCACGACCGTGCTGGCGACCCACTTCCACCGTGATCACTACACCATGGCCATCGAGCTGCGGCGGCTCACCGGCTGCGCGGTTGCGCTCGGTGCGCCTGAGCGGGCGACCGTCGACGCGGTCATGGCTGGCGAGCGTGCGCTGGACCGGCTCCTGGCGCTCATGTGCCGCGCCGGCGCGCCTGAGCTGCTCACCAGCCTCCAGGTGCGGCATTCCGACTCCTCGAAGGAGTACGAGCACCCGACATCGTGGCTGGCCGACGGTGACCGCCCGGTGGCCGGGGGCCGTCCGCTGGAAGCGCTGTCGACGCCTGGTCACACCACGGGCCACTTCTGCTTTGCCGATGACCCGTCGCGATTGCTGTTCGCCGGCGACCACGTGCTGCCCCACATCACGCCGTCGATCGGCTTCGAGACCGTCCCTGGCCATCTCCCCCTAGCGAGCTACCTGCGGTCCTTGCTGCGCGTGCGCCAGCGGGCCGACGCGATGCTGCTGCCCGCGCACGGCCCGGTGACGCCGAGCGTGCATGCCCGCGTTGACGAGCTGCTAGCCCACCACGACACTCGCCTGCGGCTCTGCGGCGACGCGGTGGCGGCCGGCGCCCGGACGGCTTACCAGGTGGCCGAGCGCGTCCCGTGGACCAGGCACCAGCGGCGGCTCGGGGAACTCGCCCCGTTTGATCAGCTCATGGCGGTGGCCGAGACCTTCGCTCATCTTGAGGTGCTGTGCCTGCAGGCCCGGCTTACCGTCTCGGAGCGCGGCAGCGTCGACGAGTTCGACGTCGCCTGACGCACGAGTCCTAGCGTTTGCGGTAGACCACCTGAAGCTGGGTGAAGGCCTCAAGGCCCCACGGGCCGTTCTCGACGCCAAGGCCGCTGTGCCGCCAACCGCCGAACGGAAGGTGCGGGCCGACGGTCAGGTGGTCGTTGACGAACGTGGTTCCGCAGGTCAGCAGGCGGGCCACCGCCTCAGCGCGGTCGGTGTCCGGGCTCCACACCGAGCCGGACAGGCCATAGGTCGTGGCGTTGGCCCGGTCGATCGCCTCGTCGACGCTGGAGTAGCACAGCACCGGCAGCACCGGGCCGAACTGCTCCTCATCGACGACCCGCATGCCCTCGGTGACATCAGTGAGAATAGTGGGTGCGTAGAAGTAGCCAGCGCGGCCGAGCGGCGCCGCCCCCGCAGCCGGTTTCGCGCCTTGCCTGACGGCCTCGTCGACCAGCTCGCTGACCCGCTTGAACTGCATCGCGTTCTGCACCGGCCCGATCTGGCTGCGCTCGTCGCTGGCCGCGCCCACCCGCACCCGGTTCGCGAGCTGCGCGAGGGCGTCGACCATCTCGCCGAACAGGGCGACAGGAACGAACAGCCGCTTGATCCCGGCGCAGATCTGCCCGCAGTTGGTGAACGCGGCCCAGAAGATCGCACGGGCGATCGCTGCCGGGTCGGCGTCCTCGAGCACGATTGCAGCGTCGTTCCCGCCCAGTTCGAGAGTGACCCGCTTGATATCGTCGGCCGCCGCCGCGGCGACGGCCTTGCCGGTGGCCACGGACCCGGTGAAGGTGATCTTGTCGACCTGCGGGTGACGGGTCATCGCTGAGCCCAGCGGGTCAGGGCCGCTCACAACATTTAGGACACCGGCCGGAAGCACGTTGCTTAGCAGCTCCCCGATCCGGAGCGTGGCCAGCGGCGTGTACGGCGACGGCTTGAGCACGACCGTGTTTCCGGCGACCAGGGCCGGGCCGAGCTTCCATCCCGCCAGCAGGACCGGGTAGTTCCACGGCGTGATCGCAGCCACGACGCCGAGCGGCCGGCGCACTAGCTCGGCCGCGGCGCGGTCGTCGTCTTGAAGCGTCTGCGGCGCGAGCGACAGGTCAGCCGCCGTGCGCAGCCACAGCGCATGCTGGTCAACTTCGTAGGCTGCGGCCTTCACGGACTTGCCCTGCTCGGTCGAAAGCAGCACGGCCAGCTCGTCACGAGCGCCGCCTACGGTATCCGCCGCCGCGTGCAGCGCCGCGCGGCGGCCCTCTTCATCAGCGGCCCACGCCCCCGCGGCCGTGCGGGCAGCTGCGAACGCGGCATCCAGCACGTCGGGCTCGCACGCAGGCGCCCGGTCGAACACCTCGCCCGTAGCCGGGTCGATGACGCCGAACGACGAGGTAACTGCGACCTGTTCACCGCCCACGGTCATGGCGACCGCGGTCATTTCATCACCACCACGCCACGCACGCCCCGGCCCTGCCGGCAGTACTCGATCGCCTCGGCGGTGTGAGCCAGCGAGAAGCGCTCGGTGACCAGCTCGTCGAGTTTCAGCATCCCGGATCGGTAGAGGTCGACGAGCCGCGGCACGTCGCGGCGGACGTTCGCAGATCCGTAGAGCGAGCCGAGGATTTTCTTACCCGTCATGACGATGCCGTTGAAGGCGGGAACGGACAGCAGCACGTCTGCGCGCGCCGCGCCCACGAGCACGACCTGGCCGCCGCGCCGGGCAATCTTGACGGCCGTACCGATGGTGTCCGCGTGGCCGACGACCTCGAATGCGACATCGGTCCCGCGCCCTCCGGTAAGGGCGCGGACCTCCCGCACAAGCGTAGCGGACGGGGGCAGCGCGTCGGTTGCGCCGAGTGACCTCGCGAACTCACGGCGCTCGGGGCTGGGGTCGACGACGATGATGCGTGCGGCGCCCGAGGCGCGGGCGCCCTGGACGGTGTTGAGCCCGACGCCTCCGCCGCCGATCACGGCGACGGAGTCACCCGCGCGAATGTCGGCGGTGTTGACCGCTGCACCGAACCCGGTGAGCGCGGCGCAGCCGATCAGCGCCGCGGATTCAAAAGGCAGCCCGCTCGGTACCCGCACGGCTGAGCGGGCCGGAACGACGCAGTGCTGCGCGAATGTCCCGAGCCCGGCCATCTGGAACACCGGGACACCGTGGTGCGACAGGCGGGTCGTGCCATCGGGCAGGTTGCTGCGGGCAAACGACAGTCCGGCCCGCTCGCACAGTTCGGCCTGACCGTGCACGCAGTAAAAGCACTCACCGCACTGCGCCAGCCACGCGAGCACCACATGGTCGCCCACCGCCAGATCGGTGACGCCTGCACCGAGGTCAATGATCGTCCCGGCGCCCTCGTGGCCGAGGACGATGGGTATCGGGTTGCCTAGTGCCCCGTCGGCGACCGACAGGTCCGAGTGGCACACCCCCGTCGCAGCGATCTCCACCATCACTTCACCGGCCCGCGGTGACTCGATGTCGAGGTCCACCACCTCGACCGGCTTGTGCGGTTCTTCCAGTAGTGCCGCCACGGTACGCATCGGCGATGCCTCCCGATTGGTGATAGCTAGTGTTGACAGCCAGGGCTACCACGGTCAACATAGCCGTTGATGCTTCCCTTGGCATCTTTCGAGAGGGAGTGACGGCAATGCCCGACCCGGCGACTACGGCGTACTGGCCGGCCACGACCGAGGCCACCGTGCTCGATACCTCGATCGGAGAGCTGCTCAGGGACGCGGCGGCGGCCGTACCCGACCGCCTTGCCCTGGTGGAGGGGATCGACCCGGCCGTCGCGCGCCGGTGGACGTACAGCGAGCTTCTGGCGGATGCCGAGCGGGTGGCCACGGCTCTCCTCGCCGAGTTCGAGCCCGGCGCGCGCATTGCGGTGTACTCCCCGAACCGCTGGGAATGGGCTCTGCTGCAACTCGGTGCGGCGCTGGCAGGCATGGTGCTGGTGACCGTGAATCCCGCGCTGCGCCTGCGTGAACTTCGCTATGTCCTGCAGCAGTCGCGCAGCTGCGCCCTGTTCTACAGCGGCGAGTACCGGGGCCAGTCCAGCGCCGAGATCGTGGCCGAGCTGCGCCCGCAGCTGCCCGAGCTGCGCCTGGCGTTCGCCTTCGAGGAATGGGATGAGTTCCTGCGGCGCCCAGTCCCGGGCGGCCTTGAGTTCCCTGTTGTCCGGCCGCGTGACGCCGCGCAGATCCAGTACACCTCGGGCACGACGGGCAGCCCCAAGGGCTGCGTGCTTCACCATCAGGGCACCATCAACGCGGCGCGGATCGCGGGCACGATGGCTGGCCTGCAGGACGGCGACGTCTGGATCAACCCGATGCCGATGTTCCACGTGGGCAGCTGTGTAATGGCCGCCGTCGGCATCCTCGCCCTCCGCGGCACGCACGTCCTGCTGCCCGGCTTCGACGCCGGCCTGGTGCTCGAGATGATCCAGGAACATCGCGGCAACATGATGCTCGTCGTCCCGACCGTCCTGCACTCCCTGGTTAACCATCCTGACGTGGAGAAATATGAGCTCACCTCGATGCGGGGCATGCTCTGTGGCGGATCAACGGCGCCCGCGGCGCTGGTGCGCCGCGCCGAGGAACTTTTCGGCGCGAATATAGCCATCGGCTACGGTCAGACCGAGGCCCACGGAGTGGTGTGCCAGAGCAAGCTCACCGACTCGCACACAGACCGGATGACAACCGTCGGGCACGCGCTTCCGCACATGGACCTGGCGATTATCGACCCTGCCACCGGTGAGATGATCAGCCACGACGAGCAGGGCGAGGTCTGCGTGCGCGGCTACCAGTCCATGCTCGGCTACTTCGAACTGCCCGAGGCCACGGCGGCTGCGCTCGACAAGGACGGCTGGCTGCATACCGGAGATCTCGGCGCTATGGACGACCGGGGCTTCCTGCGCGTCACCGGACGGCTCAGAGACATGATCATCCGCGGTGGCGAGAACATCTATCCGCGCGAGATCGAGGAGTTGCTGCTCGAAGCCGGCGCCGTCTACGCGGTCGAGGTGGTCGGCGTCCCTGACGAGTACTGGGGCGAGCAGGTTGGCGTCATCGTCCAGCTGCGACCAGGCGATCGTGACGTCGCTGAGGTTTTCGAAGAGCTGCGCCAGTACTGCCAGGCCAACCTGGCACGGTTCAAGGTGCCTCGCCTGTGGTATGCGGTCAGCGAGTTCCCGACCACGGCCAGCGGCAAGATCCAGAAGTTTGCCCTGCGCGCCATGATCGCCGCCGGTGAACTGCCGCCGGTCCTGAAGGCAGACTGAACCCATGCAGTCAACATTTGCGTTGACAACCCTCTCGGTGTCTGACACGATCGGTGACTGAGAGACATTATCTGTCTCATCACAACGCGAGGAGCGGAGATGGCTGACGCCTCCGACACAGCGCTCAGCGACTACGACATCTTCTCGGCACAGTTTCGCAACTGCCCATATCCCACCTGGGCGGCCATGCAGCACTCATGCCCCGTCATGCACAGCGATCGGCTGGGCGGTTCGTGGATGGTCGCGAGGTACGACGACGTTCGCGATCTCGTCCGCGACAATGTGCGGCTGTCATCGCGCTCCACGGAGGTGGGCGGCCCACCGGAGTATTCGGGCGGCCTGCTCATCCCGCCGATCACCTCCGATCCGCCACGGCATGAGCTCGACCGTGATCGCCTGATGCCGTTCTTCCACCCCAAGCAGGTCGCGACGCTCGAATCGGACATCCGTGCGCTCGCCCGGTCTCTCGTCCAGCCGCTCGCGGCGGCCGGGAGCGGCGACGCCGCGACGGATTTCGCCCAGCGGCTCACGATCACCGTGCTCACCCGTCACCTGCTCGACGTACCGGAGCAGATGCAGCCCCAGTTCATCGACTGGACCCTGCGGTTGCTGCGGGAGGGTCCGCTAGACCAGTCTGTCCGCAGCGCCGCGGTGCGCGAGATGATCGACTACTTCAGCCAGCTGCTAGATCAGCGGGCCGACGGTACGGGCGACGACCTGATCAGTTACCTCAGCCGGGCCGAGGTTGAAGGCGTGCCGCTGGACCGCAAGACGAAGATCGGCAGCGTCATGGTGGTCATGATCGCTGGCGCGGACACCACCTGGAGCGCGCTGAGCGCGGCGCTGTTTCACCTCGGCACCCACCCGGACGACTTGCAGCTGCTGGTGGCCGAGCCGCAGCTGATGAGCACCGCGATCGAGGAGCTGCTGCGCGCCTACGCACCAGTCATGCTGGCCCGCGTCACCGCGGGCAGCATCGAGGTTCACGACGAGTACATCGGCGCCGGACAGCGAGTGCTGCTCCCACTCGGCGCCGCCAATCGCGACCCCAGCGTGTTCGACGACCCGGACGCCGTGCACCTCGACCGCAAGCGCAACCGGCACCTGACCTTCGGGTCCGGCCCGCACCGCTGCCTCGGATCCCCGCTGGCCCGGCTGGAGCTGAGAGTGGCCCTCGAGGAGTGGCTGGCCGCCATCCCCAGCTTCGAGGTCGTCGACCCGGCCGCGGTGCAGTGGACTGGCGGCAGCGTGCGCGGCCCGGAGCGTGTGCCGTTCCGGGTCCAAGTCAGCGCCGAGGGTGGCCGACCGTGAAGATAGCCATCGATTCAGAGCGATGCCAGGGCCACAACCGCTGCCTGGCTTACGCCGGCGAGCTGCTCGACCTCGACTCGCGCGGGCACGCGGTGGTCCTCGGCGACGGGACGGTGCCACCCGAACTCGCGGAGGATGCGCAGCTTGCCGTCGACAACTGCCCCGAGGAGGCGATCAGCACGATCGAGTCAGCGTCAGTCCCGTAGCGGGTTGCCGTCTTGACATAGACCAGCCCAGAGTCAACAGTAGTGTTGACGCTTAGGCACCGATCCTGATGCTGAGCACCGGGCATTGACCGTGCCCGCGAACCCGAGGAGCGCCCATGGCCCCCACCACGATCTCCGCCGCGCGCCCGGTGGATCTCACCCAGGCGAATCGTGACGTCGCGGACGAGGACCTGGAGATTCAGCGCACCGTCCGCCGGTTCGCCGACGAGCGGCTGCGGCCGAACATCGCGCGGTGGTACGCCGACGGTTACTTCCCGCCGGAGCTGGCCCAGGAGTTCGGCGCCCTCGGCCTCCTGGGCATGCACCTGCACGGTTACGGGTGCGCCGGGGCCAGCGCGACCAGCTACGGCCTGGCCTGTCTCGAACTCGAGGCCGTCGACAGCGGGTTCCGCTCGTTCGTCTCCGTGCAGGGCTCGCTGTCAATGTTCTCCATTTACGCCTTCGGTTCCGAGGAACAGAAACAGGAATGGCTGCCCCGCCTCGCGGCCGGCACCGCGGTCGGGTGCTTCGGGCTTACCGAGCCCGACTTCGGGTCTGACCCCGCCAGCATGCGTACGCAGGCCAAGCGCGATGGCAGTGACTGGATCTTGAATGGCCAGAAACTGTGGATCACCAATGGCAGCCGCGCCGACGTCGCGACGATCTGGGCTCGGACGCAGGACGGCATTCGGGGCTTTCTCGTGCCGAAGGGAACCCCCGGGTTCGAGACGCGTGACATCAAGGACAAATTGTCCCTGCGCGCGTCGGTCACCTCCGAGCTGTTCCTCTCCGACGTCCGGCTGCCGGAAAGCGCACGGCTGCCGGAGGCGGAGGGGCTGCGGGCCCCCCTGTCGTGCCTGTCCGAGGCCCGGTTCGGAATCGTCTTCGGCGCGATCGGCGCCGCCCGCGATTGCCTCGAGTCGACGCTCGCCTACGCGATCGACCGCGTGCAGTTCGGCCGTCCCATCGCTGGCTTCCAGCTGACTCAGGGCAAGCTCGCCGACATGAGCGTGGAGCTGTCAAAGGGTCTGCTGCTGGCACTGCATCTGGGTCGTATCAAGGACGCCGGCGAAATCCGTCCCGAGCAGGTCAGCGTGGGCAAGCTCAACAACGTCCGGGAGGCGATCAAGATCGCCCGCAGCTGTCGCACGATCCTGGGCGGGGCAGGCATTACGATCGACTACCCGCCACTCCGGCACGCGAACAACCTCGAATCGGTGCTCACCTACGAGGGAACCTCGGAAGTCCATGCCCTGGCCATCGGACAGGCGCTGACCGGCATCAGCGCGTACCGCTGACCGCTGCGCCCGTCGCGGCCTGGATGAGGTCGACAGATAAGCTGACCCGGTTGGTCCTGAACTGCCCCGTTTCGGGGACCGAGGTGGGAAGGGAGTGCCTGAATGGCAAGCGGCATAGGCCGACGGCGCGCAGCCGCGCTGGCCGAGGGCAGCGCGGCCTATACCGAACGCCGCGCGGAGATCGTCGCCGCTGCCGCCCGGGTTTTCCGCAAGAACGGCTTCAACGGGACCAGCCTCGCCGAAATCGCCGAGTCGCTCGGCACCGACCGGGCCACCCTCTACTACTACATCGGCAGCAAGGATGAGCTGTTCCACGAGATCGTCCGCGACGCGGCCGAAGCAAACGCGCTTCAGGCCGAGGCGATCCGTGATAGCGCTGGCACGGCCACCGTCAAGCTCACCCGACTGATCACGTCGCTCATGTCGTCGTACGCGGAGCACTATCCCTACCTGTTCGTCTACATTCAGGAAGACCTCAGCAAAGTCTCCGGCGGCCGCTCTCCGTGGGCCCGTCAGATGAGCGCGATCAACAAGCGCTACGACGACGCGATAATCGCCATCGTCAAGAGCGGCATCGAGGACGGCACACTGCGCACGACCACGTCAGCCCGGGTCATCGCCAACGGCATCATCGGAATGGTCAACTGGACCCATCGCTGGTACCGCAAAGGTGACCCGTCGATGCCTGACGCCAATGAGATCGGCTCGGCCTACGCTCAGATGGTCCTCAACGGCCTGGCCGTCGAGACCGCTGCACCTGCAGGCAGTTAACTCAGGGGCGGGCTGTACGCCTCACCGCGCGATGGGCAAACCCAGTTCGCCAAGTACGCGCTGGCGGAGCATCTGGAGGTCAATCTTGCCTGTCGGGCCACGGCCTATCACCTCGACAAACACGACCTGCCTAGGCGCCTTGTAGCTGGCCAGTTTCGCCTTAGAATGCGCAATCACGGCATCGGCCGTCAGCGCGGCACCACTGTCTGGCTGCACAACAGCCACCACGGCCTGTCCGAAGCGCTCATGCGGGATACCCAGGACAACGGCGTCTGCGACGCCCGGCAGCGTGCCGATGACCTTCTCCACCTCGTCGGGATAGACCTTCTCCCCGCCGGTGTTGATGCACGCCGAGCCACGGCCCAGCAGCGTCACGCTGCCGTCGGCAGCCACGACCGCCCAGTCACCTGGCACCGAGTGCCGCTTCCCGTCGATCGTGCGGAAAACCTCGGCGGTCTTGACCGGGTCCTTGTAGTAGCCGAGCGGCTGCCGCCCGGAGAAGGCGATCAGGCCAGCCATCCCGGATCCCGGTACAACATCCTGCCCGTTATCATCGACGACTCGCATGTCCGCCCTCGGCGTGAACGACCCGGTCGACGCGGGAACATTGTCCTTTGTCGCCACCGACGAGCCGACAGTAATCGCCTCCGAGGCTCCGAACACATCGTTGATCAGCACGTGCGGGACGGCCTCGAGGAGACGGCGCTTGGTCTCCGCGCTGAACACCACGCCCCCGGAGGTTATCGTTCGCAGGCTCGGCAACGTCCACCGGCCAGGGAACTGCTCGAGGGCCGCGACGACCGGCTTGGCGAAGGCATCGCCGACCCAGCTGACCGAGAAGACCTCGTGCCGCTCGACCGTGTCGAGAAACTCGATCGGGTCGAACGGGTGACGCTCGAGCAGCACGATCGCGCCACCGCGCGCCAGGATGGGCACACAGCTGAAGCAGCCAGCTCCGTGCATCAAGGGCGCAGCGGGCAACAGGCTCCGCCCGGGGCTCGCCACCCGTTCGCGAGCGTAGGCGAGGTCCTGCTCGTCCCCGTAGCCACCGCGCGCCGCGTTTCCCAGCAGCACGAACAAGTCGTCCTGGCGCCACATCACGCCCTTGGGCATGCCGGTCGTGCCACCCGTGTACAGGAGCAGCAGATCGTCCCCGGCACGTGTGACATCGGGGCGGTGCTGGCGGCCCGGGTCCTGAGCGAGCGCGCCATAGTCTTCGGCCCACTCCGGACAAGGACCAGTCCCGTCGTCGACCCACAGCCACGCCGTTACGTTGGGTACCCTGGCCCGGAGCGCCTCGATCTGCGCACGGAACTCGCCGCCGAAGATCACCGCGGCGATGTCGGCGTTGTCCCACAGGTACACGAGCTCGTCTGGACCGTACCGGTAGTTCGTGTTGACCGGCACGAACGCACCCTTCAGGCATGCGTAAAGCGACTCGATGTAAACGGGTGAGTTGCGCAGGTACTGAGCGACGTTGGCCTGACGCGGCAAGCCCGCCTCGATCAGGAAATTGGCGATGGCATTGGCGTGCGCGTCCATCTGCACCCAGGTCAGCACCTGGGTACCCTGAATCGCCGCCGCCGCGTCCGGCACCTGCTCGGCGACTACTTCCAGCACATCCGCTACGTTCCAGCCGGGCATCGGTCACAACCCCCATCAACATTCGAGCACCCCTGGCTCGGGCGCTGCCATCATTTTCAACACTAGCGTTGACTACTGCGGCGAGCTCTGGGAAGGCAATCGCCAGAGAAGCCCTCAAGCCCGGCGTAGCTTCGTCAGCACCTGGTCACTGTCCTCGCCGAGGGCCGGCACGCGGGTTCCGGGCGCCGGCGTGGTCTGACCGTCGAGCCGGAACGGAGTAGCGGGGATCGTGAACTCGCCACCTGCGTCAACGGCGGGGCGGAATACTTCTCGTTCGCGCAGATGCTCG
>Ga0302177_10000508_pt1 | contig 29980 bp, 32 predicted proteins | sample I_Palsa_E1_2_FD_198780 | JGI IMG/M metagenome (GOLD analysis project Ga0302177, IMG submission 198780) | Peat permafrost microbial communities from Stordalen Mire near Abisko, Sweden - I_Palsa_E1_2 | ecosystem: Environmental > Terrestrial > Soil > Palsa > Peat permafrost | place: Sweden... | reverse complement strand
CGCGCGGCCTAACCGGCGCGCTCATCGGCTGTACGCTGCGAACAACCCTCCCACAGTCCCCGGACCGGGCTCGTCCGTACGCCGAGCCGATCGGCAAACTGAGAAAACCTCATTCGATGCAGCGACGCTGGATCGAGGCACCGGGACAGGGGAACGAGTACGAGATAAGGGCTGGGGCGCGCAGCGATCACCGAAGCGGCCCCCGCACCCGGCCTGTACCGCTTCAGAACCCCACGCTGGGCCTGTGATCTGCGATTTCGCCGGGTGCGCAGATTAGGGCAGGATCGCGGTTTTCGTCGCTTTGCCTCACCCTGGCCTCTCGCCGGTGCCTGGTGGGTGCCCGGGTGATCGGCGCGCTGGCAATAAGAGGTGCTCCTAACCTGGGACGATAAGGGTGTCTAGGTTCTTATGCAGCCCGAGATCGAGGAACACTTTCAGGGTGAATTCAGGGTGAACGTTACCAGGCGGTCACGCGCCTAACCCGGATGGCGTTATCTACGCAACCGGCTACCGCGACGATCGCCCGGTCGCGGACACCGCGGCGGGCGGCGGCCCGCTCCACGCGGCTCTGCTCGGTCTTGGTGAGCGCGCCGGGCTCGCCGGGTCTGGGGATGCGGGCGCGCTCCACTGTGATCCGGAGCCCGGTCTGGGCGTACAGCGGGGGCAGACCAAGTAGCCCAAAAGCGGCAGTGAGCTGGTCAGCGGCCTGTTAGTCGCTGAAGACACGTTCGACGACTTCGGCGTTCTCGGCTGACCCGGCTCTGAAGTACCTGGCCGCTGTGTCGATTGAGGCGTGTCCGAGCAACGCCTGGACCTGGGCAGGGTCGGCTCCGCCCTGGCGGAGCCGGGTGGCAAAGGTGTGACGGGCGCGGTGGGGGCGCAGGCCGGGGATGCCGGCCTCGTCGCCGGCGGCGAGCACGACCTGGGTCACGCCGGAGATGGTAAGCGGGCCGCGCTGCCCGGTCCAGATCGGTCCGGGGTGGCGGCCGCGCACGTCCAGCCACGCTGAGACCAGGTCACGGGCGCGGCGGGCCAGCGGGGCGTAGCGGACTTCGTCGCCCTTGCCGTGCAGGCGGACCTCACCGGTGCGGGCGGTGATCGCGAAGTCCCCGACCTCGAGGCGGGCGCACTCCTCGACTCGGGCGCCGGTGTCGAGCAGCACCGCGATGATAGCGGCGTCACGCGGACCTCGGCGGGCGGCCGCGCGGCGGAGCGCGGCTTCCTGCTGGCGGGTGAGCGCGTCGGGCTCGCCGGGCCTGGGAATGCGGACGCGCTTCACGGAGATCCGGAGGCCAGCCTGCGCGTACATCAGCGTGACGGCGGCCAGCGACTGGTTGACCGTCGCCGGGCTGGACCTGGCGGCGAGCATGTCCCGCTTCCAGGCGGTGACGGCTCCCTCGGCGCCGACCAGGTCGGCGAACGCGTCTCCGTGCGCGCCCGCGTTAGCGGCCAGCCAGGCGGCATATGCGGCGGCCTGCCGCTTGTAGGCCCGGACGGTGCGGGCAGCCAGCTTGCACCGGTCAAGGTGCCGGCTCACCGCGGCGAAGGCCTCCGCAGCTGCCACCGCGACGTCGCCACCTGACCGCAGCGGGACGACGGGGGCGGTCACCGTGCGCCCGGCCCGTCCTGCCGGGCGTCCCATGCGGCCAGCGCGGCGGATCCCACATCGGTGAGGTACCAGCCGCGGTCCTGCTCATGGACAAGGCCCCGGCGGGCCAGGGCAGCGCAGATGCGGCGGTCCTGCTCGGAACCGGGCGTGTTGTCGAGCGCTGCCAGCGTCGCGATGTTCGCCACGACATGGCGGTCGGCCAGAGGGTCCGGGCCCGGCCGGGCGGCCCCGCGCCGGTTCAGCATATACAGACCTCCTTATGACCGGATGGGGCGTAGCCCGTCAACCGGCTCGTACGTGCCTCGTGGGTAGCCGGCGTCCTGCTCGCTTCCCCACGCGACTTCAAGGGTTTCCTCGTCGACCTGGCCGAGCACGCCCCCGGTGAACGGGACCGGCGAGTCGTCGTAGTCGCGGGCGACGATCCGCCCGACGACGCTGTTGCTTTCGCTCACCTGCTGCTCCTTATTATCCGCTGAGTTCCGCCCGGCTCCTGGCCTGCCAGCGGCGTCGTTATCCACTGAGATCATAGCCGGACTCAGCGGATAACGAAAGTTATCCGCTAAGTATCAGATACGTACTGTCTCTGCGCGCGATGCGCCTGGGCCTGCCATGCGATGCTCACGCCTGGGTGCCGCGAAGGCGCAGAAGGAGCAAGATGTTGAACAAGGTTCAGTACGGGGCCATCCTCATCGTGGTGGTCACCCTCGGGTTCGTGGTGGGCATGACGCTGCTGGGCAAGACGACCGACGCGGCAGGCCTCGCCGCCCCTATGCTCGCGGTCGCGGTAGGGGCGGCAGGCAGGGGCGGCGGCAACGGGAGCGGTCACGATGACCAGCCATGAGCACCCCGCCGGAGGCCACGGCCCGCTCCAGGACCTCGCGAACAAGCTGGAGCGGGCCAGGCTCGGGGCAGGGCTCGGCTACCCCGAGATGGCCAGCAGGATCAGCAGCGGGCCGGCCGGGACCGCCTACCGCAAGACGACCGGCGAGCAGCCGCCCTCGGCGGAGGCCCTGGAAGCCGCCGCCAGCGGCAGCAGCCTCCCGTCATGGGCGGTCACCAGGGCCTACGTCGACGCCTGCCACACGCCCCTCGGCCCTCTCGCTGTCTTTTTTCAGTGGAATAAGGCCCGCGAGGCATCCGAAGCCAGCTTCATCAGCCGCGTCCTGGAACTGCGCGCAAGAGTCGGACCCCCGCGTGCAGGAGAGAAGCGCCTCAGGGACTGGGGAACCGTGAGCCGCAGCACGGTGAACAACATGCGGAAACGCCTCGAAAAGCGGGATGCCGTGTATCCCGGTGCAGTGACCGGAGAGCGCGGCTGCCCCGCCCTGGCGCACCCCAGCACCGTGGAGAAGATCCTGGAGACCTGCCTGGACAGCAGGGACAACGAACTGTTCCAGGAACTGGAGGCCATCAAGGGAAGGCGCCGGGAAGCGCGCGCCGCGAAGGAGTCCGGCCGGAAGGAGCACCGGTCTTGGGACAAGCCGACGGCAGGGCTGATAATGATGCCTCCCAATCCTGCTGCCCGGGGGAGGGCGAGCACGCGGCACCGCCCCGCCGGGTTGACGTTCTGGAGCCGGACGGGTGCATGAGCGCTGAACGCCGCCTGGCTGAAGCTCAGGCGGCCAGGCCGAGGGCGGTGAAGTCGACTTCCTTGAGGACCGGGTTGAATGCCTCGGGCTGGCGTTTGAGGTCGTCGGTGGCATAGGCGCCGAACCTACTGATGTGGCCGCGCAGGTACGGGGACATTGCGCCGAGCTAGTCGGCGGTGATGAGCCAGCCCTCGGCGACCAGCTTGCGGACGACGTCCATGATGTCGAGGGCGTTGTGGAAGATGACCAGGTTGGCGAGCAGGGTGTTCATCTTGATGAGCTTCTCCTGCTCATCGGGGTCGTTGTCGGCCAGGACGCCGTTGTTCCCGAACGCGAGCCAGTGGGAGAAACCGTTGTAGGACTCGACCTTGTTGGTCGCGGCGGTGATCCGCCCCCGCAGCTGGGGGTCGGCGAGGTAGCGCAGCAGCGCCACTGTCCTTACGCTGCCGCCGACCTCGCGGAACACCTTGTAGATGCGGTTCTTGCGGGAGTTGGACCGCAGCCGCCGCATCAGGGTGGCCGAGCTGAGGCGTCCCTCGCTGATGGAGATCGCCACCTGCATGAGGTCCTGCCAGTGGCGCTCGATGAGCTTCCAGTCGATGACGTTGCGCCCGCGCTCGCCGAACAGCGCGTCGACATGCGGGTAGATGAGGTGCTCGTTCGGGCGGAAGAAGATCAGGTCCCTGAAGTTCCGGATCCGGGGCATCAGGTCGAACCCGAACAAGGTAGCCAGGGCGAAGACCGGCGCCGACTGCCCCTGCGTATCGGCATGGACGGTAGAAGGCTGGATGTCGGAGGTGTTGGCCAGCAGGCCCTCGATCAGGTGCACCGCCTCCCACACGCCGCACGGTATGAACCTGGAGAACAGCGCCACGTAAGTGTCTGAAATGTAGTGATACGCGATTCCTCCCACGCCTCCGTACCGGATCGAGGTCTCGGCCAGGAGGTTGTCGATGTAGGTCTCCACCTGGGTGCCGTCGGCGGCCACGGCGGTGCCGTCGCCCCACGCCTTGACGACGTCGAGCTCGTTGACCACGGTGGCGATCGCGGAGTTGAGCTTCTTCAGGTCGATGTGCCGGTTGCGGACCATCGACAGCTCGCGGGCCGACACCCCGGAGATGTGGCGGGCCGCTTCGTACGGGCCGATGTTGGCCCGGCCGGTGAACACGGCCATGCAGTACCGGCCGAGGGGGTCGGCGATCTTCGGGTCCGACCCGCCGGCCAGGCCGAAGTGGTGGTGCCAGCCGAGCCAGTAGGCGGTGCGGGCAATGACCGACAGCAGCGACCGCTCGGGCATCCGCCGGGCGACCGCCTCGGCCAGCCGCTCGGCGGCCTCCGGGGTGCCCGCGCTGCCGCGCTGCTTGAGGGAAGGCACGCCGTCCTCGCCGATCACCAGGTCGGCGTTGTCCTCGTACCCGGCGTCAAGCGCGGCCGCCGCGTCCAGGTGGGCGTGCCGGAGCCGCTCGGTGAACCCGGCGGCGGCGGCGGGCCGGCCGGCCCTGGCGCAGAATCCCTCGAGCAGCGGCTCGCACTCCTCCCAGGGCAGCAGGTTGGCGCGCCAGTCGGCGTACTCCCCGGCGCCCGTGACCGCGATGTCGCCTATCCGCAGTTCCTCGGCCAGGTAGGTGAGCACCATCGCCTCGAAGTGCTTCCGCACCACCATGCCGGGGCGGCGGCGGTCGGTGACCGCGCGCCGCCAGTTACCCGACGGTCCCCCTGACCAGGCCAAACCAGGACGCAAGCACCGTAACGGCGAGCGATCGTCCCTCACGCCGAAATTCACCGAACTGCAACCAGCAGGCACCCGGCAGTGCAGCTAACCCAGCAGAAAGCCGAGGCGACCGCCCCACTGCCGCTTTTGGGCTTACTTGGTCTGCCCCCCCACTACGAACGCGGTCGAACGCGATTTCCTCGTGCGCCAACCGGCCGCCCTCTGAGTAGACAGCTGCAGCCCCGAACTTCTCCGACGCTTCGGTGTCGATTGGGAGCTACCCGTTCGTGGAGAGGGTAAGTGGCGAACAGGTCGCCGCCGATACCGAAAGGAGCCACTAAACAATGGGAACGATCAGAGTGCACGAGTTCACGAGCCTCGATGGCGTGATTGACGCTCCAACCTGGACCTTCGACTACGGCTTCGACCCCGCTATGGGGCAGGACATCGGCAATCTCATGTCTAGCTGCGAAGCCATCCTGCTGGGACGCAACACCTACGAGATGTTCGAGCCCGCCTGGTCGGCCCGGACAGCTGCGGAGGACCCCGGTGCTCCGTTTATGAATGATTCCACCAAGTATGTCGTCTCCTCCACCCTGGAAGTAGGAACCTGGCAGAACTCCGAGATCCTCGGCCCCTACAGTGCCGACAGTATCCGTCGGGTCAAAGGTGAAGTCGATGGTGGCATCTACGTAAGCGGCAGCGGGACGCTTGTGCGGTCCCTGATCGCTGACGGTCTGATCGACGAGCTGCATCTGTTCGTCTACCCCCTTACCCGAGGTGGAGGACCTCACCTCTTCCACGACGACCCGCCGACGAAATGGTCGCTGACTCGAAGCGTGACTTATGTCAACGGAGTGCTCTATCTCGTCTACGAGGCGGCCGCTTCATAACACCCACCAATCCGGCTGACAGCGGCGACGCACAGCAGACGCCAAACCTGCGCGGCCAGGAGATGAGCCTGCGCGACATCGCCGGCGTCTCATCATCGCGGGCGGCAAGAAGAAAGGCCAGCACCCCTCGCCGGCGACCGTCATGCGGATGCTCCGCGAGCACGACGAAAAGAATGCCGCGGCAGCCGTCGTCCCGGCCGGGACGTAACCGGCCGTGGAATAGCCGCGGCCTGCGGCTTGCCCTACCGGCGGCGGAACGCGGCGTCCAGCGCGGACGAGTTCCTACCCCACATGTTGTCGGCGACGTTGACCGTGGCTCCCGGCGGGACGATCGCGTCGATACGGTCGAGCAGGTCGCCAGGCAGGTCGATGCCGTCGGCTGCCAGGTAGGACTCGAGGTGCTCCATCGTGCGCGGACCGACGATCGCGGAGGTGACGGCCGGGTGGCGGGTGACGAACGCGATCGCCACCTGGATGAGGGTCAACCCTGCCTCGTCGGCGAGCGCCCCGAGGGCGTCGGCGGCGTCGAGCTTTGCGGCGTTCGCCGGGGAGGCGGAGTTGAAGACCCCGGGGAAGAGCTGCGTACGGGCGGCGGAGCCCGCCCCGCTGATTTCCCGGCCCTTGCGGTACCGGCCCGACAGCCAGCCTCCAGCCAGCGGGCTGTAGGTCAAGACTCCCATCCCGTGGCGCAGGCAGGTCGGCAGCACGTCGTACTCGGCGGCGCGGGTCAGCAGAGAGTAGGGGGGCTGCTCGGTGCGGAACCGCTCGCGGCCGCGCCGCTCGGCGGTCCACTGAGCCTCGACGATCTGGGAGGCAGCGGCATTTGAAGCGCCGAAGGCTCGGATCTTGCCCGCGTGGACCAGGTCGGACAGTGCGCCCAGGGTCTCATCGACGTCGGCGGTCGGATCGAGACGGTGAACCTGGTAGAGGTCGATCCGGTCGGTCCCCAGCCGTCGCAGCGAGCCCTCGACCGCCTCCGTGATCCACCGCCGCGACGTCCCGCGGTGGTTGGGGTCCTTGCCGAACGGCAGGCCGACCTTCGTGGCGAGCACCACGTCCTCGCGCCGGCCGCCGGCGAGCGCCTTGCCGACGATCTGCTCCGACTCGCCGCCGGAGTAGACATCGGCGGTGTCGATAAAGTTGATCCCGGCGTCGAGGGCGCGGTGGATGACCTTGATCGCGTCGTCGTGATCAGGGTTGCCGGCGGCGCCGAGCATCATCGCGCCCAGGCACAGCTGGCTGACCGAGACGCCGGTGCGTCCCAGGGGTCGGTAGTCCACGGATAGCTCCTTTGCGCCGCCGCGAGCAGATCGCGGCGGTGAGGTATGGTCCTTAGTGAAGTGGAGAGCGTGTCCGCTTCACTTTACCGGATAGCCTGTCCACTTCGCCACTTAGGTCCGACCATGTCCCGACCGGCCTCCCGATCACCCGCGAGACGCGCCGACGCCGAGCGCAACCGCGACAAGATCCTCGCCGCCGCCCGCGCCGCGTTTGCTGACCCCGAGGCCGAGATATCGATGGCCGAGATCTCGCGGCGCGCCGGCGTCGGCATGGCGACTCTCTACCGAAATTTCCCCGGCCGCCTGGAGCTGCTCGAGGCCCTCTACACCGACGAGGTGGACGCCGTGTGCGAGGCCGCCGGCACGGTCGAAGGCGAGACGCCCGGAGCGGCACTCATGGCGTGGCTGCACCGGTTTTTCGCCTTCTTCACCAGCAAGCGCCACGTCGGCGTCGAGCTACTCAAGGACTCAGACAGCGGCAACCCCGTATTCGGCCAGGGCCGCTCCCGGGTGCTCGCCGCCGGCCGGCCGCTCCTCGCCGCCGGGCAGCGCGCTCACGAGGTCCGCGACGACCTCACGCTCGAGCAGGTCCTCGACATGGTCACCGCCATCGCCACAATCAAGGGCGATCCCGGCTATCTCGAGCCGATCCTCCGGACCGCGCTCGACGGCCTGCGGCCCCCTAGGTCTCGGTTACCGAGGGTTGTTGTCTCGCGGCTTCGGGGAAGGCGGGAGCAGGCCAGCGTGGCATACCTGTGATCACTAGGGCCGAAGTCTTCACGGTTGAGGGGATCCTGTTCACCCAGGGCTGACGCTGAAACCAGGCGGCGCCGCCTGCCAGCGCAGAAAATGAAGGAATGACTCAGCGGCCTGCAGCCTCGGTGGCGGTGCTTGCGGACATCCACGGCAACCTTCCGGCGCTCAGCGCAGTTCTCGCAGAATCCGACGTCGCGGCGGCCGACGCCGTCGTGCTGCTGGGTGATATCGCGCTGGGGCCGATGCCGGCCGAGACCCTGGACGCGCTGGCGGGGCTGGGCGGGCGGGCGGTCTGGGTGCACGGTAACTGTGAGCGGGAGATGGTTACCGCGTTCGACTGCGGGGACGTGCCAGGACCGAATGGCCCGCAGGCTGCCGCCAGCGCCGCGCTGATCGGCCGGCCGCACCGCGACAGGCTGGATGGGCTGCCGCTGACGATGACACTGGATATCGACGGCCTTGGGCAGACGCTGTTCTGTCACGCCTCGCCGCGCCGCGACGATGAGATGCTGCTGGTCGACAGCCCGCCGGGGCGCTGGGCGGCTGCGTTGTCCGGGCTCGGTCCCGGTGTCGGGGTCGTGGTCTGCGGGCATACCCATATGCCGTTCGACCGGCTCGCCGCCGGGCGGCGTGTCATCAACCCGGGCAGTGTCGGCATGCCTTACGGCCCGCCCGGCGCGCACTGGGCCGTGCTGGGGTCAGATGTCATGCTGCGCCGCACCGAGTACGACACCACGGCAGCCGCCGAGGTGATCGCGGCCAGCCGTTATCCCCGTGCCGGGGAGTGGGCCCGCGAGTACGTGCTCAGCCACTACTCCGACACCGAGGCCCTCGCAGCGTTCACCGAGATCGCCCGCCAGCAGGAAGGCCGGGCCTCCTGACCGCAGGCAAAGCCACGACCACCGCCTTCACCCCGGATAACCCTGAGATAATCAGAGCATGCTCGGAACCGTGGCCGTACTGCGCCGGTACCCGGTCAAGTCCATGCTCGGCGAGGAAGTTGACGCGTGCGAGGTGACCCGGGTCGGCCTGGCCAGGGACCGGCGCCTGGCCGTGATCAGCCGCAGGACGGGCAAGGTCGCGAGCGCGAAGTATCCGCGGCTGTGGCGCGACCTGCTCACCCTTTCTGCCCAGGCTCTTGACCGCGACGTAAGGATCACCCTGCCGGGGGGCAAGACCGTCCGGAGCACTGACGCTGACATCGACGCGGTCCTGTCTGAGCTGCTTGACGAGCCGGTCACGCTGACCGCCACCCGGCCGCCCGCCGCGTCCCTGGACCGGGCCGTTCCGGAGGCTGTGCTCCGGGTCGGCATCAACGTGCAAGTGCCCTTCGAGGTCAACGAGATCGGCACGGGTTCCCCTCCGGGCACCTTCGTCGATTTCGCGCCGCTGCATCTGCTGACCACTTCGACGCTCGGGCGCATTGCCGAGCTCAGCCCGTACCGAACGGCCAGGCTCGAGCGCTACCGGCCGAACATCGTCATCCGTACGGCCGTCACCGGCTTCACCGAGAACGACTGGCTCGAGCGGATTCTGCGCATCGGCGACGAGCTCACGCTCCGCGTGATCGCCCGGACGCCCCGCTGTGCCGTGCCGACCCTGGCGCACGGCGACCTGCCCCGCGACGCCGAAGCCCTCAGGGTTCTCGCAAAGCACAACCGGGTGGAACCGCTGGACTCACTCGACCCTGAGCCCTGCGCCGGCGTCTACGCCGAGGTGCTGAACCCGGGCCGCATCTGCACCGGCGACCTCGTCCGTGCGGCCTGACATCCCTCCCCCGCCACTCGGGCTCCCGCGACCGTCAGCTGCGGAAGCGGCGGTGCAGGTCATGGACTTGCTCGTCGAGGCCGGGCACTGGACCCTGCACCACCAGGCCGGGGGCGACCTCGCTGATCGCCAGCGGGCGCACCGGTGAGGAGCCAACCCCGAGCTCGGCGAGCCAGCCGATCATCTGTTCCGTCGAGCTCACATAGACGATGCGGCCCAGCCCGACCCAGGCGTGCGCGGCGGAGCACATCGGACAGTGCTCGCCCGAGGTGAAGACGGTGGCGGCGGCCCGGTCTCCGGCGATCATGTTCTCCGCGGCCCAGCGGGCCAGCTCGAACTCCGGGTGGCGGGTGGCGTCATCCATGCTCACCTCACGGTTGCGGTCCTCGGCGAGAACCCGCCCGTCGGCCGCCACCAGCACCGAGCCGAACGGGAAGTCCCCTGCGTCCACCGCCTCGGCCGCCAGCTCCACGCAACGGCGCAGGTGAGGCAGTTCTTCCGGGGAGATTTCTGGGGGGTGGGCTGTCACTTGACCATCATGTGTCACTACAGCTCCGTTCGGTATCAATGTTTTGTGATTGTTGCTGGGCCCAACGGTCGGCCACTGCTGCCAGGGCGTGCCACGCCTCCTGCGGGCGGGCCGTCTCGCGCGGATCGCCGTTGAACGGGTCGAGCACCACGGTGCCGGCGCCGAGCAGGTGCAGCCGCTCCAGGTCCTCGGTTATCTGCCCGATCGTGCCGTGCCCGGCCAGCCGGTCCTCGCCGGTGACCGGGGAAGCGGTCAGTTGCAGGGCGATGCGGGGCATCAGGGCGGGCCGGGGCCGCTGCTGGTCGTCGGCGGCGGTCTTGAGACGATCCACCGCGCTGGCCAGCCAGCCGGGGGTGAACCGCAGTGGGTGCCAGGCGTCGCCGAGGCGCACGGCCCGGCGGAGCGCGGCGTCGCTGTTGCCGCCGATCCAGATCGGGATCTGCCCGCCGCGATAGTCCTGGTCGTCCCGCCAGGCGGCGCGGATCGCGAGCAGATGCTCGTCGGTCAGTCTCCCCCGCTCTGCGAAGGCCACGCCGAGCGCGTCGAACTCCTGCCGCGCCCAGCCGACGCCGACGCCTAGCACCAGTCGGCCGCCGCTGAGGTCGTTGAGGTTGGCCGCCATCCTGGCGACCAGCAGCGGGTGCCGGTAGGGCACGATGAGCACCGTGGTGCCGAGTCGTACCCGGTGGGTGAGCCCGGCCAGCCAGGCCAGCGTGGTGAACGGCTCGTAGAACGGTGCCGGGTACTGTTCCGCGACGTCAGCGGTCACGGCGATGTGATCGGAGACCATCAGCAGGTCGAAGCCGAGACCCTCTGCCGTCTGGGCCCAGCGGGCCAGTGTGTCCGGATTGGTCCCTGGCCCGAAGTTCGGGACATTCACGCCTAGTCGCACCGGCTCAACCTATCGGGTGACGAGGCGGGCGCATCCGGGATTCTGCTAGCGGCGGCGGCCCGGCTCCAGGCCGGTGATCCGGAGCAGGAGCAGCAGCACGAAGGCGCCGATGATCGACCCGATAATGCCCACGGTGTGGAAACTGTGGATGCTCACATTGTGGTACTCGATGAGGTTCTGCAGGAATCCGCCGATGAAGGACCCGACGATGCCGAGCACGATGGTGCCGAGTATGCCGAGGGAGTCGCGGCCCGGGAGAAGCAAGCGGGCGATCAGGCCGGCGATCAGCCCGATGATGATCAGGACAATGATGAAGGTAACCATGGCCTTATTCTTTCCAGCACGCGCGAAATATGCGTTGTCAGCTAAAGCAACCATCAATCGTGATAATCACGCCTACTGACCAGCGAGCTCGCGCTCCAGCGGCGTGCGGAAGCGCGGGGTGACCCGGTCGGAGCCGATCCAGGCGCGGAGCCGCTGGGCCTCGGCGGCGATCGCCGCGGCGGCTTCTGCCCCGGTGTCCTCAAGTAGCCGGACCACGATCTCGCCGTCTTTCCGCTGGGCCCAGCCGCCGACGATCCTGCCGTCCCACCAGGCCGTGGGGCCGATGTTCCCGGACCGGTCGAATAGCGCCTGGGCGTGCCCCCCGACGTACCAGGCTCGGTCCCGCCAGCCCATCGCGGTGGGATCCAGGGCGGGCAGCAAGGCCGGCCACGGCGGGACCGCCGCCGGCTCGTCCAGGGCCGGCTCGTCGGCGGTGAGCATGATGCCGGTGGGTCCGCCGAGGTCCACCTCGGTGACCCGCAGCTGGGCCAGCGCCTGCTTAACCTGCCCAGCCGTCCAGCCAGTCCACCACCGCAGGTCAGAGACCGGGGCCGGACCGAAGGCGAACAGCCACCTGCGGGCCAGCTCGACCCGGGCCGCGGCCGCTGGCAGTTCGGCCCGGGCTCCCACGGCGGACCAGGTGAACTGAGTCGAGGTCCACCCCCCGCGCGGGCGGCCGCGCACGATGAGCCCTTCGGCGGACAGCAGCGTAAGCAGCCGGGAGGTGAGGTTTACCGCGCCGCCGTAGGGGTTGTCCGCGGCGTCCAGGATCTGGGTGCGCAGCCGAGGCTCTTCCCTGGCCAGCTCCGCGCCGGTCGCCGAGCCGCGCGCGGCGAGCGCGCGCACCGTGGCCTCGCCCACGTCCTTGAGCCAGGTCGCCGCGTCCGGCGCGATCCCCGCCCCCTGCACGACCTGGGTGAGCTGCCGGCGCAGGCGCTCGGCGATCTGGTCGGTGCAGGCGGCCTGGATCACCGGGACCAGGGCGGCGGGCACCACGAACACGGTCCGGCGCATGCCGAGCATGCGCACCAGGGCGCGCTCGGTGTACAGCGCGTGCTCGACGGCCGCTTTATCGGCTGAGCCGGTACGGGCCCAGGCGGCCAGGTAGACCGACGCCGGATCGGTGCCGTGCAACGCGATCATGTCCGCCACCGCGCTGGCCACCGAGCCGGTCCGCGCGGCAGGCGCCAGGTGTTGGCGGACGGCAAGCCTGGCCTGCCGTTCGGCCGGACTGACCAGCCGCATACCGGTGCTCATGGCGATGACCCTACTCAAGAGGCCAGCACGGTAACGTCGGATTGTGATCAGCTTCCGCCAGCCCGGCACCGTGCTGACCGACCATCTCTTCGCCGTCCCGCTCGACCACGGTTGCCCGGACGGCGAGCAGATCGAGGTGTACGCCCGTGAGGTCGTTGCCATCGATAAGGCCGACGCGGAACTGCCCTGGCTGCTGTTCCTGCAGGGTGGCCCCGGGTTCGGGGCGCAGCGGCCGACGGGCAGGGAAGGCTGGCTGAACCGGGCCCTCAACGACTACCGGGTGCTGCTGCTCGACCAGCGCGGCACCGGCCGGTCCTCGCCCGCGAACCGGCAGACACTGGCGCGGTTCGGACCGAAGGCCCAGGCCGATTATCTGACGCACTTCCGGGCCGACAGTATCGTGCTCGACGCCGAGTTGATCAGACGCGAGCTGACCGGTGACGTGCCGTGGAGCGTGCTCGGGCAGAGCTTCGGCGGGATGTGCACGGTTACCTATCTGTCCTTCGCTCCGCACGGCATCCGGGAGGCGTTCATCACCGGCGGGCTGCCCGGGCTGACCGTGACCGCCGACGACGTCTACCGGCACACCTATCGCACCGTCATCGGCAAGAACGCCGCGCACTACGAGCGGTACCCCGGCGATGTGGAACAGGCGCAGCGGGTGGCCTCTTACCTGGCCGAACATGACGTCCGGCGCCCCGATGGCGGGCCGTTGTCCGTCGAGGCCTTCCAGTCGATCGGGGCCATGCTCGGCCGCAGCGACGGCAGCCACGAGCTGCACTACCTGCTGGAGAACCCGTTCTCGGACGACGAGACGTTGTTGTCCGACGCTTTCCTGTACGCCGTTATGGACGAGCTCAGCTTGGCCGCTGGGCCGCTGTACGCGTTGCTGCATGAACCCTCCTACGCCCAGGGCTTCGCGACCCGGTGGGCCGCGCAGCGGATCAGGACGGAGTTCGGCGAGTTCGATCAGGACCCGGCCATCGCCGGGACCGCTCCCCTGTACTTCACCGGCGAGATGATTTACCCGTGGATGATCGACGCCGACCCGGTGCTCCGCCCGCTGCGCGAGACCGCCAGCATCCTGGCCGAACGCGACGACTGGCCGTCGCTGTACGATCCCACGCGGCTGGCAGCCAACGAAGTGCCGGTGGCCGCTGCCGTCTACTACAACGACATGTACGTGGACCGGGAGTTCTCGATGCAGACCGCCCAGGCGATCCGAGGTTTGCGGACCTGGGTGACCAGCGAGTACGAGCATGACGGGCTGCGGATGAGCGACGGGGCCGTGCTGAACCGCCTGATCGAGATGTGCCGCGGCAATATCTGAACATTCTGTGTCGTGACGATCGCGCCCGGCCGGGGCGCATGCCAGCCGCTACGGTGGGCAGGTGCACGGTATGTCCGGCTTGTTTTCCAGGCGGTCCGTCGTCATCGGTGCCGCAGCCGCGGTACTGGCTGTGGCGGTCGGCGGCACCGCCTACGCCCTCTCCGCATCATCCTCCGCTCACGTCGCATCCCTGCCCTTGGCCGGACGCAGCCAGGCGGCGCTCGAGGTCACCAGCGGGACCTCGGTCCTTGACGTCAGCGTCGCCAACCTTCACGGCGCCCTGCTGCGGGCCTCGATCCCGGACGGTGCCCCGGTCCGGCCGGTGCTGTCCGGATCGGCCCCGATCGTGCTGTCGCTCGCGGGCGGCGGCACGACCTCCGCCCGGAGCACGGACTACGCGGTCACCGTCGTGCTCAGCTCGTCTGTCGTGTGGAGCCTGGATTTCGCCGCCGGGACCCAGCGGACCGAGGCTGACCTGCGCGGCGGCCGGGTGAGCGGGATCGCCGTGACGGCGGGCTCGGACATCCTGGACATCAGCCTGCCCCGGCCGTCCGGGACATTGCCCTTCCTGCTCGCGGGCGGCGTGAGCCAGTTCCTGATCAGCCTGCCCAGCGGCGTGCCGGCCCAAGTGACGGTGGGCGGAGGCGCTTCCTACGTGTCGATGGGGAACCAGGACCTGACCGGGGTGGCCGGCGGGACCGTGCTGACCGCGCCCGGCTGGACCACAGCGACGTCCCGGTTCGACATCGACGCCACCTCGGGGTTCTCCCGCCTGACCGTCACCCGGTGGAATCCGGCCGGTTCCTAGAGCCGACGGCCGCGGTGCTCGCCGAGGCGGTTCTGTAACGCACACTCATCCCGAGGAGTCATCAGTTCAGTAAGGAGTCATCAGTTCAGTAACCGGAGAGCAGCGCCTGGAGGCGGCCGAGGTCGGATGGGGTGAGGTGGCTGCGGAGTCGGCCGCGTTGGTCGGGACGTCGTCCCCAGATGAACAGCTGACGCGCGCCGGCCTCGATATCAACAGAGGGTTCGTCGGCCTCATCGCTGGCCCAGGCGAGGGTGGCGTCACCGTTCTCGACGATGACCCGAAGGTCGGGCTGCCCATCGGATCGCAGCCGGACGTGGAACTCGGAGTCCGGGTCAGGATCGTGAGCGCGGCCGGCGACGAGCAGGATCCGGCCGAGCTCACCGACCGAGTGGTCGACAAGATCCATGTCGCCGAGCAACTGGAGGCTGGTTTCGTCGTCGCCGGCGATGTCCCAACGATGCAGGGCATGTTCGTTGCGCAGGTGGGGGATGAACTTCGCGACCGCCATTCGCCGGCCAGTCCATAGGATGACCGCGTCGGGCTCGCGGTCGAGCACGTCTCCGACCAGCCGACGCATCCGTTCCTCTGCGGCATCGAGCCGGCTCAGCAGCGCTGGGTGCTCGATCACCTGCAGCGGAGCTTCGCGTTCTTCGAAGCTTCGCGTCCGTGGCACCGGATCGCCTTGCAGGTACGGTTCGAGATGACGGATGACCTCGACGGCGATGCCAGCGACGTGCGCGGCGATCTCGTGTGTAGTCCATCCGTCGCAAGCGCTCACCGCCTCCGGAGCTGTCTTGTCAATCGTCGTCAGGAACGCGGCCGCCTCACGGCTTCGCTCGACCACGGCACCCTCTCCCGTCCTGTTCTGCACTCACCATCACCGCCGATGCTATGGCCTATGGGTTTTGCGTAGGCCGCTGAGTAGCAGCGATCACCCTGACGGCTGCCGCGCGTCCAAGCCGCGCGATGGAATCCGTGGGGTTCAGTGAGTTCGATTCGGCGTGCCGGGACGCCCAGCGCGTCCCGCACAACCGGAGCGCGTACCCAGGTCGCAGTCGCCGGCTGACCGTTGCCCTAGATCATACCGACCGTTACACTTGCGTAAATTAACGGGATCGGTCGGCTTGTCCCTGACGCCCTCCCGTGACCGATCAAACCGCTCCAGACCCCGGTGGCAGACCTTGATGCGACCGGAGGCGAGAGATGCACGGGACGTTGCCGCCAGGGCGCGGCGTGAACTACACATCAGATTGCGTTGGCCTGCCCAATGGCCTGGGGAAAGCGCCCGGCCTTTCCCGGCGGCTGGAGCCGCTGGCCGAGACGGGCGGGCGACATGCCTGCAGCGCTACCAGGGTCGCCGTCCGACCGCGACGGGGCAGGCGGTCGCTGGCTGGCAGCACGCCGGGTGGTGACTTCTCCGATGCGGCTGAAGGCGCCCGCACAATCGGCGGGTTCTGCTTCGAGGTATTCGAGCCAGGTGAGCACGATGGCTGAGGTCGAGGGCAGGCCGGGCGGAACCGGCTCGGCGCCGGCCAGCGCATCGGCGGGTGGTCCGGGATTCGTCCGGTACCTAGGCGTGCGCTCGGGCGTGGCTGTCAATATGACGCAGATGTGCGGGATCGGGCCGTTCATCACGATCCCGCTGGTCGTCACGGCCATGGGCGGTCCGCAGGCTGTGGTCGGCTGGGTTGCCGGGGCTGTGCTGGCACTGGCGGACGGCCTGATCTGGGCCGAGCTCGGCGCGGCCATGCCCGGCGCCGGCGGGACCTACATCTATCTGCGGGAGGCGTTCCAGTACCGGACGGGCCGGCTGATGCCCTTCCTGTTCGTGTGGACCGCGGTCCTGTTCATCCCGCTGATCATGTCAACCGGGGTTATCGGTCTGGTCGACTACGTCGGGTTCTTGTGGCCGCACATGAGCTATCTCGACATTCACTTGTTGTCGATCGTGGTCGTGGTCGTCGTCGTAATCGGCCTGTACCGGCGGATCGAGTCGGTGGCGCTGATCACGACCGTGCTGTGGATCATCATGCTGGTGACCATAGTGCTGGTCATCGCCGCAGGCCTGAGCCGTTTCTCCGTCTCGCTCGCGTTCCACTACCCAGCCGGAGCGTTCTCTATCAAGCACGGGTTCTTCATCGGGCTGGGTGCGGCGTTGGTGCTGGCCATCTATGACTACCTGGGTTATAACACCACGGCGTACATGGGCGACGAACTCCGTAACCCAGGGCGGGTGATGCCGCGTTCGATCATCTACAGCATCCTGGCCATGATGGTGCTCTACCTCGCTCTGAACATTAGCGTCGTGGGCGCAGTGCCCTGGCACGTGGTGGCCAAGTCCAGCTCGGTGGCGTCGCTGGTGGTTCAGCGCAGCTGGGGCCAGCCGGTGGCCGATGGCATCACCGTGCTGGTCGTGCTCACGGCGTTCGCATCGGTCTTCACTGGTCTTCTGGGCGGATCCCGGGTGCCCGTCCATGCCGCGGAGGACGGCGTGTTCTTCCGCTCCTTCGCCCGGCTCCACCCCCGATACCGGTTCCCGACGGTCTCGCTGCTAGTGCTGGGCGCGATCACGATGATCGGGTCGTTCTTCACCCTGAGCGAGGTGATCAACATGCTGACTGCCGTGATCATTATCGTTCAGGCGGTCGCTCAGGTGGTGGCCCTGACGGTGCTGCGCCGCCGCCAGCCGGACCTGATCCGCCCGTACCGGCAGTGGCTGTATCCGGTGCCCAGCCTGGTCGCTTTGGCGGGCTGGGTCTACGTGTACCACTCGGCCGGGCGTACCGCGATCATCCTGTCGGGTATCTGGCTGGCCGCTGGTATGGCGGCCTACCTGATCTGGGCCCGGGTGGTACGGACCTGGCCATTTGGACCCAAGCTTGTCCGGGAGGCCTACCTGGAACAGCAGAAACAGCAGCTCGCAGCGGCCGGTCCCCCGATCCAGCCGGAATGAACTCCTCGAGTGCGCTGCCCCGTGGCGGGAGCCCCCCGGACGGGGAGGACTTCGTGCTCGGCATCGACTTCGGCGGCACCAAGGTGGCGCTGGCGGTCGCCCGCCGTACAGGGGAGATCCTGGCTCGCGACCGCCTGGCCACGGATGCGCGACGCGGCGCCGAGCAGGTGGTCCAGCGGGTAATGGTGGCAGCGGGCACCCTGATCAGCGAGGGGGAGCTGCTGAGCGGCGGGCGCTGCGCGGCGGTCGGCGCAGTCAGCCCCGGCATCGTGCTGCCCGACCGGATCTTGCTGGCTCCCAACGTGCCAGGATGGGGCGACTTGCACCTGGCCGAGCTCCTTGCGGACGGCCTGGGGTGCCTGCCCGTTGTGGTCGGCACCGACACCAAAGCCGGGGCTCTGGCCGAGTGGCGGTGGGGCAGTCTCGCGGGCGCCGATCCTGCCATCTTTGTCAGCCTCGGCACCGGAGTCGCGGCGGCGTTCGTGATCGGTGGCCGGGTACTCGCCGGCGCTCACGGGGGCGCCGGTGAGATCGGCTACAACCTGCTCAAGGTCAAGGCCCGCGGGCGGGCCGCGGGGTCTACCCTGGAAAAATCCGTCGCGGGCCGGGCGCTGAGTCTTCGAGGCGGTGCCCTGCTCGGCCACCCCATCACGGCGGCGGAGCTCTTCCAGGTAGCCGAAAACGACAGCAGAGCAGCCAGGCTGGTGAGTAAGGCGCTCGACGAGCTCGCCGTCCACATCGCAAACCTGGCCATGGCGATCGATCCGGCCCGGATCGCCGTGGGCGGCGGGATGATGGGCTCAGCGGAGATGATCCTGCCGGCGCTGGGCCGTCGGCTCGAGCAGGCGGTCCCCTTCCCTCCCGGCCTCGTCCCGGCCCACTTCGTCCTGGACGCCCCGCTGCGCGGAGCCATCGCCTTGGCCGCGGACGCGTGCGCTACGCACAAGCAACCGGTCGTGCCGGACGTAGTCAACGACCGGGTGGACCAGTGACCGGTACGGGCCGTCCGGAAGCCAGGACGCTCCGCAGCTAGTCATGCTGGCTCTGGCCCGTGGGCTAGCTCACCGCGCACAAGCGGCATGACCTCGGCGGCGAAGCGGCGGCGTGCGTCAGCGTTGGCCAGCGCCACGTTGAGGAAGGTAAACCCGGCGCGCCCGATGCCGATGAGCCGGTCGGCGATGGCCGTGCTGTCGCCAGATATCCGCTGGCTGTCCGACCGGCCGTTCGGTACGAAGTCAACGATGAGGTTGGCGGCACAGGTGATGTCGTCGGGGTTCCGGCCCGCGGCCGTGGCCGCGTCCCGGACGCTGGCGCGCATGGCCACCGCCTGATCGAGATCCAGCCGGCCCAGAGATGGCACCCAGCCGTCGGCGAGGGCGCCTGTCATGCGAAGGGCGCGGGGACCGTAGGTGCCGAGCCAGATCGGGATCGGGTGGGTCGGCGTTGGCTCGATCCGGGCCTCACGAGTACAGAAGTGCTCGCCGTTGAAGGAGAAGCTCGGTTCCCGCCACAGCCCGCGGATGATCTGGGTCGCCTCGCCGAGGGCGGTGACCTTCTGGCCGGGGGTGCGCCGGACCAGTCCGAAGGCCTCGAACTCGCCGTCGTAACCGCCCGTCCCGAGGCCGAGGACCAGACGGCCGCCGGAAAGGCGGTCGAGGGTCTCGGACATCTTCGCGGTCACCGCCGGGGCGCGGTAGGGCAGTCCGAGCACGTTGGTCATCACCGTGATGCGTTCAGTCACCGCGGCTATCCAGGTGAGGACCGTCCACGGCTCGGGCGTCGGATCCGCGCCGTGCAGGTGGTCAGCCACGCAGAACAGGTCGAAGCCCAGCGCCTCGGCGTGCTGCGCCTCCTCGACCAGGCGGTCAGCTTCGAAGGGCTGGAAACCGTAGATGATCCCGAAACCGACCCGCTGGCCTGTGATCGTGCTCATCGTCCGCTCCTGTCTCGCGCCCACTGTGTTATCCCGGTGCCCGCAGTGTTGACAATACTGACTATTGTCTTTACTGACTATTAACATCGCTTACTAATGGAAGACCAGGCCGGCTCTGAGGAGGTTCGATGACGGTTGGAAGCGCGGGGAAGGCCGCCGGCCCCGACCTCGCGACCGGACTGGTTCGCCTGGCTCGCCTGGTGGACGGCGTGTTCGCGCGGGTTTCCGGCGAACACGACCTCACGGCCACGCAGGCCAGGGTGCTGTGCATCCTGGTGGAACAGCCGAGGGGCATGGCCGAGCTAGCCGGGCTGCTCAGCATCGATAAGGCCGGTGTCACCGGGCTTGTCGACCGGATAGAACGCCGCGGCCTGGCGGAGCGGATAACGGTGCCCGGGGACCGCCGGGCGCTGCGGGTCCTGCTCACCACGGCCGGCCAGCGGGTCGCGGTCGCGGTCCACGACCAAGTGTGCGCCGAACTCGACGCGCTCACCGCTGAGCTCACGGCGGCCGACCAGGAGCGCTTCCGGCGCACCATCGCCCTGGTGGCCGGCGCCAGCGGCGGCTTCCCCGCGCCCCCGGCGGATGTCCGTGACGCCGCTTACGGTCGTTTAGCTCGCCTCGCGGGGCTGTTTCAGCGGCGATCCCGGAGCCTCTTCTCGCGGCTGCGGAATCGTCAGCCTGCTGCGCAGCACGCGGAACGCGGTCCCGGCGACCTGGAGGTCGGCGCCGGGGCGGAATCGCGCCGTGAGGCCGATCGGCGGGGCCGCAGGCAGGTCGTGCCGCTCGATCAGGCCTTCCGGCGGCCCCCCGGCCAGGGCGAGCAGGGTGACGCCGAGTCCGGCGCGCGCGGCATTGAGGACACCAGCCAGATAAGCGGCGTCGCCGACCACCTTGGCGCGGATACCGTGCTGGGCCAGGACGGTGAGGGCTCTCCCCCGGATCGCGCAGGGTTCCTCGATCGCGATCAGCGGCCAGGGCTGGCCCGCGGGCGGAGGTGTCCACCCGGGCGCCGCGCACCAGGCCAGCCGGAGTGAGCCGACCAGCTTGCCCGGCTGCGAGCTTGCCTCGGTAATAAAGACCGCGAGATCGATACTGCCCCGGTCCAGCGCGTCGTTCAGCGGGGTGGTCCGGTCGAAACGGAACCTGACCTGCAGGTCAGGGAATGCCTCGCCGAGCGCCGAGACCACCGGAGGCAGCAAGTAGTCAGCTGCGTGGTCGGTCGCGCCGATGACGAACTCCGGGGCTTCGACCAGGGCCAGCCGCCCCAGCGCATCATCGTGGGTCGCGATGATCAGACGGGCCTCGGCGAGCAGAGCCACCCCGGCCGGGGTGAGCCGGGTCCGGCGCCCGTCCGGTTCGACGAGGGGCCTCCCGAGCACGCGCTCGAGTCGGCGAACGTGCTGGCTGACCGCCGACTGGCTCAGCTGGAGGCTCGCGGCGGCACGATGGAAGCCGCCCGTATCGGCCACCGCGATCAGGCTCCGTAGCGGAATTATGTCCAGCACCTTCGTCATGTCACCCAGAGCAGCCAGATTGATAAGCATTCCCGATCAAGCCGATTCGCGATCGTCGTTGGACGGGCACGCCTAAATCCTACTATTTTAATCGGTATAAGAGGAATTTATCTGCTCGCCTCTCCTCCACGAGGGACGGAGCTACCACGTCGCCTGCTGGCCGACAGTACCGACGATCCGCCCAGCCCAGCCGAGGAACTTCTGATGACCCTGGTAGATCAGCACGTCCCTGTCGTCACCTGGACCGAGCCCGAAGGTATCGCCACCCGCGGCACGTTCGTCGTCATCCCGGGCCGCGGTGAGCTGCCCGCGCACTACGAGCGGTTCGGCCGCCGCGTGGCCGCCGACGGGTATCGCGTGCACGCCGTGACGGATCCCACGCTGGATGCCGCGCTTACCGCGTCCCAGCTATCGGACCGGCTCACCGGCCCGGGGACACCGAGACCGCTCGTCCTGGCCGGATCCGATACCGGCGCATTGTTCGCGGCGGGGCTGGCGGCGGCCGGCCAGGTTCCCTGGCTGGACGCGCTCGTGCTGGCCGGCCTGCCCACGACCGAGGCCAGCCACGGCCAGGGCTCATGGGAGGACGAACTCGACACCCGGACCGCGTGCCCCACGCACCGCGGACGGCTGTCCGGTCCTGGCCTGCGCCGCGGCGCGCTGTACGAGCCGGTCCCCGCGGGCTGGACCGAGCGGGCCGACCTGAGCGCGGTGACCCAGCCGATCCTCGGCATCCACGGCACCGACGACCCGGTCAGCCCGCTCGCCGCGGTCCGCGCCCGCTATGCGGCGGCTGCGTCGGCTGAGCTGGTCAGTATCGCGGGCGGCAGGCACGACGCGCTGAACGACGTCACGCACCGGACGGTGGCCGCGACGATCGTCGTGTTCCTCGAGCGGCTGCGGCTAGGAGCGGACCTGCCGCGTATCGCCATCCGTGAGACGCTCGAGCCTCCCGCTGGACCGGGCCGTCCCGTTGAGCTGGGGCGGCACCGGTAAGCAGGTACATCGTCATCGGCGCGGGCGGTGTTGGCGTGAGCATCGCCGCCGAGCTGCAGCGTGCGGGCCGCGAGGTGGTAGTTGTCGCCCGCGGCGCACAGCTGGAATTCCTGCGGGCGGGGAAGATGCGCTACACCAGGCCGGACGGGGCACGCTACCTCGAGCTGCCCGTCATCGGTGATCCGGCCGAGGTCGACCTCACCCCCGATGACGTGCTGGTGCTCGCGACCAAGACGCAGGACGCCGAGACCGCCGTCGCCGACTGGGCCTGGCGGCCGGTCAGGGACCCCGACGGGACCCGGCGTCCGGCCGCCGTCAGCATTCCCCTGCTGACCACCCAGAACGGTCTTGAAACCGAGCGCCTCGCTCTCCGCCGCTTCGCCTCCGTGCTCGCCGGGGTGCTGTGGATCCCCGCTACCTACGTTCAGGCCGGCGAGGTGATCTCGGCGGGGGCACCCGCGGCGGGGGTGATCTGGCTCGGCGCCTACCCCGTCGGCTCGCACCCGCGGCTGGCTGCCATAGCCGACGATGTGCGGGCGGCTGGGTTCGAGGTGCAGCTCGTCGAGGACATCAAGCGGTGGAAGGCGGCCAAGCTGCTGGGAAGCGTGACGTTCGTCCTGTCTGCGCTATACCAGGCTGGCGAGCGGCGAGATCAGGCCGCGCAGGTGCTGCGAACCGAAGCACGGGAGATCCTGGTCGCGGCCGGTTACGGCATCGCTGATGTCGCGACGGAGAGCACCGCTGACGTGAGCCGGTTCGCCGCTGCGCCGATGGCAGGCCGGGAGCGCGGCGGTAACTCCACCTGGCAGAGCTTCAGCCGGTCCAGCCCGCTCGAAACCGACTTCCTCAACGGCGAGATCGTGCTCGCGGCCCGGCTGCTCGGGAAGACAGCGCCCGCCAACGAGGCCGTGGCCGAGCGTGCCCGCGCCGCCTGGCGGGACGGCGTGGCGCCGGGATCGCTGAGCGAAGACGACCTGCTGGCCACGCTTCCGCAACTGGATAAGGGCGCGCCCGCCGAAGTCCTTATCGACGCCGTCGCCCTGCGCCAGCTCCTCAGCCAGTCGGACCCGCCCGCTGTCCTCGACGTCCGGTGGGCGCTCGGCGACACCCGCGGGCGTGATCACTACCGGGCGGGCCACATCCCGACCGCGGTCTACGTCGACCTGGACACCCAGCTGGCCGCGCCTGCGAGTCCGGCTGGCGGCAGGCACCCACTGCCTGACCTGCCGACGCTGCAAGAAGCCGCACGCCAGTGGGGCCTGCGTACCGGCCGGCCCGTGGTCGTCTACGACGACAGCGGCGGCCTGGCCGCGGCGCGCGCCTGGTGGCTGCTGAGGTGGGCCGGGCTCGATCGCGTCCGCATCCTGGACGGGGCGCTGAACGCCTGGACTCAGGCCGGCTTCGACCTGGAAGCTGGCGACCACGAGGCGGCCCGGGGCGACGTCATCCTCGAGGCCGGCCACCTGCCTGTGCTCACGGCCGATGATGCCGCGGCTCTAACCCGTGAGGGCGTCCTGCTCGACGCCCGGGCCGGCGAGCGGTACCGGGGTGAGGTTGAGCCGGTCGACGCCAAAGCCGGCCACATCCCCGGCGCGGTCAGCGCGCCCACGTCTGAGAACCTGACCGAGGACGGCACGTTCGCCGCCCGGGAAACGCTCCGGGCCAGGTTCGCCGAGGCCGGCGCCGTGCCCGGCGGCACGGTCGGCGTCTACTGCGGTTCCGGCGTCACCGCGGCGCACGCCATCGCCGCGCTGCGCATCGCGGGTATCGACGCCGCCCTGTACCCCGGCTCGTGGTCAGCCTGGTCGGCCGACCCGCAACGTCCCGTCGCCACCGGCCCGGACCCCGATGCCCCGGATGACCCGGATGACCCGGAGCCCGGATAGCGCACTCCCCCGTCACGATCGGAAGGTCCAGAAGATGCCCGTCGAGTTTATCAGTGCCACCCACACGACCCCGACCACGGAAGCAACGGCGGGTGGCCGGAGATCCGGATTCGACGTCGAGTACACACGCCGTTTCGTGCACGCCCTCGACGACGGCGGCTTCGACTGGACCCTCGTCGCCTACGGGTCGCCGACCGCTGACTCGTCGCAGATCGCCCAGTTCGTCGTCAATAACTCCGAGCGCATCAAGCCGATGGTCGCGCACCGTCCCGGCTTCGTCTTTCCCACGCTGGCCGCGAAGGGGTTCGCCGCCATCGACCAGATCGGCCGCGGCCGGCTCGGCATTCACATCATCTCCGGCGGCAACGACATCGAGCAGCGGCGCGAGGGCGACTACCTGACCAAGGAGCAGCGCTACCAGCGGTCGGACGAGTTCATCCAGATCATGCGCCGGGTCTGGAGCGAGGAAGGGCCGATCAGCCACGAGGGCGCGTACTACAAGTTCGAGGGATTCCAGGCCGACATCCGCCCCTACCAGGAGACCATCCCGATCTCCGTCGGTGGCTCCTCCGCCGACGCCTACCGGGTGGGCGGCGAGCAGGGCGACATCTTCGGCCTGTGGGGTGAGCCGCTGGCCGAGACCACCCAGCAGATCGAGGCGGTCAACGCCTACGCCGACGCCGCTGGGCGCCCTCATCCGCGGATCTGGGTCTCATTCCGGCCGATCGTGGCGCCGACCGACGAACTCGCCTGGGAGAAGGCCCACGCCATCTTGGCGAAGACTCAGGAAAACGCGGCCGCGGGTGCCCTGTCCCGGTATCGCCCGCCGGTCAACGGCCGGCCCCAGAACGTCGGCTCACAGCGGCTGCTCGACGTGGCCGCGCGCGGCGAGCTGCACGACCGCGCGCTCTGGACGCCGCTGGTGACCGCGACCGGAGCCGGGGGCAGCACCACCGCGCTGGTCGGCAGCTATGAGACGGTGGCCCAGGCGCTGCTCGATTACGTGGACATCGGCTGCGAGCTGCTTTCGATCCGGGGCTGGGATCCGCTCAACGACGCGATTGACTACGCGCGTTACGTGCTCCCGCTCGTCCGTCAGGAACTGGCCCGTCAGCTCGGGGCACGGGAGCCCGTCCCGGCCGGCGGATGACCGTAACACAACATACGGAACGGCACGGGTACCAGCCATGAGCAACGTCCAGGTGCACGACCCGGCCGAGCTCCGGCGGGTGTTCGGCACTTTCCCCACCGGGGTCACCGCCGTCGCCGCGTTCGCCGGCGGCGTCCCGCTCGGCCTGGCGGCCAGTTCGTTCACCTCGGTATCGCTTGATCCGCCGATCGTGTCGGTGTGTATCGCGCACCGCTCGCGGAGCTGGCCGCGGCTGCGGGAGATCCCGCGGCTGGGCATCAGCGTCCTGGGCGCGCACCAGGAAGACGTCAGCCGCCGGCTTGCGGCCCGGGGCAACGACCGGTTCGCGGCCCTGCCATGGCGCGTCACCGCGGGCGGTGCCGTGTTCATCGAGGGCTCGAGCGCCTGGCTGGAGTGCAGCGTCCACCTGGAGGTCAGCGTCGGCGATCACATCGTGGTCATGCTGCGGGTCCACGAACTGGACGCCGACCCGGCCGTGGCGCCCCTGGTGTTCCACGGCAGTCGCTACCGGCAGCTGCAGCCGTGACCGATCAGCACGCTGTGATCAGTCAGCAGCCCGTGACCGATCAGCGCACCATGACCGATCAGGGTCGCGTGATCAATCAGCACCCCGTGATTGATCAGCAAACGCGGGCGGATTCGATTCGAATTCGTCGTTGGACGCCTTACCCTAATGTCTACTAATCTTACCGGCATAGTAGGAATTTACGATTCCCGGATCCACCACGACCCCCGGCCTGAGCGCAGCGTGAGGGAAACAGCCGTATGACCGTCGAATTCATCAGCCTCATCAACGTGTGGGAGTCGAGCGAGGTCCATCCCCGCCCGGGTGGCGCCCCCGACGCGGCCTACATCAGGAAGTACGCCCGTTACCTCGAAGACGGCGGCTTCGACTACACCCTGGTGGCCTACTACTCGGCCGGCTACGACCCCTTCACCGTGTCCGCGACGATCGCCGCGTGCACGGAGCGGATCAAGCCGATCGTCGCGCTCCGGCCGAACACCATGTACCCGACCGTCGCGGCGCAGAGCCTAGCCACGCTGGATCACCTGTCCGGCGGCCGCGCGGTGGTGCACATCATCTCCGGCGGCAGCGACACCGAGCAGGCCCGGCAGGGCGACTACATCAACAAGGACGAGCGGTACGCCCGGTCCGAGGAGTACGTCCAGATCATGCGGCGGGCCTGGACGGAGACCTCCCCGTGGGACCACCACGGCCCGTTCTACCGGTTCGAGAACTTCGTCGCCGGCTACCGGCCGGTCAACGGCACCATCCCGGTGTCCATCGGCGGGTCGAGCAGCGAGGCCTACCGGGTCGGCGGCGCGCTCGGCGATATCTTCGGGCTGTGGGGCGAGCCGCTGGCCGAAACCCGGGAGCAGATGGACCGGGTGGCCGAGCAGGCCCGGCGGGCCGGCCGGACGGATGTGCCGCGCACGTGGGTGACGTTCCGCCCGATCGTCGCGGCCACCGATGACCTGGCCTGGGAAAAGGCACATCGCACGCTGGCCGCGGTCGAGCAGACCCATCGTGGCGGCGGATTCCTCAAGGCTTCGCTGTCGCAGGGTGCGCCGCAGAACGTCGGCTCCCAGCGGCTGCTGGAGATCGCTGCCCGCGGCGACGTGCACGACCGGGCCTTGTGGATGCTGCCCGCACAGGTCACCGGGGCCATGGGCGCGTCGACGGCGCTGGTCGGCAGCTACGAGACCGTCGCCGCGGCGATCCTCGACTACGTGGACCTTGGCGCCGACCTGGTGTCGATCCGCGGTTACGACAACCTGAACGACGCCATCGACTACGGCCGTTTCGTCCTCCCGCTGGTCCGCCAGGAACTCGCCCACCGGGAGGCCACCGGCCAGCGCGGCGCGGTCGTACCGCAGCCGCCGATCACGCCCGCCCGGAACGGTTCCGAACCAAGGAAGGCATCATGACGGCCGGCCCGGTCGCGGCCGAGCCCGCCGTCGCGCCCGCCGACACCTCCGAGGCGGCTCTGCAGCGGCTGACCAGCGCGCTAGCCGCCAACGCCGACCGGTACGACCGGACCGCGGAGTTCCCGTGGGACTCCATCGCGGCCGTCCACGACGCCGGGATCCTCACCTTGGGCATCGCCGCGCTCGGAGCGCGTGGTGGCGCCGCAACCTGAGGGGCGAGGCTCCGCAGAACGTCGGCTCGCAGCGGCTGCTCGAGATCGCCGCTCGCCAGGACGTCCACGACCGCGCGTTGTGGACCCCACCGCCTCCGCCACCGGAGCGGCCGGCGCCTCGACGGCCCTGGTCGGGACGCCGGAGACCGTGGCCGCCGCGATTCTCGACTACATCGATCTCGGCGCCAGCCTGATCTCCATCCGGGAATACGACAACCTCAACGATCTCATCGACTACGGCCGCTACATCCTGCCGCTCGTGCGGCAGGAGCTGGCCCAACGCGAGGCCTCCGGGCAACGCGGCTCGCTGCAACACGACTACCCAGGGGCGTCCGCTACGACGGCCCCGCTCCCCGAGAGGACCTCCGCATGACCTCGGCGCCCACCTTCGACTCCACTCTGCCTCCAAGTGCGTCGCCGCAGGTCGAGTTCATGCTGGCCACGCTCGACCAGCTCACCGAGGGCCGCGCCGTGGTCCACCTGATCACCGGTGGCAGCGACGTCGAGCAGGCCCGGCAGGGCGATTACCTGCCGAAGGACCGCCGCTACGCCCGGACATCGGAGTACGTCGACGTCCTGCGTAAGTCCTGGACCGAGGCGGCGCCGTTCAGCTACGAGGGGGAGTTCTATAAGTTCGAGGACTTCGGCCCCGGCTTCGCCCCGACGGACGAGCGGGCCTGGGAGAAGGCGTTCGACTACGCGGCCCGGGCCGGCCAGTCCGCCGAGGCCTTCCGCGCCCTGTTCCTGGGCAAGTCCAAGGTCATTGCGGCGGAGAGCGCGGGCGCCCAGCGCCAGCAGGAGTACGCGACGGCGCACGAGAGTTACGACCGGGCGTCGTGGTCGGGGATCATCCGCGCCACCGGCGGTGCCGGTGCCGCGTCGACGGCGCTTGTGGGCAGCTACGAGACCGTCGCTGCGGCGATCCTCGACCAGGTCGACGCCGGCGCGAGCATCGTGTCGATCCGGGGCTTCGACACCCTCAACGATGTCGTCGATTGCGCAGGTACCTTCTCCCGCTGGTACGCCAGGAGATCGCTCACCGCAAGGCCACCGGGCAGCGCGGCGACCTCCAGCGCAACGCCTCCGGCTTCGGCCGCGCCGACTTCCTCGCGGCCCACGACGCCGCCGCCAGCGCCGCGGGCCAACGCGGCCGAAACCGCCCCCGCAGCCCGGTAGATCGGAGTACTCGCATGACCGCCGCCACCACGGACGACACCATCCCGGACACCGCCGCCAGCACCGTCGAGTTCGTCAGCGCCACCAACTACGCCGGCGGCTCCGAGCTGCAGCCGGCCTCCCTGAACGTCGACCTCGGGGCCTACCGCAGCTGGGTGCGCACCCTCGAAAGCGCCGGATTCGACTACACCCTCAACGGCTACAGCGCGGCCTCCGCCGACTCTTTCATCGTCGCGACGGCGACCGGTCAGATCACGCAGCGCCTCAAGCCGATCGTGGCGCTGCGGCCTAACACCGTGTTCCCGCTGGTCGCCGCCCAGTCCCTCGCCACCCTGGACCAGCTCACCGAGGGCCGCGCGGTCGTCCACCTGATCTCCGGCGGCAGCGACGTCGAGCAGGCCCGTCAGGGCGACTACCTGCCCAAGGACGACCGCTACGCCCGCACCAGCGAATACATCGACCTGTTGCGCCGCGCCTGGACCGAGAAGGAACCGTTCAGCTTCGAGAGCAACTTCTACCGGTTCGATGACTTCGGACCGGGCTTCCGGACCTATTCGGGCGAGTCGATCCCGATCTCCATCGGGGGGCAATCCGACGCTGCCTTCCAGGTCGGCGGGACCAAGGCCGACTGGTTCACCTTCTGGGGTGAGCCGCTGGCCGAGGTACGCACGGAGATCGACCGCGTCCACGCCATCGCCGACCGGGCCGGCCGGCCCCGCCAGAACATCTGGGTAACCTTCCGCCCGATCACCGCGGAAACCGATGCGCAGGCCTGGGAGCAGGCCTACAAGGTACTCGCTGTCCTCACCGGCCGGTTCAAGAACGGCACCACCCCCCCGCAGAACAAGGGCGCCCAGCGCGCGCTAGGCTTCGCCGCCGCGTCTGAGCACTACGACCGGGCGCTGTGGACGCCGACGGCGAGCGCGACGAACGCAGCGGGTGCCTCTACCGCACTCGTCGGCAGCTACGAGACCGTGGCCGCCGCCATCGTGGACTACATCGACGCCGGTGCCAACATCGTCTCGATTCGTGGCTACGAGGGCATCCGGGACATCGAGAAGTACGGCGAGTTCGTCCTGCCGCTCGTCCGCGCGGAACTCGAGCACCGTCGCGCCACGGGCCGGCGAGGCCGCCTTCAGCGCGAGCACCTTGGTTACGGCGACCCCGACTTCCTCGCGGCCCACGACGCCGCTGCCAAGGCAGGACGTGCGGCATGACCGCCACCGCCGAGTCGCGCAACACCTACGACCTCCCAGTGCCGGACCTGTCGGACGGGGGGCTGGCCGAGGTCACCGCCGAGGTCGCCCGACACGCCGCGGACTACGACCGCAGCGGCGAGATCCCCTGGAGGAGCCTTGAGGTTATCCATCGGGCCGGCCTGACCACCGCCACCGTCGCAAAGCAGTACGGCGGCCCGGCTCTTGGTACCCGTGACGTCGCGCGCATAGTCAGCGCCGTCGGCCAGGGCGACCCGTCGGTCGCG
>Ga0302177_10000507_pt1 | contig 29997 bp, 30 predicted proteins | sample I_Palsa_E1_2_FD_198780 | JGI IMG/M metagenome (GOLD analysis project Ga0302177, IMG submission 198780) | Peat permafrost microbial communities from Stordalen Mire near Abisko, Sweden - I_Palsa_E1_2 | ecosystem: Environmental > Terrestrial > Soil > Palsa > Peat permafrost | place: Sweden... | reverse complement strand
GACCCACGTGCCGTGGGCGCAGGTGCGGCCGCCGGCCGCAGGCGTCAACGTGTGGCTCGCGCTACCGTCGCGCATCTCTACCCAAGCCGCATTTGACGCGTGTGCCCGCGAAGGCGTGCTGGTGATGCCGGCCGATCCGTTCTACCCAACCCGCACCGGTCCGCCGGCGCTGCGCCTTTCGTTCGGACACATCGATATCGCGACGGCGCGCGAGGGCGCACGCCGCATCGGTCAAGCGCTCGGCGAATTCAAGAATTGATAATTGCTGTAGGTCTCGTGCAAGTGCACCTGTAGCCACGACATAACACCCGTTCCCGATACGTCGACCTTTATCGATGACGGCACGACGTGGCCATCGAACGTCGCGAAGCGCTCGTCAACGCTTACGCTGACGTTGTTACTGTTCGAGCCGGACAAGATCGTTCCGTTCGCGTCGATTGGCGCAAGCGTCTGCGGATTGACGTAGAGGGTCCGCAGCGCATAGTCGTGATCGCCCGGATGCTTCTCGCGACAGGTCGCGATCAGATCGAATTTTACTGCCGGTTCGCCTTCGAAGGTCGTTTGCGTCTCGGCCGTCGCGCGATAACACGTGGGATCGAAGATCGGGCTCGTGATGTCGGAGTGGCCGGCGACGACCTTTCCGTCGCTGACGCGAACGACGACCCGATCGGTTTGCGACGCGTTGCCCAGGCCATTTACGCTATCGCGCGCGACGTAGGCGACGTATGGCGTGAGGTGCGCGCGCGAAAGATGGGCGACGGCGCGAGCGTAATCGGTATCAGCATTGAGCATGCCTTATTTACCGGGCTGCTCCGCTTCGGGTTTCAGGCTTACGCGACCCAATGGAAATGGGCGAATTGGACCGCGTCGTAGGCAAGCAGGGAGAGCAAAGCCGCTAGCACAGCCACCCCGGCCGCAACGGGTATGCGCGCAAGAACGCGGCCATAAACCATGAGCACCGGCACCACGGCGAAGGCGTATCGGTCTGCCGAAATCGGTTCGCCGGCAATAAGAATCAGCGCGATGGCGAGCAGACCATAGAGGGTGACCAGCCGGCCCAGGTCCTCGCGCTGCGCGACGATTGCTACTGCCGCGAGCGGAACGAGGACGATCACCATGATGTTTGCGAGGAGGCCGTCCCACGAAGTCACGCTCAACAGCACGCGCAACCACGCTCGCGCATCAAAGCCGGCGGTGCGCCAACCGTGCTCCGAGTGAACAAACGCAAGCGGATCGCCGAAGCGCAGGTAGCAAAAGAGCGCAAAGAATCCGATGCCGGCAAACGCGAGGGCGGCGTACGCGACGTCGCGTGCATCGCGGCGGCGCACAATCGCGTCAATGACGAGCGCGCCGCCGAGGGCAATGCCCATCGCGCTAGTTGCGCTTGCAGCCGCAGCGGCTAGGCCGCTCGCTGCGCGTCGGGAGTGTAGCGCGCACCAGAGCGCGAGCGCGCTAAAAAAGAGATAGACGCCCTCGTGATACGCCACGCTTGCGAAGAGCGAGAGTGGACAGGCGCAGGCGAATGCCACCGACCAGCGTGCTGTTTCAGCGTTCCAGCGCCTGCGCGCTATCGAATAAAGAAGCAGGAGCGCGCCGAAGAATGCAATGTTGTTCACCAACAGGCCGGCGAGCGGCCATCCGATGCCGATGCGCAAAGCAACCGATGCAAGCATGGGAAAGAGCGGAAAGAATGCGATGTCGCGCTGCGCATCGATGTGTGCAAAGCCGTATCCGTGCTGCGCGATCGAACCGTACCACGCGCCATCCCAATTGCCGGCGCTCGCGAGCGGATGCGCGCTCGCAACAAAAAACATCGCAACCATCAGAGCGCGGGTAGTAAGCCAAGCAGCGAGTATAAAGCGCACGCAGGTTTAGTCTTCGCTGGGACTGCAGGTTCCCCGGGGCCCCCGTCCGTAGCCTAAGCGGGTGAACTTCCGAGGACCCCTCGCGGCGGCTTTGGCCGCCGTTTTGCTGGGCGCGGCCCCGCGTCCGGCAACCTATCCCATCTATGATGCTCCAGCCGGTGTGCGGCCCGCCGGCGCCTCTGCGCAACGGGCGACGGACGCAGTGCTCCCTGACGGACGCATCGCCGCACCGCTCGGCGTCGCGGCCTTCGTCGGGACGGATCCGCTCGGGCTCGCGATCTCGCCTGACGGTCGCTTCGCGATCGTCGGCAACGCGGAACAGAATTCCGCGCTCGGTGCACCACCGCCGTCCGCGCCCAACGTGGTTGCCGGCTACAGTTTGGCAGTGGTTGACACCAGCTCGATGCGCGTCGTAAGCGTCTATCGCGACGCCGCGCTGATGCTCTTTCGCGGTCTTGCGGCAACGAGCGATCCGGCCGATCCATCGCGCACGCTCGTGCTGGCGTCGGATGGCGAGCACGGCCTCGTGCGCAGTTTCGATCTCGGCGTCGACGGCACACTGACGCCCGATCGAGCCATTGCGGTTCCAGGATTTCCCGATGCGATCACCCTTGGGGCGGGTGGCCGCGTCGCATACGTCGCGAGCAGTCTTGCGGGACGCGTGACCGCGATCGATCTCGGGGCACGGCGCGTGATAGGTAGCGAGCGTACGGGATATTTTCCGGCGGGCATCGCGGCAACGGGCGACCGTCTCTTTGTCGCCAACGGTGGGCTTTCGACCTATGCCCCGCTCGCGCAGCCGGTAGCCGCGCCCAAATTCTCCGGTCCGACCGTCGATCAATTGCTATCTTCGTCGCTCTCGGTCTTGGCGTTAGGCGCGGCGGGTGCGCTCGATTCATCTGCGCAGGCCTCCAACGTGCCGATGGATCCTATTCCCGATGGAATGGAAAACATCGGCGGCGCGCGACCCGACGCGATCGTCGCGCGTCATGCCGGGGGCTACGCCTACGTCACGCTGGCCAATGTCGATCGGGTGGCGGCGGTGGAGCTGGACCCCGAACCGCATGTCGTTCCCGGTTTGGATCTGCGTCTTTTCGTTACCACGAAGTTCAACGCGCCATACGGTACGCAGCCAAGTGCCGAGGCGCTCTCGCGCGATGATAAACGCCTGTACGTGGCGCTTGCTGGGCTCAACGCCGTTGCCGTGCTCGACGCAAGCATTCCGGCACATTTGCATCGTTTGGGATTGATTCCAACGGCGTGCTACCCGTCGGCGCTGGCACTTTCGCCGGATGGTCGCTATTTATACATTGCCGCGGCGAAGGGTGTGGACGGCTGGGGCGAATTGCAGCGGGTCGATCTGCAGAATATGCCGCTCGAAGCGGCGACGCTTTCGGCGCTGCGCTACAATCGCACGGCGATTGCGCCCAAGCGCAACAGCGTCGTGCCGGCGCTCCGCACGGGAAGGCGTAGCAGCGTCATCGATCACGTCATCTACATCGCGGTCGGCGATGAAAGCTACGACGCGATCTTCGGCGATCTCGGGCGCGGCAACGGCGATCCGTCCTACGTGACCGACGGCGCCGGTGCGACACCGAACTTGCACGCGCTCGCGAATGCGTATGGCATCGCGGACAATTTTTACGTTGCGAATTCGAATCTCGATGCGAACGCCCAAGCGTCGCTCGCCGGTGCCGCCACGCTCTACACCCAACGCGTGCTGCACGTGAATACCGCGCGACTTCCGCTCGACGATCGCGGCGACGACCCGGAAGACTATCCGCGCGCCGGCTATCTTTTCAACGCGTGCTCGCGCGCGGGACTCTCGTATCGGGATTACGGCGCACTGTTGACGCTTTCGGGCTATCGGGCCCAACTGCCCGAGGGAGCGGGAGGCCGCAGCCGCGGACGCAGCTCGCAGCCGGCGGCGGCCTCAGGCTTGGGTGGCACCTATACCCTCGATGTCCCGGCGCTAGCCGCGCTCGACGGTCAGGTCGATCTGAACTACGCGGGCTGGAATCCCGAAATCGGCGACGATGTTCGGGTTGCCGAGTTCATCGCCGATATGGGGCGCCTGGTCCAAAACGATCAGGAGCCGACGTTCACCTATCTCTGGCTTCCGGCCGGCGCTACCGGTGGCATGGCGGCTGCCGACCGCGCGCTTGGGCAAGCGGTGGCATTCCTGAGCCGCACGCCGCACTGGTCGTCGACCGCGATCTTTGTGGTTGGGGAGGGCGTCGCCGGTCCGCGCGATCACGTCAACCGGGCCCGAAGCTACGCACTCGTGGTCTCGCCGCTCGCGCACCCGGGGTACGTGGGGCACGTGCATCTCTCGGTCGCGAGCGTGTTCAAGACGGAGGAGGAGCTACTGGGCCTCTCGCCACTCTCGCTAGCCGACCTGCTCTCGAGCGATATGGCGGATTTCTTCGGGCAAGTCCCGTATCCGACGACATACCAAGCCCTACCCTAAATTAAGGAACCGATGACGACGATCGACTTTGGTCCTCGCCTGGTGGGTACTCCCACCGGGAGATTGCGCGCCGTGATGCTGATGAAGCCGACGGCGACACTGGAGAACGCGAGGCCCTTGCCCGGCGAACCGGGTGCCGTGTACGCGCGCGCGCTCGAGCAGCACGAGATTTTGCGCAAGACGCTCGCGTACTTCGGAGTCGAGACGATCGTGCTGGAACCGCGCGGCGAAGACCCGTATGAAACCGCAATCGGTGACGCTGCAGTCGTGTTCGAAGATGGTGCGCTCGTGATGCGGCCGAGTGCGATGTCGCGCCGCGCCGAAGCCGACCGCTTCGAGAGCGAGTGCTCGCGACTGGACATCCCGATTGCCGGAACCATTGCGGCACCGGGCCTGCTCGACGGTGGCGATGTGCTACTCGTCGGGCACACGGCATTTCTCGGCGTGGGCACGCGCGGCAATGCGATCGGGCGTAGCGGTTTTACTTCCGTTGCCCGCGCGCACGGATTCGACGTTGTCGAAGTTGCGCTTGCAGCGGATGCACCCTCGTTACGTTCGGTCGCGTCGGCACTCGCGCGCGATACGGTGCTCATCGCGCCCGAGAAAGTCGATGCTCGTGCATTCGCCGGATTTCGAACGATCGAACTCGATCTGGGTGAAGAGCGCGCTGCCGGCGTTATTTGCCTGGGCGAGCATCACGTGATTGCCGATGTGCGCTATCGCACGGCGCTTGCGCGGATGCGCAAGGCGGGCATCGTGGTTGAGGGCATCGATGTCTACGATTTTGAAAAGGTAGGCGTCACGCCGTCGCTGCTCGCACTTGCACTGAAGCGCGATTAGTTCCACGATGCGCGTCGCGGTTCTCTCCGACATTCACGGAAATCTCGTTGGGCTCGACGCCTGTTTGGCGGATCTGCACGCGCAGGGCGGAGCCGACGCGATTATTGCGGCGGGAGATCTGTGTCTGGACGGTCCTAAGCCGAAAAAGGTGCTGCAGCGTCTCGAGGAAGTTGGCGCGCAGTCGATACGCGGCAACACCGAACGCTATCTTTCAGCGCCGGGAGCCGAGCGCTTCGAAACGCCCGAACACGCGCAGCTCGAATGGGCGCGCCGCGACGTGGGCGAGAAGTACCTTCTGTGGATGAATGAACTTCCGTTTGCAATCCGCATCGGCGACGATGAGAATCAATTGCTCGTCGTGCATGCCAATCCGGTCAATGATGACGAACATTTATGGCCCGACGCCGATGATGCGATGTTGGAACGGCTGATCGGCGATGAGCGCGCGACGGCGATCGCGTTCGGACACCTGCACCTCCCCTACGTGCGGGTCTGGCGCGGAAGGATGCTCGTCAACGTTGCATCTGCAGGATTGCCGAAGGACGGTGATGCGCGTGCTTGCTACGCGATTTTCACCGAGCGCGTTGGCGGCTGGGAGGTCAAGCACCGTCGCGTCGAGTTCGATGTCAAGAAAGTTGCAACCCAGCTCGCCGATTGTGGGATTCCGGGGAGTGGCGAGCTGATCGCCACGCTGCGCCGCCACCGTTATCGGCGCCTCAAAGGATTCGTACCGTAGAACCTGCGATTGTCATCGATCATCTCGTGAAACGTTACGGGGACTTCACGGCCGTCAACGATGTGTCACTGCGCGTCGAATCGGGTGAGTTCTTCGGATTTCTCGGTCCCAACGGTGCGGGCAAGACGACGACGATCAACGCCATTGTCGGACTCGCGCGGCCCGACGCCGGATCGATTAGCGTCTTCGGCTACGACAATCGCGAGCAATGGCGACAAGCACGCCGCGCGATCGGCCTCGCGCCGCAAGAGTATAATTTCGATCGCTACTTGTCGATCCGCGACGTCTTGATTTTTCAGGCTGGGTACTTCGGGTTGCGTGGTCCGGCCGTGCGCGCGCGCGCCGACATGCTGCTCGAGCGCTTCGGCCTCACATCGAAAGCGAACCTCGAATATACGAAGCTTTCGGGCGGCATGAAGCGCCGTCTTACGCTCGCCCGAGCATTGATCCACGAACCGCAACTCCTGATTCTCGACGAGCCGACCGCCGGTGTCGACGTTGAGCTGCGCCTCGAGCTATGGGACCTGCTGCGCGAACTCAACGGCGACGGCCTGACGATCTTTCTTACCACGCATTATTTGGAAGAAGCCGAGGAGCTGTGTAAGGACATCGCGATCATCCGCCAGGGCCGCATCGTGGCACAGAAGCCGACGCGAGAGCTGATCGCCGACGGGGCGAGTCTGCAGGACGTGTTCTTGGAACTCACGCGCGCATGATCGCCGTCGCTCGCTTCAACAATGTCGCGCTGTGGACGCTGATCAAGCGCGAGATGATTCGCAGCCTCAAGATCATCAACCAGGTGATTTGGCCGCCGATCATTTCGACACTGCTGTACGTGTTTGTCTTTGGCCTTGCGATCGGCAGCAGCATCAAGAGCGTGCAGGGCGTCAGCTACGCCCAGTTCCTGATTCCCGGTCTGATCATGCTGCAGACGATCGACTCCTCGTACGGCGAGTGCTCGAGCTCGGTGTTCCAAGGGCGCTTCATGAATTCGATTCAGGAAATGCTTATCGCGCCGATGGGCGCAATCGAAATCGTCTTCGGCTACGTGCTTGGCTCGCTTGTCCGCGCGTATTTCATCGCGGCGCTGATCACGCTGCTTGGCGCGGTGCTGGTGCACACGTGGCCGCGGGATTGGCTGCTCTATTTCGTGGTCTTAACGCTGGTCTCGATCCTGTTCTCGTCGATGGGACTGATCTTCGGGTTGATGGCCGAGAAATTCGATCATCTCGCGGTGCTTACCACCTTTGTCATCACGCCGCTCACGTTTGTCGGAGGCGTCTTTACCTCGGCGGAGATGTTGCCGCCGGTGCTGCGGAGGCTCGAACTCTTCAATCCGATTTTTTACACGATCGACGCCTTCCGGTATAGTTATACGGGCAACAGCTATCTAGCGCTGCCGGTAGCGCTCGGCGCGATCGCGGTGCTGGCGGCGGTTGCGCTCGCGGTCGCGTTACGCATGATGGCTGTCGGGTATAAACTGCGCACCTAGGCGAAAGGACTGCATGCTGATACTCATTCTGGCTGCAATAGGCATTGCGCCGTGGAGCGGAGGCGATCTGCCGACGGCGACGCAGGCTGCCGCCAAATATCGCCTGACGCTTTCGGGGACGCCGGGCACGACGATTCACTTGAATACCAGCGGCGTCGCGCAAGGGTGGATCGCAGCGTTTTGCGACATGCGCGTGTGCTCGCCGATGAAGGTTTCGGAGGTGATTCCGAAGTCCGGTAGTGTCATCGTGCAGTTCGAATTGATCCGCGAGACCGAGGATGCTCCGCATCGCAGCGGTGCGGTCATCACGGGGAGCGACGGCTCACGGCTAGTCGTACCGCAAGCCTCACGCTAAGCAGTTTTAAAAGAACGGGTTGTGTTCGCGCTCGAGCTGGATTGTTGACGGTGGTCCGTGCCCGGGCATGATCACGGTGTCTTGCGGTAGGGTGAAAAGTTTCGAGCGGACACTGTTCAGCAGATCGTCGTAGGTGCTGACCTCGGCGAAAACGCCGCCGACGCTGCCTGCGAAGAGCGTGTCCCCGGTGAAGACCGTCGACGCAAACAGATACGAGACCGAGCCGTCGGTATGGCCCGGCGTATGGATCATACGAATCTCGGCGTCGTTGCCAAAGGGCAACGGGTCACTATCGGCGACGGAAATTGCTTTGCTCGCGAGCGAGCCGATCGCATGCGCGTCAAGCTTGTGCATCACGATCTGCGCTTGCGGGAAGGCGGCTGCAACATCCGCCGTCGCGTCGCAGTGGTCGGAATGTTGATGCGTGATGAGGATGTACTGCAGATGATACGGGCCTTCGCGCACAGCGCGTAACAGGTTCGCCGGAATACCCGCGGGATCGACCAGCGCCGCGCGTTTCCCGCCGTCAAGGAAGAAGATATAGCCATTGCTTGGGTGCGGATCTTGCGGATGATGGCGCACGTTGGGCACGTCGATCGCGGGCGGATGCCACGCATCGGCCGCGCGGTCGGCAAGCTTTCCCGGGTCGAGTCGCAGAATGCGCGCGATCGCGCGCGCTTGGCCGTCGTCGGCCGTGCCGCGGTCGCGCCGCCATTCCTCGATCGCGTGCGCGGCGATGCCGGTTTGCGACGCGAGCGTCGGCACGTCGATCCGGTTGCCACGCATCGCCTTGCGTAGCACGTCGCCGAACGTGTCCTCGAGCGGGATATCCGGCCAGCGGCTCATGGCGGCCACTTCGCCGCGCAACCGGGAGCCACTGCCGACGGGTCGAAGCCCAAGCAACCATGGAACGAGTCCTCATCATTGGGTCCGGCCCCGCCGGCCTCACTGCCGCCGTCTACGCGGCTCGCGCAAATCTTGCGCCCCTGGTCCTGGCGGGCGGTCTCTACGGCGGGCAGTTGATGCTCACCACCGAGGTCGAGAACTACCCCGGTTTTCCGGACGGCATCTTGGGTCCCGATCTCATGATCAAATTTCGCGAACAAGCCGAACGCTTCGGTGCGCGGATCGAGAATGTCGACGCAACGTCGGTCGATTTTTCGAAGAAGCCGTTCGTCGTGCGCACGGCCGATGAAGAGTTCCACGCGAAGACCGTCATCGTCGCCACCGGGGCGAGCGCGCGCTGGCTGGAGATTCCGGGCGAAGAAAAACTGCGTGGCCGCGGCGTTTCGACCTGCGCGACCTGCGACGGCGCCTTCTTTCGCGAGAAGCACATCGTGGTTGTCGGCGGCGGCGACTCGGCGATGGAAGAGGCACTCTTCCTCACGCGCTTCGGTCGCAAGGTGACGGTGATTCACCGCCGCGAGGGCTTGCGCGCCAGCAAGATCATGGCCGAACGCGCGCGCTCGCACGAGAAGATCGACTTCATTTGGAACACCATCGTGGACGAAGTGCTGGGTGAGCATCACATGACGGGACTGAAGCTGCGCAACGTGCACGACAATAGCGTCATGGAATATGAAGCTGATGCGCTCTTTATTGCGATCGGCCATACACCGAACACGGCGATCTTCAAAGGGCAGCTCGATCTCGACGAAATGGGCTACATCGACTCGCCGAATGGCACGGAAACCAACATCGACGGTGTCTTTGTGGCAGGCGATGTGAACGACATCCGCTACAAACAGGCGATCACGGCCGCGGGCTCGGGCTGCAAAGCCGCGATGGACGCGGAGCGCTATCTTGAAGCGATGGAGTTCGCGATCAAGGAAACCGTCGCGAGCTAATACAAGCGCGTTCCGTTGGGCACGGGATACTGCGGACGGACGAGGACCACGTTTCCGTCGAGATCGTTCATCCCGAGCACAAGCACTTCGCTCATGAATCCGGCGATACGCTTAGGCTCGAAATTGACGACGCCGCAAACTTGCGTGCCGATCAGTTCGTCGGCTCGATAGACCGCCGTGATCTGCACGGATGAGTTCTTCTCGCCGATCTGGGGCCCGAAATCGACGCGCAGTTTATAGGCCGGTTTGCGCGCGCCCTCGAGCGGCTCCGCAGAAAGAATCGTTCCCGCCCGAATATCGACCTTGGCGAAGTCCTCGTAAGCGATCGTCATGGCAGCAAATTCTGTAGGGCATCTTCCACAGTGGTGAAGCGAAACATATAGCCGCTTTCGAGCGTGTGCGCAGGCAGCACGCGCGCTCCGCCGAGCAAAATCCCGGCGCTTTCGCCCAAAGCCAGGCGTAGCGCGAAGGACGGAACCGCAAGAACGGCTGGGCGATGAAGTGCTGCGCCGAGCGCCTGGGTGAACTGCGCATTGGTCACCGGATGCGGCGCCGTACCATTGAAGATGCCGCTTACTCCATCGAGCACCATGCAGTAGATGCCCGTGATGTCATTGATATGCACCCACGAGATCCACTGCTTGCCGCTCCCGACCACGCCGCCCAGACCCAAGCGAAATGCCGGGAGCATCGCGGCCAGCGCGCCGCCGTCCGAGCCGAGCACGACGCCGGTGCGCACGATAGCAACCCGCATGCCGAGTTCACCGGCGCGCTGCGCTTCACGCTCCCAAGCAACGCAAAGTTCGGCCAGAAAATCATGCCCCGGAGGGCTGTCTTCGGTGTAGGTTTCGCTGTCGCTCGCCGGATAGTAACCGACGGCCGATGCGCTGATGTAGGTTGATGGGCGCCGCTCTTCGCGCGCGAGCCCGTCGAGCAACGCCCGCGTGGCGTTGACGCGGCTGGTACGCAGCCGGTCCTTGGCTGCGGCCGTCCAGCGCTGGGCAATCGGCTCCCCCGCAAGATTCACGACCGCGTCACATCGGCGCACCGTCTCGGCCGCTGCGACTGGATTGCGCAGCGACGCGACCACGACCTCGTCGCCGCGGTCGGTCAGCGCGGTACGCAGATGCCGGCCGATGAAGCCGGAGGCACCCACGAGCCCAACGCGCATGATTTAGCGCCGCGTCGTCGCGTTCGCGATGGCGCTGGAGATATCGTCGAGATCGTGTACGGCACGTCCGACCGCTGCGGAAATCGCCGCTTCGTCGCCGCGTGCGATCGCATCATTGACCATCGGAAGCGGAACCGCGGCATAGCCGCTCCGTCCGTAGGCGAGTTTGTCAAGCCGATGCACGATGCCGATCTCGGCATTGCCGTCGATTCCGCGGTGGTCGGCGGTGGCCGCGCGATTCGCATACCGGTCAACAGCCGCGAAGAAGGGTGCGAGGTCACGCCGATACTGCGTTCCCACCAGCCTTTGCGCATCGTTACGAAGCGTCGCGGCATAGGGCGTCAGACGATAGGGGACGATACCGCTCGCGAGGCGCATGGTCAGCAGCGCGACGAGCTGCGAGATCGCGCGATGATTGACGAAGCCGGGATCGGCCTGCGTCATAACGTAGTTGAGATCGTCGAAGCCCGAGTGATACACGCCGAAGACGCCATGAAAGCCGACCTGCAAGATCGGGATCCCGACGTCGTAGAGGAACGGTTCGAAGTCCGAGCCGCCGCCCGGACCGTGCACGGTGATCCCGCCCGGTTGCGCTTGCCAGCGGTTGTAGAGCGTTTGCGAGGGCGCGGCCGGATCGGAAATGACTTCGGTTGCGGGAAGGATTGCATCGCGCAGCGCATCGACCGCGCTGCCCGCGAAATACTGTCCGGTCGTGATTTCATCTTCGTTGATGTAGGCAAGGCAGCCGCTCTCGAGCTCGCCGTGGTGCATGCGCACGTACGCGTTGGAGCCGAGTTCACCGACCTCTTCGCCATCGAACCCCACGACGACGATCGAGTACTGCGGACGCCAACCACTATGGTACAGGAGGCCGATCGCGCGCGCCGTTTGCAGCACGACCGAGGTGCCCGAGCCATTGTCGGTGACGCCGTAGACCCACGCGTCGCGATGCGCGCCGATCACCACGCTGTGCGTTGGGTCGAGACCTGGCAGCACGCCGACGGTGTTCCACAGTTTTATGTTGTGTTTAACATTCATGTCGACCGTGAGCCGGAACGGCACGTTGCTAATGCCGTTTGAAATCGTCGCGAGAATGCGCTGCGCGTTAAGTGCGTTGATCGGCAACGTCGGAATGTGAATCGCATCCTGATTCAACGCCCCGCGCTGCACCGAGCCGAGCGGACGGTACGGGCCGTTCGGATAAGCCGGGCCGTGCATCGAGCCGTCGGGATCGGCAGGATCGGAGAAGAAGATCACGCCGACGGCGCCGTTATCCTGGGCGCGTTTGGCGAGTGCTCCCCGGAATTCACGCCCATAACGGACGAGCGCTATGCGTGTGCGCACGTCGACGCCGCGCGACGCGAGCGATTGATAGTCTGCGGGCAGCCCGTGTCCGGCATCGATCACGTTCGCGACGGCGACACCGCTGCCGCTCCACGCGTTGAACGGCGGCCCCGCATCGCGGCGCGTGCCGTCGGGATCTTCCGGAATCGGCACCTCGCCGAGTTTGAACTTGATCCAGTGCGGATATTGGAATTCTTCCAATCCCAGGAAACGTGAGAATGGCACGTCATGCGTGAAGACTTCGTTGGTCGCGATAAATCCGGCGGCGGCAAGTTCGCCGCGCATCCACTGCGCGATGTGATAATCGCCCGGCGTGCCGGCGTAGTGCGATTCTTGATTGATCCGCGTCGAATCGGCCTGGGCCGCCGAGGCGCTTGGGCCGTCGATCACGAGCTGCTCGTTCGAGCGCTCATCGGCGCGCGCCGGTCCGGCCAGCGTGCAAAGGAGACTGGCGCTCAAGAGCGCGGCGATCATGCGATTCAGCGGCGAAGCCCTCCGTGGTATGCGTCCTTAGAGGAGGCGTTCGTGCGAAGCAGGGCGCGAGCCTCGCGCTCGAGGCCCTGTGCGGCCACTTTCGGATGGCTCAAATAGAACAGCGTCATCACGTCGAGGACGAAACCGTGTGCCCGGTCTCCAGGCAGCGCTCGTAGCCGCCCCCGGGCCGCGTCGAAGAGGCTGCGCACGCGCGCGCGCAGCGCGGCGGCACCGCCGTAGACGCGACTGAAATTCAATTCGCCGTGTTCGCGGTCTTCGGCTTGATCGATGAACGCATCGAGCAAGACATGCACCGCGCTCACATAGGGGAAATACGCGTCGTAGGTACCCTCGATCGCCTCTCGGCGGCCGAGAAGGGCCTCGAACAGCGGACCGTAGACGTGGAACTGGGATCCCGCCGCCGAGGCGAATTCGTGCCAATCGATATCCTGGTAACGTTCGCGATGCTGCTCGTACCACGCGACGCAACGCCGTTCACGCTCGCCCGCCGGATAATGTTTGTGCGTCTGCATCTCGCCGTACAATTGCGCTGCCTGCGCGAAGCGCGGACGCAGCAGATCGAGATGCGGCACATCGGCGAGCGCACGCTGCGTGCGCTGCACGAGATCGCGCAGATAGCCGCCGTCGTCGCCGCTCGGTCCGCACGCGTAATAATCGTGCGTTTGCGCCGCAGGATCGAGCGCATCGCCGATGGCCTGATGGAGCACCGGATAGGCCTCGACGCCCACGCCGGGATGACGGTCGCATAGATTGTCGAGGTAGTCGTAGACCGTCTCGAGTGGAGCGACGATCGCCACGTAGCGCCGAGCGGCTTCAGGCGTGAGGAAGGTCGCGAGAATGCCGGCGCCGGCAACGTGATACGCTTTCCGGTCGACACTTGCGAGCGCTTGCGCGCGCAGCTGCGGATCGGGAATCGTCGCCGCGCGCTCGCGAATCGCTTGCAAATTAGCGGCGGAGATGGGGATGATACGCGCCATGAAGCGCACGAGGTCAATGGCTGTCGACGGCCCGGCGGCAAAAAGAGCGCGCAGGCGCACGGGACTGCTCAGAACGGTGCGTAGCGCAAAGACGATATCACCGAACATCTACAGCCCTGCTACAAAGCGGCCGGGATTCAAAATGTTGCCCGGATCGAATTGCCGCTTGAGTTCGCGCATGCGATCGAGCCCGTCGGGCGGCTCACCCCACACGTTGAGCAGCGAGCGGCTGGGATGATTGCCCGCAACGATCACCGCGCGCGGCTCGTCGTCGTGAAGCGCGTCGTCGAACATTTCAATCTTTGCGCCGAAGGCGTGCGAATCGAGATCGCTCACCCGAAAGAGCAGATCGCCGTTCATCGCGTCGACGATCGTGTCGGTGCGCAGTTCGAAGCGTTCGGCGAGGGCTTTGCAGGCGTCCATGCGGGGTAGCACGTCGTCGGGAAAGGCTGCGATGCGGTAGGTAATCGAGCGTTCACCCAGGCTTGCGACGTAAGCATCGACAATGCGCTCGAACGATTCCCGAGCGCCCGCGTCGACGATGCGCGTTTCGGGAACGCCTGCGCGTCCCATCGCCGAACGCAGATCGCGCGTCGCGCGCTCGAGTACGGCCGCCGACCCTTCGAGCAACACCGACATCCGGCCCTCGGCACCGTCGTCACCGTCGACAGCGCCACGATGGCCTTCGATCCAAAATGCGGCGGACGGTGCGACGGCGAGATGCGCGAACTGCGCGAGCGCGCGGTCGCGCGTCCCCTCCGGCAGCCGCAAGTGAAACATGCGGGCAGCCGGCGGCGCGGCAATCGTCTTCAGATTGATTTGCGCAAGCACCGCGAGCGTGCCGAACGAGCCGACATAGAGCCGGCTGAGGTCATATCCGGAGACGTTCTTCACCACCATGCCGCCCGCGTGTGCGATCGTACCGTCAGCCAGTACGGCGATCGAGCCAATGACAAAGTCGCGCGGCCGCCCATAAAGATGTCGCCGTGGCCCGAGCCAACCGGCGGCGAGCGTGCCACCGACCGTTGCATCGGCTGCGCGCGGCGCATCGAACGGCACATGCGTTCCGTGTTGGGCCAGTCGCGTCGAAAGCGTGCGTAAGCGGACACCGCTCTGCACCGCGATCGTCAGATCGTCGGGCGCATCCTCGACGATGTCGTTCAAGTCGAGGGTGGAAAGCGTGACGTCCGCGCGCATCGGCGGAAGGCCCATTCCGCGCAGCGTGTTTCCGCCTTGGATTATGACGGCGCGGCGATCGCGCGCGCACGCGCCAAGCAGCTCGGCGATCGATTCGATCGTCATGCGACCGGTGCGACTTCGGGGCAGCGCACGCCGACCGGAAAGATCTTCTCGGGATTGAACGCGCGCTGCGGGTCGAAGACCTCGCGCACCCGCGCCATTGTGGCAAGATCCTGCGTCGTATAGATCGCGGTCATCGCCTCGCGCTTTTCGAATCCGATGCCGTGCTCGCCCGAAACCGTACCGCCCAGATCGACCGCCATGCGCAAGATCTCGTTGCCGGATTCGATCACGGCCGCAACTTGTTTCTTATCTCGCTTGTCATAGCAGATCAGCGGGTGCAGATTACCGTCACCGGCATGGAAGACATTGGCCATGGTGAGGTGATGGTCTCGCGCAATGCGTTCGATGGTGTGGAGCGCTCGCGGGAGCGTGCTGCGCCGCACGCAGACATCTTGCACGTAGTAGTTCGGGGCAATGCGTCCCATGGCGCCCGCGGCGCCTTTGCGTCCGGCCCATAGCGCATCGCGTTCGTTTTGCGAACGCGCGACCCGCCAGGAGTTGGCGCCGCGCTCCCGCGCGATGCGCGCGATCTCGCGTTCGTAGGCGTTCATGTCGTCCTCGAGCCCGGCATGTTCGATCAGCAGCACGGCCCCGGCGTCGGTGGGATACCCGGCGGAGAACGCCGCCTCGACTGCGCGCGTTGCCACCGCATCCATCATCTCGAGCGCCGTGGGCACGATCCCCGCAGCGATGATCGCCGAGACCGCATCGGAAGCAGATTCAACATCCGGAAACGTGGCAAGCCACACGCGCACCGCTTCGGGCAAGCGCATGAGGCGCACCCAAGCCGCGGTGACGAGGCCGAGCGTTCCTTCACTGCCGACGAAGGCCGCAGTGAGATCGTATCCGGGTCGATCGATGTCCGTCATGAAGACTTCGCCGCGATCGTCGACGATCTCGAGGGCAAGCACGTGATTGACCGTCGTTCCGTACGAGAGACAGTGCGGGCCGCCGGCATTGGTCGCGATGTTGCCGCCGATCGTCGAGATGCTTTGCGATGACGGATCGGGCGCGTAAAAGAGTGCGTCGCGCGCAGTTGCACGCGAGAGATCGAGATTGATCAACCCGGGCTGCACGCACGCGCGCCGCCGCGCCGGTTCGTAGGCGAGCACGCGATTCATCCGCGCGAACGAGAGGACGATGCCGCCGATCACCGGCACCGCGCCGCCGCATAGTCCGGTACCCGCGCCGCGCGGCACGATCGGCTCGCCGCAATCGCGCGCAATCTTGACAACCGCGCTCACGTCGCGGGTGTTAGACGGCAGCACTACCGCCGACGGCAGCCGCCCTTCCGTGTAGGCGTCGAAAGCGTAGGCGCGCAGGTCCTCGGGCGCCGTCTTAACCGCATCGGCGCCAAGCGCTTCGATCAACCGTTGGTGGAGCATCCAGCGATGGTCTTAGGGTGAGCAGGAAGCGGGGCCTGCCCGCGACAACGCCAACCCTCGCGTGTTCTTCTTTCGGCGTAAGCGCACCGATGCGTCCAAGGGCGATGCTAAAAGCCAAGCCACGTCGCCGCAAAAACGGTCGTCCTTTCGCATGCCCGTGGAATTCGACGTTCTTTACACGCTACACGACCGGCCGGGCCGGCGGTATGGGCGGGCAAACGACCTCTCGTCCGGCGGCTTGCGCCTCTCGACCGACGAGGATTTCCTCAAAGGCTCGGTCCTCGATCTGGATTTTCAACTGCCCGATGAGTTTATCAGCGACCTCACGATCGAGAAAGAAGTCTTTAAGCAGACGCCGTTCGGTTTGCGCCCTGAAACGGTCAAAACCGCGCCAGCGCCATTTGCGTCGATGCGTGTGGGCGGCACCGTCCTGTCAACGTTTTACGTACCGCAGACTAAACAACTCGCGCACGGTGTAAAGTTCACCGATATCGAGCCCGAGACGCGCGAAGAACTGCAGCGTTTCATTCACTTGTGGCAGCTGCACCAGATTCGCCTCCGCGCCGAATCGCTGCAGTGAGCTAATGCGGTTTGACTACGAGGATCGCCGCAGCGGTGTCCCCCCATTCATCCAGTAATCGCTTCGATCTTGGGCTTCGTGTCGCGTTCACGTGCGCTGCAAGCAGCTCGCGCACGAGGTGCGCTTCTTCTGATGCTGCGATCAGCGGTTCGCAGGTAACCGAGTCGGCGTTGTAACGCCGCTCGCGCATGAACGATCCATCCGGATCGTAGACGTAGGCCACGCCGCCGGTCATGCCGGCGCCGAAATTACTCCCGGCTTTTCCCAGAACCAGGACCGTGCCGCCGGTCATGTACTCGCAGGCGTGCTGACCGACGCCTTCGACTGCGGCAACGGCACCGGAATTACGTACCGCAAAGCGTTCGCCCGCGGTTCCCGCAGCGAAGAGCGAGCCGCCCGTCGCGCCGTACAGCGCGACGTTGCCCATAATGACTTGTGGTTGCGCGGCGCGCCCGATTGCGCCGCTGGCACGAAGCACCAGCGCGCCGCCGCAAAGGCCTTTACCCACGTAATCGTTGGCCGAACCGTCGAGTTCGAGCGTCATTCCCTCGGTTGCAAAAGCGCCGAATGACTGTCCGGCCGTGCCATGCAATTCGAAGCGCAGGTCGGGCGTAGCCGGGAACTCCGCCAGCGCGAGATGTCCCGCAAGACGTGCGCCCAGCGTGCGATCCGAATTGGTCACCCGCTCGCGCCGATGGTACGGCTCGCCGTTGCGTGCGGCGTTCATCGCCGGCTCGATCCACGCAAGATCGAGCGGTGCGCGATCGATCGGGCGATCGTTGCGTCCACCTTGATGGCGAATCGGTCCGTCGCCGGTGCGCGCAAGCATCGCTCGCAAATCAAGACCGCCGTCGTCGCGCACCTGGTCCAGCAGATCGACGCGGCCGATTGCTTCGTCAATCCCGCGCAGACCAAGCGAAGCGAGCAGTTCGCGCACGTCTTGCGCGAGGTTGGTGAAGAAGCGCACGACGTGTTCGACCTTGCCGCGGAATTTGGCGCGCAGTTCGGGGTTCTGCGTCGCGATGCCGGCCGGGCAGGTGTTGAGATGACATTGTCGCGCCATGTCGCAGCCGAGTGAGACGAGCACCGCCGTGCCGAACGCAAATTCGTCCGCGCCGAGCAGCGCCGCTACGACGACGTCGCGCGCGGTTGCGATCCCACCGTCGGTGCGCAGCCGCACGCGGCCGCGCAAGCCGTGATGCATCAGCACCTGCTGCGCTTCCGCCAGTCCCAATTCCCACGGATTACCCGCGTACTTGATCGACGAGAGCGGCGATGCACCGGTACCGCCGGCGTAGCCTGCGATGGTGATGAAATCCGCGTAGGCTTTGGCCACGCCGGCCGCCACGGTTCCGACACCCAGCTCGGAGACGAGCTTCACGCCGACCGCCGCCCGAGGATTGACGCACTTCAGATCCCAGATCAACTGTGCGAGATCTTCGATCGAGTAGATGTCATGATGCGGTGGCGGGCTGATCAGTCCAACTCCGGGCTGCGCGTGCCGCAAACGCGCGATGAGTTCGGTCACTTTGTGTCCGGGAATCTGTCCGCCTTCGCCGGGTTTTGCGCCCTGGGCAATTTTGATTTCGATCTCTTGCGCGCGCGCAAGGTACGCCGCGGTTACGCCGAAGCGCGCCGACGCAACTTGTTTGATCTTGTTCTCGTACGGCGCATCCTCGCCACCTTCGCCGGTGTTCGAGCGCGCACCGAGTTCGTTCATCGCCTCGGCGATGGTACGATGCGCCTCGGGGCTCAGGCTACCCAGCGACATCGCGCTCGCCACAAAGCGGCGCACGATCGCATCGACCGGCTCGATCTCGTGCAGGGAAACCTCCGGAGCAGCCGGACGCAGCGTGACGAGATCGCGCAGCTCGTGCACGCCGCGCTCTTCAACGCTTTGCGTGTACGTCTTCCACGCAGCGTCCAGATCGGCGACTGCCGTTCCGCGTGCCACACCTGCGGCGCTCTGCAATGCACGAATCGTCGCCGGTTGCCAGCTATGAATCTCGGCGAGCTCGCCGCGTCGAAAGCGAATCCATCCGTAGTCGGGCAGCTCCCCGTCGCCGTGACTCCATGTCTCGCGCACTTGCTGCTCGATCTGGGCGAACGTGCGGCCCGAGAGGGGTGACGATGCATCGAAGCATCGTTCTGCGATTGATTCATGCAAGCCGATGATGTCGAAGAGCTGCGCTCCGCGATAACTGTCGAGTACGGAAATGCCGCATTTCGACATGATCTTCGCGATGCCGAGGTCGAGGGCGCGGATCGCGCGCGCCTCGCCCTCCTCGCCGGCAACCGCACGAACCGTTTCGAGCGCAAGCCACGGACAGACCGCTCCGGCGCCGTAACCGATCAACACCGCGATGTGATGCACGTCGCGGCAATCGCCGGCTTCAACCGCAAGTCCCGTACGGGTGCGAACGCCCCATTCGACGAGCGCCCGATGGACGGCGCCGAGCGCAAGCGCCATCGGAATCGCCGGTTGCTCGGCCGTCGCCGTGCGATCGGAGAGGAGTAACAATTTTGCGTCGGAGCGGCGCACGAGTTCCACCGCTTCGGTGCAAACGCGATCGATGGCGGCTTCGAGCGTCTCGTCGCCCTCGAGGACGCAGGCGATGCGGTCGAGTCCGTGCAGCGCTGCGATCTGTCCTAGCGAGAGCACCGGCGAATCGAGCACGAGCCCGGGTAGCGGAGCGTGCTTGTCGAGTAGATGCGGCCAGGGGCCAAGGCGCGTGCGCAACGAGAAAACGCACGCTTCGCGCAACGAATCGATCGGCGGGTTGGTCACCTGCGAGAAGCGTTGCCGGAAATAGTTGTAGATTGGGCGCGGCGCACGGCCGAGCGGCGCGAGCGGTGTATCGTCGCCCATCGACCAGAGCGGTTCTTTCGCATCGGCCGCCATTGGCTCGAGGATCATCTTCACGTCCTCGCGCGAGTAGTTGAAGCGATGCTGCAGCTCCACGAGCCTGTCCGGCGAAAGCGTCTGCGCCGGTATGGGGTCAAGCCGCTCGTCATCGATCAGCTCGTGATACGGCGTATCGGCGTTGAACGCGTCGGTCAGGTCCGCGTCGAACAGCACGCGCGCGTTACGCACATCAAAAGCGATCATCTCGCCGGGCCCGAGCCGTCCGCTGCGCACGACGCGCTCGGCGTCGAGATCGGCGATGCCGACCTCCGAGCCGGCGACGATCAGGCGGTCGTCGATCGTGAAGCGGCACGGGCGCAGGCCGTTGCGATCCAGCGACGCGCCGACGAAGTGGCCATCGGCAAAAGCGACGGCCGCGGGACCGTCCCACGCTTCGACGACGTCGGCGTGATAGCGGTGGAAGAGCGACTCGTTGCGCTCGGCGACCGGCGGCATCAGCATCCGCAGCGACTCGCAGACCGTGCGGCCATGACGCGCCAGCAGCTCGGCGACTTCGTCGAGGCTGCCCGAGTCGGAGAACCCGGGCGTGAGCAGAGGCTCGAAGGCCGGGGGCAGCGAGGCGCGGCGCGCCTCCATCCGCGCGCGGTTGCCCCAAATCGTGTTGATCTCGCCGTTGTGCGCCAGCAGCCGGAAGGGCTGGGCGAGCGACCAGCGCGGGAGCACGTTGGTCGCGTAGCGTTGATGGAAGACCGCGAAGGCGCACGCGTAGGACGGGTCGGCGAGGTCGGGATAGAACGCCGCGAGATCCCCGCTCGCGCAGAGCGCCTTATAAACGATAGTTTGCGATGAGAGCGAGCAGATATACGCGTCTCCGCATTGCCGTTCGAAGGCCTTGCGCAGCAACGAGCAACGGCGCTCGAGTTCGTCGGCGCCGTTGCTGTTGAGGTACTCCGTGGATGCTGCGGTAAGCAGCGCCTGCCGTATCTTGGGGAGTCCGTCGCGAGCTTTGGGGCCGAGAAGCGACGCATCAATCGGTACGTCGCGCCAGGTAATGTCTACGAATCCGTGCTCGGTCGTAAGTCGTTCGAAGATCGCGGCCTCGTCCTGCGCACCATCGGGTGTAAGGAAGAGCATCGCGACCGCATCGGCAGCAAAGACCTTTCGCGGAAGCTGGGTGAGGATGCCGACTCCGTCGCTGCTGCGACCGTCGGACGCCACTGCTCCGCGGTGACCCAGGCGCGTCAGCGCGACCAGCGCGCGGTCGACCACCTCACGGGTGGGACGGCCGTCCAACGCCGCTACAAACCCGACGCCGCAGGCGTCGGTATCATAGCGAGGGTCCAGGAGCGTTTGAGCCATGCCCAACTATACGACAGGGGCGCTGCTCTTGTATAGTCCATCCCCAGGATGCTTTACCGCGTGGCTAATGCTGTACTCAGACGTCTGTCGTACGATAGATCCACGATGACACAGCATAACCTCGCGTTTATCACGGGTCATGCTAGCGGGAGCGAACCGCTTGACGCGGTGCTGCTTGCGCAGGTCGAGCGCTTTGTGGCGAGCGGCCGAAGAAACATCGTTATCGTCATGGACACGTTCCCCAATCTCGAGGAAGCTTCGATCGCGGCGCTGCAGGGGCTGTTGCGCCGCGCATCGGAGTTGCACGCTCGTGTCACGTGCGTCGCACTCGAGGATCGCGTTCACTTGGCTCTTTGTGCGTTTCCACTGGCGGACACGCTGAACATCATCCGGCGCGTCGACGAACTCCCTGGAGCAGCTTAGACGGTTCGGCCGAGCTTCCGCTCGGTCGCACATCCTGTGCTCCGAACCTTCACCCGCATCGTGCGGGCTAGTATAATAGGTAGCGAGAGCGCAGCTCGCGGAACGCCTCCACACGCGAGCTCCACTCGCTCACGATCGCGTCGGCGCCCTTTCCGCCCGTCAAAGCCAATCGCAACGATGACGTTCCCCAGTCGTGATCGAGCGCGGCTGGTTCTTTAATGACGATCTGACGGGGAGAGATCTCACGTACCGCGCAGAGAATTTCAACCGCACCTCGGACGGCGGGGAAGCTGCGTGGATCGACGATCACCAGCTCCACCCCGCGTAACTCCTTATCTTTCCAGAATCCGGCGATCGGGGACCACGAGGCCGCGCGAAAATAGACGCCCGGCATGTTGCGCGCGTTGAGGCGATTTGCCAGCGTGTCACCGTCGAGCCCCTCACCCCCCGCGTAGAAGAACGGCTTGGTCGTACCGACACCGCCGTTGACGCCCGCATTATCGATGAGCCCGGTGCACAGATAGGGAAAGGTCGTCTGCCAGGTGGGAATGTTGGGCGAGCTCGGCACCCACTGCAGTCCGGTGTCGGGCCAAATCATCGAGCGCCGATACTGCTGCATCGCGATCACTCGCAGTTTCGCACCGATGTTGAAGTGTTCGTTGAACAGCCGTGCGAGTTCGCCGACCGTCATGCCATGGCGCATCGCAATCGGATAGAGCCCGATGAACGATTCCTCGCTCGGTTCGAGCACCGGCCCTTCGACCAGCGTGCCGCCAACCGGATTGGGCCGATCGAGCACCCAGAACTCCTTGCCCTGCGCGGCCGCGCTCTGCATCGCGTAAGCCATCGTGGAGATAAACGTGTAGGCGCGCGAACCGACATCCTGGATGTCGAAGAGCAACACGTCGACGTCGTGCAGCATGGCTTCGCTTGGATGGCGCGTCGGCCCGTATAGGCTATAGACCGGCAAACCGCTCGCGCTATCAACGTACGACGGCACATACGAACCGGCGGTGCGATCGCCGCGAAAGCCATGTTCGGGCGCATAGATCGCGCTTAGGTGAATCGCCGGATTGCGCCGGATCGCATCGACCAGCGATTCGAGTTTCGAGGTGACGCCGGTTTGATTGGTGATGACGCCGACGCGCCGCCCTTGCAGCTCGCGCCAGGTTTGCGCGAGAAAGATTTCATCCCCGAGCGTAATATTAGCCGAGGGTAGGCTAGCAGCAGAGACTAGGACCGCGCGAAGCGCGGTCGTGGGTGCGCAGAGCGCACCCACGCTAGCGAGAAAAGTTCGGCGCTGCATGGGTCTCCAGAATCCCGGCTGCGCGCGCACGCGCGAAGAGTTCGTTGACGGCCGCGATGCCGTCATCGCCGAGATCGTCGCTGTAGTCGTTGACGTAGAGTTCGATATGCTTGCGCATCACCTCGTCGCTCATTTCAAAGGCGTGTTCGCGCACGAACGGCATGATCGCCGCCTCGTTCGCGCGAGCAAAGCGCAGGCTCGCACGGATCGCTTCGTCGATCGCGTGCGTGCGTTCCGCACCGAGATCGTTGCGCGCGAGAATCGCGCCGAGCGGGATCGGCATGGAGGTGACGGATTCCCACCATTCACCCAAGTCGGCGACGCTCACGAGTCCGGCCGCTTGATAGGTGAAGCGCGATTCGTGGATGATGAGCCCCGCGTCGACTTGCCCGCTGGCAACGGCGGGGATGATCTGATCGAAACGCATCTGCTCAGTTTGCGGACGCTGGCCGAGCGCGAGCTGCAAGAGCATGAATGCGGTGGTGTGCTCGCCGGGAATCGCGACGCGTAGATCCCGGACGGCGGCGAGATCGCGAGCCGCGCCCGGCCGCGTTACCACGAGTGGGCCGCAGCCGCGCCCAAGCGCGCCGCCGGAGCGCAAGATGCGGTAGCTGCCCATCAGATAGGGAATCGCGCCGTAGCTGACCTTGGTAAGTCCGTACTCTGCGCGTGCCGCTGCAGCGTTGAGCTCTTCGATGTCGGCAAAGTGGACGCGCACTGCGGGCGCGCCTTCGAGCAATCCGCCCGTCAATGCTGCAAAGATGTAGGTATCGTTCGGACAGGGCGAATAGGCCAGGGTTAGGATTCGAACGTTAGTCGGCATGAGTCGGACTGGTGTGCAAGATATCGAGCGTTGCGTTGAGCACGCGCCGCAGTCCCATGATTCCCGCGTCGAAGTCCCACTCGCTCTTGGAGCGATCGCCGACCATGTTCGAAATGCCGCGCACTTCGATCGCGGGAACGGTGGCGAGTTGCGCCGCGCGCAACACGGCGAACCCTTCCATCGATTCGATCTCGGCGCCGCGGGCGCGCAAGCGCTGCGCGGTGACCTCGGTTGCGGTTACGTGTGAGACGGTGATTCCGCGCACGAGCGGAAAGCCGAGAGCCGTGATCGCTTCGATGAGCTGCGCGTCCGAGGGAACACGATCGGCGATGAGGCTCCCCGCTGGAAGTGCCAGCGGCGCGCCGCTCTCCTGTTGCATTTCGTACAGCTCTTCACCGACCACGACGCCGTCGCCGACGTGAGCGACGCCGGGAAACGCGCCCGCGATCCCGCAACTTACGACCAAGTCGTAGCGCTGCGCAGCAAGTGCCCGAGCGGTGCGCACGGCGGCGTCTACCGGGCCGATGCCCGAGATCAGTGTTTCAACGCCGGCCCGTGGTCCCAGCCACTCGACTTCCTGCGCCACGGCGCACACTAAGAGAATCATCGCACTCCAATCATCTTGTGCGTTTGCAAGGAGAGGCGAAACCGCTCCGGATGTGCTTTGGCATATTCGAGCGCGATGGCCACGTTCTTTTGTTTGTTGCCTTCCGGCTGAAGCAAAATCACCGGTTTGTCTGTAAAGAGTTGGAGATGCTCTTCGGGCACGCGTTCGTCGACGATAAGTTTGGCCTCGTTCGCGCGCTCCGCCATGCGCGGATCGACGCGTTCCTTCGGCGAGACGCAGAGCCACACGTCGTCCGGCAGTTCGGTGTAGATTGTGCCGTTCGATTCGATGTGCACGCGCCGCCCATCGCGCCGCAATGCCTCGATCAGCGCGGGCGTTTCGGCTTGCGCGAGAGGCTCGCCCCCGGTGAGAATCACCATCGGACAGTCGCCGCCTTCTGCGCGAACGGTTCGCACGACGTCATCGATATCGGCGAGAAACTTCAGCGAATAGTCGGTGTCGCAAAAATCGCAGGCGAGGTTGCAGCCCGCGAGACGCACGAAAACTGCCGGCGTGCCGCTCCACGTGCCCTCGCCTTGAATGCTGTAGAAGATCTCCGCGAGTTGCAACATGAGAGCCGTTAAGCCCCCGGCCCGAAATCGGAGCGGCGCAGGACGGCACAGCTCGTCTGCGTCTCCCACAGGACCAACTCGTCCAGCCCCTCGAGCGCCGGATCGAGCCGGCGCCAAATCCACATCACGATCTGCTCGGCGGTCGGATTGTCGATGAAATCATTGAGGTTTTGGTGATCCAGCACATCGATCACTTCGGCGCGCACAACCTGCTTGATGGTCTCAAAATCGGCGATCATACCGCGTGCCGGTCCCTGAGATTGTAAAGGTCCGCGCACGGCGACCTCGAGCCGGTAGGAGTGGCCATGCAGGCGGGCACATTTTCCGGGGTGATACGGAAGTACATGGGCCGCTTCAAAGCGGAAGTGCTTTCGGATTTGCATAACAGAGCTTAGCGGGTGGTTCGCGCCCGCATGGAGCGAGTCCGTTGTCTCTGCGCATTAACCGCGAAGAACTGGTGCTCTCGGCCGTAACCGGCGAGGTTGCACCGATGCTCGTTAACACCGGCCTTTACGACGTGAGTTTCGACGGCCGGCCGTTCATCGTTCCCTCGGTCGGCGGTATCACGCCGAACGTACGCGTCGGCGATTCGGCCTTCGCATTCATGGCCGATCACATCGAGCCGGCGGTAACGATCAAACATCCCGACGACCGCCTGAACACGACCCTCAATGTCCTGGCCTGCATCGGTAACGAGGCGATCGTCTCATCGGGCGACGCAAAAGGCGAGCGTGGGCGCGTCACCGGTAAGCACGGCGGCGTCGAACACGTGATGGTCGATTTTTCGCCCGAGGTGATGCGTCGCATGACGATCGGCGACAAGATCACCGTGTGGTCGTGCGGCCTCGGGCTACGCTTTCTGGATCTCCCGGATGTTCTCGCGTTCAACCTCGATCCCGATCTCGTCCATCGTATGGGAATGGAGATTCAGGGTGGGCGCCTGCGCGCGCGCGTCGCGCGAATCGTTCCCGCAGCCGTGATGGGCTCGGGGCTCGGCCGATCGACGGTCGTGCGCGGGGACTACGACATCCAGACGTTCGATGATGAGCTCGCCGAAAAGCATGGCTTACGAGAATTGCGTCTTGGGGATGTCGTGGCGATCAGCGACGCCGACAATTCGTTCGGGCGGATCTATCGCAGCGGTGCGATTTCCGTCGGCGTGGTCGTGCACGGCGGGTCGTTCGTCGCCGGACATGGGCCCGGCGTCACGACGATTCTGACTTCGGCTAAGGGCGAGATCGACGTCGAGCTCGACGAGCACGCGAATCTCGCCACCTACTTCAACGCGCATTAAGGAGCCTCTGAAGAAGTCGCTGTACCGATCGCGACGCCGTCGCCCGAAGGGTTTGAGGAAGAGTGTGCCATCTGCGGCGTCGTCCTCTCGGTCACAGACCGCAGCGGGTTATGCTCCCTCGCGATCTCCTATCATCCGTCGCACTCTTCCTCAAACGATCGGCGCATGGACTTCTCCAGAGGCTCCTGGCGCATGGCGGTGTGGTAGCGGGCGCGATGGCCCGCGAATCGCCAGCTGCGTTCGTCGACGGCGCCATACGCGGCGATGAAATCGCTATGAAACTCCGGCGGGATCACCATGTGAACGGCGGAGAGATCCACCGCGGGTAGTCCGTAGTGGACGTCGCCCCAGTCGATCACACCGCACAGCCGGTTGCGTTGATCGAGCAGCAGATGCTTTTCGTAGAGATCGCCGTGCACGATGCGTGGCTCGCCCGCGAGCGGCGCTTCATCGACGCCGAGACGCTTTGGATCGAGCTTGCCGATTTCATCGCTGCGTAAGTCGCGTGCGAGCAAGGGTTGCGGATCGACGTCGTGCAGAGCGCGCAGAAATCGGGCCAGATCGGTCGCTAATGCTTTTCGGTCGTCGTCCGTCAGCTCGCGCGTATCCGCCGGCGCGCCGAGCAAAATCTCATATGCGCCAAAGTGCCAAGGATACGCATCGCTCGGTGTCCCGGTAAAGAGCGGATTTGGAATGGGAAACGGGATCTGCGGAGCCAGCAGCGGGAGTGCCGTTGATTCCTTAACGATCAGCGGTGCCGAGATGGTGCGCCGCGGAAAGCGAAACACAAGATGCTCTTCGACCAAGTACGCCGCATTGTCCCACCCCGCGCCGATGCGCCGCAGCGGCGCGTCGGCGAACTGGGGAAATTGCTCGGCGATCAAGCGTCGCGCGAGGTTCGCATCGACGTCGATCTGTGCTTCCCAGGGCTTCATCGCTACGAGGCGAGCGCGCGTTCGAGGTCGGCGATGAGATCTTCGGCACGCTCAACGCCGATCGAGAGGCGTAGCAGTGACGGAATGATCCCCATTGCACGCGCATCAGCGGAGGTGCTGGAACTCGGCCACATCGTAGCAGGTTGTGCGACGAGCGATTCCACGCCGCCGAGACTGGCTGCCGAGTGGAAGAGTTCCAAGCGGTCGATCACGCGGCGCGCGTCGTCGAACGATCCATCGATCTCGATGCTGACAAGACCGCCGAAGCCGTGCATCTGCCGCTTGGCGATTTCTGCCCCGGGATGGGATTCGAGTCCTGGATAGTAGACGCGCGTCACGCGCGAATGGGCCTCCATCGCGCGTGCGACGGCCAGCGCATTCGCGTTGTGACGCTGCACGCGCATTTCGAGCGTACGCAGACCGCGCAGTAAGAGCCATGCTTCGAACGGCCCGAGTGTCGATCCCAAGATATGGTGGGTCTCCCAGATGCGCGCGATGAGTTCGCGCGACGAGATCACGGCGCCGGCGATCAGGTCGGAATGGCCGCCGAGATACTTCGTCGCGCTGTGCAGCACAACGTCGGCGCCGAGTTCGAGCGGGCGTTGATTCACCGGGGTTGCAATCGTGCTGTCGATGCTCACCAGTGCTCCCGCATCGTGTGCGATGCGGGCAACGGCGGAAACGTCCGTGATGCCCAGCAGTGGATTGCTGGGCGATTCGAGCATGACCAGACGCGTGTTCGGGCGCATCGCTGCTGCGAATGCAGCGGTATCAAGTTGATCGACGTAGGTGACCTCAACCCCGAACCGGGCGAGGATGTCGCTCAAGAGCGCACGCGTGCCGTCATAGATCATCCGCTGCGAGACCACGTGCGCGCCCGACGACGTCAGCGCAATGGCGGTCGAGGCAATTGCACCCATGCCCGAGGCGCTGACCATTGCCGCTTCCCCACCTTCGATCGCCGCGAGGATACGCTCGACGGCGCCGTGATTCGGATTGCCATACCGCGTGTAGAAGCGCTCGAACGTCGGCGTGCGCGCCGCCGCAGCCATGGCGCCCGGATCATCGAATGCGAAGGTCGACGTTTGATAGATCGGCGGGGTTACCGAAGCGCCGGACGCACTCGTGCGGTCGCCGTGAACCAGGGTCGTCTCGATGCCAAGGTCGGGTGGCTGCATCCGGCGCTATTCGCGCTGGATGGCAATCGCGCCCGTCGCAATGGTCAGGTCGACCTTCGCGCCGCCGCGCCCGATCGAGCCGGTGGCACTCGAGCCGACCACGTTGCGCGTGATCGTGAGGGGAAAGTTCGATCCGATCGCGCCAACCGAGGTCGACGCAGAGAACGCCGCACTGCTCGTCGCCGGGATCTGGAGCGCGATGGCACCGACGCCGGCGTGCAGCTTCACGTCTTGGCCGCTTCCCAGCGTTCCCATCTTTGCAGCGATTGCGCCGGTGCTGGTCGACTCATGCACGTTCGCGGTAAAGCCGTCGCTCTTGATCGCGCCGATGCTCTGTTCGAGATCGATATTGCTGCCTGCGGGGGCATGAATGACATAGTCCACTTTGCAGTTGGTGGAGTTCGCCGGGAAATGCGAGGTGATGACCAGCGCCGACCCGTTGGACTCGACCGATATCGCGATGGCGTGAGCATCTTCGGGTGTGCCTGCGCGCTTTTGCGCGTCGATCTGCACGTTCGGTTTATCCCAGGCGTCGATCACGATTGCGCCGATCGCGTTGTGAACTTCGATCGTCGCCGGCGCCTTGGCGACCGATGTCTGAAAGTCTTCACTCGCTCGTGAGTAATCAAACGCGCACCCGGCCGCCGGCAGGACCGCCAGCACGGTGAGGATCGCGTAGGCGGGCCATAAACGCAAACGTCTCATGCCCTTGGATACATTTGACAGGCGGGGACTGTTTCGATTAATATATAACCACATGGTTAACAATGCTTCGGGTCTCGACAGCGTCTTCGCGGCGCTCTCGGATCCCACGCGGCGACGGATTGTCGAGCGGCTGGCCCATCGACGACTCACCGTGGGGGAGATCGCCTCGGAATTTTCGATGTCGCAGCCGGCGATCTCCAAGCATCTCAAGGTACTCGAACGCTCGGGCTTGCTCGAGCGCGAGATCGACGGCCGCGTGCATCATTGCCGCCTCGATCCCAAGGCCATGCAGAAGGCATCGACCTGGATCGAAGAGCAGCGCCGCTACTGGAACGCCGCCTTCGAACGCCTCGACGCCTATTTTGAACGCACGACGGAAACCACTCGTGAGCGCACTCCTGAAAGGAAGAAGCGATCGTGAATAACACCACCACCGCGCCGACAACACTGATCCTGAAACACACGTTTAATGCGTCGCCGGAGCGCGTGTACAAGGCTTGGACCGATCCGACAATTATGAGCGAGTTTATGTGCGTTTCTGGTAACGCGCGCGTTGACGCCCAGACGGACGTGCGTCTTGGCGGAAGCTTTCGCATTGCCATGCACCGGGACGACGGCGAGCAGTTCATCGCAACCGGAACCTATCGCGAGCTCGTGCCGAACGAGCGCATCGTGTGCACGTGGTCGTGGGAAGAAGACGATCCCGCCCTTGCAAAGGAGACGATCCTCACTCTCGAGTTCGCGCCACGCGGCACGCAGACCGAACTGACGCTCACACACGAAAACTTCCGCGATTCGCAACAGCGCGACAATCACGCGAAGGGCTGGGGAGAGATGCTCGAGGGGCTGGAACGCGTGCTCTCATGATTGATCTCGCAATGAAAGCTCCCCCGATCGTGTCGCCCGCGGAGTGGGAAGCTGCACGCGAGCAACTGCTCGTAAGGGAGAAAGAGTTAACCCGCGCGCGCGATGCGTTGGCGGCGCAGCGTCGGCGGATGCCGTGGCAGGCCGTTGAGAAAGCGTACGAATTTGTCGGGCCCGATGGTAAAGTGACTCTGCTCGACCTGTTC